>Ga0163144_10003823_pt1 | contig 34299 bp, 17 predicted proteins | sample OliLak19BULKMAT1_FD_123175 | JGI IMG/M metagenome (GOLD analysis project Ga0163144, IMG submission 123175) | Freshwater microbial mat bacterial communities from Lake Vanda, McMurdo Dry Valleys, Antarctica - Oligotrophic Lake LV.19.BULKMAT1 | ecosystem: Environmental > Aquatic > Freshwater >...
CAACGAACAACGGACAGGAGATAAACATGGTCAAGCGTTTTAGCACGCTCGACATCGGCATCGGCTCGAAGGAGCTGGATGCGGAAGTTGAACTGTGCATGTTGGAACTGGGCGAAATGGACGCGATGAATTCGGCGTCGCTGGCCACGGTCGCTGATTTTACTCAGGGCGCGATCCTTAAAGGGCGCGTGGTCCGAATCGCCGGCGACGACGTCGTCATCGACATCGGCTACAAGTCCGAAGGGTTTATTCCCAAGTCAGAATTTGAAGACAAGATCGGCGACATCGAACCGGGCGTGGAACTGGAAGTGTACCTCGACCAGATCGAAGACGAATCCGGCCTTGTGGTATTGAGCAAGAAGAAAGCCGACCGCATCCGCGGCTGGGAACGCGTCATGGAGGCCTACAAGGTCGGTGACGTCGTTAAGGGCAAAGCGGTGCGCAAGATCAAAGGCGGATTGCTCGTGGATATCGGCGTGCACGTCTTCCTGCCGGCCAGCCAGATCGACGTGCGCCGCGTGGGCGATCCGGGCGATTGGATCGGCAAGGAACTCGAGTGCAAGATCATCAAGATTGACGAAGAGCGCCGCAACATCGTTCTCTCCCGCCGCAAGCTGATGGAAGAAGAGCGCGACAAGATGAAGAAGGATCTGCTCGGAAGCATCGCCAAGGGCGAAGTGCGCCGCGGCGTGGTCAAGAACATCACCGAGTTCGGAGCGTTCATCGACCTCGGCGGCATCGACGGGCTGCTGCACATCACCGACATGAGCTGGGGCCGCATCCAGCATCCGTCGGAACTGCTGAAGGTCGATCAGACGGTCGAAGTCAAGGTTCTCGAATTCGATCTGACGCGCGAACGCATCAGTCTGGGCATGAAGCAATTGCAGGCCAACCCGTGGTCCAACGCGCCGACGAAGTTCCCGATCGGCAGCAAGGTCACCGGCGAGATCGTGAACATCATGCCGTACGGCGCATTCGTGAAATTGGAACCGGGCGTCGAAGGCCTCGTCCACATTTCCGAAATGAGCTGGACGCGCAGCATTCAGCATCCCAACGAAGTCGTGTCGCTCGGGCAGCAGGTTGAAGTCGTGGTTCTCGACATCAACCCGGAGAAGCAGGAGATCAGCCTCGGCATGAAGCAGGCCGAAGCGAATCCCTGGACTCAGGTCGAAGAGAAGTATCCTGTCGGCCGCAAGATTGCCGGCAAGGTGCGCAACATGACGACTTACGGCGCGTTCGTGGAACTGGAAGAGGGCATCGACGGCCTGCTGCATGTGTCCGACATGAGCTGGACGAAGAAGATCACTCACCCCAGCGCCATGCTGAAAAAGGGCGACGAAGTCGCGGCGGTTGTGCTGTCCGTCGACAAGGAACGCAAGCGCGTCGCGCTCGGCCTGAAGCAGCTCAGCGATGATCCGTGGGCGACCGACATCCCCAGCCGCTTCCACGCCGGCGATGTGGTCAAGGGCGAAGTGACGAAGCTGACCAGCTTCGGCGCATTCGTGGAGATCGACAAGGACCTCGAAGGTTTGCTGCACATCTCTGAAATGAGCGAAGGCAAGGTTGAGAAGCCCGAAGAAATCGTGCAGCCCGGCCAGAAGCTGGAGCTGAAGATTCTGAACGTCGATCCGAACGAACGCAAGATCGGCCTGAGCCTGAAAGCCATGGCTCCGGGTGCGATCTTGAACCCGAATCCGCCGAGCGAGCCGAAAGAAGGCGACGTGAAGTAAGGGAAAGTTGAAGGTTAAAAGTTGAAGGTGAGACGGGCCGCGCGGGATGCGCGGCCCGTTATATATTGCGGCGGCTTATCCTATCTTCCCGCTTCCGTCGCTCGGCGTTTCCGGCGGTTCATTCAGCAGCTCCGCGCCGGGGTCCGCGGCCGTGTTTGCCACCATCTCCGATTTTGGAATGATCAGCGGCGAGGCCAGCACATGCGGCACCGACTGCAGCGCGTCCACAAAGACGCGCGAGCCGCTGTTGTCCTGCGCCTCGGCCCTCTGCATTTCGTTGATGCGCTGATGATACGCGGTGATCACGTCGCGGCGGCTGAGCATCCCGATGACCTTCAACGTTCCGGCCGGGCCCCTGGGTCGGCGGATCGCAGACGAGATCGTGGCGCGGCTTGCGTCGCTGATTTTCTTCTCGCTTTCGACCACCGGAATTTCGTCCAGATTCCGCATCGTGAAAAGCCGCAGCGCTTCGTTTAAATCCGTATCCATTGTCACGCTGATCACGTTGGTCGTGCCCAGATCGCCGGCGACAATCAGCGTTCCCACCAGTTGCTCGTTCATGATCTGCCGGATATCCCCGAGCGAAAAAATGCCAAGCAGGCAGAGGTTCGCATCGACGATCGGGAACACTGTTGCCGACGAACTCTTGATGCGCTGCAGCACTTTCGTAAACGGCGTTTCGGCCAGGAACATCTCCGGAGTCGTGTTCGATATGGCATCCGCGACACGAATATCGGCGAGCACGTTGACTTGGAAATCGCCGCGATGCGCCGGCGATTCCGCCACACTGGGAACCTGCTCCTCGTTCAGCGCAAACGAGCGGCTCAGCACGTACGCCGACGCGCAGGTCATCATCAGCGGAACGGCCAGCCCGTACGATCCGGTGATCTCGCTGACCATCACGAGGCTGGCAATCGGCGTCTTCGTGCACGCCGCGAAGACCCCGCCCATCCCTACCAGAATCATTCCGGCGCGGGCATTCGGCGTCAGCGAAAAAAAGCTGTGCATCCAGCCCGCTTCGTTCAGTGCGCGGCATAGTTTCGCATAGGCCGCCCCCGTTGTTCCTCCTAAAAACAGCGCTGGAAAAAGCAACCCGCCCGAGCCGCCGGATCCGATCGTGAGACCGGTCGCGACAATTTTCGCCAGCACCACGGCCGCTAGAAATCCGGCGAGTTTTAAGGATGACTGCGGGTCATACACCGTCGTGTCGAGAGCACTGTTGATCACCGTCTGCAGATAGCGCTGCCCGCCAGCCATGATGTGATGCGGCTGCGACGTCCCCACTTCCATGTCCGTGGCAAGGGCGCCCGTAGCCAGCATGAGCCCCACTGCAAATGCGCCGAGCAGCGCGCCGCCCATTGCGGGTTTGATCAAGCGCGGAACGGGTAGCCGTTTGAACAGCGACTCGATCCACCGGATGCCTTTTACAAAAAGAAACGCCACCAGCGCGCACAATAAACTGAGCATCGCATAATGAAAAAGTTCCGAAGCGGCGCTGCCGTGCGGCGACGGAAACGTGAGCGGCGGGAGCACCACGCCCTGCGGATCTTTGAAATCCAGCAGACGAGTGTGGCCCTCTATAGCCGTGAAAACCGAATACGCCGTCACCGAACTGATCACGCCCGGGATCACCGCGTCCGATTCGAAATCAGGCTCGCGATAAAGCACTTCCGCCGCGAACAGCGCCCCGCCGAGCGGCGCCTTAAAGATGGCACCGATTCCCCCGGCGACGCCCGCAAGCATCAGGATGCGCCGGTCGCGCACGGAAAGTTTCAGCAGTGTTGCCAGCGTCGATCCGAACCCGGCGCCGATCTGCGCGATCGGGCCTTCTTTTCCGGCCGATCCGCCCGAGCCGATTGTCAGAATCGAACAGATGCCTTTGACCAGCGGCACGCGAGCGCGGATCGCGCCCTTTTCCTTATGAAAAGCGCGGATGACCGCATCGGTGCCGTGACCGGTGGCCTCCGGCGCGAACCAGACTGCGATCAATCCCGCCAGTCCTCCGCCGACGGCAGGGACAACCACGAGTGGCCAATACTGGTAATCGGGATTTGCGGTATTGAAGAGCCACTCATTCAGCAGCTGTTTCTCGAGCAGATGAAGGACGCTGTCAAAAAGCAGCGCGCCGAGCCCCGATACCACGCCCACCAGCACGCAGAGAAACAGCAGCCTGAACCAGGACTGCAGCCCGAAGAAGCGGGCGACGCGCTCAATAATTCTGGGCATCCGGCTCATACAAGCCAAGTGTATCAGACGACGCGTCGTAAGCGAGAAACTCAGTACGCGCATCACTTTTCAGGCAGCAAAAATGTAACGCCCTCGTCTACCATGCGTTAAACTCTGTGCCATTAGGGCATCACGAATAGGGCGTCACGAAGGGCATCAGGAGGCACCGTGAAGCGCGCACTCGTTCTCACTTCCACGATCCTGGCGGCGCTGATCCAGGCCGGCGAACCCGCCTCCGATACGTTCATCATCGGGCCGAGCGCACGAATTCAACAGCAGCAAGTGAACGAGCTGCAAATCGTCGAGGCCTTCCGCACGCTCGCAAAAGACAGCGCGTCCAATGACAAAGCGCGCCAAACCGCCATAGCCACCTTGCAGCGCGACAAAGTCAAATCGACCGAATCGATGCTGGCCGCATTTAATCCGCTTCACGCATCAGATGCCGCCGTTCGCATTGGCGCGTTGCAGGCGATGCAAACGTTGAAGCCGGTCGGCGAACGCTATTCGCTGGCCCTCGGCACTATCGCGGCAAGCGATCCCGTCAACGACGTGCGCGCCGCAGCCATTTCAACGATCAAATCGCGCGGCGACGATTTCGCCATTCGCAGCATGATCGGCCATCTCGTCTCGTCCTTCGATCAATCCGGTTCCGTGCGCGATAAGCTTTTAGCCGCACGCGCGAGCGACGCCCTGCGCGGCCTCAACGACAAGCGCGTTTACCAGGCCCTCCTTTATTACGTCACCTTGGAGCTGCGCCTCACCAACGTCAGCGCCGGAAACCTCACCACGCGACAGATCGACACCTTCTCCGTTCCCAGCGGCCAGAACCCCTTCCCCGCCCAGCTCGCGCTGCCGATCCAGACCCCCGAACTCACCATGACGCGCGTGTACACCACCGTCGTGGCTCCCGCCGTCGGCGCATTGAAACTAATCTCCGGCGAAGATTTCGGCGACGACTGGGACAAATGGGGCAAGTGGGTCGCGAAGCAGAAGTAGCCTGCGATCGCGCCGCCACGGCCACTAATACGGAAACGGATCGTCCATTGGCGCCGCGGCCAGCTCCGCCAGGAATGTGCCGAAACGCTGCGTGATGACGTCCATGTAGTTGCGGCCCTTCTCGGCCGTGGCGGCGCTGGGGTCGCCGGCTCCGGTGTTGGTGGTGGCCAGATGCCACGGGCGCGTGATGTTCACCCAGCCCTTGTTGATCGCGTCGAAGCGGGACTTGCGAATCGTGCCGGGATCGTGCGTTCCGGGCCGCATGTGTTCGGGAAAATAGGCGAGACCCAGGCTTGTTTCCATTTCATCGGCGTGATCGCCCGGAGCGGTGAACAGTTCCTTATGGGTGTCGGCGGCGAAGCGCCAGAAATCCGCCATGCACAGAAAAATTTTGTGGCGATGATGGAGCTCGCGCAGAATAGGCTTGAGTTCATTGCCGCCGTGCCCGTTCAGCAGCACCATTTTTTTGATGCCCTGGCGTTCCATGGAATCGACAAGGTCGCCGACGAGTTTGATCATCGTCGTCGGCGTGACGCTGCAGACCAGGCCGCCGGGCACGTTGAAATGATTGGTGTTGACGCCGAAGGGCATCGTCGGCAGGCAGATCACGTGGGCCCCTTGTTTGTAGGCGATCTCGCACGATTTGTCGGCGACGGTTTGAACCTCGAAGACGTCGGTGCCGTAGGGCATGTGAAGGTTATGGCCTTCGGTCGCACCGCACGGCAACACGGCGACTTCCCATTTTTTCGTTTTCAGAAAACCATGGTTCTGTTCGAGCAGCATCCATTCTTTCATCGCGGATTCCTTTCGAGTTTGGCGTGGCGCTGTAGACTACATCGCAAACGAAAGGAAGTGGTGGAAAGTCGCAGGTTTTGACCGGAAAAATTGACGGCTGTCAGGTTGTCCAATCATCATGACAATGGACAGAACGCCCCATCGCCAGGGGCTGTTCGAAAGAAAAATTCGAATTCATGCGTTGTGATGGATGGGGTTCGCGCTAGCCTTTTCACCTTGTTATTCGACTCATTATAAGGAGCCCGTTATGGACCACGCCCCCGAGGAAAAGAAGGGTTTGAATTTTGATTCGGCTGGATTGCAATTCGATAAGGCTGAAATTTCCACGATCGAGTGCAGCACCTGCAGCAGCGCCATTAACGACCCCTTTTTCCGCATCGAACAGAAAGAGATCTGTAAAAATTGCCGCGACCGCGTCGCGGAATTGATGACCGGCGGCAGCGGCATGAATCGCTTCGCCAAGGCGGCGATTTACGGCTCCGTCGCGGCAGTCGCGGGCGGGTTGATCTACTGGGCCATCCTCCATTTTACCGGTTACCAGGTCGGACTGATTTCGATTCTCGTGGGTTTCATGGTCGGCGCAGCGGTGAAAGCGGGATCCGACCAGCGCGGCGGCTGGGTGTATCAGCTGCTCGCGGTGTTCTTGACGTACACCGCCATCGTCTCGGCTTATGTCCCGCTGTTTGCGATGGAATGGCAAAGACTGAACGCGCTGCGCACAGAGACGAAGGCCGCGGAAAACGCGCAGCCGAAACCGGCAACGGCGATCGCGACTCCGGCGGCAACTCCCGCACCGCTTGCGGAAGGCGCGGCCATCGATGAAAACGTCGCGGATGAGGAGCCGCTCTCATTCGGTGGATTCGTTGTGGCGATGGTAATGCTGGTTGGATTTATATATATCATCCCGTTTTACGACAGCCTCATCGGCCTGGCCATCATTGCGTTCGGCCTCTACAAAGCATGGGAATTGAATAAGCGCATGCAGTCGACTATCACCGGTCCATTCCCGGTCCCGGTCCCGCACGCTCCCGAGGAAGCCACAGCCAGTGCCTGAACCCGTTCCGGTTGAACGTTCTGCGGCGCCCTGTGCCCACTGCGGGGCGCCGATGCATCTTTCGGATTTAAGCTGTACCGCGTGCCAGCACCTCGTTCACTCGGCAGCATTGAAGCGCCTCGCGCAAGAAGCCGAAGCTGCCGCCAGGTCAGGACACTTGACCGAAGCGCTGACGCTCTGGCGCCAGGCGCTGGATTTGTTGCCCGAACGCGCGCGGCAATACCAGGCCATTCAGGCGAAAATAGTGGAGCTCAGCGAGCTGTTGCGTACCTCCGGCTCGGCGGGAAACCCGGCTGACGCGGCTAAAAAAAAATCCAACATGGGCGCGTTGGGAGCCCTCGGAGCCGCGCTTCTATTTTTAATAACAAAGGGAAAATTTTTGCTCCTGGGACTTTCGAAGGCCAGCACTTTTTTCTCGATGCTGCTGGCGTTCGGCGTGTACTGGACGGTCTGGGGCTGGCAATTCGCGGCGGGATTCGTGATCTGCATTTACATTCACGAAATGGGACATGTCGCGGCGCTGCGCCATTTCGGAATTCCCGCCACCGCTCCGATGTTCCTGCCCGGCATCGGAGCCATTGTGCGCATCAAGCAGTATCCCGCCACGCCGTCCGAAGACGCTTACGTCGGCCTGGCCGGACCGGTCTGGGGTCTGGCGGCGGCGCTCGCTACGTATGGAATTTATCTGTACACAGGCAATCCGCTTTTCGCGGCGCTTACGCATCTAGGCGCGCTGATCAACGTGTTTAATCTGATGCCCATCGCTTCGCTGGACGGCGACCGCGGCTTTCGCGCGTTCAATCAGCCGCAACGCTGGGCGGCCACGCTGGCGCTCGGTGCGGCCTGGTATTTCACGCACGAAGGATTGCTGCTTTTGTTGATCGTCGTTGCCGCCGGAAAAACGATGTTCGGAAAACCCGCCGCGAAGCCGGACAGCGCCGCATTGACGAAATACATTATTCTGCTGGCCGCCCTGATGGCCCTCAGCACCACGACAGAAAAAATCGCCAGCGCCGCCACCGCTCCGCTCGCTGTGCCTCCTGCAACTCAACCCGTGCCGGCGCCATAAACCTGGTTTTTTCCGCCGCTCTTTAAGTTTGAAATGAGTTTATGCCCACGAGAAAATTGCGCGCGCCCAGTCTTCAAAAACGTCAGCAGGCTCAGAACGCCGATGGGCTGCTGAAAAACGCGTATCCCGACGCCGCGTGTTCGCTGGATTATACCAATCCGCTGCAGTTGTTGATCGCGACGATTCTCTCCGCGCAATGCACCGATGCGCGCGTGAACAAGACCACGCCGGCGCTCTGGGCGAGATACAAAACCGCGCGCGATTTTGCGTCCGCCGATCCGCGGGAACTCGAGAAGATCATCCAATCGACGGGATTTTTTCGCAGCAAGGCCAAGTCGATTATCGAAGCCTGCCGCGACATCGCCGAAAAACACAATGGCATCGTGCCGCGGAATCTCGACGACCTGACCGCGTTGCGCGGCGTCGGCCGGAAGACAGCGAACGTCGTTCTCGGCAACGCATTCAATACGCCCGGGATGGTGGTCGATACGCACATCGGCCGCATCAGCCGGCGCTTGGGACTGACCCGGCAGACCGATCCGGAAAAAGTCGAACGCGAATTGATGCAGCTCGTGCCCAAAGAACGCTGGACGCCCATCGGGCACGAGATGATTTTGCACGGCCGCAAATACTGCAAGGCCCCCATCCCGCGCTGCACCGGGTGCCCGCTGCTGGAAATCTGTCCGTACCCGAAGAAAAATTTCAATGCGCCGGAGTAGCTGTCGCCGTTGTATTCCCCCTCACCTTGCGGGAGGGGTTAGCCTACCGCATGCAAGGCGGCGCCATTACTGTTTGTTCCGGCGGCCCGTCTGCCAGAAGGCATCGTCTTTGGTGCGGCGCGTCATGCGCGTGGCGGTGACGATTTCGAACTTCGTTCCATCGGCCTGATCCAGTTCGAGGCGCAGGGCGAAGTTGAACGCGGTGAACGGCTTTCCACGCAGAGGCAAGCCCGTCCCGCCTTTGCGTTCGTCCTGCAGAATATCCCACGTTTTGATAGTGAACGCGCGTGTGACCGTATCGATCGTGAAGCGGCGGATGCCGCCCAGATCGCGGTCGGACTGTTCATGGTTGAGCTTCGTGCCGGATTGCCGGATCAGCGGTATCTGGTTGGTGCCGCGATCGGAGAGAATAATTTCGCGGTCCGCATCGTTAAACTTGAACACGTAAACACCAGCGCCCGGTGTCTGCAGCAGCTTCGACATCGGCTTGGAGATGTAGCCGTCAAATTCAAAGAAATGGCCGTCGCCGCGAATGTTTTCCACGGCCGAGGCACGCGAGATGACGAAGAATCCATCTTCAACAGTTCCGAAGCCTTTCTTCAAATTGAAGAAGCCTTTTCCGGAGCCATTCGTCGCCGATGTATAGGAGTAGTTCTCGGTGAGAGTGTACGCCTGCGCGCCGATGACGAGCGTGAACGTGAGCGGGACGGCGAGGCCCGTCCCCGTCACCGTGGCATTCGTCGCTCCGCTGGCGCCCAGAGCGGCCCGCATGTCGGCCTTGGAAATGTAAACGGTGATCGTCTGTTCAATGAGATTGACTTGGAAAAAGAATGAAGGCTTGAAGTTGGGTGCGCTTTCAAAACCGCCATTCTGCCCCAGCACGCCTGAAATGGTGAAAAGGCTGTTGATGGAGAAACTGGCGGCAAGGCCCTGCACATCACCGGGAAGATCGACCGTATTGAAACTGGAGACAAGATTGAAAACGTCTTTGCCAATCGTATTGTGCTTGATCACAAAGTTGCTTTGTATAGGCGCCCAACGGAAACTGGTGTCCGCCGCCACGGGGCCTTCGCCCGTGCCAGTGACCACGAGGGTCACCTGCGACTTGGACGTTTCATTCAAATCATTTTTTGTGGTCAACGTCGCAATATATGTTCCGGCCACGTTATAAATATGCGTGATTGCTTTCGCGGTCGAGATTGAGCCGTCGCCAAACTCCCAGAGATAGGACGTGGCATCCGCTGAAGACGCATTGGCGTCGAAAGAAACGCCTAACGGTGCGCGGCCTTCAGAAGGACTGGCGTTGATCGCAGCCGTCGTTCCCCCATGAACGGCGTTCACAAACGCCAGGGAGAGCACCAGGATCAAGGCACGCCAAGACATGGAATGAAACATCAACAAGACTCCTCCAACGGTACAGCCGACACCGTGTAAACGAGATGAAGCGACTATAGTAATCGGCAAGTCCCGTTCAGCCAAGCACCGTTAAGGCTCAAAAAATAAAGCAGCCCGTAAGCTGCTTGGAAAACGTCGCCTGAAGTGAGTGTCACTGGCTGCTAAAACGCTTACCAGCGCCGGTGCCCATAAGATCGATAATAAGGCCGATGAGAGTGGTGATGATGGCCATGGTAAGGCCGGTGATACCGGTACCGTGGGTACGAATAATAATAGGGCCGGTGGCGGTATGAAGTGTAGTAACGCGGGTAATAACCCCGATCGTAGTACCCGTGCCGGTTATGTCCGAAATCAAACGAAATGCCAAAATCAGAAGCCATGGCCGGGGCGGCGCACGACAGGACGAAAGCGAAAGCGAGAGCATGAAACTTGGACATAATGGATCCTCCTAAACCAGCCCTCCTCTATTAATAATGTGCCCACACCGTTTATTTATTTCGATGCGAGCGCAGTAACTCGAACGCTGCGGCGTCAGTGGTATACTTCGACCATGGCGAAACTGGCACCCGAATCGTACCTAAGGCCCGAAGTCATCCGCCAGGTGCAGCGTTTTGACTTAAAAGCAAAATTCTTGATCGAAGGATTTCTCTCCGGACTGCACAGCTCTCCTTTTAAGGGGTTTTCGGTCGAGTTCTCCGAGCATCGAAAATACGTACGCGGCGACGATGTGCGCTTGATCGATTGGAAACTCTGGTCGCGCACCAATCGGTATTACGTCAAACAGTTCAAGGCTGAAACAAACCTCACCGGGCACCTGATTGTCGATGTCTCCGCCAGCATGGGCTACGCGGGAACCAGCGGCGGCGTGACGAAGTTGCAGTACGCCACGTATCTTGCGGCGGCCATGGCCTACATGATGGTCCATCAGCAGGATCCGGTGGGCTTGTTCACCTGCGGCGAAAAATTAAATGCGTTTTTAAAGCCGAAGAGCAAATCGACCCACCTCTTCTCAATCTTGAAAATTCTCTCCGAAACGCAGCCCAGCGGCGAAACGCACTTGGCGGAAAACCTCCATCAGATCACGGAGATGATCCATCACCGCGGCATGGTGATGATATTTTCCGATCTTCTGGACGAGGCCGGCGAAGAGAAAATGCTGGACGCCTTGACACACCTGCGTTTTCGCGGCCACGACGTGATCGTCTTCCAGATCTTCGACGCCGCCGAAATTCATTTCCCTTTTCAAGACACCATGCGCTTCGAAGACATTGAGGGCCTGCTAGGCGCGGTGGTGGCCGACGCGCCCGCCATCCGCAACGCTTACATAAAGGAGTTGCTCGCGTTTCGGGAGCGCTACAAAAATGAATGTGTGAAGCGCCGCATCGATTTCGTACCCGTCGATACATCGGAAAGTTTTGATAAACCGCTGCTGGCTTATTTGCAGCGCCGCTGCGGGAAGTAAATTTTTGCCATGAGCCCACATAAGGGGGATCCTGAATTTCGATTGTTTCAATCGTAATGTGTCCGTCCTGAGCTAGTGGTAAAATACCGTTGCCGTTAATGGGGAAATCCGGGCATGGAATTTCTATCAGCCCCGCTGCTTTGGGGAATGGCTGCCGCGGGCATTCCCGTGCTCATTCATCTGCTCGGCGGGACCACGCCGATTCTGCATCGCTTCCCGGCCATGCGATTCATTCTGCGCTCGCAAAAATCCAGTTCCCGCGCGCTCAAACTGAAACATCTTCTGGTCCTCTTACTGCGCGTTCTCGCCGTTATCGGGATCGCGCTGGCGCTCGCCAGACCCATGGCCGCGGGAACCGGCCTTAGCGCCGGGTGGATTCTAGGCGGAGCGCTCATCGCGGGACTTTCCGGATTGGCGTTCTATCAGCGGGAGTTCCTCACCGGTCTCATCGGATTGCTGGTGCTCGCCGGCCTATGGACCAGTTACCCGATAGAAACATCGCTGGCTCAGACAACGCTGCGCGGCGATTACGTGCTGCTCATCGATCAATCCATGAGCATGGGCTACCTGGAGCCCGAGGGCACGCGCTTCGACGCCGCCTGCAAGCAGGCTCAGCAATTTCTGGATCGGCTCGCGCCGGATGCGCGAGTGGCCCTGATCCTGGCGACAGAAAATGCTGAACGCGTGCAGAGCCGTCTCAGTTACCGCCACGAGATCGTGCGGCGGAAGCTGCTCGAAGCCAAGCCCACGGGCCGCGGACTGGATCTCACGAAAGCACTGGCGGCCGCGCGGGAAATCATTCAGCGCGAGCGCTCTGGCAGTCCGGCGACGATTCTCTTTTTCACCGATTTGCAGGCGGCATCGATCTCGCGCGCCCTGATCAAAAACACCGCTAAAGCGCAGCTGCAACAGACGGACGGAGTCCAGTTGATCGTCATCGATGTGGCTTCGGAACACGCAAAAAATAGCGCGGTATTGGGAGCGCGGCTGACGGCCAGCACGCTGCCGGCCGAAGGCAAGGCGATCGTCGCCGTGAAGGTGCGCCCCCAGGACCGCGAACACCATTGCCTCGTGGAACTTTATATCGACGGAAAAAAATGGGCGCAAAAACTGATCGAGCCCAAAGGACAGGACGTCGTGGATGTCGAACTGGAGTTCCCCACCGGTGCGGCGGGAGCGCATGCCGGGCGCATTCATCTGCCCGATTCAGACCGTCTCCCGGCCGATCAGAATTTTTACTTTGCCTATCAGGCCGGACGTCCCGCGTCCGCGCTGATCCTCGAACGTCCCGCTCAAGGCGAGACTAAAAGTAGCGGCTTTTTTCTGCGCGCGGCATTGCAGCCCGGCAACGCGGAAGACGCTTTGGGCCTGAGCGGTCGGGCCTGCGTGAGCGAACCGGTGGGTGCTCTGACTTTGGGAAAGCTCTCGAAGTACCGCGTCGTGATTCTCGCCGACTGCGGGCCTTTGTCCGAATCGAACTGGAATGTGGTGCGGCAGTGGACCAGCGAAGGCGGCGGGCTTTTTGTCTGGCTCGGCGGCGCCACCGATGGCAGTTTTGGAAAATTCGGCTTTCAGCAACACGCGGCGTTCAACGGATTGCTGCCGGGAACGATCGGCGCAGTGGCCGCGTTGCAGCCGCCGCAACCGATCGCCGTCACGCAACCGGAACATGCCGTGCTATCGCACCTCACGCCTAGTGTGTCCTCCGTGCTGCGCGAAACACAGGTGCGGCAGATCGTCAAAGTGGCACACGAGCCGCGCGACGCGAGTTCCTCGGTGATTCTCAGCACGGTCGACGGCTCCCCTTTATTATTGGAAAAACTGTACGGTCGCGGCCGCGTTCTACTGGCCACGATCGATCCCGCGCTGGAATTTTCAGATCTGCCGCGCCGCGCGGAAGCCTACGTGACGCTGATCTTGGACGCCGTGCGCGTCCTTTCCGGCGAGGAAAGCGGTGTGCAGGCGCGCCTGGGCTTTCCCTTTCTGCTCTCGCTGCCTAACGCACCGCAAGACGGGCAAGCGTTCTGGATCAAGCCGGAGACCCAGGCGCCGGAACTTCTGCGCGTGGACATGACCGGCAACATGAAGACAAACGCCGCGCCGCAAACAACCGCCGGGCCGGTTTCAGTCGTGGTGCCGGCGCTCGAAACGCCGGGCATTCATGCCTTCAACTGGTCGCCCGCGGGTGCGGCGAAGCCCCTGACAAAATTGCTGGCGGTCAATGCGGAAGGCGCGGAATCGGATCTGGCCAAGGCATCCCCCGAAATGGCGCTAAAAGCCATGGCGCCGCTGAAGGCGCGGATCGTAAAATCGATCCAGCAGGGAACCGGACTGAGCGCGGAAGGCGAGGGCGGGAGGAGCCGGGAGATCACCGCCGCGCTCCTCCTGATTCTTTTTGGACTGCTGCTCGCGGAAAGTTTTTTTTCCAACCGGCTCTATCGCAACGAAACGGAATCGGCGCACCCTGCTCTGGACTTGCCAGCGCTGGAACGGGAATCAGAACCGTTACAGCCTGCGGAGAAAATCAATGCCGCAAGCTGATCAGCCCCTTTCTCCAAGTGTTGCGAAGCCACCCGCGAAGGCGGTCGCAACAACGCCAACTCAACCGGGTGAGGCGCGTGAGAGCGCGGCGACGGCGCGACCGCTCGACGCACCCAAAACGAGCGGGCTGCATTTCCACTTGACGGTGCCGGGCTGGATTCTGCTCGGCCTGGCAGTGCTAGTGGTGCTTTCCGTACGCCGCGCGTACATGCGGACAACGCGTCGCATCGGCGCGCCGCGCCTGTTGATACTGGGGTTGCTGCGCACCTTGGCATTCGGCGTACTGATGATATGTCTGACGCGGCCCGTACTCGTGAAAACACATCAGTTGCACGAACGCGGCATTGGATTTATTGCGCTGGATAGTTCGACGTCGATGGATCTGCGCGATACCGCCGGTGGACGCACACGCTGGGAAACGGCGGCCGGACTCATCCGGAAGAACGCCGCTGAGATTCAAGCGCTGTCTTCGCTATGCGAGGTGGAGCGGCTGCTCTTTGATTCCGCGGTGCGCAAGACGGCGGTTCTCCCGGGAGAATCGGCGCCAGCGGGAAGCGGCCCGGCAGAATACAAACCGGCCGGTTTAAGCACCGACCTGACGGCATTGCTGGAAGCGTTCGTTTCGGACGCTGGCGGAATGACGTCGGCGGGCGCCGTTCTGATTTCAGACGGACGGCACAATTCGCCAAAAGATATTATCCCGGCCGCGATGGCTCTGGCGCGTGCTGGCGTGCCGCTGTATGTGATCGGCGTGGGACAAGAGGCTACTCCCGCGACCTATAAAGATGTGCGCATCCGCCAACTGGTGGTGCCGGAAAAAGCCTTTGTGAAATCGCGCATGATCTTGCGCATTGAGATCGAATCGTCGCTGCCGGGCCAGGCGGTGGCGCCGCTGACGGTGGAGATTGCCGGCAAAAAAGTGTACGAACGCCAGATCGTTTTTCAGCCCGGAAACAACCGTCAGAAAGAGGCTATCGAAATCCCCTTTGTGCCGGAAGCCATCGGCGTGCATCGTGTCACCGCGACGGTGGGAACAGTGGCCGACGAGGCCGACATCAACAACAACGTGCGGCACGCTTTTTTTCGTGTCTACCGCAGCAAGCTGGGCATCTGGTATGTCGAAGGAGCGATGCGCAAGGAATTCGGCGCCTTGCGTTCGGCTCTCGAAACCGCTCCAAATGTGCGCTTCAACGCGATCAACGCCTACAAGGCGCGGGTCGGCGGCGAGCGCGATCTGCTGCCAACCGGCGCGGATGATCTCAATTCATTCAAGCTGCTGATCATCGGCGATCTGCCGGCCGATCGTTTCAATCGCGAGCAGCTTGCGGCGGTAGCGGAATTCGTCGAGAACGGCGGATCGGTCCTGATGATCGGGGGCATCAGTAACTATGGCGCAGGCCGCTGGCACATGTCGCCGCTGGCGCCCGTCTTCCCCGCGGAGATGACGCCCCATGACGGCATGCGCGAAGGTCCGCTGAAAATTTCCGCCGCTCCCGAAGAGTCCGACCACCCCGTGCTCGCGCTGAGCGACGTCTGGGCGGAGAGCTCCGCGATATGGAACCTGCTGCCGCCGCTGCCGGGCGTCAATAAAGTTCGTTTCACGCGTCCGGCCGCGCGCGTGCTATTGAGCGCCGGCGACAGCCCGCTCTTGATGGTGCAGGAGTACGGCAAAGGACGCAGCGCCCTTTTTACCGCGGATATGACGTGGCAGTGGATTCTAAAATCCAATCAGGGCGAAGCGCATAAAAAATTCTGGCGCAATCTGGCCACCTGGCTGACCCGCAGCGATTACCGCGACACCGACAAGGCGGTGTTCGCGGATTCGGAACGGTTGCAGTATCAGACCGGCGAAGAATCCGTTTTTGGAACTCTGGTGCACGAAATAGAAAAAGTCGGGAACGCGATCAAGGAAGCCCGCATCACGATTTCACTAACGCGGCTTCAAGGAGAACTGGAGTCGCCCGTTTTCAAGGAAGAAGCCGGAAAAGGCGCCGGGCATTATGAGAAACGCTTCACGCTCGGCACGCCCGGAAGTTACCGTTTTCGAGCGGCCGCCATCGGCGCCGATGGCGTCGTCATCGACGCCGACAGCGTGGACGTTCAAGTGACCTCGCCGGATGTGGAGCACGATAATCCAAAAGCAAATCTCGGATTGCTGCGCGGCATCGCCAATTTAAGCGGCGGCACCTATTTCGATCCAGCGCAGGCTGGCGACGCGTTCAAAGCGCTGGCAAAACGCCAGGCTGGATATTCGAAGTCGATCACCGAAGTTCACGACCTCTGGAACACCCCCTGGGTGCTCGGCCTTTTCATCGGCCTGCTGACAATCGAATGGGCACTGAGAAAAAAATGGGGCCTCGTCTAATCCTATTCCTTTCGTGAGAGTGCGCGCGCAACGTGGCAGTGTGGCCAGGCGGATGGATGCCCTACTTCGCCTTTCCGGACTTTCCCTGCTTCGCTGAATAGAACGTTGTTCGGTCGGCTTGATACAGAATGCCGTTGAAGATGAATTTGACGCGCACGACAACGGGCTGATTCCCAATCGTGCTGTTCGTAAAACCAGAGGCCGCCAGGTCAGGCGAGAACATTCCGCGGCGCAGCGCCAACGTATATTTAGACCCGCTGCTGCCCGGCTTGGTGCTCAACGTCATTCCTTTGGAAACGCTCCTGCCTTTGGCGTCCAGAGTGAAGGACTGCTGCACTCCGCCCACGGCGAACGCCACCTTCTTGCCGGCAAAACGGAATCCTGCCGGTACGGGAACGAGGCCCGATATGGAAATGCTGTCCTTGTTGCCGGCTGCAAAACTGAGTGAAATACCAAACTTGTTGATGTTGAGCGGTTCTGGCGCAGCGCCCGGTTGGGTCAAGGGGCTCGACGTTGCGTCGTTCGGATGGGTACCGAATCCAATCTCAAGCTCATCCGATACGCCATCGTGATCGGAGTCCACGTCAGGGGGCAGCGCGCCAACCGCGACGCCTACCACCACGCTGCTTGCCGCCTGCAATCCGTCGGCGCGAGTCAACGTCGCCACGACAGTGAATGTTCCCGCGGTCGCGTAAGCGTGGACAACGGTTTCACCCGTAAGCGACGTGCCGTCTCCCATTCTCCATGTCGTCGTGAGCGGCTTGCCCGCCGGATCGGTGCCGGCCACGGTAAATGAAATCGGCTGAGCAATCACCGCCGGATTCGGCATGGCAGTCGCCGCGCTTGAAATGGCGGGTTTTCCCAGCCCGTTCACAACCACGCTCAATGTACTTGGTACCGTGGCGAACCCGTCTGACACAAAGAGCGTCACTGTATAAGTGCCGTCGGCGGAATAGGTGTGCGACAGGCTGGGGGAGCTCGAGGTTCCCGCGGCCGTGTTATCGCCGAACTCCCATTTATAAGTCAGTGTATCGCCATCCAAATCGTTCCATAGGGTCGTGAAATTCACCGTTACCGAACCGGCCGGCGTTGCCGCTGCCGCCGGCGCGGTCACCTGCACGGGAAGCCTGTTCGCACGAACTTCAACCGTTACGAAGGCGCTGCTCTGCGTTGATGAAGAATCCGTCACCGTCAGCGTATAAACCGAGATCCCCTTTAGCGGCGTGACCGAGCCCGGATTTCGCTGCGTCGAGGTGAATCCGTTCGGACCCGTCCAGAGGTGTGACGTGTAAACTCCGCTGCCGCCAGTCGGATTGCTGATCAGCGTGACTGATCCGCCTTCCCGAATAGTCGACTGCGATGACAAGGGATTGGCCTCAAGCGCGGTGGCGTTCGAATTGCCCGGCGTGCTGGCGGTGACCACGACCGTCAGGCTCGAGGTGGCGGTGAGATTCGCCGTATCCGTCACCACAAGTGAATACTGTAGATTTCCGACTGAGGGGGGGATAACGAGTCCCGGATTGCGCAGCGTCGAGGCAAACCCGCCCGGACCGCTCCATGCAAACGTGTACGTTCCCGTGCCGCCGCTTGGGTTGCTCGTCAGCGTAATCGCGGATCCCTGTTGCACTGTTGCCGGTGTCGCCGCGGCACCAGCAGCAATCACGGGCACCACGTTGATTGTTGTGCTTCGGGTTGACTGTGAGCCGTTCGAATCGGTCACCGTCAGCATGTAGATGTTGTTTCCCAGCGCCGGCGGTGTGACCGCTCCGGGGTTCCGGACGCTGGATGAAAATCCACCAGGCCCCGACCATAGAAATGTGGTGTAGGCACCGGAACCGCCGGTTGGCGTTGAAGACAGAGTCGCGGTGCTTCCAAGCGCAATCGTGGCGGGCGCCGCGCTGGGCCCGGCGAGCAGGTTGATGACGGTCACGGTAATAGTGGCGGCCGCCTGCGCGTTCAATGAATCCGTGACGGTTACAGTGTAGATGTTGTCGCCCAGCGTGGGCGGAACAACGGACCCTGGATTCTGCAGCGACGAAGTAAACCCGCCCGGCCCGGTCCATGCAAACGTGGCATACGTGCCGCTGCCTCCGGTCGGGGCGCAGGATAACACTGTGCTTTCTCCTGAACTAATGCTGGCTGGCGTCGCCAATGGCGCCGGAACGAGTCCGCCAAACCAATGGGTGTTGTTGCCTGAATCGATAGAAGCGATGGGATTGATTTCGGGCGCCTGGATGTTGTTTGAATCCATCACGTCTACAAACTGGACGATACGCGATCCCTGCGTATCGATGGACCACTGCACGCCGGACGACGCGGAGCGTAGAGAAATCCGTTCGGCCGACGATTTTCCCAGCAGCGTCAAGGTGCCGGCGATGGTCTGAGTCTTCGACGCTTCAAACGTGAGCAGCTTAAGTTTAGTTCGGCAAACCAGATCGTTGAATGCCGTCTCGCCGCTGATGACGCTATTGCGCGAGGCATCGATAAAGGTGACGCTGCCGGACCGCGCCGCAAACGTGCCGGGCGCGTTCAGTGTCCAATTACCGCCGACGGTGAGCCCGAAACTGCTCGCGCTGGCATCCAGGTTGCCGCCGCTGATGGTCAGGTTTCCTGAAACAGTTACCGCCGCGGGCAGATTGAATACGTCCGCGGCATCGGTGCCTTGGATATTTAAATGGCTGTAAGCGAAATTTTTAATGCTGAAACTCGTCGCCGCCGTGTCCCCATTTCCAGCGTAAGAGACAATCGAACCGCTATCCAGAGTTGGTGTTGATACCGATTCGCCGCCCTGAAGCTTCAAGATGGCGCCGCTGTTGACCACAAACGTTCCACCGGTTCCATTGACCGTGATGTTGCCGCCATTCAAATCCAGCGTGCCCGCCTGAATTTGGACAGACTGGTTCGCCGCGTTCGCCACAAAATGTGAAAGCAGCCGCACACTCCCTCCGTTTTTGTTGATCAGGATGGATGTATCCAGAGAATTGGTGGCGACGCTCAGGTCGAACGACTGATTTGCTGTGCCGGCAAACACCAGCGTTCCAGTGTCGCCGCCGGTCCAGGAGGTCAGGCTGACATTTCCCAGCGCTGAGAGTGTTCCATTCGCGGGCACCGTTGTTTGCGCAAATCGCCCGAGTGTGAGCGTCAACGTGCCGGAGATCGTCAGTGTCGAGCCATCCGCAATCGTATAAATGCCCGCGGCCGCGGTGTTGTTAAACGTGACGTCCGAAAGGGCATGTGACCCGGTAATCGTTTGCGTTCCGCCAAAAGAGATCAGGCTGCCGGCAGTAGTGAGTGCTCCCGTCGTATAGGTCCAATTATTCAGTGTGCGGATCGTGCCGGAGAAAGTCAACGCTCCCGTTGCCTTCGCGATTTGCAGCGGCGGAAGATTTCCGCTGCTCAGGCTGCCGCCACCCATCAGAGCCTGAGCGCCAGCGCCTGAAATCAGGAGTGTGGCTGTTCCACCGATGCCGCCGCCAAAATCGGCAACGGTCACGTTTCCAAGCGCCGCCAGCGTTCCCAAATTGATCGAGTCGGCACTGTTGCCAGACACGCCGCTGGACAACGCAAGCGTGTCGGCGACGGTCAGGACCGTTCCAAAGGCGAGGGTGTAGGTGACTGCCGTTGCGGCGCTGTCGTTGAAGGTAACGTTACTCAGAGTGTGTGAGCCCGTGATCGTCAGCGTTCCCGCGAACACGACCGTGCTGGTTCCGGGAGTGATGGCGCCCGAGGTGAACGTCCAGTTGTTTGCGGTGCGAATGGTGCTCGCCAGATTCAGCGTGCCGCTCGATTTTGCAATATTGACTGGCGGAAGATTGCCGATCGCCGCGCTGCCACCGCCCGTTAAAGTCTGTCCCGCGGAGCCGCCCAACTGAAGCGTGCCCGTGCCGGTCATTCCGCCGCCAACGTCCAACAGTATCACGTCACCCCATGCGTTCAGCGTTCCCGTGTTGATCGCATCGCTTGCTGTATTCGCGCCACCGCTGGACAGGTTCAATGTACCGCTGGCCGTGAGCGTTGTTCCCGCGGCAATCGTATAAGCGACCGCCGTGCCCGCAACGCCGTCGTTGAACGTGACATTTCCCAGAACGTGAGAACCACTGATGGTCAGCGCGGCCGCGAAGACCACCGTGCCGCTTCCTGGATTGATGGCTCCCGAAGTGAACGTCCAGTTGTTTGCGGTGCGAATGGTGCTCGCCAGATTCAGCGTGCCGCTCGATTTTGCAATATTGACTGGCGGAAGATTGCCGATCGCCGCGCTGCCTCCTCCCGTTAACGTCTGAGCTGCCGCGCCGCCCAGTTGCAGCGTTCCCGTACCGGTGACGCCGCCGCCAACATCCAAAATCGTCACGTCACCGAGCGCGTTTAAGGTTCCTGTGTTGATAGAATCGACGGCAATATTGGCGCCGCCGCTGGAGAGCCCCAGAGTGCCCGACGTGGAGAGTGTCGTCCCCGCGGCGATCGTATAAGCAGTCGTTGTTCCCGGGACGCCGTCATTGAAGATGACATTGCCTAGTATGTGCGAACCGCTGATGGTCAGCGCGGCGGCGAATACCACGGTGCTCGTCCCAGGAACGATGTTTCCGGACGTGTACGTCCATGCATTTGTCGTGCGGATCACGCCGGCCATGTTCAAATTGCCCGATTTTGCAATGTTAACGGGCGGCAGAGTTCCAAATGCAGAACTGCCTCCGCCAGTAAACGTCTGGGGCCCGGTGCCTCCGAATTGAAGTATCGCCGTCCCGGTCATCCCGCCGCCAGAGTCGATCACGGTGACATTGCCCAGGGCATTAAGAATGCCGGAATTGATCGAGTCGCCTGCCACGTTGGCCGCGCCACTGGACAGATTCAACGTGCCGGCGACCGTGAGTGTGGTTCCGGAAGAGATTGTGTAGGCGATTGCCGCCGCCACGTTATCGTTGAAGGTCACGTTGCCCAGAATATGTGAACCGCTGATCGTTAGAGCGCCCGCGAAATGAACGGTGCTGGCACCTGGAACGAGGGTGCCGGACGTGTGCGTCCAGTTGTTCGCGGTGCGGATGGTACTGGCTAGATTGAGCGCTCCGCCCGATTTGGCGATGTTGACCGGCGGCAGATTTCCAAATGCCGTACTGCCGCTGCCGGTCAACGTCTGCGCCCCGGCGCCCCCAAATTGCAACGTGCCCGAACCGCTCATGCCGCCACCGGCCTCGAGAATCGACACGTCGCCGAGGGCGTTCAGCGTTCCTGCATTGATTGAATCCGACGCCAGATTCACGCCGCCGCTGGATAGCGTCAGAGTCCCGCTGGTTGAAAGCGTCGTCCCGGGGGCGATGGTATAAACGGTCGCCGCCGCGGCGCTATCATTGAACGTCACGTGGCCGAGGGTATGCGATCCGCTGATGGTCAATGCGCCTGCAAAGACCGCTGTGCTGCCGCCCGGAACAATCGTTCCTGCAAGGAAGTTCCAGTTGCTAGTCGTCCGGATCGTTCCTGCCAGTGTCAGCGTCCCGAGCGTATTGATCGAAACCACTGGAAGATTTCCCAGCGTGAAAGTGCCGTTTGCAGTCAATGTGCCGGTTCCGCCAATCTGCAACGTACCCGTGCCGCCAATGCCGCCGCCCGCATCTAGAAGAGTTATGTTTCCCAGAGCATTGAGCGTTCCCACGGCGATCAAGTCATTGGATACGGCCGATCCGCCGCTGGAAAGATTCAGCGAGTTGTTCACACTCAAAACCGTGTTGGCTGCAATCGTGTACGTTGAAACGGTGGCCGGCGCGGAATCGTTGAAGGTCACATTGCCCAGCGCATGTGAACCGCTCACGGTGAGGGATCCGGCAAACACAACCGTGCTGCTTCCCGGAACAATCGTTCCGGCAAGAAAGGTCCAATTGCTTGTGGTTCGGAGGGTCCCCGCCAGCGTCACTGTACCGGGCGTGTTGATTACAATGGCGGGAATGTTTCCTAATGTCAGAGTACCCGTGCCGGTAAAGTTGCCTGTTCCGCCCAATTGCAGCGTCGTGGATCCCCCCATTCCGCCGCCAGAGTCCAGCAGTGTCACGCTTCCCAGCGCGTTGATCGCTCCGGTATTGATCAGGTCGTTGAAAACATTCGGGCCGCCGCTGGAAAGACTCAGCGTGTTGTTGACACCCAGGATCGTAGTTGCCGCAAGGGTATAGGTGGTCGCGGTAAAAGGCGCCGCGTCAAAGAAGGTGACATCACCCAATGTATGCGAACCGGTGATGGCCAGCGTGCCGCCGAAAACCACGGTGCTGCTCCCCGGAACTACCGTGCCCGACAGGTAAGTCCAGTTGCTCAGAGTTCGAATGGTGCCCGCGAGGCTCACTGTTCCGCCGGTATTGATGACCACCGCGGGGATATTCCCCACTGTCGACGTTCCCGTGCCGGTAAACGTGCCCGTTCCACCCAGTTGAAGCGTAGTCGAGCCGCCAATGCCGCCGCCCGAATTCAGAATCGTCACGTCGCCGAGTGCATTAATCGCTCCGGTATTGATCAGGTCATTGAAAACGTTTGAACCGCCGCTGGAAAGACTCAGCGTGCCGTTTACTCCCAGGATTGTTCCCGCGGTGAGGACATAGGTCGTTGCCGTCGCGGCGGCGTTGTCATTGAATGTAACGTTTCCCAGCGTGTGCGACCCCGTCACACTCAGCGCGCCACCGAAAACAACCGTGCTGCTTCCCGGGGCGATCGTACCCGCGGCATACGTCCAGCTAGTCAACGTCCGGATCGTTCCGCTGAGCGTCAATGTACCGGCGGTGTTTATTGTGGCCGCCGGAATGTTTCCAGAAGTCGCCGTACCGTTAGCAGTGAAGACGCCGGTTCCCGCGATCAGCAGCGCCGTCGTGCCGCCCATGCCGCCCCCGGTATCGGGCAGCGTCACGTCACCCAGAGCGCGCAGTGTGCCCGTGTTGATGACGTCGTTAAAGACATTGGCTCCGCCGCTGGAAAGAATCAACGTGCCACCGACGGAAAGTACGGTGCCTGCTGTTAGGGTGTAAATCGTTGCTGTACCGGCGACGTTGTCATTGAACACCACGTTATTGAGCGTCTGTGACCCCGTGATCGCGACAGCCGTGCTGAAAATGACAGTACTGGTGCCCGCGGTCAGGGTGCCGGAGGTATACGTCCAGTTATTCAAGGTTCTAATCGAGCCGGCCAGCGTCACGGTTCCCGCGGTATTGATAGTCAGCGGCGGAATGTTTCCCGAGAGTGCCGTGCAGTTGCCGGTGAGCGTACCGGTGCCGATAAGTTGCAGCGCCGTCGTGCCTCCGATACCGCCTCCGACATCCGGCAGAATGACATCCCCGAGCGCTCGAAGCGTTCCCGTGGCGAGCACGTCATTGAATGCGTTTACTCCGCCGCTGGAAAGACTCAACGTGCCATTCACGGAAAGAATGGCTGCCGCGGCGATGGTATATGTGGTTACAGTTCCCGTGGCGCTATCGTTGAAGGAAACGTTATTTAGTGCATGCGTACCGGTGATCGTGACGGTGGTATTAAAAATGACCGTGCTTAAACCAGGAGTTAGCGTCCCAGCCGTATACGTCCAGGTGGGCCCAGCCATAAAGATGTTAGCAGGAGGCGCTCTAAAAGTGCCATTCGTAAGAGCGAACAAGCCATTAAATGTAATAGTACTGTTCGTATTGCCACTGGTTGCACCGTCAAATGTGCCATTCGCTATTCTGAAGCCGCTGGCGCCAACGGTTAGTGTTACCCCGGCATTCTGAATGACGGTAGCGGTGTAGGTGGCTTGGATATCTATACCTAGAATAGTGATGTTCGCATCGATAACACAATTCGTATTTCCGGTACTAAGAAATGTGGCAACATTCAGGGCCCCAGGCACTCCTACCGGGCTCCAATTCGTGGGAACACTAAAATTCCCACCTGCAGGCCCGACCCAGTTTTTTGTGGCCGCCTGAACCGCAAAGGGCTGGCACACCAAGAGTAACAATAGAAGCCCGAATTTAATTTTTTTAGATTCAATGCTTGTTTTAAGTTTACTAGCTACGAATGGTGCAGTTTGCGACATTATCTTCCCCTTATATTATTCCAAACACAACAATGACCGTAGCAAGACGCAATCTCAATGCATTGTGAGCATCGATTTCTAACGAAAATGCATTTGCAATGCCAATCTCGCCTGCATTGAATTTCGAGATAACGATTCAAACGTCTGGGTTGCCTGATTTCTTGCGAGTGGCCCGTGTTTATATCTGTTCGGCATCATCACGGTTAAACAACGGAATTAGAATACGTGAATTTCCGACATTGTAAGGGTCGCCTGCACTACTTCGGCGCCGGCACCGTGCGTGGCTCAGCCTTCTTCACTTCTTCCATTTTCAGCTCTTCCTCTGGACTTCGCGCCACGGGCCGGCCCAGATACGAGGCGACGGTCAACACCCAGGATCGCGCCGAACTGGATTTGCTTTCCGCGACGCGGAACGCCGTCGCCGCCGCAACCGTCGATCCCTCCTGCCGCAGACGCAAGCCTCGAATCAAATCCCATTCTGATTCAGACAGCAGCAGCGGCGCGCGCAACTGTTTGAGCTGCGCCTCCAGATCGCTTATCGGAATCTGATCCGGCGTTCCCAGAAAACGCGCCGCCAGTTTGTACTCGTCCTGCGTATTCTCCGTCGTCAAAAGCGGCAGCAGATAATCGTTTGGATTTCCCCGGCCCGCTCGCGCCATGCCCAACACCCCCAGACGAAGACTCGCCCGCGCGCGCAGTTCAGGCTCAATCATTTTCAGCGACCAGATAGTCGGTCGCGTATCCAGCAGCGAAAGATACGTCTCCCTGGCGCGGTCCCACAGGTTCAGCGTCAGTTCCATATCGCCGTACTCCAGCCGCCATTGCCGCGCTGCCGCGCCGATCTGCTGCTGCTCAAAAAGGCGCTCCGCGGCGGCGGTGTGCTGCTGTTCATACTGTCCGTTCACCGTCAGCCAGATGGAGTTCATCAATTGCGAACGCTGATCCGGCGAGCGTACTTTTTCCAGCGCCCCCAGCGCCAGCGGCGTCAGCGCGCGCGCGTCGGTTCCGAAATCCACGCGAGCCTGGCTGAAGAACATCACCGCTTCTTCGTAGCGCTGCTTTTGCGGGTGGTTGAGCTCCAGCATCACGTCGCGGCTCAAGTTGAGCAGCTCCGGCGTCGGATAGGCGTCCTGAATCGTAAGGATCGCGAAATAACTCCGGTTCTCGTCCACTTTCGCCTTGGGTTTCGCCAGCGAATACGCCGCGCGGCGAATCTCCGTATCGGACTGCGTCACGTGAGCCGAACAGTATTTAAGCAAGCTCAACGCCTGGCTGTAAGACCCCGCGTCGCCATTCTGCGATAGCTGTAAAACGGCGCGCGCGAACGATTCCGAAAGCCGCGAATCCATCAACGCTTTCGGGCCGCGAACGGTTTCGTGCAGCTTCTGCAGCTTGGTCACCCGTCCCGCCGCAATGATTTCCTTGCACAGTTTGTCCAAACTGGCATCGATCAATTTCGTCGCCGCCTGATCCTGCGGCATGCTCGCCATCACCGGCTGCAGCACTTTCGTGAGGAATGAATAAAAATCGTCGTCGGCCAGCTCTTTGGCTTGGATCTCGATCTCCTGGCACAACGCTTTCAACGCCGGCAACGACGGCATCGACGCGAACATGCGCGTGGCTTCCTGGAAATGTTTCGTTTTCATCGCGGCCGCGACATAGTCGCATCCCGCCTCCGCCGCCAGTTTCAATTCCTTCTCTGTCCGGCAGAACGGCGTGATATACGCAATCATCTGCATGGCGACGTCGAACTGATTCTTCTCCAGCGCCTTGCGGGCGGCGGCAAAGAATTCATCGGTCAACATCGGTGTCGGGAAGGCTTTGTGCAGCGCGATCAAATCGTCGAAGCGGCGTTCGGCATTCAGCAATCCCGCCAGTTCTTCCGCCCAGCGTCCAAATTTCTGAGACCCCGGTTCGATGCCGAGCCGCTGAAAGATCGTCAGCGCCGCCATCATTTTTACGCCCGCGTCCGGCTCCTTCTCCCTCAGCAGCATCTCCAGAACGCCGTGAAGTTCCCAAGCCAGCGGCTCGCCGACGCTCGCGCCATTCCACGCTTCGTTCAACTCGTCGATGACACCGTTCCACTGCTTGATCTTCGCGAAGCGAATCATCTTGCGATGGTGGATTTCAGAAGCCAATTTGCCGCGCTCGCGCAGTCGCGGGTCGTCCGGCGGCATCTCATCCAAATCGTTGAGCGCATCCGTGTACCACGTCAGCTCCCGCCCCGCGGCCGGAACGCAAATTTCCTGGATCAGCCCCAACTGGTATTTGGCCCGCGCCCGTTTGAACGCGTCCTGGCCGCTCGCGGTCACCTTCAACTCCGCTTCAGCAACATTGTAATCACCCACGCGGAAAAAACGGAACGACGGATCGTCATCGTCGCCATATTTGCGCCGCACTTCGGCGGACAAGATCTGCACTCCTGGATTCGGATCGCGCACCGTCAACTGAGTATTGCGGAAAACCCAGTTGCTCAGATTCGGATCTTTCACTTCGATCGACACGCCCGGAAATGGCGCCGGTCCCACAAGCCGGAATTGCAGCGCCGTGCCCTCGCGGTGCAGGTTCAGCGTGTACTGCCCCGGCACCAGATTCGGCGCCTGCTTCTCCGCTTTCACTTCCAGTCGCGGTGGACCGCGTTTCTCTCCTTCAGACGGACTGGTATGCCCGTACAGATCGACCGGGCCGATCACGCGCACGCTGCCCGCTCCAAATTCCGCGACGTAGGGAATGCCGTCGTACCCTTTAAAGCTACCCATGCTCTGCAGACCGATGCGCACGCGCGGCGCTTTCAGCGGGTCGGTGGTCGGCGCGAAAAAAGCATCTGACAAGTTGAACTCAACATTCGCATCCACGTCGCCGTAAAAGCGAAACTCCTCCGGGCTTACCAGTGAATTCCCCGGTTGATGCCGCGATGTTTTCTCGATCCAGATATCCGGCTGGCCGTCGCGCCCCTTCACTTTTTCAAGGTGTATGTCCCACGGATCCTTGCCCTTCACGAACTGCTGGAACAAGCCCTCTTTGCCCTCGGGGACTGTATAAAATTTTTGCGTTTCTTCGTTTTGCAGCTCGGCTGCCGTCTTCGGCGGAAACCACCAGTCCGGACGCCACACCGCTTCGTTGCTGGCCTTCACCATAAGTTGCCTGCGCATCTTCTCGGTTTCGACGTTGGCCTGCACTTGGTCCTGCTTGGCCTTCAGCGAAAACCCAAACGCGGTCGCCACCATGACCGCCGATGCCATCAACACATAATGGCGCTTGATCACCCTCCCGGTGATCCGCACAATTCCCGCCGGCCTTGCACGGATCGTCTCGCCGGACCGAAAGCGCCGCAAATCATCGCGCAGTTCCGCCGCCGAGTCGTACCGCAGCCGCGGATCTTTCTCCAGGCACTTCATCACGATCGTCTGAACGTCGCGATGAATTTTGGGATTGAGCTGCCGCGGCGGCCGCACCGGTTCGTTGATTACCGCCACCACCACCTCCAACACCGAGCGCCCCGCAAATGGCGTCCGGCCGGTCAGCATCTCATAAAGCACCGCGCCGATGGCATAAACGTCCGAGCGCGCATCGATGCGGTCAATCTCGCCGCGGGCCTGCTCGGGCGGCATGTAAGCCGGCGTCCCCAGTGTCGTTCCGGACAGCGTGTACTTGGTGTCCAAATCCACCTGCTTCGCCAACCCAAAGTCCGTGATGTGCGGCTTGCCTTTTTTATCGATGAGAATATTGGACGGTTTGATATCGCGGTGAATGATTGACGCGTGATGCGCCGTCTCCAGCGCATCCGCGAGCGATTCCGCGATAGCCAGCGAATCGGAAATGCTGGTGAATCGCACCGCAATCAGGTTCGCCAGCGAGTCGCCTTCAACAAACTCCATTGCAAAATAATGGTGTCCGTCATGCGTGCCAATATCGTAAACGGGCACAATATTAGGATGCTTGAGGCGCGCGACCGCCTTGGCTTCGCGCTTGAATCGCTCGACCGCCTCTCCCGACGCGTGAACACCCGCCAGCAAAACCTTCAATGCAACAATGCGGTCCAACCCCTGCTGCCGCGCGCGGTAGACCACTCCAAAACTTCCGCGGCTGATTTCGCCCAGAATTTCGTACGGGCCAAACTGTCGTGAGAGCGTGGCGCCAAGATCGTCTTTTAGTCTTCCGTCCTCCTGCGGAGGCACAGTGGCCGTGGCAGGCCCGTTGTCCGTTCGCGGCTCGGGGTTGATAATCAGCTTGCGGCTTTTTTTTTCGCCACCGGATTCGTCAGTCAGCGGCAGCGAGATCACGGGCCGTAGGATGGTTGTGCGGTCCGGCTGCGACGCCGATTTCAAGCGCTGTGAACACGGTAGGCACACAGTCGACTCAGCGGCCCGTTTTTTTACGGCAGCAGTCCCCGCAGCGATCCCGGAAGGTTCGGTCGCGACAAGATTTTCACCACAGATCGCACACTGTTCACCAGCCAAACGCCTGGACTCCGGTAACCTGATAACCTGAAAGTATTTTATATACGTTTTACAAAGGAAGTCCTTCGATATTTGATTAAACTTTCAACGCGTACGCCCTCCCGCAGAGGACCCCCACAACGACCCAATGACTAACAACTAACAACGAATTCCTAGGCGTGCATCGTTGTTCTGTTTAACCTTTTAACATCAGCGGAGCCAATCGAAACCGTTAGAAATGGTGGCGATCAAATCAAGGAGCTCGCCGAGCGTGCCACGCGCTCGCGACCCGTTACAAAGACAGTAGCTGTAGCGCCGCCGCCCTCGCAAGCCAAATGGTACAAGGCCAAGAAGCGCTTCACGTGCGCGCCGAAGCGCCGCAACCCGTGCAGTCTTGAGCAACTCGTTGACGTTCTGTTGCCATTTGGCAGGGCGGGAGCCAGCACGCCGTTCTTCCTCTCGTGCGTATTAAGGTTCGGATTCTCACGCGCGGAAAAATAGTCTTTTCATCGTGAATGGGGTTTAGCTTGACAATGTTTACGCCGAACGTACAGTGACCTCCTCGTTAAGGGCAGGTTTTAAATAATACCATTGCCCATAACATTGCCAAAGTTTGCACAATGCGCGCGTGGCGGAAATGGCAGACGCGCCAGCTTGAGGGGCTGGTTCTCGCAAGAGAGTGCTGGTTCGACCCCAGTCGCGCGCATCAATTTTCTCCTCTGAAAACCTCATACGCCATCTTAGCTCAGCGGTAGAGCAGCGCTTTCGTAAAGCGCAGGTCCTGGGTTCAAGTCCCAGAGATGGCTTAATAGTAACGACTTACAGGAATGGACAGGAAGCGCCGCAAGCTGGACAGAATGGCGCTCAAGCCGGTCAGCGTCAAGAGTTTGCTGCAATCCCAGTCCTCAATCCTCAGACTCCTGATGTTGTTGCCTTACATAATTTTGGACTCGACACGAGCACAACTGGAGCACAATGGATTGATGGTGCTGCTTTCGTTTCCAAAACACTCTCCCGATTTAATGATGGTCATTTCTTCGTGGTCGGAACTTCCCGAGCACATCCGCGCAACAATTCTCACGCTGATCAAAGCATTTGGAAAATAGTTTATCGTGGCGTCGGTGTCGGCTGGCGCCGCGCGCGGCTTTCGGCATTGCGCTGCGCGACTCCGTAAACGCTTCAGCCCACTATCGCGAGCGGCCTGCGGCGCAAACCGTTTTCGTAGTAACAAAGTTACCAGATTTTACTTCTCTGATAGATTTTGACTTTGCCGACGCGGAAGGGGGCGGTTGTCTTTCTGGTGATCACAAGAGGGCTCCATTTCAGAGTATCCTCCCGCTACAAACCGCCACAAATCGGCAGGTTGGCGTACATAAAGCCAGACAAACCCAGTGCTGATAATCGGTTATATCTGGGAGCACAAAAACTGGCGGAGAGGGAGGGATTCGAACCCTCGAGACGGTTACCCGCCTGCGGCCTTAGCAAGGCCGTGCATTCGACCACTCTGCCACCTCTCCGCTTTCTGACGCTATCAGAATCGGGATTTCTCTTTTACCTCATGGCGTTCAAAACGCAAGCTCACCGGCCATTCTTCATCGATAAAAATTAAATGTCATCACGGCTTGATCAATCGCGCGCCGGCCCAGTTCAACAAGTCCCCTGAATCCGTTTCGTCCGGCCCGAAGTCGCAAATCAGTTCCAGTTGCTTGGCGCCCTTCACGTCGATTGAAACGGCCTGCGCTTTCTCCCCTGATTTTGCCACGCCTTCCGCCGCCGCTTTTCCATCGATGAGAACTTTCCAGTTCGACACCGCACCGGATTGCGCCGTCACGTCCAGACCCGCATCGCACAGAAATTTGGCATAGTTCCCGGACAGCTCATACGTCAATTTGGAATAGCTGTGCACGCCAATTCCGCGCTCATAATCTTTCGCCGCGGTCGCCAGCTTTCCGCCGGATGCCGCTTTGTCTTTCCGCCATTTATAGATCAGCGGTACGCCGCCGATGTAGGGCCTCTCGTCCACCGCCCTCGGCGTCAGGTCCGACATGTGCACCATCTTGCCGCCCTTGAACTCGATGCCGCTCACCCCGTCGATCGCCACCGGCCACTCCTGTCCAGAGATCGCCTCGACTCTCAGCGCCTTCGTCGTCAGTCCTAAAATTTTTCCGCTGATGCGCGAACCGTCGCGCAGTTCCACCGTCGCGACCTGTCCTGCAACGGGCTTGAGTTCCTCTAGCGGCGCCAGTCGCAGCGCTGCCGTGTTCTCAAACATGAACGTGCGGCTCTGACCGCCGGCGTTGAACGAAAAATCTTTATCGCTGAATTTTTCCAGGTATCCCGGCGTCGTGTCGCCCTTGGGCTGCAGCAACAGATCCTCTTTCGATTTCGGGCCTTTTAAAAAAACGTCGACCACGTCGCTCGCGGGCCATTCTTTTCCTAGAAACGTAAACGCGTGGATAAATTGATTATCCAATGTAAGAGCGCCAGCCGCATCACTCGTGACCTTCACCTTGGTATCGTCGCCCGAAATGATTTTGACATTATAAAGCACGTCGCCATTGCGCAGGTACAGCACATGGCCTTGCGGCGGGGCGGAGCGGGGGGCCAGCGTGATCTCAGCCACGTCTTTGAGCGCCGTTGCGCCCTCAAATCTTAATCCGGCATCGCTTTCAACAAGTGTCTCTTTGCGCTCCTCGCCTTCGATCGTCAGCACCGTCACTTCGATGCCGGCCGCAAGTGTTCCCCTCATCAACGCAATCGCACTCAGCATTAACAATAACCGGGCGTGCTTGCTCATAAATTCCCCACTCAGTTTGGGCTTCGCCGCGCTTAGTCTTTCTCTTTCGTCGGCGCTTTTTGCTCTTCTTTCCACCAGTGCTGCCAGGCATCCGGCTTCTCGAATGTCTTTGACGTTACTTCTTTCAGGGCATTCATCGCGGCATTGCGAACTTTGTAATCGCTGTCGCCCGTCGCTTTCACCAGCCCGCCCCAGGCCTCTCGTTTGTTCAACAACCGCAGCGCTTCGACCGCGTCTTCGCGTACGCTTTTGTCCGCATCCACAAGCACGCTCTCGATCGTGAGCGCGTGTTTTACGCCGCCATATTTTCCGAGCGCGAAAACGGCGCGCGACCGAATTTCCGCCTTTTTGTTTTTCAGCAGGCTGATCAGGACTTCAAGCGCCGCCTGACTCTCCAGCTTAGCGGCCGCCACCGCCGCGAACAACCGTACCTCGTCGTCTTCCTTCGTGTCCACCGCCAGACTCTCCAGCACCTTCCGCCCATCCCGGTAGCCGCTATCGCCCATCGCCCGCGCTGCGTCGCGCCGCACCGACAGATCTTTCGCCATGAGCATCTCCGCCAGCGCCGGACCGGATCGCGGATCCTTCGAATCGCCGAGCGCGATCAGAATCGATCCCATCATCGGCGGTGTGGTCTCGGGTTGGCGGTAGAGGCCGATCAGTCCGGGCACAACGAGGTTGCCCATGCCCTTGATTTCAGCCCAGGCCTTCTCGCGATCCGCCGCTTCATCGGACAGCGTACCCTTGATGAGCTTCTTTACTTTTCGCAATACATCCGGATCGATGTCATCCTTCGCCGCAACGGGAGGTTCACCGGCGTTCCCGACACGTGGAGTCGCAAAAAAAACCAAGAGGGTCGTCGTTGCCACCAGGAATAAAACGCGCAATGAGTTTCTCCAGTCCTTCCGCCGCTTCTACCACGCGCCCGCTCCTCTATAAAGGAGTATTCACTTTCAACCCGTGTGCGCGAAAGTGGCTCGAGATCGCTTGTCTATCTGGTCGCAATCAGCGTTTCTGAAACTTCTCAATGATATTCCGGGCTTTTTGAAACTGCACTTTAGCCGCCTCGATCAACTCTCGTGCACCCGATAAATTTCCCGCTTTGGAGTTCATTTCAAGTTCGCGCAGCATCGGAACAATTGCAAGGACTCCGCAAGTCAGGCTTCCGCCCGCACAGGTGTGCGCGAGGTAACAGACCTCTTTAGCGGACCCCTCCAAAATGGCCTTATCCAGCTTTTGAAAATATTCTTCCGTCTGTTGTAAGTAGAGCGCAAATAATTCTTTTACCGCTGCCTCATCATTACCCAAAGCTTCCCGAACGAGATTGAAATCAATGATGTCAGGTTGAGTCACAGTGGCTTTGATTTGTGCGCTGGACTTGGAGCCGTGGCTTGTCTTTTGCCAACGCTCCAGAACGAATCTCAATTTGTCAACGTCCACCGGTTTACTGACGTAATCATTCATCCCCGCCGCCAGACATTTGTCGCGGTCGCCTTCCATGGCATTGGCCGTCAGAGCGATAATCGGCGTGTGCCTGTCGCGTTCAGCGCGCTGACGAATTCTAGTGGCCGTTTCGTAGCCATCCATTTCCGGCATCTGGCAATCCATCAGGATGATGTCGTAGTGGGTTTTATCCAATGCCTTGAGTACTTCGATCCCGTTCTCCGCGACGTCCGCGAAATACCCGAGTTTCTGAAGTTGCCGCGACATTAAGCGCTGGTTGACGGCATTGTCTTCCGCGACGAGCACGCGAATTCGAAGGCTGGAGTCGCGCACTATGCTTTCGGTAACTGGAAAATCGCGTTGAATGGCGTCCTCAATCGCTTCTCCGGCCAGCACATCGACGATGCTATCCAGCAAGCGGGATTGCTTGACGGGCTTGGTCAGACAAACGTCGATATCCTTATTCCCGACCAGAGAGTCTCCAATGGAGGTCATCAGAAGCAACTTTGTAGAGGCGATGGCGGGATCGGATTTGATCGCGCGCGCCAGCATCAGACCATCCATCTCCGGCATTTGCATATCCAACAGGGCTAGCTTGAAGGGATCGTTTTCGGCAGCGGCGCCCCGCAGCAAAGCCAGGCTATTACTGCCGCCTTCTGATAATTGCGGACGCATTTCCCAGGCAGACGTCTGATAGTGAAGAATTTTACGATTGGTTGCGTTGTCGTCCACGATCAGCACGCGAACGCCGTTTATGCAGGAATTCAAGACATTTATTTTTGTGGTTTTTCTAAGTTGCCTGTCAAAACACGCGGTGAACCAGAACGTGGAACCCACTCCGGCCTGGCTTTCAATGCCGAGCTTTCCCTGCATCATCTCGACTAAGTGTTTGCAAATGGCCAGACCCAACCCTGTTCCGCCATATTTCCGCGTGGTCGAACTATCAGCCTGTGTGAAAGGCTGGAACAATTTGGCTTGAGATTGCTGCGATAGTCCAATTCCTGTGTCGGTTACGGAGACCTTCAGTGTTATCGTTTGAACATCGCTCTGCTCGCGCACAATTCTCAGGATGACTTCACCCTTTTTTGTAAACTTGATGGCGTTGCTCAGGAGGTTGGTCAACACCTGCCTGAACCGCCCTGGATCGCCTTTCAGATAAATTGCCACGTTCGTATCGATCTGGGACGCCAGTTCAAGCCCTTTGCCCTGCGCCTGCGCGGCGAGCAAATCGACGGTGTC
>Ga0163144_10003827_pt1 | contig 34253 bp, 34 predicted proteins | sample OliLak19BULKMAT1_FD_123175 | JGI IMG/M metagenome (GOLD analysis project Ga0163144, IMG submission 123175) | Freshwater microbial mat bacterial communities from Lake Vanda, McMurdo Dry Valleys, Antarctica - Oligotrophic Lake LV.19.BULKMAT1 | ecosystem: Environmental > Aquatic > Freshwater >...
GAGATGCAACCGACGGCCGCGAGCGGCCGCCATGAGCGCCTTCAGAGTCGGATCTTCATAGATCGCGCCGGTGAGCACGAGCAGATCGATGCGGGTGACATCCATTCGGATGACGCGTCCGGCGCCGATGTTGAGATGGCCGACTTCGCTATTGCCCATCTGGCCGGGGGGGAGGCCGACGGCCTCCCCGGAGGTTTGGATGAGCGTAGAGGGGAACTTGCTCTGGAGCATGTCAAACGTTGGGGTTTTCGCCAAGTACACGGCGTTGCCGCGCGTTTCGGGCGAATAGCCCCAACCGTCTAGGATGGTGAGGACGACGGTTTTCTTGGCCATGGATTATTGCTTGAAAGCGGCGCGACCGGCAAACCTCGCCATGGAGCCGAGTTCCTCTTCGATGCGGAGGAGCTGGTTGTATTTAGCGATACGGTCGGTACGGGAAGCCGAACCGGTTTTGATTTGGCCGCAGCCGGTGGCGACGGCGAGGTCGGCGATGAAGCTGTCCTCGGTTTCGCCGGACCGGTGAGAGCTGATGGCGGTGTAGCCGGCGACGGCGGCCATGTGCATGGCTTCGAGGGTTTCGGTGAGGGAGCCGATTTGGTTCACCTTGACGAGGATCGAGTTGGCGATGCCCTTATCGATGCCCATTTTGAGGCGTTTGGTGTTGGTGACGAAGAGATCGTCGCCGACGAGTTGGCACTTGGAGCCGATCATGTCGGTGAGCATTTTCCAACCGGCCCAGTCGTCTTCGGCCATGCCGTCTTCGATCGAGATGATGGGGTATTTCGCGACTAGGCCGGCCCAGAATTCGGCCATTTCCTCGGAGCTGCGTTCGGAGCCATCGGACTTCTTGAAGACGTACTTTTTCTTCTTTTTATCGTAGAACTCGCTGGCGGCGGGATCGAGGGTGATGGAGACCTGAGCACCGGGTTTGTAGCCGGCTTGGACGATGGCTTCCATAAGGAGTTCGAGAGCTTCTTCGTTGGACTTGAGGCTGGGGGCGAAGCCGCCTTCGTCGCCGACGGCGGTGGAATAGCCACGCTTCTTGAGAACGACTTTCAGGGTATGGAAGATCTCGGCACCCATGCGGAGGGAGTCGGAGAATTTGGAGGCACCGTGCGGGGCGACCATGAACTCCTGAAGGTCAACCGAGCTATCGGCATGGGCTCCGCCGTTGATGAGGTTCATCATCGGCACGGGGAGGATGCAGGCGTTGACGCCGCCGAGATAGCGATAGAGAGGGAGGCCGTGGCTTTGGGCGGCGGCGCGGGCGGTGGCCAGGGAGACGGCGAGGATGGCGTTGGCACCTAGCTTACCTTTGTTGGGGGTGCCGTCGGTGTCGATCATCTTGGCGTCGACTTCGCCTTGGCGGGAAGCGTCCATGCCGATGATGGCCGGTTCAATCTTCTTGTTGATGTTATCGACGGCTTTGCGGGTGCCTTTGCCGAGGTAACGTTTCTTGTCGGCGTCGCGGAGTTCAACCGCTTCGTGTTCGCCGGTGGAGGCTCCGCTGGGAACGGCGGCGCGTCCGAAGCTGCCATCAGCGAGGAATACATCGGCTTCCACGGTGGGATTGCCACGCGAGTCAAGGATCTGGACCTACTACTCTTACAATTTCCGTCATTGTATCCACTATTTTCGCATACGGGACGGCCCCGGAACTTCTTGCGACGATTCAATGCGGTATTCTCGAAGTCCGCGACGCAAGTCAATTCGGGGAGTGACGCGTGCCTACGGGCCACTGCCTGGGATGGCATCCATGCCGCCGACAGGCAGTACCGCTCGATAGGGGTCAACCGAGATGCTTAGGCGCCAGTTCAAGATCCGTGGTCTCGATTGCGCCGAGGAGGTGGCGATTCTCAAACGCCAACTCGGGCCCGTTGCTGGGGAAGCCAATCTCGCTTTCGATGTTCTGCGGGGAAGGCTGACCGTGGCGGGTCCGGTGCCGGAGGACTCGGAGCTGCTTCGGCTGGTCGGCGAGACCGGGATGTCGGCCGAGCTTTGGGATGCTTCGCGGCCAGAAGCGGCACGTTCTCGCCTACGGGCTCGACTTCGGGATTATTTGATGATCGGCAGCGGGCTCGCGCTATTGGGCGGCTATGCCGCTTCGGCTCCAGTGGACCGCCCGTTATTCGCCGTGGCCGCGCTGCTGGGAGGATGGTTCGTTCTGCCCAAGGCTTGGTTTTCGGCGCGGCACCTACGGCCCGACATGAACTTTCTGATGACGGTTGCCGTCTGTGGCGCCATCGCAATTGGCGACTGGGCGGAGGCGGCGACCGTTGCTTTTCTTTTCGCGGTTTCGAATTCGCTGGAGGCTTGGAGCGTGGGCCGCGCGCGGCGGGCCGTCGAAGCGCTGCTCAAGATTGCGCCGTACGAAGTCGATCTTTTGCTGGCGGACGGGCGGACGCAAGCCACCCTCGTCTCCGCGATCGAGGTTGGCGGCCTTTTCCGGGTGCGGCCGGGGTCGCGTATTGGCCTGGATGGCGAGGTAGTCGCTGGCGAATCGGAGGTGGATCAGGCGGCGATTACGGGCGAAAGTCGACTGGTCGGCAAGGAGCCAGGTTCGGAAGTGTTTGCGGGGACGATTAATGGGAACGGGTCTATCGACGTTCGCGTGACGAAGCGGTCAACGGAGACAACGATCGCGAAGGTGATCCGGATGGTGGAGCAAGCCCAAGCCAGCCGCTCGCCTTCCGAGAGCTGGGTGGAACGGTTCTCGGTGATTTATACACCGGTGGTTCTGGTTGCCGCTATCGCCGGCGCACTGATTCCACCACTGATTTTCAACCAGCCTTGGGAGCCTTCGATCTACCAGGCGCTCGTGCTGTTGGTGATCGGTTGCCCCTGCGCGCTGGTGATCTCGACGCCTGTGAGCATTGTTGCGGGCCTGACGGCGGCCGCTGGCAAGGGGGTCCTGATCAAGGGTGGCAAGGCGCTGGAGGCGGCGGCGCACGTGCGCGCCATCGCCTTTGATAAGACGGGTACGATAACGCGGGGCAAGCCAGCCGTCGTAGGCATTTTCCCGCTGGCGGGGCACACCGAAACAGAGTTGCTGGAGATTGCGGCGGCGCTCGAAGCGGGCAGCAGCCATCCCTTAGCGAGGGCGATTTACGAGCATGCGCAAGGGCAGGGGTTGTCTCCCGTGCCAGCCACCGATTTCAGGATTATCCCCGGTAAGGGAGCTTCGGCGCTGCTGGCTGGAAGCCCCTACTGGCTGGGGTCCCACCGCTATTTGGAGGAGCGTGGGGAGGAGACGCCGGAAGTGCATTCGAAGCTGGAGGAGCTATCGGCGAGCGGGCACTCGGTGGTCGTGATTGGCATGGCGGATCATGTATGCGGCTTCATTGCGCTAGCGGACCAGCTTCGCGATTCTGTTCCCTCGACGCTTGCTTCGCTTCGCGCGCTTGGCGTTGAACAGATCATGATGCTGACTGGCGACAACGAGGGCACCGCTCGATGGGTCTCGGCGGCGGCGGGGATCAGCAGTTTCCGCGCCGAGTTGCTGCCCGCGGACAAGGTGAAGATGATTGAGGAACTGGTCGACCGTTGGCAGTCGGTTGCCATGGTGGGCGATGGCGTGAACGACGCACCGGCCATGGCCCGCTCGACGTTGGGAATTGCGATGGGAGCGATGGGGTCGGACGCGGCGATTGAGGCGGCCGATGTGGCATTGATGACAGACGACATTGCGCATTTGCCGTGGCTTATCGGCCACGCCCGCCGGACTCTGCGCGTGATCAAGCAGAATATCGGTTTGTCCTTGGTCGTGAAGTTCGTTTTCGCGGCTCTTTCTTTCGCCGGCTACGCTTCGCTTTGGGCGGCCATTGCCTCCGATATGGGAGTGTCGCTGGTCGTGATAGCGAATGGTTTGCGCTTATTGCACGCCCCCAATAAGGGGAAGCGCGGGTGAAACCCATTTCGCGCGTTACTTGCGATAGAGCCCGCAGGGATGATTACGGGCTCTATCGCGCTTGGGTTGGCTAGGCCGTCCGCTTGTGGTTTAGCGCGGCTTTGTACATGGCGTTCATGCTGCCGAGCAGATAGGACAAGCCGACGCTGGGCCGATACTGGCCGGGAGGGGGCTCGGCACCGGCGACGACACCGAGGGCGGGGATGTGGTCAGGGATCACGATGCCGTCGAAGTCGACGTCCACGAGAGCCTGCATGATCTTGCTCATGTCGTAGTAGCCGTCGTCGATTAGCGTTTCCGTGAAGTGCGGGAGGGGTGCGCTGACGTTGCGGAAATGAATCTTGAACAGCTTCTTTTTGCTGGCGAAGTATTTGATGGCCTCGACGGGATCCTTGCCGGTGGAGGACCCACCTTCGAGCCAGGAGCCGACGCAGAAGCAGACGCCGATGTTAGGGCTGTTGGCGATTTCAATCGCTTTTTTGTAGCCTTCGAAATTGCTAAAGATGCAGCGAGGGACGCCGGCGAGCATGCGCTTGGGTGGGTCGTCCGGGTGGATGCCGATGCGTACCCCGGCTTCTTCGGCGACAGGAACCACCTTTTTGATGAAGTAAGCGTAGTTGTCCCATATCTCTTGTTCGGAGTAGACGCGGCCGTGGGAGAGGGGTTCGGTATAAGTTTTGCCGGCCCAGGAGCCTTTCCAATCGGGACTGGTAGAATCGCCGTCGCGGGCGCTGTAGCCACGGGGGCTGGTGATGCGGCCGCTGGACCAGATGCCGTTGCCCATGTGGGCGTAGGTGGAATATGGGATGCCGGCCTTGCCGAGGTAGCGGATGTAGTTGAGGTATTCTTCGATCCGCTGGTCGCGGCCGGGCAGGTTGAGGGTAACCTCGGGCATATTGTGGAGACTGCCGCTGGGGCCGGCTCCGCTGCCGATGTTGTAGACCTTGAAGCCGGCGGCTTCCCAAAGCTGGCGTTGGGCGATGAAGCCTTCGGCGTTGGCGGTTTTCTGATTCACGGCCAGGCTGAGCCAGGTGACACCCAGTTCCTTGAGGAAGTGCATGTGTTCCGGCGTGGGTTGGCCGGCGCTGACGCCGATCTTGAGGCCGGGCGGGATGGGCTTGAGGGTAGCGGCGCTAGTGGGGACGGCGGCGGCAACGGCGGCGGCTCCGGCGAGGGCTGCTTTGGCGAACTGTCTGCGGTCGGGTGAGATGTCCATGGATGGGTCCTCCGTTTGGTGCGGTGCCCTCACATGCTACTAGAAGTGGGGACGCGCTGGGTTAGGGCTTGGTAAGCTAACGGTCGAATGCGAGTTTTTGGATTATTGCTGGTCGCGAGTTCTTTGTGGGGTCAGTGGGGGTATCATGTCGTCAAGACCTATCCGCATGACCGCGAGGCGTTCACGCAGGGATTGCAATACAAAGACGGCTTTCTGTACGAAGGGACCGGGCTGCAAGGGCGGTCAACGCTCCGGAAAGTGAAGCTCGAAACAGGCGTCGTGCTTCAGAAGCTTTCGCTGCCGGGGCAGTACTTCGGCGAAGGGATTTCGATTATCGGCGATCGGATTGTACAGATCACCTGGCAGTCGGAGGTGGGGTTCGTTTGGGGATTGAAGGATTTCAAGCTACAACGACAGTTCACCTACAAAGGTGAAGGATGGGGGCTAACGACCGACGGCAAGAACCTGTATTTCAGCGACGGGACGGACGAGATTCGAATTCTGGACGGCACCACGCTCGCAGAGTTGCGGCGGATTCGCGTGCGGGAGAATGGGCGGCCGGTGCGAGACCTGAACGAGTTGGAATGGGTGGACGGGGAGATTCTGGCCAATGTTTGGCAGACCGACCGGATTGTGAAAGTGAACCCGCTCGACGGGCGAGTGACCGGGTCGGTGGATCTGTCTGGATTGCTTTCGGCCGGAGAGCGGGCGGGGACGGACGTGATGAACGGGATTGCCTATGATGCCGTCGGCAAGCGACTGTTCGTGACGGGGAAGCTGTGGCCGAAGGTGTTTGAGATTAAGCTCGTGAAAAAGGGGAAATAGCCAATGGTCCGGCTCGTGTGTTGGAACGTGGGGGAGGCGGAGGCGAGGGCGGACTGGCTGCGGACGTTAGGATTTACGGTGGATGCGGGGCCGGTGAACACGGGAGTTTGGTAACGCAGTTTTCGGGGAGTGGGGCCAGGGTCGTGTTGATCGATTTGGATCGGCTCCCTTCGCACGGGTGGGAGGTGGGGGTTCGGCCGCGGCAGGGGAGGGCGACGCGGGGGAGCGCTCCGCGGGGACGCCGGTGCCGAAGAAGCTGGGGGTTAAAGACGGGATGGAGGTGGTGTTTCAAGGGGAGGCGCCGGCCGGCGGGGGGAGCTGATGTTCTGGTTCGTGCGGGAGAAGCGGGAGCTCGAATGGTTTCAGACGGGAAAGACGCTGTGGGTGATTTTCCGCAAGGGAGGGGACTTCAACCAGAACCATCTCCGGTTGGGCGGGCTGGCGGTGGGCCTCGTGGACTACAAGATTTGCGCGGTGGATGCGGAGTGGAGCGGGATGAAGTTTGCGGTTAAGAAAACAGGTAGCCCGATAGAAGCTGCTTCATCTCGGTGAGGACTTGGTTGCGTTCCACTACGGTGGGCTGGGAGTAGGCGTAGGCGATGAGTCGTTCGCCGGCTTCGGTGGCGATGCTCAGTTTGAGATCGAGCGAGACGGAGCTTTTGACGCCGAGCCACTTTACCATGAAGAGGCGGACGAGACCGCCGGGTCCGGCACCGGGGGCGGTTTGGAGTCGCTTGGTCGAGGCGCTGATGTGCTGGCCGAAGGCGATGGCGCGGAAGTCGGGGCGCTCGTCGAGGAAGGTGATGTAGGCGTCGACGACAAGACCGAGGAATTTGGGGCCGTCGGCGAGGAGGGATTTGAGAAGAACCTTTTGCAGGCGGGAGCGGAAGTCGTCCATGTGGCGGACGGCGATGGAATCGATGATGGATTGCTTGTCGGGGAAGAAGCGGTAAAGCGCGCCGACGGAGATGCCGGCGGCTTCGGCGATGCGGCTGGTGGTGATCTGTTCGAGCGGCATCTCGGCGAGTAGAGCGGAGGTACTGGAGTAGATCTGCTGGATGGTATCGAGGCTGCGTTCCTGAACGGGGGTGCGACGCATTTTTTTGACAGTAGCACGCGCGGAATGGTAAAAGCGAAGAGGGCTTCGCTTTTCCTTTTTTCCATGCCAGTACCAATTTCGCAAATGTGGACCGTCGCCAGCTACGTGCTGAAGCAGAAGTTATCGGGGAGGAAGCAGTATCCGCTGGTGCTGATGCTGGAGCCGTTGTTCCGCTGCAACCTGGCATGCGCCGGATGCGGAAAGATTCAATATCCGGCCCATATTTTAAAAAAGAATATGCCGGTGGCGGATGCGTTGCGGGCGGTGGATGAGTGTGGGGCGCCGATGGTTTCGATCCCGGGTGGGGAGCCGTTGATGCATCCGGAGATCGGAGAGTTGGTGGCGGGGCTGGTGGAGCGGAAGAAATATATTTACCTCTGCACGAACGCACTGCTGCTCAAAGAGAAGCTGCATCTGTTTACGCCGTCGCAGTACCTGAGTTTTTCGGTGCATATGGACGGAGATCGGGAGCATCACGACCTCTCGGTGTGTAAAGAGGGCGGGTACGATTTGGCGTACGAGGGGATTAAGGCGGCGCTGGCGCGCGGGTTCCGCGTGACGACGAACACGACGCTGTTTGACGGGGCGGACCCGAACGGGGTGCGGCAGTTTTTCGACGACATGATGGAGCTCGGCGTGGAAGGCATGATGCTATCGCCGGGCTACTCCTACGACAAGGCACCGGACCAGAAGAGCTTCCTTGGCAGGGAGCGGACGCGGCGTTTGTTTCGGGCGATTCTGTCGAATCGGAAGGCGAACTGGAAGTTCAACATGTCGCCGTTGTTCCTCGAATTTCTGATGGGCAAGCAGGAGTATCACTGTACGCCTTGGGGCATGCCGACGTATAGTCTGTTCGGTTGGCAGAAGCCGTGTTATTTACTGCAAGACGGCTACGCGGAGACGTTTGCGGAGCTGATGGCGTCGGTGGAATGGCACAAGTATGGGACCGAGAGCGGCAACCCGAAGTGCGCCAATTGCATGGTGCATAGCGGATATGAGGCTTCGGCGGTGGACTTCACGTTTGGGTCGCTGCGGGGGCTGTGGGAGAGTGGGCGGTCGATGTTCTTTGATCGGCATCCGGATCCGGAAGCGTTGGAGATTTTGAAAGAGCCGGCGCGACCCTTGTTTATGCCGAATCAGCTGGTGCAGCTCGAAGGGAAAAAGAGCGGGGTGAAACAGTGAGCAAGGAGGATTTGCAGGGCGCGTCCTACCAGATGGCGAGCGAGACAGAGGTGTTGGAGGCGCTGGAGAAGGCGTTCGACTACCGGGGCGATGTGACGATAACGCGGCGGGATGGGAGCTTGATCGAAGGCTATATTTTCGACCGTTGGACGGGGCCGACGCTAGAAGCCAGCTACGTTCGATTGTTTCCCAAAGACGGGGAGCGGAAGATCGCCGTGCCTTACTCGGATGTGGGTTCGCTCGAGTTCACCGGCCGGGACACCGCGGCGGGAAAGAGTTGGGAAGCGTGGATGAAGAAGTACGTCGAGAAGAAGTTGGCGGGCGAGACGAACATCGAGTTGCTGCCGGAAGACCTTAACTAGCCTTTTCCTTCGCCGAGACCAACCTCGAGCAACATCTGACGCAGGGCGAGGGTGCCGCCGGCACCGTCCTGGCGGTGCTCTAGGAGTCCGTCCTTGCCGAGCAAGAGGTAGACCGGGAAGCCTTTGGGATCGACGAGTTGAACGAGGTTCGTATCCTGCGTCAAGACGACCTTGGGGGAACGAGGAGACTTCGCGAGAAACTCTTCCACCTTCTCTCGGGGTTCGTTAACATTGACCGCCAGCATGGTGAGCTTTCCCGGGGCGTACTGTTTATAGATCGTCTCGAGGGCCGGCTGTTCGCGGCGGCAATATCCGCACCAAGTGGTCCAGAACTGGATCAGGACCGGCTTGCCTTTGAGCGAAGCGGAGTCGAATTTTTCCCCGTCGAGGGTTCGCCCGGAAAACGGGGGAACTCGTTGATGAGCGCCGAAGGCGAAGGCAGAAGAGGGAAGGGTCCAAATGAAACCGCGACGATCCATACCTCTATCGTAAGCGAATGCTGTAGCCTGAAAATAAATGCATCGCTATCTGATTGGGATGAGCTTGGCGCTGAGCGCCTGGGGAGCGGAGTGGTCGCTCGAGAAGCTATATACGCGGCCGTTTGTCTGGGGAACGGCTCCCGAGAAGTTGCGGTGGGCGGAGAAGAAGCCGGTCCTCGTTTTCCTGTGGAATGAGCAGGGGCGGCGATTCATGGATCTTTACGCGTGGCACGCCGCCACGAACAAGCGGGTGCGGGTAACCGAACTGGAGTTTGCCCAGGACGAGTTTAATCCTTCGCCGGACGAGAAGGATGAGCGGCTGAAGGCGAACCGGATGCCGGAGGCGGGGCTTGCGCAGTTTAGCGTTTCCGGAGACGGGACGCGGGTAGCTTATGTCTGGCGGGGGGATCTCTACGTGGCCGCTACCGATGGGCCGAAGGTGAGCCGTTTGACGCAGACGAAGAGTCCGGAGACCGATCCCGCGTTTTCGCCGGAGGGGGCGAGGTTGCTGTTTAAGCGGGGAGGCGAGTTGTTTACGCAAAACCTGCAGACGGGGATGATTACGCAGGTGACCGAAGGACCGACGGGAGCGGCGGCGTGGTCGCCGGATGGGGCGCGGATTGCGTACATGACCGTGGCACCAAGGGCGGTGCGGACTCAGGTGTTGACCAACTATTCAGGCCAGTTTGCGACGGCGCGACCGTTTCCGCGGGGTGCGGCGGGCGATGAAGGCGGCGTTACAACGCGGTGGATCGTAAGCAGCACAGGGGGTAAACCGGTGAAGTTGGAGGACGCGTTTGCGGGGCAGAAGGCCAGCTTTGGCATGCCGGAGTGGGCACCGGATAGCCAGTCCGTGCTGGTACGGGCGACGGCGGGGGATAAGCATACCAAGCAGGTATGGGTGATGTCGGCGAAGACCGGGAAAGGGAAGATGGTGTTTGAGGACAAGGACGACCGTTGGGTGAGCGCGGAGTTTGAGGGATGGTCGCCGGATTCGAAATGGCTGCTGGTGGCGAGTGATCGGGACGGGTTTATTCATTTGTGGAAGGTGCCGGCAGCGGGAGGCGCGGCGGTGCAATTGACGAAGGGCAAGTGGGAGCTGAATACGGAACGGTGGGCATATCCGCCTCAGTGGGTGGGCGAGGACATCGTTTACAGTTCGACCGAGGACGGGACGAATCAACGGCAGATGTACCGGATCGGTGCCGACGGCGGTGGCAAGCGAAAGCTGACGACGAAGGCGGGTTTAAACGTGGGCGCGATGAGCGAAGACGGAAAATATATGGCGGTTTTGCACGCGAATTTGCAAGCGCCTTGGGACTTGTGGGTGGGCGAGGACCGGGTTACGACTTCGCCGCGCGCGGAGTTTACGAGCTACGACTGGCCGAAGACGGAGTTTGTGGAGTTCCCCTCCCGGGGCGATCAGGCCCCCGTGAAAGCCAAGCTGCTCTTGCCGCCGGGCTACTCGCGGGACAAGCAGTATCCGTGCATTTTCTTCATTCATGGGGCCGGGATTGCCTCGTCGATTCTGCAGCAATGGGGTTCGTATCAGGAGCTGCGGTATGTGTTCAATGCGTACCTGGCGAACGCGGGCTACGTGGTGATGGACCTGGATTATCGGGGTTCTTCCGGATATGGACGGGACTGGCGGACGGGAGTTTACCTGCACATGGGCGGACCGGACCTGGACGACGTTTTGGGGGCGGTGGACTACTTAAAAAAGCGGGGCAGTGTGGACATGCATCGGCTGGGAATTTGGGGCGTGAGCTATGGCGGGTTCATGACGAATATGGCGCTGTTTTTGTCGCCGGGAACGTTTAAGGCAGGCAGCGCGTGGGCGGCGGTCAACGATTGGGAGAACTACAATCCGGGCTACACCCAAGAGCGGCTATCGACGCCGGCGGCGCATCCGGAGGCGTATCGGCGGAGTTCGCCGATTACGTTTACGAGCGGATTGAAGGACCACCTGCAGATTGTGCATGGGATGGGCGATTCAAACGTTTTATTTCAAGATGCGGTGCAACTGACCGAGAAACTGATTCGGGAGCGCAAGCCGTTTGAGGAGATTTTCTACCCGCAAGAAGACCATGGATTTGTGCGGGACGAGACGTTGATCGATTCTTTTGGCCGGGCGGCTCGATTCTTCGAAAAGCACTTGAAGCCATGAAACTGCCGCGCTTTTATCCGATTGTCGATACGGTGGCGGGAGCACGGGCTGTTTTAGACGCTGGGGCCGAGATCGTGCAATGGCGCCACAAAGGGCCGTTGACTCGCGAGGCGTTCGAGACGGCCGCGGCGATCGCGGAGCTGTGCCGGGGGGTGACATTTGTGGTGAACGACCGGGCGGACGTGGCGGCGCTGCTGGGGGCGGGGCTCCATTTGGGACAGGAGGATTTGCCCCCCGCGGCGGCGCGACGGTTAGTGGGAATGATCGGTTTTTCGACGCACAACCGAGAGCAGTTGATGGCGGCGAATGAGGAGCCGGTGGACTACCACGCGTTGGGGCCGATCTTTGCGACGGTGTCGAAAGAGAACCCGGACCCGGTGGTGGGACTGGCGGAGTTGCGCGACCTGGCGCGGTTATCGACGCGACCGCTGGTGGCGATTGGTGGCATCACTCTGGAACGGGCGCCCGAAGTGATTGCAGCAGGTGCGCAATCTGTGGCCGTGATCGGCGCACTGCGGGAAGGGGATATGGAGGAGACGGCGCGGGAGTGGATTCGGCGACTCCGCTGATGCACGAGGTTAGTGCGCGAGTTCGTAGGAGTAGGACTGGCCGGAGCTTTAGGCCTTCGGGGGGAGCGGATAAACTTCAGATCGGCGGTGCCAGGTCCGGCCTCCTCAACTCGCTTGGTGGGAACGGGAACGTGACGCCCAGTGGCGCAATCGAAAGCGATGACGGTGGACGGTCGCCAATTCGGCGGCCATCGCCAGGGCGGTGCGACCGGCCATCATTAGGAATGTTTTCATCATGGCGGGTAGCCCTCTGCAGTCTCTGATGCCCGCGGAACCCTTGCGATTATGCGGTTTACATAACTTTGCGGGACTACTCCATACTGGAGTGTGGCCAACCGATGAAAGACCAAAAACAGAGCTTGGGATTGTTCGACGCGACCACGATCGTGATGGGATCGATGATTGGATCCGGGGTGTTCATTGTCGCTGCCGACATCGGGCGGCAGGTGGGCTCGCCGGGGATGATGTTGATGGCCTGGGTGGTTACCGCGGTGTTGACGCTGATCGCGGCGTTGAGCTACGGCGAACTGGCCGCGATGATGCCGAAGGCCGGTGGCCAGTACGTTTACTTGCGCGAAGCGTTTGGTCCGATGTATGGATTCCTGTACGGTTGGACGTTTTTTACGGTGATTCAGACGGGAACGATTGCAGCGGTGGCGGTGGCGTTTGCAAAGTTTCTCGGGGTGTTTGTGCCCGATCTGCCCCAGAAGACGGTGGCGATTGGGCTGATCGTTTTTCTGACGTGGCTGAACACGCGAGGCTTGCGGACGGGCGCGCTGGTGCAGAACGTTTTCACGGTAGCGAAGACGGGGGCGTTGATTGGATTGATTGGCGCGGCGATTTTGGTGGGACGGAACGATGTCGCGGTGGCGCGGAACTTTGGGGACAACTTTTGGGCGGGTGGATTCGATGGGCTGACAGCGGTGCGGGTGTTGGGGGTAGCGCTGGTGGGTTCGTTGTTCTCGTCGGACTCGTGGAACAACGTGACTTTTACGGCAGGAGAGACACGGAACCCGAAACGAAACGTGCCCCTTTCGTTGCTGCTCGGGGTGGGGTTGGTTTCGGTGCTGTATCTGTTGGCCAACTACGCGTACCTGCTGGTGCTGCCGTTTGAGCAGATTCAAAATGCGGCCCAGGATCGGGTGGGCACGGCGGCGGCCAGTGCGATTCTGGGGCCGGTGGCGGTGCAGGTGATGGCGGCGGCGATTATGGTGTCGACGTTTGGCTGCGCGAACGGGCTAACGTTAGCCGGGGCGCGGGTCTATTACGCCATGGCGTTGGACGAATTGTTCTTCAAACAGGCGGCACGCCTGGACCCTAAAACGCAGGCCCCGGTGACGTCGCTTTGGATCCAGTGTTTGTGGGCCTGCGGGTTGACTCTGACGGGCAGTTATAATGACCTCCTCGACTATGTTATATTCGCTGTTTTGCTTTTCTACATTCTGACGATTGTAGGGATCTTCGTGCTGCGCCGAACGCGCCCTGACGCCGAGAGACCCTACAAGGCGTTTGGCTATCCAGTGCTGCCGGCGCTGTATATTTTGCTCGCTAGCGGCATTGAACTGTTGTTATTGCTGTACAAACCAAGCTTTACGTGGCCCGGGCTGATCATTGTTTTGCTTGGCATTCCGGTTTATTTTTGGTGGACAAAAGGGAAGGTCAAGGCATGAGTCTTTTTGCAGTTAAGCCGCTTTCGCGGATCATTGAAGAGTCAGAAAGCGGTGAGCATCAACTGAAGCGAACGCTGACGGCGACACAGCTAGTGGCGCTGGGAATTGGTGCCATTATTGGCGCGGGCATCTTTACGCTAACGGGCGTCGCGGCGGCCGAACACGCGGGCCCGGCGATTACGCTGGCGTTTATTGCGGCGGCGATTGGGTGCGCCTTTGCCGGGCTTTGTTATAGCGAGTTTGCGACGATGATTCCGATTGCGGGATCGGCTTATACGTATGCGTATGCGACGATGGGCGAGTTAATGGCATGGATCATCGGGTGGGACTTGGTGCTGGAGTACGCGGTAGGGGCGGCGACGGTGGCGGTGGGGTGGAGCGGGACGCTTGTTTCGTTGTTCCACAACTTGGGAATTGACTTGCCCGTGCAGATTTTGGCGGGTCCATTTGAGGCGGTAAGGATGCCGGATGGATCAATGGCGACGGGCTTAATCAACGTGCCCGCCGTATTTATCGTGTGTGCGATTTCGATTTTGCTGATGCGTGGCATTCAGGAATCAGCCCGGGTGAACGCCGTGATCGTTGTCCTGAAGGTAGCGGTAGTCGTGGTGTTCATTGCGATCGGTTGGTCGTTTGTCGACCCGGCGAATCACGTGAACTACATCCCGGCGAACGAAGGACCGAGCCGTTTTGGCTACTCTGGAATCTTACGGGCAGCGGGCGTCATCTTCTTCGCCTACATTGGGTTTGATGCGGTTTCGACGGCAGCCCAGGAGGCGAAGAATCCGAAGCGGGATATGCCGATTGGGATTATCGGTTCGCTAATCATCTGCACAATTTTGTTTATTCTCTACGCCCACGTCCTGACCGGCATCGTGAACTACAAGGATCTGAACGTGCCGAGCCCGTTGACGCTCGCGTTGAACAAGATGCCTTATACGTGGCTAGCGATTACGATGAAACTCGCGGTGCTAGCGGGTTTGACGTCGGTGATTCTGGTGATGTTGTTGGGCCAGAGCCGCGTATTCTACTCAATGTCGCGGGATGGGCTGTTGCCTAAGCTGTTCAGCGACATTCATCCGAAATGGCAGACGCCGTGGCGGAGCAATTTGCTCTTCATGTTTTTCGTAAGCCTCTTTAGCGCGTTTGCTCCGATTTCCGTAGTGGGCGAGATGACGTCGATTGGGACGCTGTTTGCGTTTGTGCTGGTGTGCGGCGGAATTTTGGTGATGCGGAAAACGCATCCCGACTTGCCGCGGCCGTTCAAGACGCCTTGGGTTCCGCTGGTTCCGGTGCTCGGCGTACTCGTGAATCTCGCACTAATGGCTGGGCTGGGCTGGTCGAACTGGCTACGACTCTTCATCTGGATGGGACTCGGCTTGGCCATCTACTTTGGCTACAGCCGGCATCACAGCCGGCTGCGGACGGTCCCCGTTGTTGGACCGGGCAAGGGCGGTCGCTAGAGCGCCCAGGTCTTCGGTTTGGAAGGGCCGCACAAAAGCTTCGTGCGCGAAGTTTGCGGCCCAACTGATGCTTTCTTCTTTTGACCGGCGTCGCATGGCGAGCAGGGTTTGGCTCATCTTGTGGCCGCGTCGGGCGAGAATGGCGAGAGCCATGGTGGAGACGCGGCTTGATGGATCCTTGGCGGCTTGATCCACCAGCGGCATGAGAGATTCCGGATCGGGCCGACGGGCGATGCCTTCGATGAGATTGGCGCGGATGCGTTCGCTGGGATTGAGGTAAAGCTCCTCAATTTTTGAAACGTTGAGCATGAACCGCCCGAGGAGTTTTGCGGCTTTAGACTGGACGCGAATATCGGGATGCCGGGCGAATTTGAGCAACGTGACGGAGATGCGATTGGGGTCCGGGGTGTCCTCGACCAGTGCCAGGCAGCGTTGGATCTCCACAATGGGGACTTCGGTTGGCCACTCCCGGCCCGACAGCAATCGCTGCAAAAGTTTGGTGTCGTAGAAGGAATCGTGGGCCATCGTGAGCCCGAGCAGCGTCTTGGCCTGGTCTTCGGACAAGGCTTCCGGATCGAGCAGCGCCCGGGCGATGACATGTCCTTCCACCAGAAAGTCGGCCTGCTCGGTATGACCCTGTTGGATGGTGGTGGAAAGATACTCGAAAAGATCGGGCGGATGAGAGAGACCGATCCAACTGTCTAATTGGCGCGCGACACTGGTAGCGCAACCAGCCATCACTGACGTCCAATTTTCAAGGTTGGTGGGCATTGTATAGGGGCCTTATCGGCATTCGTAACGAAAGTTTGAAGGCAGCTTGCGATATACTTCGGTCATGAAACTCGTATTGGCTTTGCTCGCTGTCACCCTTACGGCTTGGTCGGCTCCTGATTTTTCTGGCTCCTGGAAGGCGAACGTTTCCAAAAGCAGCTTCGGCCCGTTTCCGAGCCCCGATAAGTACACCCGGCTGATTGACCATAAGGAACCAGTCATCAAGATCGAGGAGGCACAGGTCTCCGAACGAGGCGAATGGACGGCGATCATGAACCTAGCTACGGATGGCAAAGAGACAAAGAGCGAAATGCGGGGCAATGAATTGAAGTCCGTTTCCAAATGGGAAGGCGACGTTTTGGTGGTCAAAAGCAAATTGAATTTCAATGGGACCGAGGTGGAACTCAACGACCGGGTTACCTTGTCCGAAGATAAAAAGACGATGACCCTGCAGCGGAAGATCGACGCTCCCCAAGGCACGATGGAGCAATCGGTAGTGTTCGAGCGCCAGGAGGCGGCGGCCAAATAAGAGGCGCGGCTACAAATTTACTTGCATCGTTAGTATTTTTTCATTAACGTATCTTTAGCTGCCTTTTTGCGGGTGGCGAACGACACGTTATGAAAAAGCTTTTTATTGGGAACATTCCTTTTCAATCCACCGAATCTGAGCTCCAGACTTGGTTCAACGACCAAGGAGTTACCCCGACTGCGGTAGCGATTGTTCGCCATCGCCTGACGGGTGACTCCCGAGGATTTGGCTTCGCGGATTTCGCTACGCCAGCCGAGGCCGAACGGGCGGTGGCGGCGTTAAACGGGGGGGATTACCAGGGTCGCCTGCTGTTGTTGAGCGTGGCGCGCAGCGAAGGGCCGGCAGTGCAAATGACAGGCGAAAGCATTTCGATGCATTCTTCGTAAAATAGGCGTTACGGCCCTTTGATGCATGCGAAAATGGAAGCTAGGAATGTGGGGTTACTGGCAGCTTTCGCTACGATTATTGTTCGTTGGCTTTTTGGCGCCGATTTCGATCGGGGCGACCCTTCTGCTCGCGGGCTTTTTTTTGACGCGAAATGCGTCTGACCTAGAAGAGCACGGCGATGTCGTCCGCGCGCGAGTGCGGCAACAAGAGGTGCACAAGGAAGGGATCCGGGTGATGTTTGAGTATCTCGATGAGCAAGGAGCGCTGCACAAGGGCACTTCGATACTTCGGGGGTCCACGGCCGCCGGGGTTCAAACGTCTGGCTACATCGAGATTCGCTACGATCGGCGGCGTCCAGAACTATTCGACATTGCGACCAACGGCACTCAGAGTCTGAACCGTTCGATTCGGATCGGGGTGCTGGTAAGCGGCATTGTTTTCGTTTGCCTTGCTTTCGTACTACTCGCGTTTCGGGCATTTCAAATTTTCCGCATTCATCGGCTTTTGAAAAATGGATTTATGGTGAACAGCGCGGTGAGGGTTCATATCCGCGAGGGCAAAGCAAAGCCGGCGACGCAGTTTACCTACGCCTATCAAGGACCGAACGGGCGATGGTACGAGGGGATTTCACCGGTACTACCGACGAACTATCTGGATCGCTTTCCCGTGGGGCAACCGATCCGGATTGTGTTTGATCGGGAGAAGCCCAAGCGAAGCGAAGTAGACATCTTCGGCGTCCGCACACGACAGTAGTTAGAGCACGAACGAGAAGCCGATCGAATACTCGTTTTGGCGGAGCCAGCCGCTGCGATTGAAGAGCGGAAAAGGCTTGGGGGTTCCGTATTGCCGCAGATCGAAGCGGATAAGAAACATCGGGTTGACCCGAATTTTTAGCCCAGCGCCGTAGTTGACGCCAAACTTGGTGGTTCCACCGCCTTGCGCGGCCGAAGACCCCGGGGGCACGAAATTCGAAAAATGAACGCCACCCGTCACGAACGGGCGGACCTTCCGGCCTTCGCGGGTGGCGTAGGCGAGGTAGTTATAGGTGCCTTGATGGATCGCCATTCCCTGGCGCTGTCCGCCAGCGGAATCAAAGACGAGTTGCGTCCGGCTGTAGCCATAACCGAATTCGTGGCCGAAGTATGTGTCGTTGTTGGTGGTCATCCGGAACCCAAGCCGGAAGCCGCCGTCCAGGCTGTAGTCACTGGGAGCATTGGGGGAATTGACGATGCTTCCAAGGCTGGCCTTAGAGAGGCGACTTTGGCCCCCATATACGCCGAGTTCGAGCGGTTGGGCGGGGCACAAGAGGCAAACGAAAAACAAGGTGGAAAGCAGACGGATCATTACTCCACCAGGATAACGTGGAGCGTGCGGCGACCGGGCCCAGTCACCAGGACCGTAGCACTGGACGAGTCAGCCGGTTGAGGGAGCAGGCCAAAGAATTCATCGGCATTCTCGAGGAGCCGCCGGAGGGGCACGACGACGATATGAACCGGCGGCAGGAGAGAGAGTAGGCGCGGCTCCTCGGCCGACGCCCGGAGAACGATAGAACCGGTTTCGGCGAGCAGGCACCAAGCGGAAGTGATTCCAACGGTGGCGGATGCGCAGGCGTGCCGAAGAGCTTCGGTGCCAGAAAAACTGGATTGTACCCCTGCCAGGCTGGTAATGCCGCATTCGGCCAGGATGGGCGCTAGACTCGCCACGGCCGGTCGGCCGGCCACGAGTTCTTCCACAATTTCTCGCACATGACTCATCGACGGGGCACGGGAGACCTGACCGCCGGCGGCCACGAGGGCCGATTGAAACTGCTCGACTCTTTCGGAGGCGGTCCAGTTATGCACTTGCAAGATCGGTTCCGGCCCCGCGCTCGGTTTTTGAAAAGGCTTGCGGCCTAAGGCCGTGCGGACCGCTTGCAGGATCGCGTCGCGAGACATTAGTTTTTCCTCTCGCGCCACAGTTGACGGAACGATTTTGTGGCGGGTCGCTGGCCCTTCCAAGCTGCTGGCCAGAACGAGCGGATCATGAGTCCGGAGATTTCATAGAGGCGGGGCCGCTGCATCAGGAACGCCCAAACGCGGAACAGCCAGGTTCGCCAGCCGCTGCGCGCGAGACGGTGGTCTTGCCGCAGGGCGACTAAAAGCCGAGGCAGGTCAATCTTGACCGGGCAGACCTCGCGACAGGTGCCGCAAAGGGTAGAGGCAGCGAGGAACGGGCCGGCCAAAGGGGGGAGCGAAAGGAGTTGCGTGAGGGCACCGGGGTGACCGGCGGGAGTAACCGGACAGTTTTCGAGGCAAGCGCCACAGCGAATACATTGGAGTAACTCGCGCTTTTCGAGATCGGCGAGGAGAGCGGAGCGACCGCCGTCGAGGAGAATGAGGTGGAACTCGTCGGGTCCATCCATTTCGTCGTCGCGGCGTTTGCCGGAGAGCAGGCTGATATGGTGTGGGAAGCGATCGGAGAGAAGCCGAAGAAACACAGCCAGATCCCGGGTTCGAGGGAGGATCGACTCCATTCCCGCTACGACAACATGGATCTTGGGAGCCGCGCTCGACAGGCACCCGAAATCGTCGTTTTCGGCCAGGCAAACCGCGCCCGTATCGGCGAGGACAAAGCTAGCTCCGGTAACCCCAATCCCCGCTTCGAGGAGGCACTCCATTTCAAATGATGCCGCTCGATCGGGAGGTGCGGCGGGCCCCGCCAGGTACGAGCCGAACTCCGAGGCGCGGGATTCAATCTCCTGCCGCAAGGCTCCTACTTCGTCAGCCAACGCGGTCGCGCTCGCCCCGACGAGATGGTCAACGCCCCGCTCCCTGGCCAGGGCCCGAATGTAGTCAACGGCCTCATCAATGGTCTGCGCAAATACAACATGGCCAGCGTGAGCGGTAACCTGTTTCTCGGTTTCGAGGAGGTAGTGGTCGAGATTGGCAAGGACGTGTTTCTTGATTCCGGCTGCACGTTCCCGCAGCTCGGCAATCCCGACCATGCGCTGTGAAGGCGTCGTCATCGGCTGGCGAGAACCTCAGCAAGGTGCACGGTCTGGACGGCGTGTTGCCCGCGCTCGAACGCTCCGCGCAACTGGAGCAGACAGCCGACTTCGAGACCCACAACATGAGTGGCTCCGGAGCGTAGAATTCGCCCCACTTGTTTCTGCGTCATTGTCTCGGCTTCCTGGGGATATTGTAAGCGGAAGAGCCCCCCAAAACCGCAGCACTCAGAAGGGCCGGTCATTTCGACATATTCCAATCCGTCGACCCCTTCGAGCAGCTTGCGCGGCCCGGCAGTAGCAGGGGCCGGGCAGGTATCGGAGAGGGTAACGCGATGCGGAAACCGGGCACCGAGCGAATCGATTTGCGCGACTTCGAGAAGAAAGCGGGAGAACTCCCAGACACGGGCCGATAGCGTTTGGGCGTTCGCTTGAGCCGAAGGATCATCGGCGAACAGGCGGGGCAGATCGCGGCCCAGCATGGCCGCGCAAGTGGGGGAGGGCACCACGACAAAATCAGCATCGTCGAAGGTCTTCAGGAAGTGCGACCCGACGGCGCGAGCTTGGGGGGTGCAGCCGGCCTGATGGGCGGGCAATCCGCAACAAGTCTGCGGTTCCCGGAATTCGACGGCAAACCCGGCCCGCTCGAGGACCTCGGCCATCGCCAAGCCCACCTTCGGGAGGAACTGATCCACCATGCACGTTACGAATAGAGAGACCCGTTTGGCCATCGTTGCCAGTGTATCAGTACAATGAAAGAGTGAAGCGACGCAGCCTTTTAGTCGGATTGTTGACGACCGTTGTGGCATGGGCCCGCGAGGCAGAAACGACTCTGCGCGGCAAGCTCGGGAGCGGAGACTTGCTCGAAACCAAGAGCGGCCCAGTGAAGTTGACCGGCGACGAACCGACGCTCGGGGTTATCCGCGATCCTCGGGTGATTGGTTTGGAGTTGGAAGTGGTGGGCGAAGCGCGCGGCTCCGGATCGCTGGAGATTGGCCCCATTCACAAGAAAGCTCTCTATGCAATCAAGAGCGGGCAAAGACTCTTCGTGACATACTGGTGCGACATTTGCTCGATCCGGACCTACACCCCGGGACAATGCTGGTGCTGCCAGGAGCAGACAGAACTTGATCTTCGCGAACGGTACGACTAACTTGCGCTTATTTTCTCCCGCTATCTTCACACTCGCTATCCTCATGACCTCAGAACTTTCGGCCGCCCGATACGAAGCCAAGTCCGCCGTCGACGACGGCATTGGCATCTACACCTTACGGGACACGACCACCGACGTTGTGGTCCGAATCGCTCCCAGCCTGGGTGCCAACGCCTACAGCATGAAGGTAAAAGGGGAGGAGATTATGTTCTCGCCCTACGAGAAGCTGAGCCAGCTCAAAGCGAAGCCGACGCTGCTCGGGACGCCGTTTCTGGCGCCCTGGGCCAACCGCCTGGACCACGAAGGGTTCTATGCCAACGGCAAGCATTATGCGCTGGATCCGGCCGTGGGCAACTACCGTTACGATGGGAGCAAGCAGCCGATTCATGGGCTGCTGAACTATGCCGCCGAGTGGAAGATGATCGGGATTTACGATGGACCCGACCAGGCTTGGTACACGTTTCGACTGGAGTTCTTCCGAATTCCCGCCTACATGGCCCAATGGCCGTTTGCCCACACGATCGATATCACGTATCGATTGAAGGATGGGAATTTGGAGGTCCACACGGAGATCACCAATTTGGCCTTTGAACCGATGCCGCTCGTGATTGGCTACCACCCGTACTACCAGTTGACCGACGCGCCGCGAGACGAATGGAAGGTGACTTTGCCCGCTCGCGAGCACGTCAAGCTGAACGACAAGCTGACCCCGACAGGCGAGCGCGAACAGAACCCGTACACGTCGCCGGTAACGCTGCGGGGCAAGCAGCTGGATGATGTCTTCACGGGACTTGCTGCGAACGCGACTTTCTCGGTGGAGGGCAAGAAGCAGAAGGTAGAAGTCGTCTACGGAGCGAAGTATCCGGTAGCGGTCGTTTACGCGCCGCCGGGGCGCAATTTCATCTGCTTTGAACCGATGACGGGGATTACGAACGGCGCTAATCTCGCCCATGCGGGAAAGTACCCAGAGCTGCAATCGATCCCGGCTGGTGGTGTTTGGAAAGAAAGCTTTTGGGTTAAGCCGAGCGGTTTTTAGTTCGCATCACGATGCCGATCACGATAAGGACCATCGCGGCGGGGATCATGGCGAAGACCCACACGAGCAGCGGCCCGGCGGTGGCCCGCTGGCCGAGGCGGGCGGCGGCCTCAGCGGCTTGGACCAAGCCGGCGACCCAGTAGACCACGTAGCCGAGCACGGCAAGCCCAACTACGATCAAACTGTTGGCCAAAACTCGTTTAATACCCATTGATCCATGCCATCACGGCAACGACCAGTACGTCAAGGAGAAAGGTCCCCGTTGACAAAACGAGACGAGGGAACATTTTGAAGTCGAAGTTCGGACGAGCCTGGCTTCCAACGCGCCTGACCGGGCGAGCCTCGCTTCGGCGCGTTGTTGAGGAGGTAGTTAAAGGTCGGTTGGCTTGTCCATCGCGACAACGAACCGGACCGCACTCGACCCTTGGCACTGCTATATGCCGAACCTGGCATACGAGTCTCGTAGAGCCCTCGGCGATCACGGGAAATTGACCACATGTGGTTGGATAGAGTTGACCACACCGAAATCAGGCGCTGCCACGTGGCAGGCTACTGAGTGTGGTGCCAGCATCCACGCCGCAGGCGCGTAACTCCTTCCTCCTCAGCAGGCATCCTTATTGTCGACCCGATCGTGCGTGGCGATGCCGCGTGGCAGTGAGCCAGAGGACATTGGAAGCGCAAGTCGTGTCGCTGGTCAACTCTTGGTGAGTATGGGTGTGTAACTTTTCGCGAGTGCCGAAGCGTAGAGCCTGCGGACGTAGGCCGGGAACGGCTTTACCAGGGTAGAGCCGAGCTGTTTTCGCCATGGCCCGATAGCCTTACCCAGAAACGGTACTCAGATGGGGACAGAAGTCGAGCGGGGTGCCGGCGAATCCACCTTTTCGCTGGAGGGAGCTAGTTCAAGGCCTGGGCGGGTGGACGGGAATCGCTTTCGTGCCCCGCTAAGGTTTTCCAGTTGCCAACGCCGTCGTAACCACCGGAAAAGACAGCCAACGGGACGGATGACCGGTTCGTTCCATAACGGAGGGTACGGTTTGGCGAAGGAGCAGAGAAAGGAGTCCGGCACGGCGTGTAGGTCGAGCTGCCCGGGAACTCAATCGCATACAATCGCGGATGTTGACGGGCACAAAGCGCCAGACCAGTTTGTATTCTACGCCCCGCCCGGCTCTGCTCAGCGTAAACCCGTTCAGCCCTGACGCGACTCAATGTCTTTTGCCAAGGGTTGGCATTGGTGTCTCGGTGGTCCCTTTCCTACGCAGCGGGAGATAGATCCTTCGAGGGCAGTACCTAACGAAAAACCGACCCTGAACGAAAAAAGGGGAACGATCCGCTAGGACCTCTCCCCTTCGGGAGCGAACAGAGTTGGCGTCTTGTGCCCGCGAAGTTTCGCGTTCCCAAGCGGAAGGCGGCCGGCCCCAAGAGCCCGGCCGCCGCTTACCTCTACTTCACGCCGGGAGTCGCCTTCCTGGCCGGCGGAGCGGCGGCAGGGGCAGCAGCAGGCGCGGGAGGCTTGGCAGCGGATGGCGCGTTTTTGTCGTAAAGGGCTACGATTTCCCGAGTGATGTCGATCGCAGTCGCCGCATAGAGCACGGGACTTTGCTGCGAACTCACGTCGATAACGATTGCATAGCCATTGTCAGTGGCGTATTTGTCGATGACGGCCATGATCTTGCCGCCGAGTTCCCCGAGCACTTTCTGTTGTTCCTGGTCCACTTCGGCCTGGAAATCCTCGGCGTCGCGCTGCAACGACTTCTGCTTCACGTCGATGTCGCGCATCAACTTGTTCTTCACGTCTTCGCTCGCGGTATTGGAGGAAGCACGCAACTGGTTCTGCATGGCCCCGATGTCGGCCTGCTTCTTTTCCACTTCCTTCCGTCTCGGCATAAACCGCTCTTCAAGCGATTTAGCGGCCACTTGGCCGTCTTTGGTGCCGATGATGGCGTTCTGGATATGGATGATGCCGACCTTAGTAGGGGCGGCTTGGGCGAAAAGGCTGATGCTCGTGCCGATAAGAACGGCGGGCAGCCACATGATCTGGCGATTCACGGTGGGGAGACTCCTCAAAATGCTTGGTTAATTGTACTAGAAGGTTCGGCTGATGGTGAACCGGAAAATTTTGCGCCGTTCAAAGAACGGGGTCGCCCGTCCCCATTGCGCGACGGAGTTGATAAAGGTCTGCTGGTTGGGGAACTGCGAGCGGTCCAGCACGACGGGCGGTTGTAAGAAAGTTTGCACGATGGCCGGGTTATAAGCCCAGTAGAAGCGGAACGGTGCGTTGACCACCGGCATCATGATCTGCAGCTCCAGTCCGGTGGACATCCGCAATTTTTCCGTTTCGGTATTGACGGGGATGCGCCGTTCGAAGCCAGCCTGTGGGAACAAACTGTTCAACTCCTCAACGCGCCGGGGATTCAGCCGAAGCTGTTCTTTCAGCGTGATCCGGTTCACACCAGCGTCGAAAAACGCCGCGAGAACCACCGGTCCAAAAATAGGGATCCGATATTCGAAATTGCCGAGGAGTTGGGTGTCACCGCCAGTGGTCGTCAGCTGATACACCGGGATGCGCTGCGTTACGGGGACGAAAGTCTCCACACCATCTTGCAGGATTTTCTGCTGACGGGCCGAACCGTCGTCGTTGAGAACGTTCACATTGGCTTCACTCGGGAGGAACGAGATTGGCGAAATGCCCCAGATGTCGAAACCGCGGATGTCGTTTTCGCCACCCATGAAAATGCGGTTAAACGGAGGCGCGACCTTGCCGCCGTATCCTGAGATCAGTCGACCCAAGCCACGCATACCGATCACGTGGCCTTTTTTGAAGCCGGAGCGAAAGTAGGTGGAGCTGATTGTCGGCTCAATCATGTTCACGTTACCGCCGAGAATACTACCGGCGAAGGTGGTGGAAATGAATAAGCTGCGGCCGCGGGTGGGGGTGATCGGATGATCGACCGTATTGTAGCTATAGGACGGAACCACCTTGCTCGTCCGGATACCGTCGAGTTGATTCGGGCCGTCGGTACGCTGGAACGACAGGAAGTTAAAGTAGTTGCTCGAGGCATCCGAGAGGGTCTTCACCGTCGAGATGTCGTAACCATACGTCATGCTGACCCGAGCAAAAGACCGTTTCAACTGGGTCGAAGCGAAGGCGGTGAAACCCAAACCGTTGGTGACATAGTTCAGCAGATTCTGGTTGCCCAGGGCATTGAACTGCGGTATCAAGTTCCGGCCCGAGAGAAGCGAAACCTCGCGGCCCTGGTCGTAGTTGAACCGCTGCATATACACGGTGGCACCGGCCTGAATCGGTTTGTCGAACAGGTAGGGTTCAGTGAACGAAAGCGTAACGTCGCGGATTCGATCGCCCAGTTGGCTGCTGAGGCCCAGCGTTTCGCCGAGTCCTAGAAAATTGTTCGTCGAGTAGCCGAACGACACAAACGAGCCCGATATACCGGACACGCCGCCCGACAATTGGACCGAGTTCTTGCCCCGTTCCTTAACCTTAAGAGTAATGTCTACGGTGTTGGTGCGGGTATCCCGTTTGATCTCCGCGGCTTCAGCCTCTTTCAAGGCTTCGAAATAGCCGAGTTGGTTCAAACGGAGCAACGACAGTTCCCAAAGTCGTGTCGAATACTGGTCGCCTTCGTCAATCATCAATTCGCGACGGATGACCTTGTCACGTGTCGTGACGTTCCCGGAAAAATCGATCCGGCGGACGAAGAACTGCTTCCCTTCGTCGACGTTTATGGTCAAATCGATCTTATCCGTTCCCAACTGCGGCTGGATGTCCGGTTCCGGGACCATATCGATGTAGCCGAATTCCCCGTACAACTTCCGAATTTGCTCCATGCCTTTGCGCAGCTTTGCGATCGAGAATACGTCGCCTTCTTTCATCCCGAAGACCTGAGGGAGGATCGCTTCTGGAGTCCGGAACAGCTTCATCCCGACAGCGTTTAGTTTATTAAGGTTGTACCGGCGGGACTCTTCAACCGGAATCGTCACGTCGGCGCGCTTGCCCGGCTTGTTTGGATAGAAGAGCGGAATTCGCAGCCCAGAACCGCCGACGTCGCGAATCTTAACCGAGTGTTCCCCTGTTCGCGTGGTGAAGTAGCCCTTCTCTTGGTAGGCATTCACCACCATTTGCTTATCCTGCTCGAGTTTGGTCGAATCGAAGGTTTTGGCGAAGAGGTTTTCAAAGAGAATCGATTTGGGGATTCCGACTGGACGCAGGCTCCGCATGGCTCGCCGGACATCCCGATCGGAGAAAACCTTGTTCCCCTCAATGTTGATGTTGCCGACCTTGACCTTCGGGCCCTCGTTCACTTTGAAAACGACTTCCATGGAAGAGGGTGGGATTTGGCGTAAGTCCGGCTCGACTGTGGCGTACTGGCGACCGCGTTCGGCCAAGTACTCTTTTAGAACCACGGCCGCCCGCTGGACTTTGTTCGGGTCGTATTGCGACTCAACCGTCAGACCGACTCGACGTTCTTTAAAACGGTCCAGAATTTCGGAAACAGTAAGGGACTTTGCGCCCTCGTATTTAATAGAACGAACAATCCGTCTTTCGACGACGACGAAACGAATAATGTATCCAGTGCGGCCAGCTTCGCGTTCGAGAACAATGTCGTCAAAGCGACCCGTATTCCAGAGCGACATAAAGTCGCGATGGAGGGAGTCGTCGTCAACCTTGTCGCCCTTCTTCGAAAAAATCATCGCGCGGAGGGTATCCTGCGGAACGCGACGGGCCCCGCGGAACTCGATCTGCTCGATTACGTTATCCACTTCTCCGGCAGCCGGCAAAGGAGTTTGCAGCCCTGACTTGACGGGTTGTGGCTTCGGTGCCTCGGTGGGCGCCGTAGGTACGGTCTCAAAGGGGTTCGTCGGCTTGGGGGCCGGAGGTTGCGGAGGCTGCTGGCTGAGCAGCGGTGCTGATCCCAATAAGAACGCAAAGATTGACAGGCGTACAAGCCCGGAATAAATCATGAAGCGATAGATCCTTTCCACTCTGCGACTATTGGGGGACGTGCATGAGGGCCGCCCGGTTTCGTTAGCAAAGGCAAAAAGAGAGAGACCTGACCTGAACACACAAAGACCCTATTGTACGTGACGGGACGCAATGAAGCCGCAGCGTCCCCACGCTGCGGCCACTATTTAACAAGCGAGCAGGACTACCAGCGGTTTCCCTGACGGCCGCCGCCGCCGCCGCCGCCGCCACCACCTCCGCTCCGGCCGCGGTAACCGCCGCCGCCCGCGCCGCCGCGGTCTTCTTTCGGACGCGCTTCATTAACGTTGATCGCGCGGCCATCGAGGTCGCGCCCATTCAATGCGGCGATCGCCGCCTCGGCCTCAGACTTCTGGGCCATTTCGACGAACCCGAATCCACGGGCTTTGCCGGTTTCGCGGTCAGTGACAAGACTCACACGATCCACTGAGCCGAACTGCTCGAACAACGCACGGAGATTCTGCTCGGTCGTATGAAAACTCAGGTTTCCTACAAAGATATTGGTCATTTTACTTTCCTTACTGATTTGCAGAGCGGCTGGTTGGGCAGGATCGAACGAAGGGGATGAACCGGACGCAACGACAGATGCTACAGACTTTAAAAATAGCACGACCGAGGCCCTAACGGGTTAAAGGCTGTCAAACTCTTCTTCGATCTCTTCTTCCAACTCTGCTTCGAGTTGCTGTTTTCGCACGAGCGATGCGTAATAACCCGGGCGAGCCAGAAGCTCAGCCGACGTCCCGATTTCGACGATCTCGCCGTGTTTGAGCACGACGATACGGTCGGCGTAACGCATCGTCGAAACTCGATGGGAAATGAGTAGCGTGGTTCGTCCTCGCATTACAATACCCAGCTTGGCTAGGATCTCAGCTTCGGTAACGGTGTCGACGCTGGACAACGCGTCGTCGAGAATCAGGATCCGAGGATCTCTCAGGACGGCGCGCGCGATGGCAGCACGCTGCCGCTGGCCGCCGGAGAGCGTAATTCCCCGCTCGCCGATGATCGTATCGAGGCCGGCCGGGAATCCGGCGACATCGGAGGCAAAACCAGCGATTTCAACGGCACGTTCGATGGCGCCCTCATCCGCTTGGGGACATCCAAGGGCGATGTTCTCGCGCAGGGTCATCGAGAACAGGAACGTCTCCTGGGGGACGATGCTGATCTGGCGGCGGAGCAGTTCCGGGTCATAGGATCTGACGTCCACCCCGTCGACGTATACAACGCCCGACGTGGGATCAAGCAGGCGAGGGACCATCTGCGTCAGCGACGTCTTTCCAGCCCCTGTATGGCCCACCACAGCGACCGTTTCGCCAGAGGCTACCCGTAAAGTAATCCCGGAGAGGGCTGGGCCCGCGGCATATTCCAGTCGGACGTCGGTGAAGACGATTTCCCCAGCCAGCTGCGTCGGCACGGGTTGCGGGTGCAGCGGAGCAGCGATGGTTGGGGGCACGTTCAACATTTCGCGAATCCGATCGAGAGAAGCGGTGCCCCGTTGCATGAGGTTGATCACCCAGCCCATGGCAATCATCGGCCAAATCAGCATGCCGACGTAGGTTTGGAACATCACGAAGCTGCCGAGCGAGATTTTGCCTTCCAGGACGCGCATCCCCCCCACCCAGAGGACGATTAGGAACGCGATCCCGCTTAAGGCGTGCAGCAGCGGCTCAAACACCCCCGTCGTGCGAACCAGGTCTAGGTTTCGCCGAATATAATCCTGGTTCAGCGCTTCGAAGCGAATTCGCTCGGCGTCGCCCTGGCCATACGCGCGCAGCAGCCGCATTCCCGCAACGGACTCTTGGACGCGTCCGGAGATGGTCGAAAAAACCTTTTGAATCTCTTCAAACCGAGCGTGAATTCGCTGGCCATAGTAAACGACCAGGATACTGATGACCGGTGCCGGCGCTAAGGCCGCCAGGGTGAGAACCGGATCCACCGTCACCATCACGCAAAAGGCGAGGAAGAAGGTGAGCATGGTTTCGGTCCAGTACATCAGGCCGGGCCCCGCCATCATGCGCACGGCATTCAGGTCGTTGGTCGAGCGGGCCATGATATCACCGGTTGGGAACTTGGCATAGAAGTCTCGATTGACGATCATTAAATGCGCCACGATATCGTTCCGCAGGTCGTATTCGAGATCCCGGGAGACGCCGATGATGATCAATCGTTTCCAATACTGAAACAGGCCTTTACAGAGCGCAAGGAGAAGGAGTCCGCCAGCGGCCAGCGCCGTGAACCGAAGCGGTTCCCCGGCGGTAATCGAGTCAATCCCGCGACGGATGACCAAGGGCAGAGTGGCGCCGAAAAGAGCATTCAATACCAGCGCCGCCAGGCCGAGCAAGAGTTGCCGTCGATGCCGGCCCAGGTAGGGTCGCAAAAACCGAATCGCCTGACGCATCCGGCTACAGCCTGATCCAATTGGCGAAAGTCTTCGCCCACTCCATAAAGAGGTTCTTTTGATCCTGCCGCCGAAGCCACCAATCCTCGGGATGGAATTCCCGGGTGGGTGCCGCAATCATGTAAATCTCCGGTTCTGACCCGACAGCGCGCAAGATTTGCCCGGCTCGGCGCGTGTGAAAATTGCTGGTCACGACGAGCACCTTTTTGAATCCCAGACGCTTGAATTGAGGCATGAACTGCTCGGCCTCATCGCGAGTGGAGGTGCAATGGTTGGGCAAGGGAACGAAGGAAACGTCACTAAACCCGTGCTTTTCCGCAAACTCAATCGCTAGCTCGCTCTCGAAATGGTCGAAAATCCCGTCCGGCCCACTGACATAAACCTTCGGTGCAAAGCCTTGGCGGGCCAATAGCGCGGCATGCGTGATCCGCTCGCCATAGTGGTCACCGCCGAGAACAAAGATCGCGTCGGCCGCTTGAGGCGGCTCCGTCTTGACAAGGAATCCAGCCAGAGACGGCAACCACTGTGCATACAATAACAACGCTGCCGTAAACAGCGCCCCTAGAAAAAGCCAACCCCTCACGCGGCGCAGCAAGTGCTATTGCTCGTCCTGCTGGCGAATATCCAGATGACCAACCGTCTTTAGAAGCTGATAGAGGCGTTCCACTTCGGCCTCGTCGTCGCTACGCAACAACTGCACTTTGGGCGGGCTTACCTGTTTCGGCCCGTCGATTGGGGGTAACGAATCTCCCCAAAACTGACGATAAGGGATCCCGTCGATGAGGGCTTCTTTCGCGTTCCGCCGCAAATGTCGCAACAACGAGTTCGAAGAGTCCAGATCGCCCGGAAACAAAATCAAGACTCGCTCGTCCCCTTTGAAGAGGGTAAGGTACACGGCAAGAGGAGAAATCCAACCCGTACGGTCCACCCGGGCTACATTAGACCAGGCGATCGTGCGATCACCGATAATCAGCACATTCTCCTGGATCTCAACGGGAGGCCGAAAAGCCAGCACCAATACCGCTATCGCGCTGAGAAGAAACAGAATGGAGGCAACCAGAGCGATCATCCATTCCGAAGCAAACAGGGTCGAGATCACCGCCAGACCGGCAGCGACCAAGCCAGCCCACAGATACTGCTTCGAAGGCGTATAGCGCATAACGGAGACCTACTATTACTAGCCTATCTCCGAGCCGCGCAGTCGTCAATTCATTTCAGCGACTGGTACCCAAGATAGGCGTACCGGACCCCACTCGTTACAATGCTCACGGCGCTCAGGCCGAAAAAAACTTCAGGATGGAAGTTCAACAAGACGGCGGCGACGGTGCACATCAGAACAAAGGTGTTCACTTTTCCGAGGCGGGAGGGCGGAAAATCCTTCTTCCCCGTCCATCGAAACAGAACCGCAGCGGCCACCAGAATCAACACATCCCTTCCCAAGGCCATCGCTACCAGCCAAATCGGCATCGCGCCTACATAGAGGAGCGCCAGGAAACCGCCACCAACCAACATCTTATCCGCCAGGGGGTCCATCAAAGCGCCAAAGCGAGACTCCAGGCGCCATCGGCGCGCCATCCAACCATCAATGCTGTCTGTAACCGCGATGAGAAAGGAGACGAGCAGTGCGGTCAGGAAATTCCGTTCGACAATCAGCCAAACGACAGGAACCGTACCCAGCAATCGCAAGACCGTTAGAACATTAGGAATCTGCCGAAACACGTCCTTTCCCGATCCCTACCCGACGAGGGCGTGCGTGACCCGAGAGGCCAGTTGATCAAAGGTAATCGTTTCGTAGAGCGACTCGTCCTGCATAATCCGCGCCACGAGGGCCGCATGCATCGCATGACCCGCCCGTTCGGCAATCACATGCCCCAACAACGGACGACCGATCAAAGCCAAGTCCCCAATCAGATCGAGCACCTTATGCCGACACGGCTCGTCGGGGAAACGTAAGCCACCTGGATTCAACACTGACGTTCGATCAAAACAAACCGCATTCGTCAAATCCGCACCTCGGATCAGCCCCATGTTTCGCATTTGACCAAGCTCATATTCGAACCCGAACGTTCGAGCGGCGGCGATTTCACTCGCGTACCGGGCCGGCGTCAACTCCATTTCCATGGATTGATGGCCGACCAACGGGTGGTCAAAATAGATTTCGCAGGAAAGGTAGAACGAATCCGCTGGCAAAATCGAAATGCGCTTGTTCCCCTGCTCAACCGTCACAGGCTTCAAAATCCGGAGATACTTGCGACGTTTCTTGTACGTCTGAATTCCCGCCTGCGCCAACAACTCTATAAACGGTTGGCCGGATCCATCGAGAATGGGCACCTCAAGATTGTCGATATCAATATAGGCGTTGTCGATCCCCATCGAGTACAAAACGCTCAGCAAATGCTCGGTCGTCGAGATCAGCACGCCTTGGCGCATCAGGCTGGTCGCATACGAAACCCGTGCCACATGGCGCCAACTCGCGGGCAATTCAAAATTGGATAGGTCCGTTCGCCGGAAGACAATCCCCGTGCCGGCCGAGGCGGGACGGATCGTGATACTGACCGGCACCCCGCTATGGAGGCCCACACCTTTCGCCGATACCGGCTTTGCAACGGAGGTTTCGAAGCGCAAATCGAAGAATACCAAAAATGGTAATCAATTGAAAGTAAAATAGTTAGACCTTAAAATGTGTGTCCTTTCGTTCACATCTGCGGTGAAGCTGACACATTGGAGTATCCTTAAAGGCGATGCCGCGCCTCTTCCTTATCGATTCTTTCGGGTACATCTTTCGTGCCTATTACGCGCGGATGCGGATGAATGCTCCGCCGATGCGCACCTCGGCAGGCGTCGCCACCGAGGCGGTTTACATCTTCCACAATATGTTGAAGAAGCTGCGCGAGAAGCATCAGCCGGACTACCTTGCCGCTGTCTACGAATCGCTCGGGCCCACGTTTCGCGAGACGGAGTTTCCGGCCTACAAAGCGAACCGAACCGAGACGCCGCCCGACCTGATCGCGCAGGTGCCGCTCGTGAAGCGGTTGCTCGAAGCGCTGTCGATTCCGGTGATCGAAGCCGCCGGTTTCGAAGCCGACGACGTCATCGGCACGCTCTCCAAACGCGCACAAGCCAACGGGCTCGAAGTGGTCATTGTGTCTTCCGATAAGGACATGCTCCAACTCGTCGGTCCGGGCGTCTCCATGCTGAACCCGGCCAAGGACGACACCCTTTACGACCGGGAACTGGTTAAAGAGTTCATGGGCGTCTGGCCAGAGCAGGTGGCGGACCTGCTCGCTCTGAAAGGTGACGCGGTAGACAACATCCCGGGCGCTCCTGGCATTGGGGATAAGGGTGCGGTCGCTTTGCTGGCTGAGTACGGGACTCTCGACGCCCTGCTCGCCGCTGGGCCAAATCTAACCAAGAAAACGTATCGGGAGGCGCTAACCACCCATCGCGACCAAGTTGAACTATCGAAACGACTGGCCACGATTCACTGCGAAGTGCCGCTGGAGATTCCGCTCGAGTCGCTCGCGATCGCCACTCCCGACCGCGCGGCGCTAGAGAGCTTCTATCGAGAGATGGAATTTTTCACGTTCCTGCGCGATCTCGGCCCGGCCCGCGAACAAGTTGCCGAGGATTATGCTCCGATCTCGGCCGAGGAGTTGCCCGGTTGGGTCGGCAGCGCCCCGGTCGGTCTTGCCCTCTTCGACGGCCAACTCGGCGTCGCCCGCGCCGCTGGTCAAGCGCGCACCTGTCCCGATTTAACTTTTCTCCAATCTTCCGCGCCAAAGATCGCTCACGACACCAAGGCGATCTATGCCGTGAATCCAGAGGCGAAAGGCCTCACCCGCGACCTGATGCTGGAAGCGTTCCTGCTGACTGCCGACTCCGGCAACTCGGCTTTCGATGCGCTCTGCGAAATTCATCTGCAGCAGAAGCCCGGCGCCCGCGCCGATCAACGCGCCGACCTGACGCTGCGCCTGGCGGAAAAACTGGGGCCAGAACTCGACAAGATCAACGCCCGCGAAATCTACGAAACCATCGACCTGCCGCTGGTGCCGGTGTTGGCAGCGATGGAACGCCTCGGCGTCCTGATTGAACCCAACCAACTGGCGGTAATGTCCGCCAAGATGGAGACCGCCATCCAGGCGCTGACCAAGGAGATTCACGGGCTGGCCGGCCGCGAATTCAACATCAACTCGCCGCAACAACTCGGCAAAATTCTCTTCGAAGATCTAAACCTTCCCGCACCTTCCAAGGGCGGCAAAAAGCAGATTTCGACCGCGGCCGATGTCCTGGAAAATCTCGCCCATCCCATCGCCGCGCAAGTCCTGGAGTATCGCGGTCTAGTTAAATTGAAGGGGACCTACGTCGACGCTTTGCCGGCGCTGATCCACCCGGAAAACGGCCGCGTGCACACGACGTTTCAGCAAACCGGGGCCGCCACCGGCCGCCTCTCCAGTTCGAACCCGAACCTGCAAAACATCCCCGTCCGTACCGAACTCGGACGCGAGATCCGCGCCGCCTTCGTCCCGCCTCCCGGCTGGAAACTCGTCGTCGCCGACTACTCGCAGATCGAGCTCCGCTTGCTCGCTCACATGTCTGGCGACGCGGTGCTCACCGACGCCTTCCGGCACGGAGAAGACATTCACACCCGCACCGCCGCCGAGGTCTTCGGCGTGAACGCGGCGTTCGTTACCCCCGAGATGCGCCGCGGTGCCAAAGCCGTGAATTTCGGAATCGTCTACGGCCAGACGTCGTTCGGCTTGGCGTCGGCATTGGGGATTCCGAAGCACGAAGCGGAGAAGTACATCAAAGCCTACTTCGCCCGCTACTCCGGCGTGAAGACGTTCATCGAAGCGACCATCGCCGACGTCCGCGCCAAAGGCTACGCCGAGACCCTTTTCGGCCGTCGGCGGCCGATCCCCGATATGGACAGCCGTAACCCGAACGCACGTTCGTTCGCTGAACGAACTGCGGTAAACACGCCCTTGCAGGGCTCGGCTGCCGATCTGATCAAGCTGGCCATGATCAGGATTCAGGCTCTGCTCGCCGAACAGCGGTTGGCATCTC
>Ga0163144_10003828_pt1 | contig 34250 bp, 26 predicted proteins | sample OliLak19BULKMAT1_FD_123175 | JGI IMG/M metagenome (GOLD analysis project Ga0163144, IMG submission 123175) | Freshwater microbial mat bacterial communities from Lake Vanda, McMurdo Dry Valleys, Antarctica - Oligotrophic Lake LV.19.BULKMAT1 | ecosystem: Environmental > Aquatic > Freshwater >...
GGCTTGACAAATAGGAAACAGACCATCAAAATGAATATGGAAGCCTGCATGTGGGTATTCAATAGTCTTGATGGCCTTTTCAATAAATTATCTTGGTCAAATGCTAATCAAAGAGAAAGAGCAAAAGATGATTAACTGGATACTGCTAAGCGAATCAGTTGAAAATTTACCTTTAAGGACAGGTTCAAAAACGATTTGACGATGAAAATAAAATTACCCTGACCCGGACAGTGAAAATATCTGAATTAGGATTAGTAAGGTTAGAGGACAATAGGATTTTTTAAAATGTTAATCCTAAAATCTATTAAACCAATAAATCCTAATTCAGACAATTCTAAAATTACTTTATACCTTTTTATTTATCTACCTTCAAAAACCTTGCATAATAGAATTGACTTTCAGATTGAATTTTTAAAATATAATTCCCGTGTTTAAGGCGTTCAGTATCTATTTTATTCAATTCAATTTTACCCTGATCTACTATTCTGCCATCAAAGCCAATGATATGGTAATTTTTACCAGCAAAATCTATGGCCCCTGTGATGTTTAAAGTACTCACAACAGGATTTGGGGAAACAGTCATTTGAGGGGCTCGTAACTTGATTATGGAAGCGATATCTGTAAAATCAAGACTTATTTTTTGCCCTATAACAGGCAGGTGGTCAAAAGCTTGGTTCGATATCGTATCGAGTGTTGGATCTGCAGGATTGCCAAAAATGAACCATTGTGCATAAAAACCATTGCTATCTTTATAGGTAATTGAAGGATGTAAACTTCCAAACCCCTCAAAGCACAAATCAGGACGAACAATTGCAAAATCACCGTAAATTAAATCAACAACATTTAAAAAATTAATTTTAATTTTTAGATTACCTGTGCTTGGTAAGGCATCCAAGGAATCAAGCTCATTGGTAAAACCAAAATTTCTCCATTCTACTTCATCATTCGTTGAAGAAATAATTACCGGTGAAAGATTTGGATAGTTAATCGTGTCTTCCCAGCCCTTGTCGATTAGATCCCAGCCTGTTCCATCAACAATTAAAAGGGCTTTTGGATTGTTGTGAGAAATAAAATACAATGAACCTTCTGAAACAATAGCCGAATCCCAAGCAGATCCAAAGGCTTTAATCGATTTGAAAAGTTTAAATGAATCGCGCACTTCTTCCAATGGATCATCCCAAGAGTATTGGTAATAAATGGGCGTTCCTGATAAGATGGAATCATAAGTGCCGCTGCTTGCATGGATTTGAATCTGTGCCTGTCCCTTCATTTGAACCGCAAAAAGGAGGAGAAGTATTGTAAAATATTTTAGCATGAGGTGATTTTATAATTTATAGACGACAAACATAACGAATTCATATCCAAATTAAATAAATTTCGATTTACGAAATTGGAAAATAGATAATCTTTTTGGTGTAGAAGAACTCTTCCCTGAAATAATCGTCAAGATGAATTTCTTGAAGTTTTAAAGGCTTCCTGAGCATTTCTTTAAAGGCATTTTTTTCCTCTATTAAATTGCCGCCTTTCAATAAAATAAAACCATTAGGCTTGTTATTATACTTGTCTTTCAGTATTAGCTTATGTCCCCAACGGTACAAATCGGTAAGGGGTGCAACCGCTCTTGATACAATAAAATCAACCTGAAAATTTAGACTTTCTGCTCTCGCATTGATTGCTTCCACATTTTTTAGCCCAAGTTCTAAGATAATTTTATTCACTACATTTATCTTCTTAGCGATGGAATCGACTAAAAAAAATTTACAGGATGGAAACAGAATAGCTAATGGTAAACCAGGAAACCCGCCACCGGTGCCGATATCCAAAATTTTAGTTTGATTTTTAAAATCTATAAACTTTGCGATAGCCAATGAGTGAAGAATATGGCGCTCTTCAAGGTTCTCAACATCTTTACGACTGATCATATTGACAAGCTGATTTTGTTCCGTGAATAGGGAAGTGAAAGCCTGAAACTGATTTAATTGTTCCTCAGTTATGGAAGGAAAGTATTTTTTTATTAATTTTAGCAAGCTACAAAATTAAATGATTTATGAAATTAATAGCCCTTTTGTTTACGTTAAAGATTAATTTTGCGAAAAATTTAAATTTCACTAGAAGTAGAATGGCATTAGACCAAATTGATACCGAAGGAGACGAAAAGAACATGTCCTTTTTCGATCATATCAGTGAATTGAGAAGCCATATTGTCCGTGCGTTGCTCGCGGTAGTTATATGTGGACTTTTAGCATTTGTTTTTAATGACTTTGTAATGAATACGGTTATCTTTGGTCCAAAATCAAAGGATTTCATTACATTTCGGCTGATGTGCTATATGAGCGATAAAGCCTGCTTTGATGGGTTTAATTTCACAATCATCAACACGGATGTTACAGGCCAATTTATTATGAGTCTATCAATTGCCTTTATTACTGGTCTGATTTTAGCCTTCCCCTATATCATCTATGAGTTTTGGCGTTTTTTTAAACCTGCGTTAAAACAAGAAGAACAAAAAAAGACTACAGGCATAATTTTAATTAGCTCAGGTTTGTTCCTTACAGGTGTATTGTTTGGTTATTTCTTATTGGCACCTGTATCCTTGTTTTTCATGGCAACATACACCCTTTCAGATCAAATTTCTAATACTTGGACAATTCAGAGCTATATTTCTTTTATTTCGATGCTGACTGTAGCCACAGGATTAATATTCGAGTTGCCATTAATCATGTATTTTTTAGCTAAATTAGAATTGATAAATTCAGAATTCCTAAAAAAATATAGACGCTATGCCATACTCATTATAGTTGTAATAGCAGCAATTGTAACCCCGCCGGATGCTGGAAGTCAAATACTTGTAAGTATTCCTCTGCTTCTTCTCTTTGAGGTTGGTGTGATAATAACACGACGCGTGGAAAAGAATCGGATGGAGAATACTTTAATTTAATATAAATTCGTAACTGAAATAATGAATAGCCTAACCCCTAAAACTAAAATTGCTTTTGCCTGTGACCATGCAGGTTTTGAACTCAAACAAAAATTGATGTCAGTCTTTTCAGACAGATATGATATCAAGGATTTTGGCTGCTACACCGACAATTCCGTTGATTACCCTGATTTTGTTCATCCACTTGCTATGTCAGTAGCGAATGGACAATACGAATTAGGTATCCTTATTTGCGGAAGCGGAAATGGCGTTTGTATCACTGCCAACAAGCATCAACAGGTTCGTGCAGCACTTTGTTGGGAGAAAGAAATTGGTGTTTTGGCAAGACAACACAATGATGCCAATGTGCTTTGCTTGCCTTCCCGGTTTATTTCTGAAGCTCTAGCAATTGACATTACAGAGGCTTTTTTAACAACTCCTTTCGAAGGTGGCCGACATAAGAATAGGGTTAAGAAAATTGCTTTGATGTAGGGTTTACTGAATAACCATAGCTTTTTTGGAGTAAATTCAAGGATACTAATTACTTAATCTTTTGTCTTTCAGAAGGCTTCTCTTTTCTGCTTGACCAAAAGAGAACCCCAAAAAGGCACCAACAGAACCAACGTTAGATAAAGTTTCTGAATTCTCTTATTTGTGCTTACTTTTAGATGAATATTAATCCGTCTAAATAGCTCTTAAGACTTTATTCAGACTGGTTCAATTTCACCAATATTATTGATGTCAAACTCAACAGAACCATATTTGTTCAAGGTATAATTGCGTTTGAATTTTGCACCCCACTCAATTTCCTTATGCCAATAAGACGAGATGATGTTGGTCATTTGTGCATAAGTTTCGTCAAATCCTTTTATATGTACTACAAATTCCAAATCAAGTTTCTCGAAATCTTCTTTCGATAAACCACTTAAAGGACTGCTATCATTAATGGCATGAACAATGGTCCAGGGTAAAGGAAAAAAAACGACAGAGGAGGTTTCAGTTTTGAGCCTATAATACTTTCGATTGATGTTATCACCAATCTCTTCCTTTATTGCCAAAATTATTTCTACTGACATCTCAATAAGTGTGTTGGGGCGAGCATTTACAATTCTGAACATAAAGGCATTGCCAGATTCACCATGTGGAGCAATCACTCCTTTTTCACTAAACTTAATGGAGGTGCTCGGCTTAGAAAAACGTCCATATACAATTCCAGTGGCAAGGGCAAAGAACAGAAGCCCAAACATGGCCTCCATACCACTCAGCAAACCCGTAAAAGTATCGTGGGGGTAAATAGCACCAAAACCAACAGTAGTAAATGTTTGCATACTGAATAAGAGGGCAGTCAGAAAAGGTGTATGATTTGAATGTCCACCAAAATTTTCAACTCCATTGAGCATATAAGCTGAGGCAAATACCAAATTACAAGCAAGATAAGAACCTGTTATTAGTAACAAAATTTTAAAGGTATTCACCGATATTAAGTAGTGATACAAGTGGAGTTTCATTCCTGTGCGTGACGAGTTGAATGTACCATCTTTATTTACCATGCGGCTTTTATTTTGGTAATATTTTTCGCCTAAACCTGGGTCGGAGAGTCTTTTTATCATAAATTATAGTTTGCTTTAATTATTCTGTCTTTTCCCTGCATGTCTTTTACAATAATAATGTTGTGGTAGTTATAATTGACTAGTAATTGCTTGACCTCGATCCCGTAATTTTCATGTATTTCAAAAAAAAGTAAACCGCCGTCAATCAACAATTGTTTGGAATGAATAGCAATTACTCTATAGAATTGAAGTGGATCTTCCCCACAAAATAGAGCAATATGAGGTTCGTACTTTAATACATTGTCCGAAATATCTGAGAGCGTTAGCCCAAATCTTGGTTTGTTTTTATCCATCGAAATATATGGCGGATTGCTAACAATGATATCAAATTTGTCTTTAAATGCAGCAGGAAATTGCTCTTTTAGTGTGTCTGCATGAAGTATTGTGATACCCTCATTTCCTAGTAAGTCGCTTGCATTTTGTTGCACAATATCGAGTGCAGAAGTAGAAATGTCAACTGCTAAGACCTCACAAGCTGGATTTAGCTTTTTTAAACTGATGGCAATGCAACCGCTTCCACTTCCAATATCCAATATTTTAATTGCTCCGTTTGCAAGGCTCTTGCAAACTTCATATACCAATTCCTCAGTTTCAGGTCTAGGTATTAGTACATTTGGATTTACCGAAAAAACAGATCCGCAAAACCAGGCTTTGCCTAAGATATATTGAATGGGCTCCTGCGTCTTTAATCTTGAAATAATTTCCAACATGGCTGAAACTTCATTATCCTCAATATTTTTTTCTGAATTTATTATTAAAAAAGTTGGCGATGTTTTTAGTGAAAAGTCTATACAATATCTCCATATAGCCGCTAATTCACCCTTAGTGTAGAAGTTAGAAAGTTCACTAAAAAAAAGTTTTTGAAGTTGTGAGTAGGTCATCAATTAAAAATTCATCATCTTGAATGAGGTGTTTGAAAGTTGCTGTGCAAAACTATGATATTGAATGACGGTTTTCAAAAAGTATTATTATTTGATTTAGGCAAATGCTTTTGAATTTCCTATAAATATCATGCTAATACGCAGATAAGCAAATAATTGGGTACAAGATTGGAAATGAATGATGAAAAATTAAGCACGCAAATAAAAAATTATAAAATGATTTTTTATCACTCTGCAACTTTAAAAAACTATGCGTCTATGTTACTTTGCGAGAAATAGTGGTAAATTAAAATCGCCACTGCTTCGCATCTCGCGAGAAACAGACTTACTTGTCCTCTGGCCGAAATAAAATATTTCAACTATAAATATTTCATTTACAGCTATACACGAATTTTTTGTCAAGGATTTTGTTGAGATTTCTTTGGAGAGTGTTCAATATTAGTTACATATAGCTCGTCAGGGGCGGCGCAACGGCGAAGTTGGGATGAAATTCCTATACATTTCTCAACAGAACGGCTGTTTAGCAATCTTATGAAATTCAACGTTTTTAACCTTAATTTATGATATTGGATATAAGCCGACGGTTGTGAAATTAAATTATAAAAGTTTTTTTGAAAGTTTTGGGTAGAATTCTCAATCAAATCATAATTACCTTTGCAAGCGATGATTAGCAATCTAGATTATATGCAGCGATGCCTTTTTTTGGCTGGATTAGGGAAGGGGAATGTCTTTTCTAACCCCATGGTTGGCTGTGTTATTGTGCATGATGGCAATATTATAGGGGAGGGCTTTCACCAAGTTTTTGGAAGTGCTCACGCTGAAGTCAACGCATTTAATGCCATTGATTCATCAAATTTAAAGTATCTTAGCAAATCAATTCTTTATGTAAACCTTGAACCTTGTTGTCATTTTGGTAAAACGCCACCTTGTACAGAACTCATCATTGAAAAAGGAATTAAAAAAGTAGTGATTGGAACCTTAGACCCTAATCCTAAGGTAGCTGGCAAAGGTGTGAAAGCCTTGCAAGATGCAGGAATACAAGTCATAATAGGAATTTGTGAAAAGGAATGTTTAGAATTCAATAAACTGTTTTTTGAGCAATTTAATCAGAGGGCTACTACCATAAAATTCAGTCTAAAATGGGCAGAAAGCAGCGATGGTTTTATGGGAAAAGAAAAATATCCTTCGGCTAAAGATCGCGAACTATCCAATGCTTTGGTAAAAAGGTTTGTTCATAAGTTAAGAACTGAGAATGATGCCATACTTATCGGTAAAAATACTGCATTGATTGATGACCCCATTCTCGATAATCGATTCTGGTTTGGAAAAGTGCCAACCGCCATTTTAATAGATAAAAGATTAGAAGTTTCAAAAGATGCTAAAGTATTCAAATCTGAGCGACGCGTCATTGTTTTTAATGAATTGAAAGATAGTCTGGAAGATAATATTGAATACTTTAAAACTGAATTCAACTCTGATTCTGAGATTTTCTGGCAAGGTCTCAATATTAAATTAGTGGCAGCAGGTATTCAGAGTGTTTTGATTGAAGGTGGTAGTAAAACACTTCATTCTTTTTTAAATTCCGGACTTCAATTAGAAATATACAGAATTATCACACCAAATTTATGGGAAGATGGTATTAAAGCGCCGGTTCCTCAAGGCGCTCTGCGCTCTGCTTATAATTTAGGTGATAATAGAATTGAAATTTATTCTTCATAATGCTTTTTAGTAGAGAATTCAGATCCTTAAAGTCCCAAGCTGAAGCAAACATAACAGTTAAGGGAAGTAAGTTTCTTGCTTTCGCCTTTCCAGTAAACAATGAAACTGAGGTAAAAGTACAGCTTTCGGCTTTGAGGGATAAATTTCCAGACGCCACGCATCATTGTTATGTTTGGATTGTAAATCCCGATAAATCTGCCCAAAGAATAAATGATGATGGAGAGCCTGCAAGCTCAGCTGGCAGACCAATTCTAAAACAAATAAATGCCCTTGATTTAACAAATATTCTCGTGGTAGTTGTACGTTACTTCGGCGGCAAAAAATTAGGCATACCTGGACTCATAGAAGCCTATGGCTCTGCTGCAAAATTATGCTTATCCAAAATTGACATTGTTAATAAAACGTTGCTCGATTATTATAAAATTGAAACAAAAATTGAAAATGAACATCTTGTTTATAATCTTGCACGAAAATTTGGTGCTAAGATAGAAGCTAGGTTAACTGCTCATCTTTTTATTGGGATTTTAGCCATAAACGGGTCAAAAACTGAATTATTTCTCAAGGAATGTCAATTATTTAATAACTTTGAATGCGTTTTCCTGAAAACTAAATGATAAAAAAAATATTACTCCCATTATTAATCGTTGCATATACAGCAGCTATATCACAAAAGATTAATTACAATAAACATCAGGTTTATTTTTTGCCAACCAAACCCATGTTTTACACCATTAATAAAGGGGATAATTACCTGAATAAAGAAACAACCAAAAATTATTTACAAAATAAGTATCTGGATAGTAAATTTATTGGACAATCTCTATTACTTGATAATATTTTTTATTCTCCAGCAGGTACGCACCTGCGATTTAAGCATTTATACGAAGGTCTTCCAGTTTTTCAATCCTTTATTCAGGCTAATTATTCGGCGGATGGAACCCTAAATTCAGTGTTGGACGCTATAGCAAAGTTTGATAAGTACGATAGGCCGTCCATAGCAGAGCCTTCTAGTCTTTGGGCTAACTCTACCAACGGATTAACTCCTGCCTATTTGGTAATAGAACTGGATAGTATTACAAAAAAGGATAGGAGTAGACTCTATAATTTTGAAGATAAATTACTGCTTACCTTTACCACAGCGCTTAGCTTTCAAAGCCCTGACAGCATGGTTAGTGCCATGGTATATCTTCCCAATCCGCTTGTTACTGCCAATGTGAAATATGGTGGAAAGTATATTGATAACAGAGATGCAAATACAACAGAATTATCTGCAGCGAGAAGAATGGTTAGAGTACCACTAACGTTTACAAATGGAAAGTTTAGTCTTAAATATGGATTTATTTCTCTTGTTGAATTAAGCGATCCACCAATAGCACCTATACATCCTACCGATACTTTCTTAAATTACACCCGAGATCAAACAGGGTTCGAGGATATAAATGCTTACTATCACTTATATAATTTTGGGAAGTATGTTTCAGATATTGGTTTTAATGCTTTGCAAGATTCACTTCTTTTTGATACACACGCCCTTTCTGGTGACGACAACAGCATGTTTATTCCATCTAAATACCCTTTTGAAATACAATATGGAACGGGTAATGTTGACGATGCGGAAGATGGGCAGGTGGTTATTCATGAATTTGGTCATTTGCTTTCACATAAAGCGTCTCCTTATACAGTGCTCGGCGAAGACAGGGTGTCCATGGAAGAAGGGCAGGCCGATTATTTGGCAATGTCCTATTCGAGGTCTTTAAATATGAATAGACCTGACGACGTATTCAGTTGGGATGGTTACAATGAGTTTTATACAGGTTTTAGTACAAATGCAAACCAAGTGTACACGAACAGAACAGGTGTTAAAGACATAGATAGAGACTTATGGTCAACGGCCTTGATGTGCATTAATGAGAAATTAGGGAGAGGTAAAGCAGATTCACTCACACTTTCATATTATATACAACAAGCCGCTTATCTTGAGATGCCTCAGTCAGCAAGAATAATTCTTAAAATGGACACCCTTCTTTTTAAAGGGAAAAATGTAGCCAAGATTTGGCAATGTTTTACTGACCGTCAAATTTTGGATACAGTACCAAGAAACCTAACTAAAATTGATCCTCTTTTTGCCGAAATAGATATTAAATTTTACGGGACTTATGAATTTTCTGGCGGCGTTTCAAATATCCGAATCCAGTTCAAGTATCCTGACTTGTGGAAGGAAATTGAGATTTATAATTATATTGGTGAAAAGTTAAGCAGCATCCCTGTTGTATCAGAAACAATTATTTCCCCAGAACCAATGAGAACGGGTGTGTATTTTTTAAGAATAAAGGCGAAGGATGGGAGTGCAATTGTTACCAAAAAAATTATTCGATAACAGGAAGGGTTAATAATTAAGAAGTTGCTGGTACTGGAGTCTTTAGAATAGCTCTTTCTGGCGGTTTAATGTCATAAAAAATATTAACGGAATGTAAATCTCGCACAATTTCGCGCTGAATATTATGATTGCTGTGCTTAACAATTTGTTTCAATCTAAAAAAATCAACTAACCACCAAACAAGGCCACCACCTAATGTTAGCCAAAACAATATTTGCAATTGCCACTTTCCAAGGAATGCATAATGAGTGCCTGGGAAAAATAACAGGCATACAAAGGCTAACTTTAAAGAACGCTTGCGTAAATTATAATTGTTCATAAATTTCATCTGATCATCAACACCTATTTTACCAAGTTCATAAGTTACCCTAGGATGCAACTTATGTGTAAAATCCGAATGTAAGACGAGATTGTGATTTCTAATATTTACCATTATTTAAAAAATGTTCACAATAGTAAAGATTGTGGATAATATATACAAATCTTTTTATAAAATAATTTTTGACTATATATAAATATCGTTAAGCTAGGGAGAAAAGAGTTGATTTTCATAGGATTATTCCGCCGTTGCCCGCATCTTGCGAGCAACAAATTGTTCTATCTCCAGCAGTTAAGGATTTTTGAGCTTGAGTCTAATCCACAATAACCTCCAAAGAACAAACATCCTTGGCACTGCAAGAAATTCGTATTTTGCCAAAGCTAAAATATTTATGACTTGCATACTTTATTTTGGTCAGAGTCTGGTTTGGAGTGTTGCTCGCGAGACGAGAAGCAACGGCGACCTGAGTTAGCAGTCTCGCTATTGGCGAGTCTGCTAATGCGTATTTTTTTAACCAAACGACTTTGGCATCTATAAATAATGAGAATCTAAACTTTTAATGAGTCTATAATATCTGGTTACCAATAAGTTATTTAATAATTTTTTGGTCAATGGAAAAAGCTAATTTTAATTTTTTTACACTCCAAATCATTAATTACCTGCAGGCCAGAGCCATTGATTTGTTCTCATGTTCAAATAAAATACTTGGTTTCCAGTACTTACCCTAATAAATCTTAAATTCATTTCTTCAGTTCCGAGTACATCCATCACCAATAAATTTCCATTTAAATCTCCCAGATGTTTAATAGAGTTCATCTGATATACAGCAGTAGAATTCTCAAATGGCATAATATGATCGAAAATAAATTCAGTAAGGAAATAACCATCCGAATGGATTAATCCCCATTTTGAATCTAGTTTTGCCGTCGCAATTTGGTTTTTAAAGGGTAAGGCACGACTGAAAACCGTACTAAACAATGGTGTGCCTTTAGAATTTTGATAGGTGTAACCCGCTCGATTTCTAATAACAGCCAAATTCTCTTCTAGACCGACCACTTCGTTTGGTCTGATGAGGCGATACACTTTTATCAATCTGGTATCCTGACAAATATACGATTGATCTTTTGCTTGGGTTATGAGATATTTTCCATCCCAGAATTTTGCATTTTTTATACTTTTCGAATTAATTTTATTGCCTTCATTGTTTACAAGGTTGTAACTATTCTTCTTTTTAATCAGATGAATGCTACTTTCGGATGGCTTAAATTCTGAAATATTCCTGAGCACAAAAATTTTCTCGCCTGACATGGTGTATGCCATTATCTTTTTTCGTTTAGAGGTAAAGAAAATCCCTGAGAACTGACCAACAATTTTATCATATCTCTGATTCAGTAGCTTTTTTTGAGACACCTCAAAAACATACTTAATTCGATTGGTTGAAATAATTAAAAAGTTATTGCAACTATTGATGCTCGCATTTCTAAATTGTTTGTTGAGTGCATGTTTGCCTGATTCATCAATCAGTGTGAATTTATTGTTTTTTATGGAAACAAGTGCATAGCCATTTTTAAAAGAAGTTGCTGCATTGTATTTTAAATCAATAAGGGGATTACCTGAATGGTCAATATAGCCAAATTTATACTTCTTTTTAACCAGAGCTCTGTCACCCTCAAAAGGGAAAGCATCAGAATAAGTTGGTTCAATAACGGTTTGAAGGTTGGTATCCATATATCCCCATTTTGCACCTATCTTAACCGGAATAAGCCCTTCAGTATATGATTTCGCCTTTTTACATGGAATTTTGGTATAGAAATAATCGGTATTTAGCCACCCGTATTCATTGCCTTTTTTAACCATTAATGGTGTCGAATGTTTTTTGTCAATAAATGAATATACTGCCGGAGTAATCACTTTTCCGGTGGTATCTACCAAACCCTTAAAGTTGCCTTTTTGGTGAAGTAACAAATATTGACAATGATTCTTATAAGCCCATTCAATATAGGAATATATAAAAGGATAAATGGTATCTCCTGAGATTGAAATTAAACCAAAATTGTCTTTTTTATCAATAGCAATAAAACGCTCCTTGATGACAGGGAAGGTTTTATAGTAGCTTGGTTTAATAACCATTTTACCCTGAACATCAAAAATACCCCAAGCTCCTCCAGTGAAGGAAAGGTAAGAATACTGTGCTTTGTTACCAGGAAAATTGTTTGACTTATTAAGCGAATACCATTTTGAGGCAATACTCGCCAAGTGAATTTTGGCATTATCATCTCTTACCCTTAAAATTCTTCCTTTATTGTAAAACCTAAAATAACCATTGATTTGATGTTCTATATATAATTGAGGTTTAGATTTATTTCGTCCAGTTTCTGAGATGAGTATAAATTTACTCTGGGTATTGATTGCGCGGGTTGCACCAAAAAGCTTCTTGTTGCACAATCCAAGTGTATCTATATATAAAAAGGTTGGTTCATACAGTATTTGCCCTGTAACAGGATTCACCAATCCATACCTATTCGTAGTTTGATAATAATAGCTTGCAAAGATGAAATACGCCAAAGAAATTCTTTTACTCACCAATGTTAATCCATCTTTACCAAGCATATTGATGTTGTCATATTTAGGAGGTATCAACATTTTACCTTTGTTATCCTTTAATCCCCATTTATTGAGAGCCTTGTCAAAAAACCAATTTCCAAAGTCTTTCTGTCGGCTTGCATTTCTTTCAACGCCTTCACTTTTGTCTTTTTCTTCAATTCTAACATTTATATTTATAGCATAAACATCTTTAAAAACCTCGACACTTTTTAGAATACCCTCTTCAGAAATTGAATATAGCTTGGTTACATCAGAGCTATCTGTTTTTATAACATTATCATCAATTACAATGGCATTGAAACTGGGCTTTATAAGCCATTTCCCATATTGGTTAATAATACCTTTTCTGTTAGTGGAGTCAATAACAACGGCAAAGTTATAAGATGTAAAAGCACTGATGGATTTATACCTAAGCGGAAGTATTTCTTTATTGGCATAATCCCTCAAGCCATATTTTTCAATTACGCGATAGCAAATCAATGGTGATAAATATTGAAAAGTTGTATTGTCACTAAAGACAATTTTCGGATATGGTATCCCTGAAGAATCCGCAATACGAATAGAGTCTTCATAAATATAAACAAGTTTTTTATCCTGACAATTGAGGTTCGAAATTTCCTTTAAACCTAAAAATTCTTGTTTTTTAATGTCATAGTATAGATTTTCTCTTTTTAATTTTAGCCATAGAAAACGGTCGCAAAGTATCCTACCAAGTTTCAATATACTATCGCAGGAAAAAATAATGGTGCTGTTCTGGGTATTTAGAATGTATGTTTTGTTAGAACTAGTTATGTACAGAAGATTATTGAAAGCGAAATGAAAATTAAGAGTCAGTGTATTTGCTTCAACAATGGTTTTGCCTTTCGTATTGAAGACGCTATAATTTTTAGCTTCCTTAGCAATAAATAGATTTCCAAGCCGGATTATCGAATCGTATTTTAATTCAAGAATATACGCTCCTGTTGAATCAATGATTCCATACTTTGATGCGTCTTTTACTAAAAACTGTTCATGGGGCAATTGATAAATGTATGCGTAAAATGGCAGGCAAACTACTTTACCTTTCACTGAAATAATGCCCACTTTATTTATATTATAATATCGAAAGTAACCTCTCGAAAAGGGTTCTACATAGCGTGCTGAGATCATGTCTGAAAGCTCGCCATTGGCCTTCAATATATGGGTGTTTTGCTTCTTCCGAACAACCGCATAGCCGAAGTTGAATTTAGATGCATGTGTAAAAGCAGGCTCAATCATTATTTTTCCTGTGGTATCGATATAGCCCCAGAGATCATTGACTTTTACAGGATACAATAATTGGCAATATGCACCCTTCGAATGCATTAGCAGTATGAATAACATCATTTGCCAAATTATCCTGTTACGCATATTTTAAAGACCGCTTATTATGTTTGACAGGTCGCTGAAAGTGGTAACAGGCGTTTTTGTTGGTTCAAATTTAAAATTCATTTTTCCATCCGCATTAACTGGGCCATCGAAGTTTTCAGGTTTAGCAATCATAACATCAGAATTATTCATGATAGCAACTAGGTAATTGGTTTGGGATTGGTCAAAAACAACATTATATCCATTTGAATAATTAATAGCAATGTTTTGGGCAGGACACAATAAATAAATAATTTTTACTTCAGATACCTGAATTTTATTAAAATCAAGTTCAGGTATTACTCTTCTTGTTGATACATTTGAGTAAATCCTATCGCAATTGAAAATACCAAATTTAGCAATAGTTAATGACCTGCTAAAGTCAGCCATGCGTTTAAGAATATTTTTCTTTTTGCTTACTTCGGTTTTGATAGTAGCGGATTCATCAACTTTTGAATCAATGTTTCCATAAGATTTTGCGGGAGAAGCCTCAAACTTTAAGGTCGTGCTGCTATTAGTCAAGGTTATCTCAAACAGATTATCTTCTCCTTGAACCGGTTTGATTTGCGCATTTTCAATTTGCTCACTAAAAAATCGTTTGTTTTTTCCAGGATCATTCTCGGGCTTACTTCCTTTATATTGCCAAACCATCGCTTTAAAAGGCTTAAATTCAGGATAAGTTTTTTCATTAATATTTAGACTAAAAAAGGAATTTATACTTTTCTGATTGTCAAGGAGTGATAACTCTGTTTTTGCAATCTCGTCGGCCAATTCTTCCTTCACAGAATTTTCAATCGGCACATTGTTTTTTGTCAACTCATTCCATTTCCCTGCCTTTGTATCAAAAAGGTAGGTATTGAAATCATTGTCCTTTTTATAGGATGCCAATTCTACATTGATTGTCTTTCCCTTGGCTATTTCGAGAGTGTCGCTATTTAGAGTTGCTTGCATATCAAACATACCTGCCGACTCAAAGCCACAAACAGAATCGCCTTGTTTGTAAAGCATGGGAATACCCGAAACCATTATTTCTGCGGCAGTGTGAAATTCTTTAAAGGCAACTGTAACACCATCGGTAATCGGTTTTCCATCTTTGCTCACAATGGTGTTTGCTGGAATGGTTATTTTGCTACCTTTTGGCGTTCTTAATTCATTAACCACTGCCGTACTTATTTTAAAAACCAAGGCAGCAATCGAAATAGATTTAAAGGGAGGTTTAATGGCATAACCGGATTCGCCATTGTCATCCATCTGACGCAAATTTTGACAACCGAAAACAAACAAACTGGCAAGTACAAGGCTTTTGATTTTCATAGTAGAATTGATTAGTTCAGGAACTTAACGCATGGTTTGTCAGAATATTGTAATCTGAATTTCCTATCTATTTCCTATCTATCTCAATAAAGTAAAAGTCCCTTTCCTAAAATAAGACTGGAAATCAATTGCTATTGCATAGATAATATAAAGGTACACGCCTTGTTGACATTCTTTACCAAGGTAGGTGCCATCCCAGCCGGTTTGAATGCTATTGGATTCAAATAGTTTTTCACCCCATCTATTAAAAATAAGCATGTTGTATTGTTTGAGGCTTACACCAGAAGCGTTAAAGAAATCATTCAGATGATCGTTGTTGGGGGTAAAGGCATTAGGAACAAAGATTTGTGGCGTACAATTGGTTTCAATAAATACAGAATCTGTATAAGTACAACTATCAAAGTCGGTGATGGTTACAGAATAATATCCTGGGCGGGTTACAATAATATTGCTGGTAATCTCGCCATTTGGCATCCAGCGATAGCTCATAAAATTTGCAATCTTGAGTTTAATTGTATCGAAATCATATTCACACAATACCGAATCTCTCAATCCTGTTTTAGGTGATTTGTTTGAGAAAAGATTGAGAATAATACTGCTGTCGCATCCATTTAGCGTTGTGTAATTCTTTACAAAAGTACCCGATACATTTGTTGAACCACCACCAGGCAATGGATAATTTATACCTGTACAAAATGTATCATTTATAATGAACGGTTTTATTTTGTCAGTGCAATTTGAAAGGACTTGCATGCTAAAATCAGCACTTACATTTGAATAAGTAGATATAGAAGAATACTGAAGGATATCTTGGGTTTGTGAAATTACCGAATTTTTATACTTCGAGTTAAGAATATTAACGGTTCGAACACAGCAAGAATCCATCTCTCCATTCTTGTCTAATTTTACTAAAAAAATATCATACCTACCATTGCCAAAACTATTGGTTTGACCCAAGGCTACATAGCTATTGTCAGAAGTTGTGAGTACAGTGCTGAAAGCCTCAGAATTAATGCCGTCAAAACGCTTAGCCCACAAAAGATTACCAAAACTATTTAATCGCATCACATTGCATGCGCTTAATCCAGAAGAGCTGTTCTCATTCAATAGGCCAATAAAACCATCATCTTCGGCGTTAGCAATATTTCCTGAATAGGAATAAGTCGGGTTTTGGTAATAGTTTTTTTGCCAAACGGTATCTCCTTGAGCATTCAACTTTACAACCCAATATTTAGTGTTTGGTGAGCCATCCAATCGTGCGGCACCTGAACAAATAAAATGATCATCTTTGGTTTTATGAATGGAATTGAAACCGTCATTTAACGGGCCTCCAAAAGATTTGGTCCAGATTCTTGTTCCATCTGATGGTTTAACGCTAAATACAACGGCATCATGCAATCCGGCACCAAAACAATAAGTATAACCTGAAAGAATTAAATTACCTGCTTGCGTAAGAGCCAGACCTCTTGCTGAATTGGTTTGCGTACTTGTTAGGCCGTTACCATATTTTTTTTCATAAAAAATATTTCCATTTTCATCTATTCTAATCAAATAGAGATAGGCGGATCGTTCGCCGGAGCCACCACTATATCCACACATAGCAAGCGTATTGTCGGGTAAAATAGCTAATTTGTAAAGGCCATCATCACTAGTTCCTCCAAATATTTTTGACCAAACAACATCACCGTTTGTCGTTAATTTTACACACCAAGCATCCTGCCCTCCATTGGAAGAACTTGTTGTATTGCCCACTAGAAAGTAATTTGAATTCATTTCAATACATCCATAAAAACGCTCATTGCCAGGATTAGCGATAATCTTTGACCATAATATTTTTCCATCCTTATCAAGTTTAATGATAAGTCCATCATCCGTGGCGGTAGTGCCTCCGGTGGTATAGCCTACCACTAAAAAACCTTTATCAGATGTTTCGATAATATGAAGTCCATAGTCATTCCCCGCACCTCCAATAGCCAATTTGAAATTTCCGGCTAAAGTTTTATGTGTCAAAAAAAGAAAAAGCATAATTATATATTTACACATAATGTGCTGTCATTTTTTAGTCAAGTCACTAAATCTTAACAAGTTTCACAACAGAATAAATCGAACCATCTTTATAAATTCTTAAAAAGTATATGCCGGGTTTTAAAGAACTCAAATCCACTTGGTTCTGCTCAAATTTAGTTTCATATAAACTGCCAGAAATATCTGAAATTTCACATTTACGTATATCAAAATCACTTTCCATTTTTACAGAGGTTGAACATGGATTTGGATACACTTTGATGAATGATTTTGTGGTTAATTTCTTTATCGCCAAGGCTTTTCTTATCAACGAATCAGCTCTATGAATGTCTGGAATGCCATATCCCATGCTATCTGTAGGGTTAAGGTATTGGTCGCCGCTCTTGCGAATAGCTTCTAATAAAATTTTGTTGTCTATATTTGGAAAGGCCTGTTTCAGACAAGCCACGAATCCGGCTATCAAGGGGCCAGAAAAGGAAGTTCCACCACCCCTTCGTATAATATTATTTGTTCCAATAATTGTAACATTGCTTCCCATAGCCATTACATCTGGTTTCACACGGCCATCAGCACTTGGTCCAAAGGAAGAAAAATCTGCCTTTCTTCTAAAGGAATCCACAGCACCAACACACAGTACATCTTTGCCATCACAAGGAGCTGTGATATATTTCCATGTTTTTTTACCTTCATTGCCGGCACTGTTACAAATAAATATTCCGCGTTTGAATGCCATTTGAGCCGCTTGGGTAATAACGGTACTTTCGCCATCCATATCGTTGTAAGTATAACTGCCTTGCAAAGAATCAAAGAGTGAATAGCCCAAAGAAGAATGTATTATATCAACACCATTAGAATCTGCCCATTCGACAGCGCGCACCCAGTTAAATTCTTCAATATGTTTCTCTGTGGCAACATCTTCTGTTCTAGCCAAAAGCAAGCTTACATCAGGAGCGGCTCCTAATAAAGAATCCTTTACATAACCGGCAATGAGTGACAAAACGTACATCCCATGTTCATTGTCCTCGTAAACACTGTTATTATTATTCACAAAATCACGGGTTGCCAATATGCCATTTCTTTTTCGCAAACTATCAAAAGCAATATTGCTATCCACCTTAAAAAAACCACCATCGAATAGTGCCAGTTTAACTCCCTTTCCTGTGTACCCAAGACTGTGATAATTTTGAAGTCCAAGCATATTTATCTGCACATCAGCTTGACCGTAATTAAACGTGTCTCCTGTAATTTCCGACTTTTGAACCTTGTATCTTCGGCCAGCTTCAATTTTTTTTACAAAGGATAATTTTTGAAGTTTCCTTAACGCCTGAGGCTTATCAGTTGAAATATAGGCTGCGTTAAACCATTTTGAACTTCCAATGACCTGGATATTGAGTGTAGAAATTTTGCTCAAATACTTTGCATTTACTGGTGCACTCAGTTCTTTGTTATCATTAGGTTTGTTCTTAAAGTAAACCCAATAATTCTTCATTTGGGCATTTACGCTAAATGTAGAAAGGCAAAGAAAGAAAAGGATGCTTAAATTTTTCATTTGTCAGTAATAAGGCTTTTCAATTCGTTTAATTTTAATAAGGCTTCAATAGGAGAGAGGATATTGGTATCTAACTTTTGAAACTCTTCAGAAAGTTTTACCAATTTTGGATCGTTGTATTGAAACAAATTTAATTGGTAATCATGTTTTTCTAATTTTTTTGTAACCTCTCTTCCTGAAGCCATCGCTCTGTCTTTTTCTAATTTTTCAAGAATTTTTGCAGCACGGTTTACGACTTTTGTAGGTATTCCTGCCATTTTTGCCACATGAATTCCGAAACTATGTTCGCTGCCCCCTTTGGTTAGTTTTCGTAAAAAAATAACCTTAGTATGTGTTTCTTTGATACTGATGTGATAGTTAACAACGCCTTCATTTTTTGCTTCTAATTCGTTCAGTTCATGATAGTGTGTGGCAAAAAATGTTTTGGGTTTGGAAGGATGTTGATTTAAATATTCAGCAATTGCCCAAGCGAGAGACACGCCATCAAAAGTACTTGTTCCTCTGCCAATTTCATCCAAAATGACCAAACTTCTTTCACTCAAATTGTTAAGAATACTGGCAGTTTCTATCATTTCAACCATAAAAGTACTTTCGCCTTGCGAAATATTATCAGAAGCACCCACACGGGTATATATTTTATCTACGATGCCAATTTCAGCATACTTCGCTGGAACGAAGCATCCCATTTGTGCCAATAAAACAGTTAAAGCTGTTTGCCTGAGGATAGCGCTTTTGCCTGACATATTTGGTCCAGTAAGAATAATAACTTGGTTTAGTTCACGGTCTAAATGTATGTCATTTGGGATATAGTCTTCACCCGAAGCTAATTGTTTCTCAATAACAGGATGGCGGCAATCTTTAATATTAAGAGCGGTTGAGTCGTTTATTTCTGGTTTACAATAATTATTTTTAAGGGCCAGTTCTGCAAAATTGAGGAGGCAATCTAATTGGGCAATGGTTTGGGAATTGATATGAACCGGATTAAAAAATTCAGCCAAATACTCAACAAAATCTTTGTAGAGGTTGGCTTCAATAACGTAAATTTTATCTTCGGCGCTTAAAATGGTGTCTTCATATTCTTTTAGCTCCTGCGTGATGTAACGTTCAGCATTGCTAAGGGTTTGTTTTCGAATCCAATCAGATGGAACTTTGTCCTTATGGCTGTTGGTGACTTCTAAATAATATCCAAATACATTGTTATATGATATTTTTAAATTCGAAATTCCGGTTCTTTCTAATTCTCTTTTCTGAATATTTAAAAGGAAATCTTTTCCTGAAAAAGCAATATTGCGCAATTGATCCAACTCTTCATTGAAACCTTCCTGAAAAATATCTCCTTTATTTGTGAGCATAGGCGGTTCAGGATTTATGACCGTTTTTATCTTTTCGATTAAGACATCGCAGGGGTTTAATCGGTCAGCTAAAGAAAGGAGTTCTTCATTTTCCGTATGTTTAGAGATTTGTTTAATTTCTTTGACAAACTCCAATGCTCTTGCCAATGCAATTATTTCTCTTGGATTAATGCGGAGTAAGGACACTTTGGTTATCAATCTTTCTAAATCTCCAATTCTCGACAATTTTTGTCTTACCAAGGTATTAAAATCAGGATGAGTTACACCAAAGTCAACGGTGTCGAGCCGTTGTTTAATTTTAAACTTATCTTTCAAAGGCATTACCAACCATTTGCGCAACAATCTAGCGCCCATTGGGGTTTGAGTATTGTCTAAAATTTCGAGAAGTGATTTTCCTTGCGGATGATTACTAGAAATTAACTCCAAATTTCGTGCGGTGAATTGATCTAGCCATACATGTTCATCGCGGTCAAGTCTGGCAATGGTTTGTATATGACTTAAATTGTTATGTTTGTTTTGGTTTAGATAATGCAAAATGGCACCTGCGGCAATCACACCTAGTTGCAATTCGTCTATTCCAAATCCACGCAAGGTAGTCGTTTTAAAATGGGTCAGTAGTTTCTCAGATGCAAAGGTTTCTTCAAAAATCCAATCATCAATAGGGTAGGTGTAGTAATCACCAAAAAGGCTTTCAAATTTAGTTCGAAAAGATTTTGGGAAAATGACTTCACTTGGTTTTAGACTTTGAAAAAGCTTCGAAATATAATCTTTGTCGCCTTCGGCTGTAAAAAACTCGGCAGTAGAAATATCAATAAACGACACCCCAAAATGAGAGGTGCCCGGAAATAGTGCCGCCAAATAATTGTTTTGTCGGGATTCTAAAATTTTGTCGTTGATACTTACGCCGGGTGTTACCAATTCGGTAACACCGCGTTTCACAAGAAGCTTGGTAAGTTTTGGGTCTTCAAGTTGATCACAAATAGCAACCCTTTGGCCAGCTCTTACTAGTCTTGGTAAATAAACATCAAGTGAATGGTATGGAAATCCTGCCAACTCAACTTCACTTGCTTTGCCATTGCTCCTTTTTGTGAGGGTAATGCCTAAAATTTGAGAAGTTTTTTTTGCATCTTCCCCAAACGTTTCATAAAAATCGCCTACACGAAATAACACCAAAGCACCGGGATACTTCTGTTTTACTTCGTTGTATTGTTTCATCAACGGTGTTTCAATATCTGTTATCTTTGCGCACAAATCAGTTATGGATTTAAGAGTCCGCAAATTAAAGAATATCGAACTAAATCGCCTATCAATTGAAGCATTTAAAAGTCAAGAAAAAAGATCTTTGGTTTTGGTGCTCGATGATGTGCGAAGTATGAATAATGTCGGTTCAATTTTTAGAACCGCCGACTGTTTGGGAATTGGAAAGATTTACCTCTGTGGCATTACTGGAAAGCCGCCACACCGTGATATTTACAAAACATCCCTAGGAGCAGAAAACAGTGTCGATTGGGAATATTTTGAAAATGTTGAAACTTTACTCACATTGCTCAAAGAACAAAATCACAGCATCGCAGCCCTTGAACAAACCGATAAAAGCATTGATATCAGAGAATTTAAGCAAGAATCAAAACCTTTAGCACTCATTGTTGGAAATGAGATTGAAGGGGTGAGCGATAAAGCGATTCTTCATTGTGATACTCTGCTTGAAATTCCGCAGTTTGGTACAAAGCATTCGTTTAATGTGTCTGTAAGTGCAGGAATTGCCCTCTGGGAATTGGTGAGAGAAAAGAAATAATAGGGTTATTTTTCATGACTTTCTATTTATTACCGTTGGCTTAAACCAGAGGTAATAAATAGAAAGTCATGGCCCAAAGTCCTTATTTTTACGGCTTAAATGAAATAAGAATTTTCCAGATACATTTCACAGGTTTACCGTCGTTTTCACCCGGTTTCCATCGCGGCATTAAATTAACTAATCGAATAGCTTCCGCTTCCAATCTTGGGTCATTTCTCTCGCCAATTACTTTTGCATCACTAATAATCCCAGTTTCTGAGATAATAACCTGAATCACAACACGACCCCCAGTTTGATTCTCACTGGCAGATTCAGGATACTCCAAGTTTTTAGATAAAAAATCAATCATCGCAGACTTGCCTCCCGGATATTCAGGTTTAACATTAAGACTATAATAAATAACTGGTCTTTCAGGAACGGTATTTTCCGTGGGTACTGGTTTTGTTGGTTCTGTCGGAAGATTAGCAGGGCTAGGTTTGGTATCGCTCGGTGGTGCTTGGTGAATAATATTGTTATTTATTGACGATAAATCCTGACCAGTAGTATCTTGTATTGATGCGCCATTATTATTAGGATTCAACTTATTAAGTTCATCCAAAATAGCAATTTTGTATTCTGGATTCCCATCCAACAATACTTTCATCGAAGCTGATAATTTGTTCCAGCATGTATCGTCAATTTGATTGTGAATGGCGTAAATTGAATCAAGAGCAGTAGTATTTACTTTAATGGCTTTATAGGTTTTTTGCTTTTGTTCATTATATCGAAAAATAAAAAATATAAAACCAACGAGAAAAATGATTATGAATGTCATTAAGCTCACAGTTCTTCTTAGCAATTTTCGTTGATGCGCTGCCAAGAGGACTGTTTGATGTGCCTCCTCCTTTTGTTTTTTTTCAATTTCAGCTTTTTCAAAACTGTCTTCCAGAAAAGTTATTGCCTGCGCAAATTGGCTACTATAGCGACTTGCCCATATTTCATTTGGTTTATTTTCCTTTTGCCAACTGAGGGCTACCTCTAATTCTGTTCCCTTAAATAAATCTTTTTTCTCAGCTTTATATAGCTTGGCTGAATCACTTAAATTAAGATATGTTTTGGAAGCTTCAATTTCTTCTTCAACCCAAACAATTAATGTTTGCCATTGCCGTATGAGACTTTCATGCGAAATATCAACAAATGGGTCGGATTTGTCCTCGCGTTTATTGATTACCAGGAAATTTCGCTTCTCAATATTAAAATGATCAATAACTTTTTCTACAGCCGTTGCAGAAGCTCTAGTCAAACTTATAATTTCACTCATATACGAAGGGCGTCGGATCTTGCGCTCTTTATCATCAATACCTGTCAAAGCTTTAAACATGATTTCTGCTATCCGTTTTTCTTCTTCACTCATACCAAGCATGGCTTCATCGGCATGAAGAGATAAAGCGTTAGCAATGCCACCAATCGCTTCATAATCATGGAGATCGAGTTCGTTGTTTTTGTTGGTCTGTACCTCATAATCCCAAGTGCGCATCAAGGTATGTTGCAAAAGCGGCAGCTCATCCTTCACGTTTTGAAGATCATTCAATATTCTGACAGTTAAAGCAGGATTAATATTCCCTTTTGAAAGTCTGATTGGGCCTTCAATAACTGTTTTTAGTTGAGATCTCGTTAAGCGGGGCACAAGGTATTGACTTTTATTGAGCGCTTCAGGAAGTCCGAAAAATTGCGTACAATCTCCCGTAAAATCTGAGCGCATGGTTATTACGATATAAAAAGGCAATTTTTTAAAATGTGAAAGTTCAATTAGAATATTAACAAATTCTGCTGCCTCTTCCTTTTTTGCCTTATCATTGGTTTCAATCGAAAAACGGAATAATTCTTCAAACTGATCTACCAAAACAAATATATTGATACGCTTATTCTTGAGCGTTTCTTCAAACAATTCCAAAATTGCAGAGGTACCTTCCTCTTTTATCTTTTCTACCAATTTCTCAATAGCATCATTGAAAACATCAATTTTCAATGATCCAAGTATTGATTTAACGAAATTGTAAATAGGACTTTCACCTGGTTTAAAAATAGAGAAAACCCATTGATCCCTCTCATCAACCAAATAACCGGCCTTGAGCTTTGGAATTAATCCTGCCCTTATGAGAGAGGATTTGCCTGATCCTGACGGGCCAACAACACCAACGAAATGATTGTTGTGCAATCGCTCTAATAGTTCCAATACCTGTTCTTGTCTTCCAAAAAACAAAAGGCTTTCATCACTTTCAAAGGGACGCAAGCCTACAAAAGGATTCATTTCTCTGTCCATACTCATTTAGGCACTACTTTTAAGATTTAGGATAAATTTATCTAATATTCCGTTGGTAACCGAATTGTCAGCACTGTTGTTTAATATGTTTATTTTCAAAAAGCGTTGGTTCAGTTTTATATCATCGTCCATCTTAATAGGAGGAGCTAGATAAATATAGAAATCATCTATCGCATAATTATTGGTAACTATCAGTTGTAAAGCGGCACTCACGCGTTCAATAACCCAGTCACGTTCTACACTTCCATATAAAAAAACCAGTTTGTTTGCTTGGCTGATTCTATCTGCAAGCAAATTTAAGTTCTTCCTAGGGTCACCTTCCTCAGGATTGACATAAGGTTGAATATTGTTTTGCAATAAAGTTTGGACCAATCCATAAGCATATTGTTGATCACAGAAATGGGTATCTAGAAGAATTGAGATTTTTTCTTGACTCACTTTTTTTACCCGACTGAATTTAATCTCATTGACATATTCACTAATCTGAAATTTAAGTTCACTTTTATTCCCTCGTATATAGTCAAACTTATTATCTGGACTGTTATTGACTTCCAGCGTATTTAAAAAGACTTTGTAGGACTCATCTTCAATGTCTGTTAAATTTAATTCAGATGGAACCCAAATGAGTTTATTCTTGGATATTTCCATTGTAAGATCAACTTGTTTTTTTGTAAACCACGTATCAGTACCGTCAATTTCACGACCTGGAAATTGGTTGAGAAGATGCACTGCTAAATCTGCCTTTGTTAATTCTTCTCTTATTTTTTCTTCATGTGCCTCAGCAGTGTCTGGTGGAGGAATTCCAGTTACAATTTCGAAGCCTTCATTTTTCAATTCAAAGATTGTTTTTTTGCGGATACTCCGCAAATCATCTGGCACCTCGCCAAAAAAAATGGTAAATTTTTCATCAGATTTAGTGTCTTTCTGGATTTTATCTTTTGATGTTTCACAAGGCGCTTTAGGTTGTGCTATCAATTGTTTTTGAAAATTAGCAAATATGTCTACCAAGGCATCTCTTAGGTTCTTTAGTTGCTCAATAAACATTGGATTTGCAGTATCGATAGGATCTCCAAAATCATCTTTATTTTCTGCAAAGTAAAATGGAAATCCTGTTGACTTTCCAAATTTTTCTAAATTTTCAGGTATTCCGGTGTATGGAATGTTGTTGAGAAATATTTTAATAAAACGTGAATGATTTCCGACACTCAATCCGATTTTTTCAGTTTGTGACTTCTTATAAAAGAGTTCATATTCCTGGATGCAGTAGTCCGATTTTAGATAGCTTGGCGAAATCAAACTGATCATAATTGCAGAATTTTGGACACCATCCTGAATAGATTGGTCAAACAATTTACTGCCATCCAATCTTTTGCTATCCCACCAAATTTTTACTGCGTCTGCCTTTCCAACACGTTGTGCTAATTTTAAATTAAGACTTTTATAAAAAGTTTCAATCCAGCCTTGTTCCTGACCTGGCAACATTTCATTGTCAAGATGAGCGTAGCTTATAAAAATATCATAATCGTATCCCGGAATATAGGCCATTGATAGTGTGTTTTTATTTTTTCGTGGAAATTGCTAATGGCTTCAAAACTAAAGGAATATTTTAAATATTTTCAAAATCTCTAAAATTTGATAAAGTTCAAAAGATTATCCTTTTTTATAATTCAAAGTTTTGAATTGAATATATTTGCAAAGCATTCAATGGAAGTTCTAGTAAAGGATATATCTCTAGAAGTTCTGGTTACTTTGTTACTTGCTATCTGTGGAGGATTCCTATTATGGTTGTTTTTTAGCAAAAAGAATTTTATCAAATATTTTAAAGAAGATTGGGATCCTAATAATGCATTTATTGTAATGATATTAATACTTCTTGTCTTATTTTTTGCAATACAGTTAATTCATTGGAACTTCCATCAATAAAACCTCGGCATCCTGAGAATTGGATTTGATAGTAATTTTGCCCGTATCCCAAATTCCAAAGCCATCTCTTTCATTTAATTCAATGCCTTCAATACTTACATCACCTTTCAGAATAAAAGCGTAGACGCCATTTCCTTTTTTCTTAATCGTATAGTTAATAGCAAATCCAGAATCAAATTTTCCAAGATGAAACCAAGCATCCTGATGAATCCAAACGCCAGCATCTTCAGGGTTTGGAGAAACAATCTGCTGTAATGTATTAAGTCTATCATTCGGATTGAGGGTTATTTGGTCATAACGGGGTGTTACATTCTTTATGTTTGGAATAACCCAAATCTGTAAAAACTTCACCGCTATGTCTTTGTTTCGGTTATACTCACTGTGTGTTACACCAGTGCCTGCGCTCATTATCTGAATATCTTCGTTCTTAATAACCGTTACATTTCCCATGCTATCTTTGTGTTCCAAATCGCCTTCAAGTGGAATGGAGATAATCTCCATATTGTTGTGTGGGTGTGTGCCGAAGCCCATACCAGCAGCCACATAGTCGTCATTCAAAACCCTTAAAACGCCAAAATGTAAGCGCTCAGGATTGTAGTAGTTTGCGAAACTAAATGTATGTTTGCTATGCAACCAACCATGATTTGCATCACCACGCGTATCTGCTTTGTGAAGAATTGTATTTGCCATATTTCTAATAGTTTATTTCTACTTTCTACTCCGCAACCTCTAACATCTAACCTCTAACAGTCTAACCTCTAACATCTAACCTCTAACAGTCTAACATCTAACCTCTAACAGTCTAACCTCTAACAGTCTAACATCTAACAGTCTAACATCTAACAGTCTAACATCAAACCTCTAACATCTAACAGTCTAACATCTAACATCTAACAGTCTAACATCTAACAGTCTAACATCTAACTGCATAAAAGAAACAATATTCTTCTCAAACCGTTTTGTCAAGGTTTCATCTGAAATTTTTGCATTGGGTAAAAATGCTTTGTGCGCAGAGGCCAGTGAAAACATGGAAGGATAAACGTTTGTTCCCAAAGTTTCTAAAGGAATTCTTAAAGACCATAAACCGCGGTTTCCTCCAACCATTGAAGGCGAAGCTGACATTAAGAGTGCGTGGCGTTCATTAAAAGGCTGAGGACGAAAACGCGAAACCCAATCAATAGAATTATTAAGAAGACCGGGCATTGAGCCATTATATTCTGGTGAAGCAATTATAAATGCATCGTTAGAAAGGATACGATTCCGAAATTCTATGGCACCTTGTGGGTGAAAATCATTGCTTTCCATATCAACATTCAGGGAAGGACAGTCGAATTCACTCATTTTTGGCAAAATCGGCAAAACCTCCATTTTATTCAATGGTTTCTACCGCAAGTTTTGCCAGCCAGGTGTTGAGTGAATCATTTCTGAGTGATGCTGAAAATACCAGAAGTCGTAGAGGCTGATTTGTTTTCTGTGATGGCTCGTTCATGTCGTTTTTTAAGTTTGGTTTGATCTTTAAAAGGTGTTTTTTATTTCTTGTAATGGAAGTGTATTTTTAACAATATTAGTGAAATAATGTTGGAAGTTTGATAATACCAGACCGAAAAAAATTGCATTTATTTTTTTGAATAAAAAATAAGTAGGGTTCACATTCCAATAAGAAGTATTATTTTGGAAGTACTTTATATTGAAGATGGTATGGAGTTTACAGTCTAATTACCGAATTTTGTATTTTTATTTAAGGCCAACCTAAGCATGGATATCCCTTGATATAAATAAAATGGTACTCCTAAATGAATGCGTACTTGATTTTGACTAAAAAAGAGGGTTTGTTCCCTTGAGAAAAAATATGATTACAACAATATCCATTAACACTGTCTTTAACTGCTCCTTGCAAAGAGCCTTTAAAACTCCGATGCTTTGCGATGTTTCTAAAGTTCATACGGGCTTTGGAATAATGCCTAGGGTAACACATTGTACGGATGATAAAGATTGGGGAAAACCCGGATTTAGCAAAAAAGTTTTTGTCGCCAAGTCGATTTCCCAAAAAGGAGGTTGGGCCTCTGTTGACAAAGTAGTTGAAAGGGTAGAAAATAAATACTGGAAAATTGAAGTGAGTGATTTTAAAGCTTGGATGCTAGGTTTCTATAAATTTGTTGGAGAATGGCGAACTACAGAATTAGAACCTGGGAAAATTCAAGTTGAATATATCTATACTTTACATTCAGATTTAAAGTTACTTTATCCATTAAATTGGCTTTTTACAAAATTCTTTTGGAAAACTTACATGAAACGCGTCATTGAAAACGTAAGGAATTTGGCGTATAGCAATGAACCCTATCTCTACGACTAGTAAAAGACTAATAAATTAAGAACACAACTAGATAAAACAGTTTGGTAACCTTCAATTCTGTTCCTGAAAATAATCAAACACAATTTTCGCTTTCGCTTTTCCTATAAATGATTCAATGGTTTCAAAAGTTTGAGATTTTAAGTTTTTCACGCTTTTAAATTCTTTGAGAAGTAATTTAGAAGTCTCGCTTCCAATTCCTTTGATTTGAGTCAGTTCGGTGCCTAAACTTCCTTTGCTGCGTCGGTTTCGGTGTTGTGTTATACCAAAGCGATGCGCTTCATCTCTGAGCTGTTGAATGATTTTGAGCGTTTCTGATTTTTTATCAATGTACAATGGCAGCGGGTCTTCAGGGTAATAAAGCTCCTCAAGTCTTTTGGCAATCCCTATCACTGCAAACTTTCCATACACACCCACTTCTTTCATGGCGTCAATGGATACGCTTAGCTGCCCTTTGCCGCCATCAATGATAACCAAATCAGGGAGTTGGTCATTTTCTTCTAATAGCCTTTTATATCTTCGGCTGATGACTTCATGCATGGTGGCAAAATCATCCGGCCCTACTACTGTCTTTACATTAAATATTCTGTAATCCTTTTTTGAAGGTTTACCATCCTTAAAAACAACGCAAGCAGACACAGGGAAATTTCCCTGAATATTTGAATTATCGAAACACTCGATATAACGGGGTTGAACTTTAAGTTTTAAGTCCTGTTGCATTTGATTCATTAATCTGTTAATGCGGAGTTCAGGGTCAGTTTTGTCGTATTGCTCTAATTTCTCTTTCTTAAAGTGCAGTAAATTGGCCATACTTATTTCAAGCAGTTTCAGTTTGTCACCTGCCTTTGGCACTGTAAATTTTAAGGTATCATCCAAAATTTCAATGTTTATGGGAATAATCACTTCCGTGGCTGTGCTTTCATAGCGTTCTCGCATTTCAACGATGGCCAGTTCTAAAATTTCAGCATCGGTTTCATCCAAAACCTTTCGGTACTCGATAGTTTGGGTTTGAATAATCATACCATTGGCGATTTTAAGATAATTAACAAAAGCAAATTGTTGAGAGGTACTGATTGTAAATACATCTACATTATGAATAGTATGACTAACAACCATGGTTTTACTTTGGAAACTTTGCAGCGCTTCTAACTTATTTTTAAAAACGGCGGCTTGTTCAAATTTCATTGCATTAGAAGCTTTTAACATTTGCTCCTTTAAATGATTTTTTACTTCCCCCAAATTTCCGCGAAGTATATTTTTGATACTTCGAATAGATTCCATGTATTCGCTTTCAGATTCAAGGCCTTCGCAGGCTCCTCGGCAATTGCCAATTTGGTATTCAAGGCAAACCTTAAATTTTGAAGCTTCAATATTTTTTTCGCTCAACACATAATTACAATTTCTGATTGGATATAGTTGTTTCACCAAGTCTAAAACGATGTGCATGATGCGCGGCGAAGAGTAGGGCCCAAAATACTCTGAGCCATCCTTTATAGGGTTGCGCATAGCGTAAACCTTAGGAAATCTCTCGTTGGTAATTCTAATGACAGGAAAAGATTTATCATCCTTAAGGTTAATGTTGTACTTAGGCCTAAATTCCTTGATAAGTGCATTTTCAAGTAAAAGGGCATCAATTTCTGTATTTACAACCGTAAACTCAATCTTCCAAATCTTAGAGACAAGTATTTCTGTTTTTCGATTCTCATGTTGCAGTTTGTTGAAATAACTGCTGACCCTTTTCTTTAAGTTTTTGGCTTTGCCAATGTAAATTATTATTCCAGTAGTATCAAAATACTTATAAATCCCCGGTTTGTCAGGAAGAGCGTGAATGTTTTCTTTTAGAATTTCTGGCTTAATAAGGCAAAATATTAGAAAATGGAACCAATTACTGAAAAATGAAAGGCGCTATAATTTTGGTAGTTATGCTAATAAAGCTTGGTGTTAGTTCCTAGGTTTTATTCTTTACATTGAGGAATAGTATGGATAGGATAGCTTTAAGGCACAGTCAAAAAGAAACCTTCTAAATGGTCATAATATCCTTTTCTTTATCAACAACTAATTCATCTACTTTTTTAATATAATGATCAACTAATTTTTGAATATCAGCTTCTGCATCTTTTACCAAGTCTTCACTGAGGCCATCTTTTTGAAGTTTTTTTATTTTTTCATTGGCATCTTTTCTCAGGTTTCTTATGGCTATTTTGGAATTTTCAGCTTCGTGTTTTACCTGTTTTACCAAACCCTGACGTCTTTCTTCTGTTAAGGGTGGCACCGGAAGAATAATACTGATACCATCATTTTGAGGATTCAATCCAAGATTGGCCTGCATAATTGCTTTTTCTATCACCGGAATCATTGATTTTTCCCAAGGTTGAACAGCAATTGTTCTGGCATCAGGCGTATTTACACTGGCTATCTGATTAAGTGGAACATTGGCTCCATAGTAATCAACCATGACTCCGTCAAGAACGGATGGCATTGCTTTGCCAGCTCTTAATCTTGAAAATTCTATTCGGGTATGCTCAATGGATTTCTCCATGTGTTCTTTTGTGTATTCTGTTATGGATTTTATATCGCTCATAAATTCAAATATGCGGCAAAAATAAAGACAATTATTTACCTCTATGTCATTATTTTTTAAAAAAATAAGCAGAAAATAATAAAAAATAAGGAATTAAGAATCAATGTTGTTAAGATGAGTGAAAAAGAGTTGATTTTCATCGGATTATCCCGACGTCGCTTGCATCTTGCGAGTGACAAGTTCTTATCTGTCTGGCAGTTAAGGACTTTTAAACTTGTCGCTAATCCTAAATAACCTCCGAAGAACTCTCATCACTTGCACTGCAAGAAAACTAATATGTTGTCATATCTGCAATATTTCTGGCTGCCAGACTTTATTTTGGCCAGAGGCCAACGTAAAGTATCACTCGCATGAGGCGAAACCACGGCGACCGGAGTTTGAAGTTGTTCGCGAAACGCAATCGACTGCTGATTGAAGCTGTTAAATGTTAGAGACACCAATAAGGATTGAGCTGTTTAGGTGTGAAAAAAATTTACCCTAACAGGTTTGTTTTTATCACCTCCGTGAAGCGAATTAAACTTTTGACTGGCAAATGAAATTTGTTTTAGGCACTGCTGTTTCAGAAATGGCCTTAAACCCGCCTGCAACTTCGGTGAAATTGTGATAACCTCTTGATTGAAGAATACTTGCAGTAATCATACTTCTGTATCCTGCAGCACAATGCAAATAGAAATGCTCTTCCGGATTGATGTTTTTTATCCACTCATTGATATTTGCTAAAGGCTTGTTGTATGCTTCTTCAACGTGCTCAGCTTCATATTCGCTCAGTTTTCGAACATCAATTATTTTACTTTCACCTATTTTAACCTCAGAAGCAAATTGCTCAGCGGTGATTCGATTAATCGTTTCAATTTCATGTCCTGCACTTTTCCAAGCATCAAAACCGCCTTGTAAATGACCTACGATATTATCGAAGCCAACGCGGGTAAGGCGTGTCACAGTTTCTGCTTCTTTACCAAGCGTTGTAACAAGAATAATGGCTTGTTTAACATCACCGATTAAAGCTCCAACCCAAGGGGCGAAATCACCAAGAATACCAATATTTATGGATTGTGGAATAAATCCTTTTGCGAATTCAACATTATCTCTTGTATCTAATATCAACGCATCGGCAGATTCCGTTACCATTTCAAATTCTTCCGGTTTAATGGATTTCATACCATTGTTAAACACTGTATCAAAACTTTCATAACCTTGTTTATTCATTGCTACGTTCATTCCGAAATAGGCAGGTGGTGGCAATAAGCCGTCCGTAACCTCCGTGATAAATTCTGCCTCGGTCATATCAGCTCTAAGGGCATAATTGGTTGATTTTTGATTGCCGATTGTTGAAACGGTTTCCTTGCTCATATTTTTACCACAAGCACTTCCCGCGCCATGCGCAGGATAAACCAAAACATGATCAGGCAAGGGCATAACCTTTGTTCTCAAAGAATGAAAAAGTAAGCCTGCCAATTGATCCTGTGTCATGGAGGCTGCTTTTTGAGCCAAATCAGGTCTGCCTACATCGCCAATAAATAGTGTGTCACCACTAAATAAAGCATTTTCTTTTCCACTTTCATCTATCAATAAAAAGCAACTGCTTTCCATAGTATGTCCTGGTGTATGCAAAACTTTTATTTTTACTTTACCAAGTTCAAAAACCTGATTATCTGTCGCCGAAATACAATCAAATTTACAGGTTGCGTTTGGCCCATAAACAATCGGTGCATCTGTTTTTCTGCTTAAGTCAACATGTCCGCTCACGAAATCTGCGTGAAAATGGGTTTCAAAAATGTACTTTAATTTAACACCATCGCGATTTAATCTGTCTAAATAAGGTTGTGTTTCACGCAATGGGTCAATAATGGCGGCCTCCCCATCTGAGGTAATGTAATAGGCTCCTTGAGCTAAACATCCTGTATAAATTTGTTCTACTATCATTGTTTTTATTTATTGAATTGGATTTGAATTATTTTACAAAGTTCTTGAATTTATTTGAGCATCAACGCAACTTATGTTACATAAATTAAAATTGTTTTAGGAACGTTTATTTTAGCAGTGTTTCTTTTACGATAATATAAATACCCATAACTAATACAAACCAACCAAAAGCAGGTTTTAATTTTGATCCGTCAATTTTTTTAGATAAAGCTGATCCAATAAAAATACCTGCAATGGCAAAAGCTGAAACCTTTGCTAAAAATAGCCAATCAACGCCTGTATTATTGCCTTCGCCAAGGAAACCAATTAAAGATTTTGCAGCAATAATTACCAACGACGTGCCAACTGCTTTTTTCATCGGCAGTTTTGACAAAATAACCAAGGCCGGTATGATTAAAAAACCACCTCCAGCACCAACTAAACCTGTTAAAGCACCTACGATGGTGCCTTCTATTAAGATAACAGGGTAATTAAATTTTTGTTCATCCGCCTTTTGAGTGTCCTTCTTTTTATCTTTTTTAATCATGCTAAAGGATGCAGCTATCATCAGCACAGCAAAAAGCAACATGATTAAAATACTTTTTGTAACTACAAAATCACCGAGGGTAAATACTTCCATTGGAATAGCTGGAACAACATAGGCGCGTGTAAGAAAAACCGCTATAATAGATGGTATTCCGAAAACAACAGCAGTTTTAATATTTACCAATTTTTTTTTGAAATAAGCTGCTGAACCAACGGCACTCGTTAGCCCAACAATAAAGAGAGAATATGAGGTTGCCAAAACGGCATCAATTTGAAACAGATAAACCAATACAGGGACTGTAAGAATACTTCCTCCTCCTCCAATTAAACCCAAAGCTATACCAATAAGTATCGAGGCAAAAAATCCTGCTATTTCCATAAAACCATATATTATTGTGCAAAGTAAGATGAAGCTGACGATATTTTGTGATACTCATGTTACATAGATTATATCTGAACACGATTAGAGAGGATTGGAGGATGAAGATAGTGGAAATAATAATTTGCTTTGATAAGTTTGCTATTCTGTATTTCGAATCGATAGTCTTTTGAATTTTAATAAATAATTCTACTTTGTCACTCTGGATGCATTAATTATCAGTATGATACCTATTAATGTCACTTAATCGTTGACTTTGCCTTTCAAACATTTGATCAATTTCCTTCTTCATTTGCGTTCCCTGTTCTTTTAATGTCGCAATCAGCATTAGTCTCACATCGCTAATCGAAAGTAACGGCAGTTCTTCTTTAAATTCATATTTCTTTTAATTTACAAATTGCATTGCCAGCATAACCAGA
>Ga0163144_10003829_pt1 | contig 34248 bp, 35 predicted proteins | sample OliLak19BULKMAT1_FD_123175 | JGI IMG/M metagenome (GOLD analysis project Ga0163144, IMG submission 123175) | Freshwater microbial mat bacterial communities from Lake Vanda, McMurdo Dry Valleys, Antarctica - Oligotrophic Lake LV.19.BULKMAT1 | ecosystem: Environmental > Aquatic > Freshwater >...
GCCCGCTCGATCAATCTGCCGCAACGCATACCGCTGGACCGAAGACTTCTTGTCCAACACCGAGGCCGAGATCCCGAACGCCGGGTCCGTGATGATCGAGTAGATGACTTCGGCAGGCACCTTGCACTTGGTGAGCGACACGCAGGCCGCCAGTAGGGCCTTCGAACGGTCGCCGTTGTAGCGAGTCGGGTCGTCGGGGTCGTCGCCTTGGACGAGAAGCGCCCGGGTCCACTGCGGCACGTTCCACTTGTCGAGGTCATCGATGTCTTGGATGCGGACGATGTTCTCGAGATCGACTTTGACCTCACTAGTCGCCACCCCAGTCTTCGACCGGATCTCGCCCTTCTCGAATCTCGAAAGGTCGTAGGCCAGGGCCTCGTTGAAAGCGACGACCGTAGCCAGCACAGGCTTGCGGCCTGGGTGCTTCGCCAGCTTCTTCTTCGTGGGCAGGTTCATCGTGCCCGGCAAGCGCATGATGCGGTCCACGTTGTGGCAGGAGTCGCCGCCGTAGTGGTTCTCCAAGTAGACGTTATACAGCTTGGCGTCTTCGAAACGGGCCTCTTCGCCGTTGATGACTATCGGCTCTTTCAGCCGCCAGTACAGCTGATAGCCTCCGCCCGAGAAGACAGTGACAGTCGGCGGCGGCAGCCCTTCGGGGGCCAGGGTTCGGATGCGCTCGAGGCCGTCTTTCAGGCCCTCACCTTTCTGAACGTCGATGTCAACGTGCAGCCAGTCCATAGTGGACACGTCTTCCCGCTTGGGCTTCTTGTCGATCGGCTCTTTGAGCGAGTTGACCGTGAAGTACAGGTTGAAGGTCCCGTTCTTCTGCTTCACCCAGCGGTCCACCGCCTCGAGCGTCGTGAACGTCGCGGCTTCGATTTTATTGCTCAGCGGGTGTATGGCGACGAGGCTGTAGTCCCGGGCACCGTGAAACTTCTGGAGGAACTCTGTATAGGTCATGACAACACCGCCAAGCTAAGTTCTTTGGCTGTCGGGAAGCAGCCTTCCCAGACTTGTTTCGCTTCTTTGAAAAGCTCTTCCTTGGTGGACACCCCGACGAATACCGCCGCCGACTCGCCCTCGAATAGCAGGACGTCCTTGTCCACTTGCATAAGCAGCCAGGCTCCGAATCCCCCGTCGGCAATCCAGCGCCGACGCAGCCAGACCCGCTGTTGCGGAGTAAAGTGATCGATTCGCAGCGGCGTACGAACCCGCTTGGGCCACGCAGGAACGTACTTGTACTCGAACCAGCCGAAGACGGTGTTGACGTCGGGCGTGCCCAGGTCCACGCCGTTCTCGACCCGGACGGGGTCCCATCCCAGCTCGCGCATCAGGTTGCCCATGCGCCGACCGAACGTACTTTCACTGCTCATCGAACTCCTTGACGGCCTTGCGGCCCTTCTCGTCGATTTCGCCCCAGGACCGGCCCATCTCAACGTCGCAGATAGTCGGGACTTCTAGCTGGATAACGTTCTCCATCAAGTCGCCCAGCCGCCGACCTTCGGCTTCGTCTTTGACGGAAGCGTCAATTTCGTCGTGGACGGCCAGCTGTAGATAGAACCCGGCGCGGTCCGCCTCGACCATGGCCATCTTGGTCTGTCGGGCCGACGAGCCCTGAAGCAACTTGTTCAAGGCGTCTTTGAAGTCGTCGCCTTTGAAGTGGTAGCGCTCGTCGAGCACGCCCTTGATGTACTTGCAGGCCTTGGCCTGGTCCTGGCACTTGTACGAGAGCTGCAGGAGGAACGGCACCATCTCGTCGAACCTGTCGAAGATGGCTTGAGCTTCGGCGCCGCCCTTCTTGTACTTGCGGCCCTTGTACTCAGCCCATTCCCACGGCAGGTTGTTCTTGATGGCGTACTTGCCGGTACCCATGCCGTAGCACTTGGCCAAGAACGTCTGCTTCGCCTGGTCGTACGGCAGTCCGGTGATCGCCGCCGACCGGTCGTGGAACTTCATCTTTGGATTGTCTATCCAGGCTTGCTTTGCCGCCTCGGCGCCCTTGCACCGCGTCTTGACCGCATAGTGGACAAGCATCTTCGGCTCTTGCTGTGCGTAGTCCGACGAACACCAGAGGCCGAAGTCCGGCAGGTAGATGGCCCGCCACAGAGGATCTTTTGGCTGCTGCTGGGTGTTCGGGTCTTCCTGCGACAGGCGTCCCGTGATCGTCCCCTTCGGGTCGTCGGCCGGAGCGTTCTCGTCTTTGGTCCGCTTGAGCTGGTTAAAGCTGGCGTGGATGCGGCCCTTCACCTGGTAGCGAAGGATGGACTCGACAAACGACGACCGCCTGGTCGCCATCTCGCGGCCCCGGCGGATCGCCTGGATCACGACGTCGTCCTTGTTCGCCTCGAACAGGGCCTTGTCGATCTGCGGCATATCAGTATCAGTCCGACTGATGCTGATACCCCTGGCCCGGATAATTGGCTCCAAGACCACGGCCTTCTTCCAGTCGTCGAGCGACAGGTTGACGCCGGCCTCTCGCTTGATGATTTCGACACAGAGCCTCTGCTCCCGGAGAGTCCACTCTTCGATGCGACCCAGGCGCTCCATGTCCACTTTGACGCCGCGCCGACGCATCCGAACCGTCACCGGCAGTAGCGCATTTTCGAGACGCAGCGCTTGCCAGAGGCTCTGGCGCTGGATTTGCACTTCTTGCAGCGCCCGAAGCTCAAGCGGGCCGGTCACGTCTCTCTCGGCGTAGTCCCCGACAAACTTCGCGTGCAGCTTGTACATTTCATACTTCGGGTGAATTCCGAAGAGTTCGGCAGCGCCTCGAAGAATCGTCTCGTTCTTGCCCTCTAGGCCTTCTCGCTTGAGAAGTTCGTCAAGGGCATAGCTGAAGTGGTGCTCGTAGATGAGAGGGGCGGCGAGTTGGACGTCCCAGTAGGTGCAGTTCTTGAACTCGATGCCAATCTCTGCGCAATAATCAAGCTCGTAGGCAAGGTGCGCCCCGACAAGCTCGCCGCTAAAGCACGCAGCCTGGGCTTGAAAGTACTGGACAGCCGCTGCGACATTTTCGACATTGCCCCCTCCTTCGTGTGCGATTGGTACATAGTATTTCGGCCCGTCTTCGATAGCGAACGCGAAGCCCGTGATGAAGCCACCGCGTCGAACACCGATGCCCAGTTGCTTGAGCTGCGGGTCGCAGGTCTCGATGTCGAACGACACGCGCTTCGCGTCCCGCCACGAGGGCAGTTCTCCCACCTTGGGTGCCTTCCAGGTCGTCTTCGGTAGAAGCTGTTCGAATGCTAGCTGCACTACTCGACCACCCATAGGCGCACGGCTTCTCGGCCGTTGTGTCCGATGGCTTTGCCCAGTGCTGGCGTAAGATCAGCGCAGCCGCGCCAGGTTCCGGGGTCGTTGCGCTTGAGCTTGATAGCCCACTCGCCTTCGTGGACTGCGCCATAGGGTCCACGGTCAATCACCAGGCCGACGGCGATCTTGCCGGTTCTAGGGTTCTGTACGGCAACAACGGTCCCGAGTGCCAGCTTCCGGTGTGCGAGGCCCAGGTCCGAGGGCGCAACCGGGCGCTTGAGTAGCAGAGCGTTACCGCCGGCCAGCTTGTCGCCGGGGTACCCGAACTGGGTCGCCTGGCAGGTCTGAGGTTCGGACAGCAGAAGGGCCAAGATGATTTCGATAATTGTCATATACACTCCTCACACTGCTACTTGCGCCAGGGTTGGCCGGGGTCGGACGGCAGAAGGCCGTACCAAACAGCCTGGGTTACAGCCATCATCATGGATGCGATCATGCCGCAGGCATGAGGAAGAAGGCTGGCACCGACCGGGCAGCCCGGGGCCGCGTCGGTATCTTCGGCATAGGCGGCCTCTCTCATGCCTTCGATGTCCTTGAGTTCGGGGTCCAGAGCCTGGTGCCGCTCGAGAGCATCCAAGATCTGGACCCCATGACTCACAGCCGCCCGAATATAGGCCCGAAAGCGCTTGAAGCTTTCCCGGACTATCTCCTCTTCGGTGGCATCCTCTTCCCACACAGGACGCAAGTAGTTCGAGCGTATGTACTTGCCTCCAGAATTTTTGTCGCCGTATTCACAGGCCCTGGCCCCATAGACCAACATAGGGGTGCGCATATGCGTGATGTCTGGCTTGCGGCTTGAGGACAGGGCCTCTTTGATGTCCCTTAAGCTCACTGCTCAACCTTCCCCAGACGCTCGAGAGCCTTCTTGACCTTGTCGCGGTCTTTGCCCTTGAGCAGCTTGCGGACGTCCGCGAGCGTGTCCTGCATCTCGTCTAACATTCTCTCCACTTCGGCCTGTATCTCCCAGTCCGTTAGCTTCGAAGGGGTGAGCTTCAACCCCTGCTCTTTCTTGGCATCAGCAACCCTCTTCTTCGACTGGGCATCCAAGCGGGTCCGCGCCGTCTCTTTTCCTTTCGTATACACTTATCACACTCCTCTACAAACTGTAATTCTTGACTATAGTTACGGACTCTGCTGCGCGCGTGATCGCAGTATACAGCCAACGATTCTTATCGGCCTTGAAGTACCGAGACTCGTCTAATATCAACACGTTGTCCCACTGGCTCCCTTGGCTCTTGTGACAGGTTAGGGAGTAGCCGAATCCGAACATGTTCACCCCGAACGGCCCACGAAACTGGGGGTCATCGAAGCAAGCCTTGTAGCACTCCGCCGAGATAAGCGTCTTGTCGCTCTCCGACTCCAGGACGATGGCCACAGTCCCTTCTTCGAATTCCACAGGAGGCTCTTTGACGATCCATACGGTCCCGTTCAAGCAACCTAAGTTGTGGTCGTTTTGCAGGCAGAGAAGCTTGTCCCCAACCTCCGGCAGCGGACTGGTGCGGCCGTACTTGCGGCGCATGACTCGGTTAATAGCCATCGTCGTCTTGTTGGTGCCGACGATGATCTGAGTCTGCTCTGTAAGCCGGTCGCCGATTTGCCCCTGGGGGATGACGACCGATGACCCGTATGTCCCGAACTCCAGGTCTCGGCCCTCACGAACGTCGGTGGCTAGTCGAATGATTGGATTGTCCTTAGACTGTCTATGAATCTCGGTGAGCAGGAAATCGGGCCGTTCGATGTCGAAGAAAGCCTTGCCCCGAACCGGAGGCAATTGATTCCCGTCACCGAATGCCAGCACAGGCACGCCGAGGGACATCAGGTCGGAGCCGAGCTTGCCGTCGATCATACTCACCTCATCCACAATGATGAGGTCGTACTGCCTAGCAGGGTTCTCGTCTTTGACGTCGAAGGCCGGCGAGGCCACTCGCTTCCGCTCGGCCTTGACCTCTTTAAGAAGGGTCTCGCGGCCGGGGTCCAGATCACTCATATCTATGAGAGCCTGCTCAAGCTCGTTGAGCTTGGTGCGAGACCGAGTCCTGGGGCTGTAGAGCAGCTTGTGCAGCGTGGTGCAGTTGGGCATACCCTTCTTTGCCAAGACGCTCATCGCCTTCCCAGTGGGTGCCGCCGTGGCCACGTTGACGCCAAGGGACTTCACAATCTCGGCAGCTACGGAGCTTTTGCCGGTGCCAGCGGGTCCGGTGGCAAGGTAGAATCCTTTGCCCTCGCGCCGCAGGGCCTTGGGGTGCCATTCTCCGACGGCGTCTTTCAGTGCTTCTTGTTCTTTCGTGAGTTTCATATAGAGCCGAGTTGCGATGAGACGAGAAGTAGCGAGGCGTGTTGAGCCGAGGTGAGTAGATGCGGTAAAACTTTATGGGGGAAAAATCATCGCCACACCCACCTTCCATCCATCGTCTTCTGGATCAGCAGCCTGTTTGCAAAGTTCAAGCGGGCAGTGCCTCGCTTGTCGCCGCCCACCTTTGAGCCATCGGCCCGGTGCAGCTGGTTCTTAATGAAGAAGCCGCCCGACCGAAGAGTCGCCTCGAACTCCTTCAGCATCCGGTCCCTGTGCCGGCTGGTACTTACTGGACGCTCTTGGATCACTCGACCACGCCCTTGCGCGCTGCCACCTGAGTGCAGAACGTGTCTTCCAGGATGAAGTGGAACGAGTTGCGGCGGAAGTACTTCACCTTGTACGTACCGTCGTCTTCTACGGTCCGCACAGCTCGGTAGCCGCAGCTGCGAAGCATTCGTCGCGAAAGCTTGTCTTGGTACCTCTGGGTGTTGTTGTGGCTCTTGCCTGCGTCTGCTCTCTTCATTTGTCCTCTCCCTTTGTCAAACAGCTCAAAATCTCTTTGGCCTCGACCAGTTCGTCTTCGGCCTTGTTCAGTAAGGTTCTTGTCTCTTTCCAGTCGGCCCTGGCTTTCAGCAGTCGCATCCCAGCTGCCCGAAGCGCCTGCTCCTGGCTGGCACCTGGCAGGACGCCGAGGCGCGCGCAGGCATCGCGGAAGGTCACTTGCACGCCCCCAGACTCTGGAACTCGGCCCTGAAACGCATCCCGGTCCCGTTGATGTACGAGACAAAATTATGTTGCGTGGGTCCCGGCACAGGCTCGAGTGTTTCCGAGTCCAGGAACTTCAGCCGCTGCTTCAAGATGCAGATCGGGAAGTCGAGCGGTGAGCGGAAATAGTCGGTGTACTGGGTCGCTTGCTCTTGAAGGGTGGACAGCTGGTTGAGCGAGAAGCCCAAGTAGATGGCGCTTGTCACGCGAAGTGCGGTGAACTCGTGCATGAGCTTTCGCCAGAAACGCCGAGGAAGGTCGCATTGGCAGACCTTCTCCTTGCCGCAGACGGAGAACTGCTTCAGAATCTTCGGGCAAGTCCCCGGCGGGTTCACGAACACGCGGCCTAGCCATGGCAGGTTCAAGGCATCGTCGGCTGCTGTGAAGTAGTTGGTCGCACCGACAACCTGATTGGCGTCGAAGCAAGAACATGGGTCCAGGTCGATACCGCCCATCACGGCATGGACTCGCTTGATGATCTCGGGTGGGCTGAACCACTCGCCCTTGTTGGCGGAAAACAACGCCCGACCCGTACCGTGGGCGTTATGTATTTTCTGGGTGGTCATCGTGAAAGCAGCTCCGTTGTTGTTCTTGTGTTGATTTGGTTAATGACAGTGCAAGGCGGCCACGGGTCGGGAAAGGGTGGTTCGTTATTGGTGACTCGGCACGAACCCACACCGAGTGGGGGCGGCTGTCCTCGTGACTAACGAGGGCCTATCTCCCAAGCTTTAGGCTAAGCAGTTGTCTTCGGAGGACTCGGCTTTCACCGACTCGACCGCAGACGCCTTGCCGGCATTGATCATGACGGCCATGGCTTTGGCGAACTGATACAGCTCGCTGTCCGTGCCGATCTGCGACGTCGTGAGATCAGTGTCCACGGCGGTGAACACGGGGATGTAGGCGTGGCCTTCCGTGAACTCCTTCTCGGACGTTGAGATCTTCACGCGAGTCGCGTAGCTCGGCGGCTTGCTGCCAGTGATGGCGGCACGCGCGTTCTGCCAGTGCGTCAACTTGGTCATCAGCTTCTTGTAGCTGTCCAAGCCCGAGAGCTTGATGACGAGACCCGAGAAGCTCATGTCCGGGTGGACCATGAACAGGCAGACGCTCTCTTCGAGAGTGTTGCCGTCCGGCATTGGGATCTTGCCGAACTTGCTCTTGCGGCTGGCAATCGCGTTGAGGACGAAAGGCGAGTTGTCATCGTGGCGAGCCACGAATTCAACCTTGCCGCTCGCCTTGCCGGTCTGTTCGACCCAGGTCCGTTGGATACCAACGATCACGCCTTCGACGGACTCAACCGCCTCTTCCGTGACGTTGTTCCAGAGATGGCCCATCTTGAGAGACTTGTGCTCTCGAAGCTGGGGGCTCATCGGCTGGAGGATATAGAGAAGCGGAATCTTGAGGTCGTCGCCCGTGGCCCGGGCCCCAGTTTCCGCGTCCTGGCCGTAGTCGAACTGAGCCAGCGCCGTAGTTTCTTTCTTCACAATTTCTTTACTCATGTTTCATGTTCCTTTCGTGCACAGTTATCACACTAGTAAGTCCGAATGGACTTACTACTTCTTAGGCTTAGACACCTTGGCCATCCGCGCTTCGAAAACGTTGAAGCACGAGCGGTCGAAATCATGGTTCTCCTCTTCGAGGTACTCACGAATGCACTTGGACAGCGTGTTCCAAGGCACGTCGTCTTTTTCTTCAAAGGGCAAGCCCAGGGCGCGGATCGCGTTTTGGAGGGGGGAGGGGTCGGACCCACGCCCCAGGCTCACTTTAACTTCTTTCTTCAGGATGCCGCCGAGGCCCATGGCCTCGAGCGCATCGGTCGAACGCTTGCGGTCTTCGCCTAGCAAGGTCACTCGCAGCTCGTCCTTGACAGAGATCTTCGAGCCGTCGGACATGGTGAAGGTTGTCACGCCCTTCTCGTCCATCTGCGCCGCCAGCTCCATCTGGTAGTTGAGCAGCTGCTTCTTGGCCGAGGCCAGGTCTCTCTCGGCTTGGTCAACCGCACGCTCGGACTCGATGATTACGGCCGCTAGACGTTCCATTCCCTCGGTCATAATCAGATCCAATCTCGGAGATTATCTCCAGTAACGGCAGAGGCTACGTTGAGCTTCTGGCGAAGCGCCTCTACGATGTTTTCGTCAACCGTGCCCCGGGCCACGAGATCAATGATCGTGACGTTGCGCGTCTGCCCGATGCGGTGGGCTCGGTCTTCCGACTGCAGCCTCTCGGACAGCTTGAAACTGTTCGAGTAGTAGATGACAGTCGAGGTGCGGTGCAACGTTACGCCTTCCGAGATAGCCGCCGGGTTGCCTACAAAGTAGGGCACCGCACCCGACTGAAACTTGTCGATCAGCTCTTTGCGCTGATGGTCCGGGACTCGACCGTCAATCACTGCACACTTATCACTCCCTAGTGCGGCAACAATGTTGTCGATGTCCTTCTGATACCGGCCCCAGATGATGGCCGAGTCCAGGTCTTCGCAGATCTCTTTGAGGAGCGCCAGGCGGGGGTTATCCGGCTTGCCCTTCTTGTCCAGCAACGGCTGGACCCCTTGTTCGCCATCCACAGACATAAACCCACAGGTTAGTTGTTGGAGACGAGTGAGCCGGACGATCGCCAGTGGGGCGTTGATCTCGGCTCCGCCCTCGAGATCCACCATGTAGTTGTCCCGGAGCCCGTCATACAGGGCCTGGGTGTCCTCAGACAGGGCGAAGAACAGCTTCTTGTAAATCTTGGGCGGCAAGTCCAGGCACTCGTCTTTCGTGATCCGGGTAGAGACTTGGTCTAGTAGTGTGTGCAGGCGCTCCAGGTTCTGATACCCGACGCAGACGCCCCCCTTGGCGAACGGCCTCGCCTCGAAGATGCCGAACACCCGCTTGAACACCGAGAAGGGCGACAGCCCGTACTGCATCCAGAATTGCGGGTTCAGGAACTTGATTTGGGTGAAGACGTCGAACGGGCCGTTAGCTACTGGCGTGCCGGTAAGTGCCCAGCGGTACTTGGCAAGAGAGGCCAGTCCGCTGTTGCCGCGCATCGATACAATCGCCTGGGTGCGCTTGGCCGACGGCGTCTTGATTCGCGCCGACTCGTCGCAGATCATCATAGGGTTCTTGCGAGTCTTCAGAAACCGCTCGGCCGTCTCTCGTCCGGCTTCCGTGTTCAGGGCGTCGTAGCTCATAGAGAGAATGGCGACCCGGTGGTGGCTGGCGTCGAGGATCGCCGCCACTGCTTTTTGCTGCTTCTGGGACTTCGATTTGGACGAGTAGTAGACGGCCGCCGAGTACGGGACGTCGTCCGGCCAGTGCTTCGGAATCTCTTCAAAGATCCAGTTTTGGTGTACGCCATTAGGGGCGATGACCAGCAGGCCATTACAGTCCTGGTTTAGATACTTCCAGGCGGCCGTGTCGATGGCGATCTTTGTTTTGCCCACGCCCATTTCTAGGAACAGCCCATGGAACTCCCTGTCCTTGGTCTCCTCCCAGATGCGCATCTGATGCGCAAACGGTTGCGTTTTGAACTCGAAATCCACTCCCTACTCCTGCCACGACTATAAACACTCTTCACACTCGGTGCAAGCAAAATTAGATTGCCGTGTTTCTATAGCCTTTCGACAGTCGCAATCGCTCCAGGTCCCCGACCACGAACTGCTCGGCATTTGCCCCGGAAAACAGGGCCATCTGGATGTAGTTGATGCCGGTGACAGCGTCGTTCTCCCAGGCGGCGCCCGCCGTGTAGGCGTTTGCGCCCATGGTCAAGATGCCAGTATTCGTGAAGTCCCCGAAAGCGGTAAAGTCGGCCGCTGTCACAGACCCCGCTACCTTGACGCACTGTACGTCTGCGCCGTAGTAGGCCGCATGGGTCATCGACAAGTCCAGATAACCGTCTGCCGTCTTCTTGCAGACGAACAGGAACTGGTTGGCGTAGGGGTTTCTTAAAGTGCTAGTAGCGGCGGTCACCGACGCCTGGGTGGTTCCGTTGTTCACCGAGAAAGTGACCATTTCGTTGTCATAGGTGACTCGCCAGCCGAGCCCATTCGCATCACACTTGGAGATGAGATTGCCTTGCTGGTCCCCTTCTAGGTCTACCTGTGAGAACTCCAAATATACTGCGAACGACGTAAGTGCCGTTTGGAAAACGGAGGACGCAGAGGCTTCAACTTTATACGAAGTTGAATTGAAGCGCAGGCATCGATGGTTAGAGGCAGTGTTCGAAGCAGCCCAGCTCACGCTGGTGTTGTTCTCGGTTAGAGGCGTGGCGGCCACCAAGTCATTGACGGCTGTTGCAGTGGAGTTGACATCGAACTTCCACAACAGGGCGGGTGCGTAACCGAGGCGGTCTTCCATCTGTTGGGCAGAGGCAACCATCAAGGGGACGAACTTGGCGTAGATTACCTCGACCTTGTCGAACGCTGAATTGCCTAAAGCGCCCTCGCCCTCAGCGACAAGTCGAACGCGGACATGGGCTGTGTCATCCGGTAGCTCGAGGGCAACTTCCCTGTAACGCCACGATCTGCTAGCCTCGGTCTGTGCCAAGAAGCCAGAATCAATCGAAGCCAGTACAGTCTGGTCCAAAGCTCTCGCCTCAACAATTACCTTCTCAGTTTCTGTACTAAGTGCGCTGCCCTGAGCCCATTTGACCAGTACATGGCTGTTTCCTGGATAGCTGGCCGCAGGGGTTGCCCCGGTGAAGTTGCTGTAGGCGTCGGGAACGTCAATGTCTTGGTAAAGCTCTGCGTTGTCGGTTCCGTCGGTTGACGTGGCGAACCCGCCAACCAAGTCTGGTTGACGCAAGCTGGCGAGGGTGTTGTCCCACGCCCAGGTGCCTACGGCGGTGCTCCACCCAGAAAGGTTCGTGGTGAAGTCACCATTGGTGGCCTGGTTCGTTGAGATTGCGCCCATTCGAAGGTCAAGTCTCGTGAAGCAAATTTGCGGGGCGACAGCGTCTCCTTGGTTGACCCGGAGTTTGACCCGGATCTTAGCGGCTTCGAAATTCGTATTCGAAGTGACAGTGACATAGTCCCAGGTCCCGGTACTCGGAACAGTCCAGACGTCGACGTTGCTTACTGCCTCTGTAGTCACTGCCGTCGTACCGTCGGCCTTGAGCACTTCCAGACTTACCTTGTACTGGTGTGCCGTAGCGGCGTCGGCCATGACATAGAAAGAGAGGCTGATGCTGCCACAGTCGGACCCTATGATGTGCATGTCCTCAATATCCACGACTTGGTACTCAACGTACTCGGCGGCGCCTGTCGTGGTTTGTTTGATAACGGTGCCGACGGCCCCCCATAATGGAGTAGAGGCGAAGTTGTGGCTCCAGGTTCCGTTAGTTACTGTCCAGCCTTCGGCTCGGTTGTTGCCGTTGGGGCTCTTGAGCAGCTGTCTGTAGTAGGCGTTGTCGAACCGAACAATTGGCCCATCGAACGAGTAGCGAGTGTCCGTGACACCTGTGATGTCAATGTCCCGGTAAGCTTGTATCCGTAGCTCCGTGTCGCCATACGGAAGCAGTTCGTTGACCCAGGCGGAGGCCGTCGTTCCGGCGGCGATAGCCGTCGCAATGGTCGTCCAGGCATTGTCGTACCGATGTTTGGCTTGGATCTCGTAAAGGGTTCCGTCTTCGGGGGATACAGAAGCGTCATCTCCGCGAACAACCGCACCAGCCAGGCGAGTACGTTGGTTCCAGGTAAAGTCAATTTCGGGGTCGGTGTTGATCTCTACGACGGTGCGGGTGTGACTCGACTGGACGTTGGGGTCCATATTGTCGAACCGGACCTTGACGTTCTGCGGAGGCGCCGGCAGTAGCGGCCTCTTGTCCAAGTCGAAGTTCGAGTATGTCGCTTCGTCGGACAGGGACACGCCGTTGTAAGAGCGTGCAGTGAGACTTATAGTCTCGTCACCGTTAAAGATGGACTTGGTGACGTTGTGCAGCGACCGGGGGGTCAAGAACACGACAACATCGTCTGCTTCAAGGTCCCGAGCGGATGTGTCTAGAAGCTCGCGCCAGACGTTTCCGAGCGTGTAGGTGCCGTCCAAGTTGTCCGTTACCGTCTCGAAAGACAGGAACTCGCCGTTGACCATGATCAAGTTTTGTCCGAACTCTCGAATCTCGGCTACAGTAGCGGCGGCCAGCAGTGCAGGGTTGGATACGTTCTTAATGATCAAGCCCACGGCCGTGTCGTAGCTGTCCGTGTCGAATGGATAGTACGTATCAACCTGGGCGTAGTCGTGAAACAGCAGGCTATTCTCCGCCAGTTTCACGTCACCGCCGTTGATGGACATCTCAACCTGGTAGCTAGACCCGGACACCTTGTCCGCCGCGACGGTTGGCGTGAACACGAACATGATCTTCGAGATGCGGTTCGGATCTACGAACAGGTTCTGATCTTCGAGTTGATCCAGGAAGAAAGACGGCAGCTCGATGACCCCGATGTCGCGGCCTTTGATTTGCGTGGCTCGCACCGGGGCCGGCAGGTCCAGGTCGGTCTGCAACAAGTTATCGTCTTCGCTGTTTGAGTGAGTGTTGCGCACGGCGTCGAAGACGTCTTGAACGGCCTCGATCGTTACCGTGTTCTTGTCGAGAGTGCCCAGGTCCAGCTGGGTCACACGCCAGACCATGCCCGTGATGTCGTAGTCCAGCCAATCAAGCTTGAACACCGACCCCGGGACCAGCTCGAGGGCTTCTCTCGTCACGGTAAGGCGGATAGCCCGACGGGGCAACGAGTACGTACGCAGCTCGCGGTCCAGAATCTTCCGGGCCACGGTTGCCGTCATACAGTAGGGGAACTTGAGGTCTATGACGCGGATCTTGTTCGACTGGAACGTGAAGTTGGCCTGGTCGTGAATAGCGAGTGACGTGGTCTTGTAGTTTTTGGCCCTGTCGGTGTAGTTGATACGTACGAGGTTGTACGTATCTTCCCATGACGTCGCGGAGTATTCCTCGACCTCGACAACGTTGGTCTCATCCAGTTGGGTGATATTCGCGACGACGTAGTCTTCTCGGATAAGTTTGATTTTGACCGTGCCGGTTGCATGGTCTTCCCAAATGACCGCGTCGATATGCTCGAGGACTTCTGAGATTAAGTCTTTAGGGGAAGTCTCGCCCGTCACTAGCACGGTAAGGCCAAAACCCTCTGTATTGAGGGTCTGCCCTACCGCGTGAAAGCTGGCCGTATCAACCTGGGCGGCCGTAAGTCCAATCCCAAACCAAGTGTTAGTCAACAGGGTGTATACAATCGCCGCCGGGTTTGCGTCCGGGCCTAGTGTGTTGCTTACCCTCGACTCGATAATTGAATTGCCGTAGTTAGGCAGACACCGGGCCGTAAACGAAACAGGAGGCAGCATAGGCGACTCGCCGAAGTAGAAGTCTTTCAGGCATACGCCTATCGAGTACCTGTAATTGGGCGTGTGGGAGTCGTAGCCGCTCTCTCCTAGAGACAGGGCCAAGGCAATAAGATTTTTCCAAGCCTCCCAGTCTGTGTACACCCCAGGGTTGACAGTATTGGACTCGCCCTCGTGCCAAGCGACGTAGCCGTCGGCGCCGCCGCCCTTGCCCTGCCCGCCGAAGAAGTTGGGCTTGTTGAAGTAGCTTCCGACAGTGTTGGGGGTGGACAAGATAGCGTCGTTGGCGTTGAGGTCCGCGAACTTCTTTTCGCCGATCCAAAAATTAGTGACACCTTGTGTATAGGCTGGCTGGACCGCCACGTCGTGGTCGTTGGTTCGTCCGGCACAACACAGGATGAAGTGCAAGCTCGCGCCGTACTTCCAGCCGACTGGGTTCTCGTACGAGTTGTAAGGGTAATTGGTGGCGTAGTAGGTTTCTGTGACCGGCGCTGCCCCGCCGTCTCTCACCCAGTACCAGACCATGGCCGGGTTGATGCGTATCGTGCCCAGGAGGATCGGCAAGGGTGCGGCCTCGGTTAAAATAGGGAAGGCGTTGGCGTCGAATTCGCCCTTAGATCGCCGCAAGGCCTTCCGCTTGGCGTGCTCCTGCATGTACTTGCCGGCAATGAAGGTCGCAAATGTAATACCGGCCCAGATAGCTAACCCAATGGCCATTAGTCAACTCCCTTTACTCCGCCAACAGCCGCGTAGAGATTCTTCAGCGGTACCAGAGGGAACCCGCCGAACTTGGCAATGTTGTTAAACTTGTTTTTGCACTCGTAGGCCGACTTCGCGCAGCCTGGCCAGACCGTGACCGTGTCCCCGACCGCTAGATCTCTAAACGGCATGTTGAGATACATGGTCCGGGCCGCCAATGAACTGCTCGGCACTCCGGGGTAAGCTCCGGTGATCGTGTGAGTCGCCTGGCGAACAATGCGACGGCGCTCACCGTCGGTCGCCCGAAGGATCTCGCCTCCTGAGAAGCGCTGTAGCGGGCCGGCCCCTTGTGGAGAGTCCGCACCCCCTGCCCCGACGGCCAAGATAATCTCACTGCCATTGACCGAGTCGATGGTCGTTGTGTAGTCGTAGCTGTTTCTGTTGAGACCACACCGGGTGTCGAACAGCTGGTGATTACAGAACCGAGTGAACACGCGCGGCGGCGTGGAGGCGTCCATCAGGATGGACAAGTTCGGATGTACAGCGAACTGCGCTTTGCGACCCTTGATGTCCACCCGGATGATCTGCCCGGACCAGATGATCTGGTGATTGCCCGTGACTGGGTGGATGCGCCGAATAGACATGGAAGTATTGGTTGGCGCGATGAGCTGGCCGATGTCGTTGACGACGGCGATGTCGATTGGCATCTCTACAATCAGCTCGGACTTCTCCCTGGTTTGAACCACTCTGATCGACGACCGCTCGATTGGAATGCGCGTGTAAACGTTGGCGGCGTAGGTATAGTCACTCGGGCCACTAGTGTATCTAAACGTCTGTGACGTGGTGGTAAAGGTATATAATTCCCAGGGCTCGGCTGAGTCTTGGCCCTGTTCATCGTCTAGCCAGGTCATTAGCCCCTCACCGTCGTGACTTGAAACTTCATCTCTGAGTAGCCAGCGTAGTGCAGGAAGTTGACTATGTTACCGGCCAGCCGACTCAACTCCAAGAAAGAAACGCTCATCACACCGGCCGTGTAAGAAGAATTCAGTGTGAGTGTTTGTGTGTCGTCGATGTTGACCACGCAGTTGGTCACGGACCGATAGGCCACCGTCCCGTTGGCGTAGACCAACATCAGGTTCCTGATCGCGCTGTTGTCCCAGTAGGTCGTTTTGTAGTTCAGGGCCGCCGATACCTTGACCGTTGTCGAAGATGGCTCTTGGACGATCTCCAGGTCCGACTGCCAGGTCGGCACCCAAAACGTTTCGCGGCCACCCTCGATGTCGCTGAAGAACTTCTTCCAGTCCTGGCGTTCTTGGGCAGTCTTGATGAGGTAGCGCTTCGACGACTGGACCTTGGCGTACGGCGTGGCCGTGTCTTGGTAGAGATTATTCGTGGTCTCCCACTCCTCGAACATGCGCTCGAAGCTGAACTTCGCGGTGCTGCCGCCCATCAACGGACGGGGGGTAAGCACCTGCTTGGAACTGTACGTAGTGTAAGACACGCCGCCCGTTCCGACGACTGCCGGCTGCCTCTTCACCAAGAGGTCCATGTCCACTGCGGCACCAGTTATTGGATAGACTTCCTGGCTCGGTAGGTCTTTCGCGTACACCAGCTCAACAGGGTACATCCACGACCCCGCCGGGAAGTTGTCGTCGAACAGGCTCGCGAAGCTGATCGTGGTACTGGTGATGCCGTCTACTGTAAGGATCTGGTACTCGCCCCCGGGGTTCACGATCATGACGTTATCGCCGATAGCGATGTCGCTGCGCGAGAAGTCGCCTTCGGCGTTGTCCGTGCCGTATACGGCGATGCCCGAGGTGGCCTCGACGCCTTCGTGCCAGAAGGGAAAGTAGACGTCGCCCGACGTGTTCAGATACAGGTCGGCGCGCATCTGGCGCAGGTCCGGCAGATTGTCGAAGACGAACTTCGGCCGGAACCGCTGCTTCGGCTGTTTGCGAATCGCCAGCCGCTGCTCGGTGCCGTCATAAGAGACGATGACGTCGGTGAGGAACTCCCAAGTGTGTTCCAAGGGAGCCTCTGGCGGAACATAGAGGATCATCGGATCCCATTCCTCTGCATATGCTTGATGGTCACGCGCTCCCCGTCTTCAGAGTTCAGGGCTTCCAGCGCCGCCTCTTTCATGTTCGACACCACGATGACCTTGGTGTTGACGATCGGCGACCCGCCGCCACCTTGCATGGCCGCCGCTTGCGCCCGTTGCTGTGCAGGAGTTAGGACGTCAACTCGCTCGCCCGGGGAGACTCGCGACTGAAACATTTGGGAGTCGTACCCACCGAAGCCCCCGACCCTGTAGGAGCCGCCCGTGGCGTTCGACAGAATCTCTGTGGAGCCGCCGCGCATTTGATTAAAGAAGTTGCCTCCGTTGTAGACATTTACGGCCCCCTTTACGATGCCAAGAATCAGCTGCTGGGTGGCGATGCGCGCCAGGTCGGCGATGACGGAGTTGGCGAAGTCTGCGAACTGGAACTTGCCCGTGGTGACGAACGTCGCCCAGGTGTCGGCGAACTTGTTGATCGACGCGATGCCCTGGTCTTCAATGACGTCGGAGAAGGTTTTGATCTCGTCGCTGAGCTTCTTGCCAAACGTGCCTTCTTTGGCCTTGGCGTCTTCTTCTTCAAGAATTTTGTTTTGCTGTCTACGATTTTCGTACCAGGCAGCGGCGCGGTCGTCTATGGACGAGCCGGTGGCCGAGAACTCGATCAACTTCTGGTCGTCTCGGAGCTTCTGTATCGGGGTCCGGGCTTGCTCTTTAAGCTGAGAGACCAGGCTGTCGGCGGCAGCTTTCTTCTCTTTCTCTTTGTTCAGGACTCTCTCGACCTCGACCTGCTGCTTGATCTGCGCAATCTCGAGGTAGTGCAGCTTGTGGCCCTTCTCCATCAGGGCCGTGATTCTTTCGCGAAGCTTGGCCTCGACCTCGAACCCGTAGTTCGACAGCCTGATCTCTTCTGCAAGCTTCTTGTTGGCGTCCGCGTAGGCACCGACAGGGTCGATGGCTTCTTTGTAGTGGGTGTTAAGCTTGCCCATCAAGAAGTTGAACTCTTCAGCGTCCCCGGTCGAGGCGAGGCGCTTCTGGAGAACAGTGAGAGCCTCGTTGTACTTGAGCAGCGGGTCAGGATTGATCTCCTGCTCTAGCTTGGAGAAGGCGTCCGCCTGAGCCTTGGAGGCTTTGTCGTTAGCGGCGGCGGCGGCCTCCCCTTTGCGTTTAGCATCAAGGGCCTCTTGCCCAAGCCTGTCCTTCTCTGGCTGCGCTGCTTCTCTGGCCAGTCGGGCGTCTCTGTTCGCCCTGGCCTCTCGTTTAAGAGTGTCGGAGCTTTTGCCCCCCTCGCGACCGTTCATGGCCGCTAGCAGTTCATCGATCTCTTGCTGAAACGTCTTCCCGATGCGCTTTTCAACACCCTCGGCGTACTTCAAGGACTTCTCAAGCTCTTCCTCACCAGCATTAATCTCTGCGACCAGTCCCTCAACTCGAGCCTCCGCCACCGTTTTGGCGGCCTTTGCTATCACACTCGAAGAGCCGCCGGCCAGGTTGGCTATCTCAATCTGCTGAATCAGCTCCTGCTCTAGTCTGTTTTGCTCTCTAAGCCTATCGGCCGTCCTGTTCTTGGCCGATACGATGGCAGCCGTGTTTTCCTCTTCTTTGGTTTTGCCTGTAATAGCGTTAGGTAGTAAATTTCTGGCCCTGTCCAAGAACTGAAGAGCCCGGACTGCGGTCTCCACGGCGGCGTGGATAATCCCTCGAAATGCCACGGCCGTGTCGATGAGAAGATCTTGCAGCTCGTAACCAGGGCCGTTGGCCAACTTCAACAACAATTCTCCCATGTCTTTTAGTGTCTGGAAGATGTCTGAGGCGGCGCCTTTGATCTCCCCAAAGACGGGGCCTATGACGTCGCTGAGCTTCGTCAACCCATCGGACGTAGCGTTGAGCTTGTCGGCGTTTGCAGCGATGTACGCACCGGCCAAGGCAGCGGCCTTAGCCACCGACAATAGAATTCCTACCGGGCTAGCAAGAGTCACCCCCCTCATCAGAAGGGTCAACTTCGCAAGCCCTGCGTAGATTGCGGAGGCCGCGAGAACCCGCGCTATCCCTTCTATGTTTTGTGATACATAAATCAGGCCTCGAGCAAAGTTTTCGGCAGCTCCGGTGTTTACTCCGAAATTCCCCACGAACCCCGCGAGGGCGGACTTGAGAACCGTAAAACCTTGTCCGATCGTTGGGATCGTGCCTGCGAACAGCTTGTCTAGCTTGGCAGTCGCGCCGAACAGGGAGTCGAACAAAACCTTGCCGGTAAGCTTGCCCTCGGTGCGTAGCTTGTAAAGCTCCCCACGAGTCACGCCCAAGTGTTCCGCGATCAGGTCGGCGACATAGGGAATGTTCTCCATGACCGAGCGGAATTCGTCGCCCTGCAAACGGCCGGAGGCCAGGGCCTGCGAAAACTGTCGGAGACCGGCGGCGGCTTCTTGCGTAGACGCCCCGGAAAGGACGATCGCCTTGCCGAGGTTCTTCGTGACCTGAAGGACGTCCTTGTTGGACTTGCCCATGCTCTTGGTGGCCAAAGATACGCGAGTAAACAAGTGGCCGACGTCTTCAAGTGGCTGCCGAGTCTCTAGCGCAATCTGCAAGACTTGGTTCTGAGCCGCCGAGGCTTCCGCCGCGCTGCTAGTTACCAGCTTCATGCGGTTGCCCAGGTTAGTCCAACCGTCCGCCATCTGGGCAAGCTCGCGGACAAAGAACAAAGCGCCGAACGCGAATAGCGACTGGCGTAGGCGATGCGCCGCGCTGTCAAATCCATTAAGGGCCTTGTGGTTGTTCCTGATGACCTGCCCGAACTTGTTTATGCCCGAAGCTCCTGTGGTGGTATCTGCCTTGAGCTGGCGCATGAGCCCGGAGTATTGTCGGCCCGTGATGAGTCCGCGCTTCATGGCCTCGTCAAGCTGTTTTGTGCCAGCGGCCAGCTTCTGCTGAGAGGCGTAAACAGGGTCGAGGGACCCGCGCAGCTGAGAGAAACCGGAGGCGAATTTCGCCGACTCAGCCGCCGACTTGGCGATCTGACGTTGGCGCGCTTCCGCTTCTTTTGCACGCTGCGCGTCCGCACCAAGCTGGTCGGGGGCGAACTTCTTCGCTATGGAAGATACCCCGATGCTGGCATCGGCCCGGACCTTGGCGAGCATAGTGATGTACTGCTCAGCAGAGATCTTGCCTCTGGCGAACGAGTCGGTAAGGACTTTGGTCTCAGCTGCTAGCTTCTGCTCAATCGCAACGACAGGGTCCATTGCAGCCTGCAACGTGCGCAGGCTTGCAGCCAGTGTGGTGGCCTCGGCCGCCGCTCTTTGCTGCGCCGCCGCCTGCTCTTTGAACCTCTGCGCCTCAGAGCCTTTTTGGGCCGGGGCGTACGAGTTGCGCAACTTATCAAGTGCAGTAGCCTGCGCCGCCTGCTCTTTCATGCGCTGCCGCTCGGAGCCTAGATAGTTAGGGGAGTAACTTTTAGAGATCGCAGCGACCCCGTTTCTCTGTTGCGCTGCAAGCTTGGCCAGCATCTCCGCGTACTGCTGTGCGTCGATCTTGCCTTTCTTCATCGCAGAGGCCAGGACTTTGGTGTCCTGCGCCAGCCTGCGCTGAAGTGCGCCAACAGGATCAAGCTGATCTTGGAGGCGGCGCAGGGCAGAACTCATCTCTCGGATCTGGCCCTTTGCTCCGTCAAGCTTGGTGCGCTTGTTAAGCTTCTCCAGCTCGGCAGTAGCCTTCGCAGTGTTCTCTGCAATCTTGTCGATACTCGAAGCGGCAAACTTGGCGCCTTCGATGCTAACGACGATTTTGAATTGGCCTTCCACTACTTCACCGTCCGCCAATACGCATTGGCGGCCGAGTCGGCCACGCCATGGAAATCACCGGCTGGATTTTGTGGAGACCCCTGATCCAGCGCCCAGATGTAGCTGCTCTTCGTCTTGGGATCTTTAACGTTGTTGGTAATGAAGATCGGCCCGCCGAGATACGCCGCCACTGCATCTCGTGCAGCTTCCATAGTGGCCCCAAGGTTCTGAGTCTCGCCACGCCCAAGGTGTTCGCCTGGGAAGTAGGGCTCGATGTCATCGTTCTTGGAACTGCCCACACTAACTTGCCAGTTAGCCCGAGCGCGTCCAGTATCAACCGGTGTGGCTTCGGCGACCGCGTCTGTAATAGCTACAGCCATACCCTTGGCAAGATCATTTGCCTTTTCCTCCACCTTTACGGCGAACTGGCGGAGCAAGTTTGCTAGGGGACTTTGCGGCATTGTTGGAGGAGGCCTTCTGGTCGGAGGACTTCTGAATGCGCTCTAAGTGTTCAAAATAGACGCCATCGAGCTTCCTTACATGGTACCACACACTCCTCCTCAATTCCCCTTCGATTTCCTCACGATCGCACCACTCCTGAGCGGCCAAGTAAGGTATGGGACCCACGGACATTCCAATACTTCGACAGGTGGAAAGGTCGTTGTAGGCCCTCCAGAAGAGTTCCAGGCCGGGCCGCACGGACGGGGCATTTACATACCAGTCCGGCAGCTTTCGGTGGTTCCTCCAGAAGGCCCAGGCGACTTCTACATCGTTCTGCCCCTGCCCAAGCTGGTAGAGCAGAACGTCTGCTAGTTTCCCGATTCTTCTTCCAAGTCAAAGTCGAAGCGGAAATTGTCCTCTTCGATAGCTTGGTCCCGAACCCAGCCGAATAATGCCGGAACGTCTCGCAGCACCTTGGTGGCTGCCTCGACAGTGAACGCCAGGGCGTTGCCCTCTTCGTCCACAACGTCCTCGCCGGACCAGTCCATGAGAACATGCTCGGCATACAGCGCCGCGAGCTTCTCGTTGGCGGACTTGAGAAGCTTCTCGTCCGGCTTCTTGTTCTTGCCGCCTTCCATCATACGCCAGTAGGGGCGCATGACTTTGTTAGCGGCATTGGAGAAGTCGCTGTTTTCCCCTCCCGTACGGCGGATCTTGAAGCGGATGTCCATCTTCGGATGGTCGATCCACGTACCCTCGGTTTCCTTCTTGGTGTCCGTTTGGAGCGCCCACAGTCCCTTTTTCATATGTCTCCTCTTTTGTGTCGAAGGGCTTTATTGCACTTCGGTCAACACAAACTTACGGTCCCAAATGGACGAGAAACGGCCACCGCAGATCTGGCCGTTGTTGCACTTGCGATAGTGCGTGATGATGCCGACAAGCGCGCCGTGCTTATCGAACACGGGCGACCCGGAGTTACCCGGTTCGACAATGGCGCTGTGTTTGACGTTGCCGAGGCCGGTCGGCGAGATACTCTCGACACGGCCGCAGCGGATGTCCCGGCTCGGGGCTCCGCTGTGAAAGCAAATTTCGTCCTCTACCTCGAGCTTGGACCCGATGCGCGTGATCGGCTTTTGGCTACCTGCGTACTTGCCGGTAACTTTCAGGCGAGCCAGGTCCATGCCCGACCATGCCTTGTCTACGTGAGCGGGGTAGCGGTCGCCGTTCTCCAGCTCAATCTCGAACTCTGAGTTCGGACACACCTTCGTGACATGCGCAGCGGTGAGTACATGAGAGGCGGTAATGAACACGCCCGAGCCGCTGCCGACGTCGTTACCTTCACAGAAGATGGCGACAGCGACAGTTGCTTGGTTACGATGCTGGCCGGGACTCTGGCGTGCCCCGCAGGACAGCCAGAGCGCGGCCAGCGTTATAATCCATACACTTCTCACACTGAGGCTGCGGTCGGAAGGTAGTCCCAGAAGCAAACACACAAGGTGTGGTCGTAGTCCGCGAACGACTGAGCACCGGAGGCGGCCTCGAACGTCAACGGGATCTTGACCGGGTTGTTCACTTCCACGTTCGGCGAACCGTCGCCCATGGCGAGCAGCGGCAGGTCGAAGCTGATGCCCGCGTTGTCGCGGACCAGGTGATAGTGGAAGGTCACGTCGGAGTTGTTGATGACCGAGTCGATGGCTCCGACGTTGTTGAAGTACGCCGTCATCGAGCCGGACACCGAGAAGAACCCCTTCGACACACAGAAAGCACCGGTCGTACCGAGAGCCTTGTTGGCCTGGAGGTTGTTGTTGATGGTCAACTTGACTTCTTCGATACCAGCGAACAGGGGGTCCACGGTCTCATCAGTGTCGGACACCAGTGCAATCTGCGCGAACGTGACGGTGCTATTGGTGTTGAAGGCGTTGGCATCTTCGATAGCTGGACGAGTACCGGCCTTGCGGCCTTCGGCCCCGGTGTAGGTCTCGTGGTTGAGAGCCAAGAACGACAGGTCACAAGTGACTTTGTCGGCCGTGCCGAGGTTGAAGGTGCATTCGTTGCCGTACGCGCCAATCAAATACTCAGACTGGATCTGAGCCGGTTGCGCATCGTCCGGTACGCCCAAGGAGCGTTCCAGCTGATAGGTCTTCTCGATCACGAGGGTAGGGTCCGATTCGTCCTTCAAGACGCGGGGCGCGAAGAAGAGCTTCAGCGACAGTGCTGCGCCGCCGGCTCCGGTATTCGTGCCGTCGTCGGCAATCGCAGTGCCTTGCATCTTGTCCACCGTGATGGCGTTAGCCGTCACAGAGCGCACCCGAGCGAAGCCGTTGTTGGCCGCAGTGAAGAATTTGTCTGTTGAGTCGCCGCCGATGTAGACCCACTCGCCCGGTACCAATCCGAAGGCAGTCATGTCTTTGGAGACCGTGGTAAGCACCGGCAGAGTGCCGGAAACCACCATGGTCAAATCGCCAGCGGCGAACTTGAATCCGACCCGGCGAAGAACGCCAGCCTGGGAGGCTGCCGTTACGAGGTTCGAAGTGACCGAGATAGTGGTAGCGGAGGAGCCGTTACATTCGTGAAGACCGTTGTTCGCCGCATCATCAAAACCACCGGCAAACACAAGATCACCAGACACGTAATCAGAGCCGAGAGAGGCAGCAACAGTAAAGTCATCGGTAGCGCCGCCAGTAGTCGCTGCACAAGCCGCCTCGTCTTTCTTGCGAAGGGCCGCGCAGAAGAAGCCTTGCGCAATGTCGGCAAAGTTCACCTGCGTGAGGTCCATGTTGAACGCGCCGGACGCTTCGATGTCTACGACGACGCCCTTCTTGCGTTGGCGTGAAGCGCTAAGCGGCTCGCGCGGCAGAAGCGTAAGAGTGGCCCCGAAGTTCGAGTAGCTGTTCGGTTCCATGCCGGTCCAAACGCCGCTCGTCACGACTCCGGGGGAGGTCTCTTCCCGGTAGCAGAGACCGGTGCTGTTGCTGTCAATTTTGTCTACTTGTGCCATCTCTGTTTACCTCGTGAAGTCGTATTCGAAATTCACACTTACGTTTACTTGGAACCATCCGCCGGTTAGACCTACAACTTGGGGGCGAGTGTTCCGAAACCAGACACCGCCAACACTTACATTACCATCATATACACTTCTCACACTGTCGGCAATGGAAAGTGCGGATTGCAAGCCCTGGTAAGGAGGGGTGAAAATCTGGTGGATAATCACGCCGTTCGTGAAGAACCTGGATCCGAGGGTGGCCTGGCCGCCGGCAACCGGTCGGTAGTTGTACCGAATCCAGGGCTTAACGTGTCCATTAGTGGCATCCCCGGTCAAGTGCGGCACGTCCAGTTTGGTTCCTGGCCACTCGACCAGAAGCGTCGTTCCGAAAACGTAGCCAGCTGTGACCATGCCGTCACCGAAGAAGTCCGACAGGTCTTCGTACAACTCGAACTCGGTCATCGGACGACCCTCACTTCGTAGTAGTACGTTTGGTCGCCGGGGGCGACCGGACGCGCGTGTTCAATACGCCAGACGTCGGTGCCGTCGAAGACTTCGTCAAACTCAGCGAGGTTAGAGTCCGTACGTGCGATCAGGTTCATCCCGCCGGTACGGTCTTTGCCCCAGATAATCTTGTCCTTGCGCCCAGGGGGGCCTTGGTCCTGGACAGCGTATCCAGTAACGACCGTCATCGACGCCGTCGTGATGGCCGGGCCGCGCCACGGCTTATTAGAGTCGGCCGGGGTGCGCGCGTACTTACGAAACGTCACCGACCGGCCGAACTCTTGAAGAAGTGCATCGACCTCAGCAAGGCTGATCATCGATAGACTCGACCCGTGGTGTTCAACAAATCTTGAAGAAGTGCGTGTACAGACGGGAAGGACTGGCTGAACTGCCCAACAGTGAACTCGACCTCGGTAATAATAGGGCCAACGGCCTTCTTCTGCTTCTTGATGCTGCCGTAACTGGTGTTGCCTGCCTTGACGCCTGCGAGGGTCTCGGTAGGGCCGGGAAGTCTTGGCATCAGCTCACCATCCCGAGTAGCGAACAGCGCCAGCTCGGCAGTGGCTTGTGCAAGCTTGGCCGGAACTTCTACCAGCTCTCGACCGTAGCGGTCATAGGCCAGCTCGCGAGGCCACTCGAGCGACTGGGTGTCCACAAGCGGGGCACCTTTAAAGAGCTTGCCGTAGACAGAGTCGATGTACTCAGTCGCTCGGATAATCGCCGCGTCCTTGATGTCGTTACTCAAGGCCTGCCAATCACTGCGCAGCTTGTTGCCGTGGTACGTGTCGGCTGCCGTGCGGTTCGTGTAGGCATTGGAGTTAGAGAGGCCAGTGCCATCTTCTAGTACAAGTGTTACGGCCATTAGCGCTTCTTCCTCACTTCCTGTAAAATCTGCCTTATGTCCTCTCGAATCTGCTGCAAGTCCTCTCGGATGTACTGCTGGCGCGCTTCAATGGAATCGATCTTGCGACTCGAGGCCTCAACGTCCCTTTGATTGGCCTTCTCAGCGAGCTTTTCCGAACCGGCCCAAACGATGCCTGCCATAGCGACCATGAAGGTAGTGATTCCGAGCCAGTTAATTGCAGGTTTTATAACCATGGGACACTTTACCTATTATTGCACACTTATCACATTTTATGCGCGGACTTCACGGATACGCAGCCTGGACCACTCATATTCAAGGTCTACGGTGTTGGCACCGGTAGTGGAGGTGCAGCGCAGCCCCATAGTTCCGGCCGCTGCCTTCCAGGCCAGAGCACTTACGTCGCCACCAATCCCCGTGATGTTGGAGGCTGAAATGTTTATGCCTGTGTATCCGACAGCCGTGTTGGCGCCGGCCGGCGTGTCGTAAAACCTGAACTGGGCCGTGCCGGGGGCGCTGTGTGTCACGAGGACCTCTGCCTCAATCTCCCACTTCTTACCTGGAGAGGGTGCTGGGAAGGTGACGACGCCCGCCGACACCGTGATTCCATGCCCAGTGGATCCGTCTGCGATTGTGTTCCAGGCCGTTACAAGGTCAGGAACGCTCTCGTCAATAGTGGCCTGGTCTGCACTGGCAGTGATAACCGCCCAGTGCGGCTCGGACACCACGACTTCGTTGCCACCATCGTTGTACTGGCTGGCCCCAGAGATCTTGTCTACCAAGTAAGCCGACGTGGTGTCGTTATCAGATACTTTGGATTTGAGTGACACGTTGGTCCTGTCGGTTTTTTAGAACGGGAGAAACCCGGTTCCTTCATAGATGCAAAGTCGATCGGCACAAAAAACGTTGTCGCCATCGACCGCATATCCGTTGGCTGTAGCCGATGCCTGGGTCTGTGCGCGGGCGAGTCATTTTAGGTTAACAGGCGCCGAGGTCGAAGACCGCCACGCGGCTACCGATGCCGTAGGTGTCTGTTTGAGCGCTTCCGCCCTTGCCCAGACGGAACGTTGTCATCGCGGTCTCTGCCGGTGTTTGCGCCCAAAACAGCGTGTAGAAGTTTTGCGAATAGGCCAGTGCACCGTTATCGTAGTAGTCCGAGCGCACGTTCATTTTGCGGTCGAAACCAGCAAGCTCGTCCCATTCGATCTCAACGATCGCCTCCTCAACATCGGCAGACGTGCTGTAGACGAGTCCGTCTGCGATGGGTCCCTGGGAGCCGAGAGTCGTGCTAATCGTGTAGATGACGTGGTTCGTTAGGTTTGAAGTCTGCGAGTTCGGGTCAAGCGTAATCACATTGGTCGCGGTCGGAGATCCGAACACGGCCCGAAGGTAGATGCCATAGCGCTTCCCGGCAGGGAAGGTGATGGTCGAAAGCCCGGCTGGACCGCCCGTACCGATAACGATCGTATTGGCCGCCGCGCCCGACACCGTATACGAGCCTAGCAGGGTGCGTCCGCCCTCCGAAGACGAGGACGAGGCGGCAGCTACGCTAGTTACCAGGCCTCGACTACGTCCAAACACTTTAGACCAGCTTTCTCTCGACCGCGTGGACCGAGATTCGAACCTGAGCGCTGTTGGTGTGCGTGGTGCAGTAGAAGCCGTAGCCCTTGGTGCGCGAAGAATGTCCAATGAGTTCGCGGTAAGCTCTCGTCGGGATGTTCAAAGTTTGGTTGCCTACGCCATCAGAAGTAATTGCCAGCGCGGTGCCTGCCTCGGCGTTACGCTTGCTCGTAGCAAGCTGGAACGTGTCGTTGCCAGTGGAGATAATCCAGTAGTCGGTAGCTGACGCCGTACCTGCCGGAAGGGTGTTACTGGTAGTCAACCGAATAGGGCCTTGGCCGGTGAGCAGTCCGTGTGCGACCGAAGTGAACTCTTCATCGGCGTGGGCGATACTTGCCGACGCGACCACCAGCGTGGTTGCGGCCAGCGTAATGTCATCTCCACCGTTGAGTTGTCCGTAGTCGAACCTGCCCGACAGGCAGTCGCCAACTACGGCAAGCCCTACTAGAACCTCCGCAGCGAAGGCTATGACTTCAACTTCGAACTCAGAAGGAGCCGAGGACTGGTTCCAGCTGGAGACGTCAACGAACGTGGTCGGAAACGTCGTGAAGCTGGTAGCCGACTTAGAGCCGGTCTCTCCGGCGGTATGGACTCTTTCTCTCATTGTCTTGGCCTTCTGGACCGAGCCTTGTAAAACTTGTCGATTTCACTCATAGGATTTTGGCCTCGTGCGACCTTGGCAAGCTTCTGCTCAAGAGCCACACGAGCGTTGGCCCGACACTGTTCGATGAAAGAGACCTTCGGCTTCTTGGCTTCCTCCTCGGCGCGTTTGGCGTCGATCGCCTGGATGAGGACTTGTTCGTAGTCCCTCAAGCGGGCGATTTCTGAACGGACACTGGACAGAGTTTCCTCTGGACCGGCATCGACTTCCTGCACTTCAAGTTGTTCTTCTTCCATCTTCCTCGCTCCTCTTTTTAGTCAATAGCTTTCAGTTCACTGATTTTTCGTCCGCGAGAAAGCCAGCGCAAAACCGCGTCGGACGTGGCAGTGGCCACAAACGTCCCAGAGCCGGCGGCCGTGAGATTGATCTCCGTGCCGGCAATTGCGTTAGCTTTCGTGGACGCCCATTGAACTGCGTCCGCCGAAGATTTAATTGCCCAGTAGTCGGTGGCGGCAGAGAGTCCCGTGGGGAGGGCTCCGCCAGTAGAGAGGCGAAACGGCCCATCGGCAGTGTGTAGGCGATGAGCCCAGAAGGCGCTTTCATCGCCTACGAGAGATTGCACTCCAGAGGCTGTCGCCCTAGTAATCGTGTGAGTGCCTGTGCCGCCGTCGGAGAATGTTGCTACGTATGCGATAGGGTCACCTTCGGCGGCCCAGATGGCAGCACCCGCGATTGCGTCGGCATACGAATCCGCGAAATAGAAGTTGTTCGCGTCTCGGCGAATCACCCAGTAGTCCGTCGCCAGAAGTAGCCCGTTGGGGAGATCAGCGTCCGAGGTAGTGAGCTGGAATGGGCCGTCTCCGTCGAGAAGGCCGTGACCGTCAATGGTGACTATGCTGTCCGCCGTGTCGCCAGGAGCGAACGTGTTGACGTAGGTCGCCGTGTGGACGCCCGAGCCGAGAGCAGTCAAATTGACAGCGGTGCCGGCATTCGCGTTGACAAGGCTGGTAGCCAGCTTGACCCGATGGCCGTCAACACGAATGACAAAATAGTTAGTAACCGCCGCAAGTCCGGTCGGCAACACACCCGTGGTGGTGAGCTGCACAGGCCCCGAACCGGTGTGAAACCCGTGGGACGGCAGGTAGATTTGGTCGCTGGCCAGGTCAACAGACGCCGCCGTGAAGTCAATCGTCGCCAAGTCGGTGACGAGAGCGTTGAACCGCTTGGAACGAGCGGTTCTGCGTGCGTGTCGGGGTCGGTGTCTGCGAGAAGCCATAAATCAAATCCCTTTGGAGAAGAGGGTGGACGGAGGGGCGGAGTTGCCCCTCCGTCCAAAGGAGGGGGAGGAGGGAGGATGCTAGGACGAAGAGGTTTACGATTCGCAGGTGATCAGGCGTCGGAACTTGATCTTCTTGGTGTCCGAGTAAACCCGGTTCCAAGAACCCGCAGCGCCGAGAGCGTTCCCGCCAGTACCATCAGCCGGACCGCCGTTCGGGCAGGTGCCCACGTAGCTGTGACCGTGCATATGGATGCTCATGACCCGGCGGGTGATGAGGGTTTCGACGCCAGCGCCGGTACCTTGGTCCGGGCGGTCATAGACGGCCGAGTTGCCTTTCGGAGCCGGCGCTTCGCCGTAGCGAAGAGCGCCGCGACCGAAGAGGTACGTGTCGTACACGCCCGAGGCGTTCGGCATACGGTCATCGACCAGAACCACACGACCAAGGAACGTCTTGATCGAACCCGCGCCGTTTTGATCCGGGACGCTGTCGATCAGGCCGTTCTTGAGCATACGGCTGTACACCGCCGAGTGGCAGATGATGGCAACCAGTTCATCCTGGCTGTCGCCCATCAGCTGAGCCGCATCGAACATCGCTTCGGCCGAGAAGTCGGTCACGCCAGCGGCGTAGGTTCCGCCGGCCGAGATGTCATGGGTGTAGTCGGCGGTGTCGTTCGCGGTGTTATCCGCGAGGATGCCCTTGATGGTGTCAAGGAGCAGCGACTGCTTCTGGTAAGCCCAGTAGCGGCCAACCTTCGAGGCCATCTCGCCCATCGGGTCATGACCCGAGAGGATTTCGGCCAGGCCAGTAGAAGACCAAGACGCCGTACGGAACAAGCGCGTACCGACTTCCTGGTCGTTGCCGACGTTCATCGGGGTAACGGCCGTGGTGTCATCGGTAGCGACTTGGGACGCCGTAGTGGCGAAGTCTTCCCAGCTCGGAAGGGTGTAGGTTTTGCCGCCTTGAGCTAGCAGTGCGTCAATGCGGGGGTCCGCAACCATGACGCCGGACTGAACCAGCTGAAGCTTGAAGGTGTCGGCCTTACTCGCATACTTGTCGAATGGGCCTGGGACGAAAACATCGGAAACTTGAACAAGAGCCATCTGAATAACCTCGATAGGTTGAGTGGTTGAAAACGGTTGAAGAGCTGTCCTTCCCCGCCAACCGCTAGTGATGGCCCAGTGTTTTTCTGGTAGCCCCTAGCTAGTAGGAGCTACCATCACTTTTGCACACTTATCACACCCGGGACAAGCTTATTTTTTGGAGGCGGCCTTTTCGAGAAGTTCCGCCAATTTGGGGTTCGTCTTGATGAGCCTCATCTGCTCGGTAACACTGAAGCCGTCCCCAGGGGCGAAGGGGTTTGGACCTGCGTGTCCGGCAACGCCGCTGCCTTTGGACCCGGCGCCTTGGCTTTCCGGCCACCAATGTTGGCGAGTGGCTTTCTTGTTCTCCATCCACTGTGCAGCAGAGAACCCAACGTCGGCGCCGTCCTTAACGGTCACGCCGCCCTTGTCGTCCACGGCAAACTCGTCCATGCCCCAGCGGAGCGCATCTTCAACGGCCTCGGGGCGCATCTTCGCCTCGATAGCGGCTTGGCGAATAGCGCCCTCGATCTTGGACCTGCTCAAGAACTGCTCGAGCGACGTGGCTTTCGCCTCGGCGGTCGCCGCACGGGTGCGAATCTCTTCGAGTTCGCGCACAAGCGGATTCTTGATCTGGTTCTCGAGGGTCTTCTTGATCTGCGCAAGCTTCTCTTCGTCGGGGCCAGAGCCGGCTTCGACGCGCGCTTTCAGGACTTCATACTCGTCAAGCGTGGTGCGAACCGACTTGGGATCGAGGTCCCCGTAGGCTTCCACCTTCTTCTTGAGGTCCTTCTTCTCTTCGGTGAGCTTGCGAACAACTTCTTGAACGCGCCGAACGTCTTCTTCGGTCTTCATCCCCTCGGCTTGAAGCTCCCACTGATCGTTTTTCTCAGTGTAGAAGTCTTTAAGCTGTTCCGGGATTTCCTCTTGGTTTTTGTAGATTGCTTTGAGCGACATTTAATTTCTCCTGTTCCTCTTGGAGAGCCTTTTGCTTTTCGGCCTCCTCTTTTTCTTCTTGTTCGAGGAGCTTCAGCTCCTCCTCCCATTGCAGCTCCGTATAATCACGGTCCTGCAAAATCTTGTGGAAGCTCTGCTTCGAGAGCGGAAGCTGCCCAGTTGCCTTCGCCTCGCACAGCGCTTTAAGGTCTTTCGAATCCTGCGGAGTGGCGATGAAGTCAAGGGCCGGCTCAACAACAACTTCGTTCTCGTCTAGCCCGAGAATTCTCGCGCCCATCTTCAATACCCGCTCGAGGGCGGCTGCGGCCGTAACTGCCATAAGCACCAGACTGGACGTACGCGCGGCGGTGCGGATCGAGAGTGCCTCGGCCGCTTCGCGGTGACGAGAGTCGGACAGTAGCTGCGAGCTTTTAGTGATCGCTTCGCGGCGATCGGCCTCGAGCGAGAGCCGCATCTCCGGGATGCCTTTGGACTCAGTCCCAATGTAGTAGGCTTCGCCTTCGGACTCGACTTCGATCATCGCTCCCGCGCCTACGCGCTGGGCGTCACCCGGCTTCGAGATTCCGCCGGCCAGGACGAGAGTGTCTTGGCCTTGCATGAAAAGCGCCTGCTTATAGTCTGCGTCCTGGCGATAAATTGAGATCGCCAGGTTCGCGAGGCCGAGCAGCGGCGGCATTGACGGATCAGGGTCCAGGTCCGACGGGTTCACGAATACGAACGGAATCTCTCCAAATTCCTTACCCTGTAGAGAAGGATCGACGCCTACCTTCATGGCCAGCTCTTTATTCTCTAGTTCGTACACTTCCGACCGGTACTTGCCGTTCTCGTTCTTGAGAACCAGGTACCGGGTTACATCTTCCCACTCGAATTTTCCTTCGGGGCGGGACATGCCCGACTCGTTGAGCACGACCAGGCTGATTCCGCCGTTGGCGTCTTCGTCCCAGTTGATGATCGATCGCCCGTCGTAAGTCGCAATGTAAGGTGTGCCGTCCGACTTGATGTCGAACAGCAGCCCCATGCGGCCGGGAACGAGCTGGGCTTCGTTGAGGCGACGAAGCAGCATCTTCAGCGGCTCTTTGTCGATAGTCGCGGCCTCGAGCAACATCTCCATACCCTTCGGCAGCTTGATCACCGGGTCTTCGCGGTGCATGACGCCGACCAGGGCTTCGACGGCTTCTCTCGGGTATTCCCGGTAGGTGGCGCGCTCGAGGTAGGCGTTGTAGCAGGCCAGGCCAGGCTCGCCGAGGGGGTAGCCGTCTTGGATATGGCCGGAGGTGGCCGGCAAATACTGGGTAGTAAGCTCTTTTATGCGCTCTTCGCCCTCATAACAGTCGTCCAGCTTCTGCCAGAGCGGAAGCATGGTGACGTAGAGCGGGTGCGGTGAATCAACTCCCATTGTATCCCAAGAGCTTACAGTTTATAGTGTATACAAGTGGGAGTAAAGTGTGCAAATGAGTGAGGACGAGGATAATAAGGACGACAAGGAGGAGAGGTACTCCGACGGCCGTCGCAAAGGTACCCGTGTGCTTGGGGGCAAGAAGAAGCACAAGTTCCGAGAGCCATTCGTGAAAAAGGCTCTGGAGGCCCATCCGTCCTACGACAGATTCACCCAACTACAGGAAAGGATGTACGCCAACCCCTATCTAGTCGTATCCAGGGGAGAACAGTTCGACTTCGAGACCGGCGGAAGCATTATCGACGTAACGGACAAGGGGCGAGAGTTGATAAACAGCATGGTGCTAGACGGAAAGCACCACAACTCTGTGGCCAAGGCCATGGGTATTCACCCATTGACACTGCGAAACCTCCGAAAGCGGATGCCGGAGATAGAGGCGATCTTCCAGTGGGCGTACGGCGAGGAGCACGACGCCATCTATCTGCCGCTGCGCGAGGCCGCCATCAACGGCGAGTCAAAGATGTTGACCAACAACGTCGCCATCATGAACAGCAAGTTCGGGTGGAAGCAGGGTGAGGAAAGAATAGCAGGGGAAAAGAAGGAGGCGGCAGCATCTCAGTTCAACGTCCAAATCATCAACCTCCCAAACTCCATGTCCAGGGCGGACTACAACAAGATGATGGACGACCCCAAGAAGGCCGAAAAATTTCTAGACGTCAAAGTTGTAAAGCATGAGCCGGATAGCTCCGACTAAGTTCCAGGGGCGCGTCATGACGCTGCCCGAGGATGTAAACATCTTCCTTGGCGGTGGTCGTGGCGGAGGTAAGTCCTATCTCGCTGCCCTGATGATCCTGCGGCACCTCTACCTGTACAAAGAGAGTGCGAAGATTCTCGTTGTTCGTAACCAGCACAAGGCGAACAGCGACTTCGAAGACCTGGTCGAAAGTCTTATCCGGGCCGCCGTCGGCGAGAAGGGCTACGTCCGCAACCGCCAGGACCACACCATCCGAATCGAAAACGGCGGGGCCGTTGAGTTCGGCGAAATCACGGTCAAGTCGTACCCGAAGTATCAGGGCCGGCAATTCTCGATGCTAGTGGTCGATGAAGCCGGCGAGTTCACCTCGCTCGCGTACGTGGACAAGCTGCAATCCAACTTACGCCAGCCGGGCGTTCCGATCCGCACGATCATCATCTCGAACCCGGGTGGGCTACAGCACGTCACGCTGTCTAAGCGCTACGTCTCCGGCCGAGTCCCTTGGAAGGAGTTCGACCTCAAGGGAATGCCTTGGATCTACTGCCCGTCGGTCATGGACGAGAATCCGTACCTGGACCACGAGCCATACAAGAACCGCATCCGCATGGCCGCCGGCAACGACGAGGGCCTGTACAAAGCCTGGGTCACTGGCGACTGGAGTGCTGTCTCCGATGCCTTCTTCTCGGACGTGCTCTCGTCCGACCTGTGGTTCGACAACCACGAGTGGCGCGTACCGCAGGGCAACGTCTGGGATACTGGCTGGCACACCGGCGTAGCAATCGACTGGGGGCAGAGCGCTCCTTGCGTCACCTATTATTGGGCGCAGACGGCGGCGGCAGGCTTGATCGGGCCGAAGGGGTACCCGATACCTCAAGGGTCGATCATTGTACTGGGCGAGCTGGCTCTGGCACACCCAGAGAATCCCGCCGAAGGCCTCAACTGGCCGCCTCAGCAGCTGGCCGAGACCGTTCTCGCCGACTGTGCTCGCTATGGCGTATTGCCCAAAGGTGTCTGCGACGACGCTCGCGGTATCGAGAGCGACACCGTCATCAAACAGATCAAGAAGTACGGCGTGACCTGCGTCAAGCCACACAAGGACCGCATCTCCGGCTGGGTCAAGTTGAAGTCCATGATGAAGGTGGCCGCCATGTACGAGACGGATACCCCGCTCGAGGGTCCGGGCCTTTGGATGTCCGACAGCTGCCGATACGCGGCCGACACGCTATCTACCCTTCCCCGGAACAAATTACGTATAGAAGACCTGGACACCAACTCCACCGACCACGCCGCCGATACGCTGCGCTACATGGTCAGCTACGAGTCGCCTGTCGTCCGTGTGGCCCGAGGTGTGGCCCTCTACTGATATGTAAGTATACGAATTTACTTGAATCAGTGTGACGAGTGTATAGAATTGACGTGGTGAGAGGCGAGAAACCAACTCGGAAGATGGATGCCCCGCTTCCGTCCGACTGGCGCGGACTGCGCGTCCATGTAGAGAGGGTCGAGGAGATGATCGACCTCGCCCGCCGGTTCGACAAGCTCTCC
>Ga0163144_10003830_pt1 | contig 34246 bp, 31 predicted proteins | sample OliLak19BULKMAT1_FD_123175 | JGI IMG/M metagenome (GOLD analysis project Ga0163144, IMG submission 123175) | Freshwater microbial mat bacterial communities from Lake Vanda, McMurdo Dry Valleys, Antarctica - Oligotrophic Lake LV.19.BULKMAT1 | ecosystem: Environmental > Aquatic > Freshwater >...
CCAGCCAAGCAGGCGCCAGCCAAGTCGGCTCCGGCCAAGCAGGTGGCGAAGACTGCCACGAAGGTGGTCGCGAAGGCCCCAGCGAAGGCCGCCACGACCGCTCCCACGGCCGTAACAGCCGGTGCGGCGAATTCGACCAAGGCTCCGGCCAGGAAAGCCGCCAAAAGCGGCGGGAAGTAGGCGCTGACCCTGAACAATCCGCTCCCGCCGAACACGAACGCCGCCCTTTTCGGGGCGGCGTTCGTTGCTTCGTTCTACGATCGAGAAGCCGACGTGGTCGCGCGGGACCTGCTCGGTGGGGTGCTGCGCCTCGCCGGCGCGGCGGGAGCGGTGAGCGGCCGCATCATCGAGACCGAGGCCTACCTCGGCCCTGACGACCCTGCCTGCCATGCGGTCGTCGGCCGCACGCGACGAACCTGGCATCTCTTCGGTCCGGCCGGCACCGCATATGTCTACTTCGTCTATGGCATGCACTGGTGCGTCAACGCCGTCACCAGAGAAGCGGGCCACGGCGCCGCCGTTCTCATCCGCTCCATCGCGCCGCTGGAAGGGATCGAACAGATGCGATTACGGCGCCCGAGAGCGCGGACAGACGCCGATCTCTGCAACGGCCCCGCCAAGCTCTGCGCCGCGCTGGGAATCGATCGTGCGATGGATGGGCTCATGCTCACGGGCGAGAGCCAACTCACCATCCACCACGGCATCTCCGTTCCCGACGAACGCGTCCTGATCGGTCCCCGCATCGGCATCTCCAAAGCCGTCGACTGGCCGCTGCGATTCCGCGTCATTCGCGGACCCCAGTTCATGTCGACTCCGCGTGTCCTCGATTCGCGGCCCGCCGCTACACAATCAGCCCAACAAGCCGTCCAACGTCCTTGAATGCATCGACCACCGCGTCGAGATCGTCGCGTGTGTGTGCCGCGCTCACCTGACAGCGCACGCGCGCCTGACCGTGCGGCACCACCGGAAATCCGAACCCGGTGACGAACACACCGCGATCGAGCATCATCTCGCTGACTTTGATGGCCAGTGACGTCTCGCCGACAATGATCGGCACGATGGGCGTTTCGCCTGGCAACGGTTTGAATCCCGCTTCTTCGATCGCGCTGCGGAAATAACTCGCGTTGTCGCGCAGTCGCGTCACGAGTTCCGGATGCGCTTCGGCGTGGAGCACGGCGGCGAGGGAACTCGCGGCGACGGTTGGCGGCAGTGCGTTTGAAAAGAGTTGCGGCCGCGACCGCTGCGTCATCAGGTCGCACAACGCCGCAGGTCCAGCGATGAACCCGCCCGCGGCACCGCCCAGTGCTTTGCCGAGCGTGGACGTGATGACATCGACTTCACCGACCACGCCGAAGTGTTCGGCGGTGCCACGTCCAGTCCTGCCGAGTACGCCGGTGGCGTGCGAATCGTCCACGACGACGATGGCATCGGAGTCGCGCGCGATCTGAAGAATTTCCGGAAGTTTTGCGATCGCACCTTCCATCGAAAAGACACCATCGGTCCAGATCACGCGTCGCGTCGCCTGTTTGGCGCCCGCGAGTTTCTCGCGCAGGTCGTCCATGTCGCTGTGCTTGTAGACGGCGGTCGTACACTTGGTGATCGCTTTCGCCAGGCGGATCGAATCGATGATCGACGCATGGTTGAGCGCATCGGAGATCACGAAGTCGCCTTCACGCACGATCGTCGGTGTCAACGCCTCGTTCGCATTCCACGCGGATACATATGAGAGTGCTGCCGGCGTTCCGACAAATCGCGCGAGCGCCGTCTCGAGCTCGCGATGCACCGTGAACGTCCCGCAAATGAATCGCACCGATGCCGTGCCGGCGCCGAACTCCTCGAGTGCGCGAATCCCCGCCTGCACCACCGCGGGCTCGTTCGCCAGTCCTAGATAGTTGTTCGACGACAGCACGATCACCTCGCCGCGCCCCTCCATGCGCACACGCGCACCCTGCGGCGACTCCAGATGATTGAGTCGCTTGTACACCTGGTCCACCTTCAGCTGCGCGATCTGGGACTCGAGATCGTGAACAAACGTCGAATTGAGAGACACGAAAGGCACGTGGTTCAGGTGGGATTGCAGCGCGGCCTCTACTACAAGCGGCAGAAGCAGCAGCAACAGCCAAAGCGACTGACTATCACGGATAGCAACGGATCAACGGCCGTGATCGACACGGATACGGCAATTGACTGACGCGGATGAACGCGGAAATGGCGCAAATTCCGCGGATACGACGAACCTGAAAAGAAAAGCAGTTGCAGTATCCCCGAAAATCCCTGTTCAATCCGTTGCTCTCCGTGAGAGTCAGTCGCTGTTGCCGTTCATGATCTCGCCCACTCGCCGTTGCTCTCCTCCTCGCCAACGGCAGGATCGACCTCTGGGGTCGAGCTAGTCGTTGATCGTGAAGATGATCTTTCCCGCTTCACCCGACTTGATCAGGTGCATCGCCTCGTCCACCGCCTCGAGCGGCAGTCGATGCGTGATCACCGGCGTGGGATCGAACGCACCGGAGCGCAGAAAGCGCGTCATCTGGTGCCACGTGTCGTACATGCGGCGTCCCACCACACCGTAGATCGTCAGCCCCTTGAAGATGATCTCCGAAGCGAAATCGATGTCGATCGTCGTGGACGGAATGCCCAGCATGTTCACCCGACCCGCCGGGCGCGCCAGCGCGAATGCCTGATGGACCGCACTCGGCACGCCCGACATCTCCAGCACCACGTCGGCGCCGTGTCCGTCGGAGGCAGCGCGCACGGCCGCTTCAGCCTCATCGGGATGCACCGCGTCGTGCGCCCCCATCGTGCGTGCGAGTTCGAGGCGCTTCGGGTTGATGTCCGTCGCGATGATTCGCGCCGCGCCGGCCGCGCGACAGATGCCCACGGCGAACGCGCCGATCGGACCGCAACCCGTGATGAGCACCACCGCACCTGGGATGTCGGCCGTCAACGCGGTATGAAAGGCGTTGCCCATCGGATCGTGGATGCCGCCGAGGTCGTAGCTGATCGCGTCGTCGAGATGCCAGACGTTGGTTGCCGGCATCGCGATGAATTCGGCAAAGCAGCCGTCACGGTCCACGCCGATGATGCGCGTGCTTGGATCGACGTGCGCGTTTCCGGTCCGACTGAACAGTGAGCGCTCGTCCACGATGTGCCCTTCGGCGGTGACGCGATCACCGGTTTTCACCGTTTCGACAAGACTTCCGACGGCCACCACATCGCCCGCGAACTCGTGTCCGACGACAAATGGCGGCTTGCAACGACCCGCCGCCCACGCGTCCCACTCGTAAATGTGGACGTCGGTTCCACAGACGCCCGCGCGTCGCACGCGAATAAGCACCTCGTCATCGCGGATGCGCGGCTCGGGAACTTCGGTGAGGATGAGACCGCGTCCTGCCGTCTGTTTGACCAACGCTTTCACATGTGCTCCATGAGATCCGACAGTACGCTGACGGACGCTGTACGAGGGAAAGTTGCGCGTCGCAGTGCCGCATCGCAGGCGCGAGACGGACAAAGCTCGCCTGCGTTCGTGTTGCGTGGTAGGTGCGCAACTCGTCAACCGCGTGATGTAATCGCGCGCGTTCTTTATACGCGCTATTGCGCGGGTGAAATATCCACGCGTATATTCGCGACACCACAACGACTTGCGCGTGATGTCCACATCCTCGAAAACGAGGCGCGCAGTCCTCCACTGGAAACGCGTGGCGAAATCAGGACGCGATTGCTTCCAGAGTTCCGGAGCCGTGACACAGGTGCCATTTGCAGCGGCCGACGGGCAGCATCCGTCGGCGCTCTTCCCGTCGCCATCGCACCGGTCGATGGCAGGCGTTGTCGTCGCCGTCATGACACGCCAGCCGCACCTCCCAGGTTCCGCGCCGCGTATCGCGCGCAGCGAACCGAACGGCGTTCGTCGCCGGATGCGCGTCGCACCTGCACCATGTTCGCTGTCGCACACCGCGACCACGCGATCCGATTTGCCTGCGCGGCTCGTTGCGCAGGCGTCCACCTGCACGCGCCTCCTCGAGGCCGTGTAGCGCGCAGCGCCGCAGTGCTCACGCACTGATCGCCGCGTGGCTCACCTTTTCACCGGGGAAAAGGGAGCACAACCAACTCCTCTAGAGGAGAGTAGGATCATGGCACCAGCCAAGAAGGCCGCGAAGAAGGCGGCGAAGAAGGGTGGCCGCAAGGCTGCAAAGAAGGGAGCCAAGAAGGCGGCAAAGAAGGGCGCGAAGAAGGGCGCAAAGAAGGCAGCCAAGAAGGGCGCAAAGAAGGCCGTGAAGAAGGGCGCCAAGAAGGCGGCAAAGAAGGGCGCGAAGAAAGCTGCAAAGAAGGGCGCAAAGAAGGGCGCCAAGAAGGCGAAGAAGGCTGGCCGCAAGCCCGCCAAGCGCGCCAAGAAGGCACCGGCTGCCCCTCCGGCCGCCATGTAATTCGCTTGTTCTTGCAGGATGTCGTCCGTACAAACGCGAAGGCGCCGGCATGTCTGCCGGCGCCTTTCACGTTCACGCTGCCACTCCGCTTCGTTGGTGCCCGTGCTGCCCTGCGTTACGACGCAGCCATGAGCTCCCGATGCGGGCGCGGAGTTTCTTCGTCGTCGGGCACCGGACCCCATACGAACGCGGCAAACCTCGGCACGGCGTCCCTGCGGCTTCCGTCCGCGATCACGATCCCGATAGGCTCGCGCTCAGTTTGCTGCTTCACACGATTCAGTCGCATGGGTGGCCCTCTACCCCAGATGTTTCCTGCTCCAGCGCTCCCGCAGACGCGGGCGCTCGACCACCAGCTCCATGCAGAGTTGGTGCCACATGTGGCGAAATTCCCAAGGCGTTGCTGTTAAACGCTTTAGGGCAACTGCTCCGGTCAAGAATCGGTCGGAGTGTCCGAAGGACACGTCATGAAAGGCGGTTCTGCGTGTCTGCGTGACACGAGCGCGACAGATCGCGAAGCCGGGAGACGCCAGAGCTGGCTAGGCGACCGCGATGTCCTTACGGGCCAGAAACGTTTCGCGCCGTCCCACGCTTCGCTCGATGGAAATGGTCCATCCGCGGTAGCTCGACTCGAGCTCTTCCATTGGCATACCATCGGCGGCCACTCCGCCGGCGCCGGCAGCGATCGTCTCCACCAGATGCACACCGCCGTCCACCGTCGCGCCCTGCAACACTTCGATCACCCGGGCGCGGTCGGTCGCGTCGAGACCCGCGAACGCACTCGGCGAACAAACCACCGCATGCAGCTGGACATCGGGTGCCCACGCCCCCAGATCGGCACAGTAGCCCCGAACGCGCTGCGTCAGCCCCGCAGCCTCCGCGGCCCGTACAACGCGCTCCATGGCGTCCTGCCCGGGCTCCACGGCGGTCACGGCACAGCCACGCGCCGCCAGGTACAGTGCCGGGCCCTCTCGCTCAGCCCCGGCCACCAGCACGTGCCGGTCGGACGAGTCCTTGAGCGCCCGCACCAGAGCAGCGTCGGGATCGATTCCCCAGTGCTCAGGACGGCGATACTGCTCGAGGACCTTCAGGCGACGGCGCTTCCACGTCGCATACGTCGACATCCGAAGTCGCCGCGAAATGATCCGATCCACTTCCTGCCACACGACAATCTCGGTCAACGTCGTCTGCGCCTGCTTCATGAGGACCGCGACCGCCTCGTCGCCGATCTTCAGAAGCGCGCTCCGCGTAATCGAGTCCTTGTAGTCCTCGATCTCGCGCTCAACGTAGAGCTCGTATTCGTGCTTGAGTGACCGGGGAGAATTGAAGAGGGTACCCCGTGTGGAAGAATGTGGATAAAGTATGGATGTTGCACGGAGGCGGCAAGAGGAGAATCGCACAAAAGTGCCATCAATTGCATGCCGCTCATGGAGTTGCGCCGCTGGCAGTATTGTGACACCCCTCACCATCTCGGCATGCCTGAACTTCCCGAAGTCGAAGATGCGGCGCGGAGACTGCGCACCGCGATCGTCGGAAAGACCGTCCTTTCGGCCCAGTCGCTCCACCCGTCGATTGCGCGATCGCTCACGCAGCCTGCCTGTAGCGGACTCGTCGCCAGGCGAGCTGAGGAGGTCGCCCGCCGTGGCAAGATCCAGCTGGTCCGCTTCGACGACGGACGGCTGCTGGAGGTGCACTTCAGAATGACGGGGGACTGGGCGATCGGTCGCGACCCGGAACCGCCGCCAACTCTGGAGCGAGCCAGATTCGTCTTCGACGACGGCACCAGAGTGTCCTATGTGGACGGTCGAGCCTTCGGCGTGCTGCGCGTTCATCAGCCTGGCGCGTTTCGTATGCCGGAGCTCGGACCTGAGCCGCTCGACGAATCCTTCGACGCCGCCGCGCTCGCCGTAGCGCTGCGCACCCGACGCGGACCGATCAAGCCGGTACTCCTTGACCAGCGCGTCGTCGCCGGACTCGGCAATATCTATGCGGCCGAAGCGCTTTGGGAGGCCGGCATTCGGCCCGACGCTCCGGCCAATCGGATCTCTCGCGCACGCGTGGCGCGGCTCCGCGATTCCATTCGACTCGTGCTGCAGCACGCCGACGGTTCGCGATACTTCGAACGCGACGCCACGTGGCCCGAGCGTCCACAGGTGGACAACTGGCGCGTCTATGACCGCGAGGGCGAACCATGTCGCCGGTGCAGCTCCCGCATCGCGCGCATCGTGCAGAGCGGACGCAGCACGTACTCCTGTCGGAACTGTCAGCGTTGACCGGAACGTCGCGATGTCGCGTGTCGAACGACCGCCTCATCGAACACCTCGAGTGTCTGGGCCGCCGTCGTCGCCCAGCGGAATTTCGCGGCCTGCGCCTTTCCAGCACGTGTGAGCTGCTGTTGCAGTGACGTGTCGTGCAGCACGCGTGAGAGCTGCGTGGCGAGCGCGCCGGCGTCGTCGTGCTGGAACACGAGCGCCGCATCGCCCACCACTTCGGGCAACGAACTCGCGTTCGCGCAGACCACGCGCCCGCCCGCCGCCATCGCCTCGAGCGCGGGCAGGCCGAAGCCTTCGTACGATGACGGAAAGACGAGTGCCGTCGCGCGCTGATAGAGCGTGGACAACTCGGCATCACTCACGAAACCGACGTGATGCAGCCACGGACGCGGTGCGGCGCGCGCACTCGGGCCGCACTGCACCAGCGGAACGCGCTCACCGCGCGCATGCAATTGCTCCATTGCCTGGTACAGCACGTGCAGATTCTTCCGTGCCTCCTGCGCACCGACGGTGAGAAAGAACGGGCCCGTTATGCCAGCGCGTTCGAGAGACGCCGATGGCCCGCTGGATGGACCCGGCAGATCGTCGGCCGCGAGCAGCGTGACGCGAACCCGTGCCGAATCCACCGGCAGGAAACGCTCCATCTCGCGCTTCGTGAACGCGGAGATCGCAAGTATCATGTCGGCGCGCCGCACGGTGCGCGTATAGCGGCGCCGGTACTTCACGCGTTTGAGCCACTTCCACCAGCGGTGGTCGAGCTGCAGCATGGGCGCGACGTCCAGGACGGTCACCACGTGCGCGCAGGTGCGCGTCTCGGGATGCAGCCAGTTCCACGGATACCACATCACGTCGGCCCGACTCGACGGCAGGTCGTCGATATGTGCCACCGCGCTGCGTGACGCCAGCGCATCGGACATCGAGGCCAGGTGCGCTCGCATCAACCCGCGGTCCTCCTCATTGCGCACGTACAGCGTGAAACGCAGCGACGGTCGCAACACGTGCAGCTGCAGGAGGAGATTGCGCACATAGCGTCCGATCCCGCGTCGGTCGCGCAGCAGACGCGTTGCTTCGATGCCGACGTGGAGCGCGGCCTGCGTTGGCGGGTGGTCCATCGACCGTCAGTCCAGCGCGTCCAGCAAGGCGCCCTTGAGATAGCCGGTCTCTGGAACCGTCAGCAATTCGGGATGATCGAGCGGCTGTCCCGTCGTCGCGCGCAAGGCAAGTCGACGACCGCTGTCGCTGGCTGCCTCCTGCAACATTTCGAGAAACATTCCGCGCGACACGTGAAAGCTGCAGCTCGCCGTGAACAGCGTCCCACCCGGTGCGAGCAGCCGCATCGCCTGCAGGTTGATGTCCTTGTATCCACGTCGCGCGCCTTCGAGTGCGCCGCGCGTCTTCGCGAACGCGGGTGGATCGACCACGATGGTGTCGAACCGTCTCCCCTCGCGATCCCACGCGCGCAGCACATCAAAGGCGTCGCCTTGCACCGCGCTCACGTTGGCGAAGCCGTTCAGCTGCGCGTGCTCGTCCACGCGCGACAGCGCGGCGGCCGAGACATCCAACGCCGTCACGTGCGCCGCGCGTTTCGCCATGTGCAGCGCGAACGATCCATGATAGGCAAAGCAATCCAGCGCCTCGCCGCGACTCTGCGCGCCGATCAGCACGCGATTTTCGCGCTGATCGAGAAACGCACCCGTCTTCTGACCATCCCACGGCGCCGCCAGATATCGGACGCCATGCTCGACCACGTCGAGCGTGCGAGGCACCGCACCGTGCAGCAGCGTCACCTCGCGAACGAGTCCTTCGCGTCCGCGCGCGGCCGCATCGTTACGCGCCAGAATGCCGGTCGCGCCCGTCAGTGAGCGCAGCGCATCCACGATCTCGCGCGTCCACGCATCGACGCCCGCCGAAAGAATCTGCACGACGAGATGATCGCCGTAGCGATCCACCACCAGCGACGGCAGCAGGTCGCCCTCGCCGTGCACCAGCCGATACGCATTCGACCCGTCGGCCAGCGGCGCGCTGGCGATCGAAGCGCGTCGGGCGATGGTCGCTGCGAGTTTCGCCTGCCACCACTCCGCGTCAGGCGTGCGCGCGGGATTTCCCTCGATGTGCCGTAGCGAGATCTCCGACGCCGGACTCCATAACGCCCACCCCAACGGCTCACCGCGCGCCGATTCGACCCGCACAATGCCGGCGGCCGCGTTCGGACGATCGATCACGTCCGAACGAAAGATCCATGGGTGGCCGCCCTTGAGACGTTTTACGCCACGCGGGGAAATCGTGGCGAGTGCATCGAGCACGCGCGCGCCCGCCGTCCCGATCGCCGTCACGATCGACCTTTCGGGGGCGTGCCGCTCGCCTTCGTACTCGACTTCGGCTTCTCGCGCGCCGCCGCTTCTCGCGCCGCACGCTTCACATCGAGGATCGCGCGCTGGTGCTCGTTGAATGTCGTGCGAAACTCGTGATGGCCGTCAGGGTGCGCCACGAAATAGAGATACGGCACGCTGGCGGGCGTGAGCGCGGCAATGATGGATGCTTCGCCGGGCGACGCGATCGGGCCGGGCGGAAGACCCGCATACCTGTACGTGTTGTACTTCGAGTCGACCTCCAGATCCTTGAAATACACGCGCTCCACGTGCGCCGGCAGCGCGTACTGCACCGTGGGATCGGCCTGCAGCCGCATGCCGATGCGCACGCGGTTCCAGTACACCGCCGAAATGATCGGACGCTCCTCCGCCTTGCGCGCCTCCTTCTCCACGATGGACGCCATCGCCATCGCATCGTTGCGCGAGATCGACATCGCCTGCAGGCGTGCGTCCCATTCGGGTTTCCACACCGACTCAAAGCGCTCGAGCATTGCCTCAACCGCTTGCCGCGCGGTTGTCCCGGCGGCGAACGCATACGTCGCCGGAAAGAGATACCCCTCGAGCGACGCCGCAGGAACGTTCAACCGTCGTCGCCATGCCGTATCGGTGACCGCCGCGCGCACGGAATCGGCGGACACCGACAGTGCCTTCACCAGTACCGGTGTGATCTCGCGCAGGTCGAACCCTTCCGGAATCACCACCGTGTGCATGATGCCGGCGCCGGAGACGAGCGCGTCGAGCACCGTGCCGTATGACGCGTGCGTGTTGAACGCATACGTGCCCGGCTTGATGACGCGCGCGCGGCCTCGCGCGGCGACATACCATCGGAACAGTCGAGGTGACCCGATGACGCTGGCGTTGGCGAGTGAGTCGGCTGCGCCACGCACAGTCACGCCCCTGGGTATGGTGACGCGCACGGTGGTCGGGTCCGAGCCGCCGCCGATCTCGCGCGAGACCCACACGCCGACGATGACCACGGCAATCAACAGCAGCAGACGGAGCCCTCGACCACGTCCGCGACGCCGCGCCGCGTTCATGCGGACCTCACGCCTCGTGATCCGCGTCGCCTGTCGAAGGCGGCGCCGCGACCACCAGTTCCCCCACGTTCACGCCCTGTGCACTCGCGCGCAGATAGCCCTCGAGCAGGATCGCCGCCGCCAACGCATCCACGTCATCCTTGCGGCCGCGCGTCGAACCGCCCTGTTCCCGAATCGAACGCAACGCGGCCGACGTGGTGAACCGCTCATCGACCAGCAGTACGGGACGTGACTGTCGCGAGGCCAGCTTTCCGGCGACCCCCCGGACTTCGGCGCAGCGCGGTGTTTCGTCGCCGTTCGGATCGATCGGCAGGCCGAAGACGTATGCGAGTACCTGGAGCGCGTCCCCCTGTCGCATCAACTCCGCGATGGGTGGACGCTTCCCGGCGCGGCGCACGATCGTGCCGGCAGGTGAGGCGAGCATCCCCAGTTCATCACTGACCGCGAGCCCGATCCGCCTGTCGCCCCAGTCCACGGCAAGCAGTCGTCCGGTGAGCGGACGCGATGCGGGATCGGCGTCGCTCACGCTCGGTGCGTCGGTGGTCACGGCTCCGCCATCTGCTCGAAGAACTCCTGGTTGTTCTTCGCACGCTCCATGCGCTTCAGGAGGAAGAGCAGGGCGTCTTCGGAGGGCATGTCCGCCAGGAACGCTCGCAGCAGGTAGACGCGCTGCTGCTCGAAGGGCGACAGGAGCAGTTCCTCGCGACGCGTGCCCGACTTCTGGATATCGATGGCCGGAAAGATGCGGCGATCAGCCAACTTGCGATCGAGCACCAACTCCATGTTGCCGGTACCCTTGAACTCTTCGAAAATCAGCTCGTCCATACGCGAGTTGGTCTCGATGAGTGCGGTGGCTACGATGGTGAGCGAACCGCCTTCCTTGAGATTGCGCGCCGCGCCGAAGAACGCCTTCGGCTTCTGCATGGCGCCGGCTTCCATGCCACCGGACATGATTTTGCCGCCCTGTGGCGCCACGGCGTTGTGCGCGCGCGCCAGCCGCGTGATGGAATCGAGCAGAATGACGACATCCTGCCCCGACTCGACCAGGCGTTTGGCCTTCTCGATCACCATGTCGGCCACCTGTACATGACGATCTGCCGTCTCATCGAAGGTCGAGCAGATCACTTCGGCGGTCGGACAATTCGCCTGCATATCCGTCACCTCTTCCGGGCGCTCGTCGATGAGCAGCACGATGAGCGTGATTTCCGGATGATTCTCGACGATCGCGTTGGCCAATTGCTGCATGAGAATCGTTTTGCCGGCTTTGGGCGGTGCGACGATCAGCGCGCGTTGTCCTTTCCCCAGCGGTGCGATGATGTCGCAGATGCGGGTTGAGACTTCGCCGTTCTTCCGCTCGAGGTGAATTCGCTCGTCGGGATACTTCGGGGTCAGGTTGTCAAACGCGCTACGCAATTTCGACTGCTCAGGGTCACCGCCGTTGATGCGCTCCACTTTGAGGAGCGCCAGATATCGTTCCCATTCCTTCGGTGGGCGGACCTCTCCCATCACCGTGTCACCGGTGCGGAGATCGAACCGCTTCACCTGCGAGGGGGAGACGTAGATGTCGTCCGGACCGTACAGGTAGTTGAAGTCCTGCGCGCGCAGAAAACCGTAGCCTTCCGGCAGGATCTCGAGCACTCCTTCTCCGTACAATGTCGTTTCCGCATCGAGCAGGGCCTGCTCGATGCGGAAGATCAGCTCCTGTTTGCGTAACCCCGTCGTGCTGGTGACTTGCAAAGACGACGCAAGGGCCAGCAGCTCCGGAACCGACTTGCGCTTCAGCTCGGAGACGTGCACGACGCAGGAGGAGTGAAGGGGCCCGGCGACGACGCGGACGCGCCGCGCTCGGCGCTGGTCGTACGATCCCGAACGTGACGCGGGGCGCCTTCTGGACGCCCCGCCGAACACGGAAAGACCGGAAAAATGCGCGAGACAGGAGTCGAACCTGCGACCTTCGCCTCCGGAGGGCGACGCTCTATCCAACTGAGCTACTCGCGCAGCGACACTTGCTGCCCATCAACGGCAGCGCGCGGTCAGCCGCACCACCGCGCCTCAGCGATCTAACCTAATCCGCCGGCGACTCCAGCGGCAAGGAAGTCATCGCGGCTTCGGTCAGCGCGGCGCAGAAGGCGCGTTCGATCGCCGCGGACACCGTCCCGTCACGCAGCGCGTTGATACCGGAGCCGAGATAGCGACGGAGCACCATGCCCAGTCCATGGCCGGACGGGAAGTCGAGTTGACCGGCGACCGAGTCGAGGGAGCGCGCGCGCTCGTCCAGCAGGGCGCCGGCCACCAGCAGACGGCACCACGTCAGGAAGACCCGGGGCCGCGGCAGGCGATGTTCGACGAGGTGATTGAGCAGTGTGCGTCGCGTGATGCCGAACGTGGATGCAACTTCGTCCACGCTCAGCGGCTCGTGCGCGTGTTCGAGGCCAAAGCGAAAGAGCGGCCGCATGGGTGCGGCGATGAGGTGCCGAAAACGCTCGTCGAGCAGACGCGCGCTGGAACGCTGGGTGGCCGATGCCAATACGCGCGAAAGCACATGCTGCATGTCCTCGACGTCCCGCAACACCAACTCCGTAACCCCCGCCTGTGCGATGTCCAGCAGGAGACGTGACGGCGACTGTCGGAGTTCGCACCAGGCCACCACGGCATGGGTCGGCGAGGCCGAGCGCAGCTGCCGGATATGGCGCAGCGCCACCTCCGACGCCTGCTGGTCTACCGCCACCACCGTGGCGTCGATTTCACCGCGCAGGATCGGAAGCAGCGCCGCCGTGGCGTCCGGATATTGGCGGACACGACCCTCCTTCCCGACCGCGGTGCGCAGTCGAGCCAGGAGCACTGGCGATTCGGGGATGCACGCGACCTCGAAGCCAATCATGCGCCTTTGGTCCCTATGCCAGGCCTTATGCTAGAGCTCGCTTCCCGTTTCGTGCGCTGGTTTCCCACGGTGAGATGGTGGCGATTCTGGGGCCGATGTACCGAGTAGCACCCTCTCAACGGAGTGCTCCGAAATGCCTGCTCGCCGACTTTTGGTTCTCGCAACGCTCGTGTCCAGCGTCCTCGTCGCCGCTTGTAGCTCCAATCCTACCGGTATCGACGACGTGACGCCCGCAACGGCGGACACCCTTGCGTTGCGGAAGGATCAGATTCCTTGGCACTGATCGGGTCGAGAGCCTACGTCGGCAAGCACGTCAGTCGATGAATACCGTTGATGACGGTTTCTTCATCCCACGCACCGGCGGTGGCAGAGGGCCAGACAGACTGCTGACGACCGCCAGCGGGAGCTGTGGCCATCTGCAGGCGCGCGCGAAGCGCATCCGCACGCATGGACAGCTCGTGGAACTGATGCTCCTGCACCAGCGCGTTGACGCGCTGGAGACGACGGTCGGCCATGCGACGATCCGGCACGGCGAGCCACGCCTCGCTCGCCGACAGGTAGAAACTAGCCACCTCGAAGGGTGTGTTGGCGCGTTCCGCTTCCGAAATCGCCGCATCCTCAAGATTGGAGAGTCGATCGCGATCGCCCAGTCGCGCGGCGGCACGCACCGCCCCACCAAATGCCGGAAGTCGAATGCGAATGATGTCGGTCAACGTGAGGACATGCTGAAAACCTTGGAGCGCCGCTTCCAGGAAATCGGCCTCCAGCGCGGTCAGCGCAAGATTGGACAACACCATCGCCCGCACCTCGCTCCCGTCAGGCGCAAGGTCGTAGACGCGCCAGCCATGAATCAGCGCGTCGGCAAGCCGACGCTCCGAAATGGCCGCGTTCATCAAACCCTGATGCGCCGACCGTTCGGCGATGCCGCCGGGTTTGGCACACTCCAGCGCTTTGCCGTACAGTCGCCGCTCCTCCGGGCGATTGCCGCGCATGCGGGCCAGTCCGCCGAGTCCTAACAGTCCGAGCGCCTGCAATGGGCCGTCTCGCTCGCGCATGGCTTCGTTGACGACGGACGCATAGCAATCGTGGGCGGTCCGCACATCACCCAACTGTCGCGCAATGCGTCCCAGGTGCGCGATCGCCAACATGCGCGTGATCTGATCGCTGTCGGTGGTCAGTCGGCAAACGGCCGCCACCGTCGCGAATGCCATCTCGAAGCAGCCGGCGCGCTCCATCTGCTCCGCCTCAACCCGCAGCCGCTCCGCCAGTCGAGCCACAGCATCAGTTGGCGGCGCAAGATCGTCGTGCACGAGTGTCGGTCGCGCATCCAGCGGCGGCAACACGGCGGCCGAGACTGCCGCCAGATACATCGCACGTTCGGCCAGAGGCAGGGCGGACAGACGCTCCGCCGCTTTCGTGACTGCCAACCAACCGCCAAGCGACGCGTCGCCGTCCCGGGCACTGGCGGAGACGGCCTGGGCGTCCAGCGAAAAGGCTTCGAGAGCGGAGAGTGGATTACGCATGATTGTTCATTCCAATCAATACATTGAATGGCAGCAGAGGCGATGGGAAGGCGCGCGAGCGAATCATCTTGCGACGGTACGACGCCGGCACCACCCCAACCTCACGCCGTGGGAAATCACCGCACGCCGTGGGAAACCCTCAACCTCGTCCGCGACACCACGCGCCATCGCCCTAACGCTTCCGGCCCCGCACGGCACTCGTTACTCTTCCGCAGCGCGATCTCATTCCGACCCTCCGCAAGGCGACTTCATGCCATTCTTCTCTGCGCCGGCCAACGCCGACTGGTTGCTCCCGGTCATCAGCCTTCCGCTGGGACTGATCTCGTTGATCTTCAAGGCGGTGTTTGCCGTCGGACCCTTCGGACAGATCGCCTTCGTCGCCATTGTGATCGCGCTCTTTTCGCGCAACATCATGGGTCCAGCGCGCACCTAGCGCTGCAACGACGGTCACGGAACTTTGCACGCCCCGCCGCGATAGCTCGCGGCGGGGCGTTGTGCATGCCGACGCGTGCAGCCGCTGCCGTGCTGCGCGAGCGGGTGAACGTGGCGCGCCGCGCACAGTCTTTGCACCAATCCAGCACTGCCGTCGCGTCGTACTCTGGGCTGAATCGCATGTCCTTCCTTCCCCGCGCGCACATCCACGGATCACGGTTCCTCATGCACCAAATGCTGCGCACGCATCTGCGTCGTCTCGCGTCGCTCACCGCGCTCCTGACGCTCGGGGCGAGCGTTGCCTCCGCGCAAGTCGCCGTTACGCCAGCTGCCACGCTCAGGGGCACCGTGCGTGCGCAAACAGGGCGACCACTCGCCGACGTCGTGCTGCGCGTCATCACCGCCGCAAACGCCGAGAATGCGACGGCGCGCACCGACTCGCTCGGCCGATTCAATCTCGTCCTGGCGGCTGGCGTGCGAACCACGCTGGTCGCACAGTTGCTCGGGTTCGCCGCCGAAACGCTCAGCGTCGCGCCGATCGTGTCGGGGAGTCTGCGCGATGTCGCCATCTCTCTCGCGCCGTTGGCTCAGCTCGCTGTGCAACAGGTCGTCGCGCAACGCGATCGTCCGCTGCTCAATACCAACGACGGCACGACCGGTGGCGCGGTCGAACGTGCAGAGTTGCGGGCGCTTCCCACCGACGCGCGCGACCCGATCGCGCTGGCCTACACGATCCCCGGCGTGGCACAGGCGCGCGCATTCTTTGGTGATGCGCCAAAGCTGAGCATCAACGGGACAAACGCGCTCTACACGCAGTACACGCTGGATGGGCTCGAGAACAATGAGGGCTTTCTCGGAGGGCCGCGTGTGGAGTTTCCGCTGGCGGCGCTGCACCGACTCGACGTCATGGCCAACAGCTACACAGCAGCGACGGGCCGCAGCCCCAGCGGTGTGGTGAATTACGAAAGCCGTGCGGGCGGTGATCGTTGGACCGGTGAGCTGTTCGGCTACAATCGCCCGGGACTGCCGCTGGATGCGCGTCCCGCGATCGAACCGACAGGCGCGGCGCGCGTGGATTTTCGGAAGGCGCAGGAAGGTTTTCGTCGCGCGCAGCTTGGCGGGGCGATCGGCGGACCACTTGTCGCGCAGCGCACCTACCTCTTTGGCGCACTCGAATACACCAATGAGAACGAGGATCGCATCAGCTCGACCGCACGCGCGACCTTTCTCGGCAGAGAATTGCGCGAGACCTACAAGGGCTTCGGTCGAATCGACCACGGCTGGAACGACCATCAGACCACCACCCTGCGCGTGGCCATGAGTCATCAGGCGCGCGCCGGTGAGGGGAGTGGCATTGTGGCTCCCGAGGCGGATATCACCACGATCCGATTCGGCACCCTCTCCTCATTGACACATCGCAGCGGCTGGAACGAAAGTCGCACCAGCAACACCGCGTCAGTGCAGATGTCCACGTATCGCTGGGATTTCCCGCCGACGCGCAGCGATTTCAGCAAACCGCAGGTGACCATTCTCGACCGAGACTCGTTGCCGATCGGCGTGGTCGGATCGAGCAATTTCATCTTCGACGAAGCCGAGCTGCAGTTCCAGTTTCGCGATGTCCTCGAGACGCAGATCGGTTCGCGTCACACGCTCAGCGTCGGCGTCGATGTTGCCGCGTCGCAGTTCAAGCTCACGGGATCGTCCACCAATCCCTCCGGCTCCTACGAAGTGATCAACACCGGAAACATTCCGTCGACAAACGGTCGTTACCGTTTCGCTGATATTCCGGCCGATGTCGTGGTGCGCAGCTACACCATCGATGCGGCGCAGAAGCAGGTCGATCTCACGCAGGCCCTGTATGGTGCGTTCATCGAAGAGCGGTGGCGTCCGACCTCGACGCTTTCCGTTCGCGCGGGGTTGCGCTGGGACTACGATGACCTCACAAGTCGTGGTGGCAGCGACCCCGATCTGTCGAATGTGCAACCGCGACTCTCGTTCAACTGGCTGCGCAGCAGCAACAGTGTTGTGCGCGGAGGCGCTGGTCTCTTCGCGGGCAAGCTGCCGTATGCCGTGTATTCCGATGCGATTCAGTTTGGCGCCACGGGCAATCAGACGGTGACATTTCGCGGCGCGCAGACCCCGGTGTTTCTGCAAGGGCCACTCGCCGTCAACCTGAATCGGGCAGCGCTGCCCGCGCGCGAGATTCGCGAGACGTTCTCACTCGGTCTCAAACAGCCGATCTCCCGTCAATTCACACTCGGATATCAGCAGCAGCTCGGCGATCGTATGTCCGTGAGCTTCGATGGCGTGTACGTGGACACGCGGCGCCTTCCGCGCTCGTGGGACCTCAACGCACAGTCGCGTACGATTGGTGCGGCCGACTCGGTCGGGATCTCAACCGCACTCGGCGACACGTCGCGTCCGATAATGCCGGTCATCGGCGGCCATCGTCGCCTGACAACCACCCAGTCGGGTGGACGCAGCACCTATGCGGGACTGTACACCGCGCTGCGCTATCGGGCGACCAGTCAGCTCCTCGTGGACGCCAACTGGACATGGTCACACGCCATCAGCAACACCGAAGACATCAACTTCAATGCCTCGGTCGGCAACGACTTCGCACTCGATCGCGCCGACGCCAACAACGACCGTCGTCACAAGGCAACGGTGCGCACCACCTGGACTGGGGTGCGCAACCTGACGCTGAGCGGGATCGTGGATGCGCAGACCGGTACCCCGGTCAACCGCGTGGCCTTCTTCCGCGACCTCACCGGCGCGGGCGGTGCGTACGGCGACGGCTTCATCGGCAACTACCAGCGCTTCGCCGGAGTACCTCGCAATGGCGAGCGATTGCCGTCGGCGCTGTTCGTCAACGCGAGCGCCGCGTACGATATTCACGTCGGCGCCACATCACTGACCGCACGAGCCGATGTCTTCAACCTGCTCAATCGCGTGAATGCATCAGGTTTCGCGACCGGTGTCGGCGGCGGAGGCTCCGCAACGCAAGTCGGTCGGCCCGGCGATCCGATCACGTACAACACCGCAGGTGCGCCGCGACAGATCCAGCTGTCGATCGGCGTGCGCTTTTGATCGCACGCCAGACGAGGTCGGTGCGGAGGCTGTGGGCGATCGCGGTGGCGATCACTCCTGGCGTGTCGGCGTGTGCGGCGCCCAGCGATCGGGCTGAGTCGGCGACCGGCGCGCGCAGCGCCACGGAGATGGCCGCCCTGCCGTGGGATTCCGTGCTCGTCCACGCACGCGGCACCTCGGTGCTCTGGCGCATGTGGCGTGGAGACCCGGCCATCAATGCGTACGTGGATGGCTGGGTCGCGCCACGACTCAAGTCGCGCTTCGGAATCACCCTGCAGGCAGTGGAAGGTCAGGGCGCCGAGTTGGTGAACACGCTGGTGACCGAGCGGGAAGCGGGGCGGGGCGTCGGCACCGCGAGTCTCATGTGGATCAATGGCGAAACGTTTGCGCAATTACGCCGGGAGAATCTCCTTGCCGGGCCGTGGTCGGGGCGATTGCCGAATGCACAGTATGTCGACAGCGGCTCCGCGATCATTGCGCGTGACTTCGAGCAGGACCCGGCGGGCTTCGAGTCGCCTTGGGGCACGGTGCAGTTTGCGCTGATCTATGACACGGTGCGGACGCCGAGTCCGCCTCGGACCGTCAAGGAATTGGCCACCTGGATACACGCGCATCCGGGTCGTTTCACGCACGATCAGGCGTTTGGCGGTGTGACCTTCCTCAAGATGCTGATGTACGCGCTTGGCGGCGGTGTCGAACAGTTTCAGGGCGGCTTCAGCGAAGTGAAGTACATCGCCGGACGCGACAGCGTGTTCGGATGGATCAAGCGCCTCTCGCCCGACTTCTGGCGCGGCGGCGAGACCTATCCACCCGATGTCGCAGCGATGCATCGGCTCCTGGCGAACGGCGAGATCGATTTCAGCATGTCGTTGAACCAGAACGAAGTGGTGACGAAAGTCCGGCAGGGTGTGTTGCCCACGACGGCGCGCGCGCTGCTGCTGCGAGACGGCACCATCGCCAACGCGCACTATGTCGGCATTCCGTTCAATGCGCCAAACGTGGCGGGCGCCATGGTGGCGGCGGACTTCCTCCTCTCGCCGGAGGCGCAATTCGAGAAGCAGCGCCCGGAGGTGTGGGCCGATGGCACTGTGCTGAATCACGTGCGCGTTCCTGGCGAGTGGCGTGCGAAGTTCTCATCGCTGGCGCAGGATCGGTATGCGCTGTCACCCGATTCGTTGCGCCGCTACGCGCGCCCGGAGGTTGCGCCGATGTACCACGAGCGCATGCTCGCCGACTGGCGCACGATGATCCGCCGCGCAACACCGTGAGTCGCTTGGCCATGAGTCGTCGCGACGGAGCGGGTGTCTTCGCCGTCGCACTCATGGCGGCGCCGGTGGTGGCCGGTGGACTGTACTCGCTTGCCGCAGCAGTCGGTCTCGCCGGAGCGGGCGCGAACGGATTGAGCGCCGTACGACTCGTCGATGTCATGCGCGATTCATCGACCTGGCGCAGCATCGGCTGGACGTTCTACACCGCGGGCAGCGCCACACTGCTCGCGACTGCGGCCGCGCTGCTGGCGAGCGTGCAGTTGCAGCAGAGTCGCGTGGGGCGTGCGCTGGCGATCCTGCCCCTGGCGGTTCCGCACGTCGCAGCCGCACTCGCCGCACTGCTCCTGCTCGGTCAGAGTGGACTGCTGTCCCGCATTGCGTTCGCGGCAGGACTCATCGCGCAGCCATCAGAATTCCCGGTGCTCGTGTATGATCGGCCAGGTGCCTCGCTCATCATCTCATTCGCGTGGAAGGAGTTCCCCTTTCTCACGCTGACGGCGCTGGCCGTGCTGCAGACTGCGGGTAGTACGCTCACCGAAGTTGCGCGCACGCACGGCGCAGATGCGCGCGCCATCTTTCGACGCGTCACGTGGCCGTTGCTGTGGCGGGGCCTTGCGCCCGCTGTGATCGCCGTCTTCGCGTTCCTGATCGGGCAGTACGAGATGGCCGTGCTGTTGGCGCCGAGTGATCCGTTGCCGCTCTCGGTGCTGACGTACGAACGGGTAAACGATGCCGATCTCGCACGTCGCGGCGAAGCCTACGTGCTCGGCTTGCTGGCGCTGCTCCTGGCTGCCGCGCTTGTCGTCGTGCACGAACGGCTGCGCGAGGACGACAGTGGACATGTCGGCGCAGGTGGTCGCAATGCCTGACCCTGGCGCGCAGTCGCGCAACGCCGCCAGCGCCAGGTCCGCGACCGTTGTTCGTCCGCCCAATGTTGATCAATCGACAACGGGCGGGTTGAGCGCGACGTTGTTGCTTGCCGCGCTCGTGGTGATCTCGCTCGCGCCACTGGCCACGCTGCTCATGACGGCGCTGCTACCGGTCGCACGCTTTCCGACGATCTGGACGGTTGAAGGCGACCTCGATCAAGTGATCTCCGTGGTGACGAATCGGATTGTGTGGCGCTCCATGGCGACCAGCGCGATGCTGGCGCTGCTCACGGGGGTCTCCGCAACAGCACTCGGCTATCTCGCGGCGCGCGCCATCGTTCGCGCTGGCGATCGCGTTCGACGCATCGCCTCCGCGGTTGCGTTCCTGCCGGTGATCGCACCGCCCATCGCACTTGGCGTTGGCGTGCAGGTGATCGCGCTGCGGGCAGGATTGGGCGGCGCGACGTCTGGTGTGCTGCTTGCGCATGTCGTACCTGCAACTGGTTATGTCACGCTCTTCCTGTTGGGGGTGTTGCGCACGTACGATCACCGCATGGAAGAGGAGGCACGATCACTTGGCGCATCGCCGTGGCAGGTGTTCGTGCGAGTGACCATCCCTGCATTGACATCTCCACTGGTTGTCGCGATCGCACTGGGAGCGCTCGTCTCGTGGGGGCAGCTCGCGCTGACGTTGCTCGTTGGCGGTGGCGCCGTGCGCACGTTACCGGTGGAGTTGCTCGCCTTCGTACGCGCGGGGGACGACCGGCTCGGCGCAGCCGCGGCGCTGCTGCTGACCGTGCCACCAGCGATTGCATTCGGGTTCCTGCGAACCGGCGCTCGCCAAACGGGCGCGATCACGTGACCACCGACGCGACGGCGGCGCCGTCGAACGCCGCGCTCGAGCTGCAGCATCTCAACGTTACGTTCGGTCGCAACGTCGGACTGCGCGATCTCTCCATCTCACTGCGCCACGGTGAGCACCTCGCATTGCTCGGCCCCTCAGGTGTGGGGAAGACGTCATTGTTGCGCGCCATCGCAGGCCTGTCGTCGGTGGACGGCGGACGCGTGGTGGTGGAGGGACGTGACGTGACTGCGGTCGCGGCTGAACGTCGCGGCGTCGTGTATCTGCATCAGTCGCCCGCGCTCTTCCCGCATCTGTCCGTGCTCGACAACGTCGGGTTCCCCCTGGAGGTGCGCGGTGTGTCGCGGCGGGAGTCGCGTGAGCGTGCGCGGGCGTTGCTGGACCGTGTGCAGCTCGGGGCGTGCGCGTCGCGCGCGCCGGACACCTTGAGCGGTGGCCAGCGGCATCGTGTTGCGCTCGCGCGTGCGCTGGCGGCGGAGCCGATGGTGCTTCTTTTGGACGAACCCTTCGCCGCGCTCGATCCCGAGCTGCGCGCCGATGTGCGGGGTGCCGTGTTCGATTTGCTGCGCGGACCAGACACGGGCACGCTTACTGGCAGCCCTGTCGACGGCGCCAATCGGTCGCGTGCATCGAATTCCCCCGCCGTCATCATCGTCACGCATGACATCGATGAAGCAGTGGCGTTGACCGATCGGGTCATCGTGCTGCTGGACGGCGCCGTGGCGCAGGATGCGGCGCCCGCCGAGTTGCTTACGCGACCACGCTCGTTGTCCGTCGCCCGATTCCTCGGACTCCCCAATTACGTGCCCGGCGTGCTCGAGGCGAACGGCACCTTCACCAGTGCACTCGGCTCGTTCGTCGTCGATGCTCCGTTCTTCCCCTCACGCACCGAGATGCCGTCTGCATCATCGTCGGTATCGTCGTCCGCGTCGTCGTCTGTATCGTCAGCCGCTTCGAGCGGATCGTCGCAAAACGCGTGGCTCGTCTCGCGTGCCGACGCGTTCCTGGTGGGCAACGACGTGGCCGCGGTGCGCGCGAGCCGCTCCGACCGCATTCATTCCACCGCTACCGTGATTGCCGTCGACGAGCGTGTCGGCGGCACGACGGTGCGCGTGCGTGCGGGCGACGTCGAGGTGACTGCTGTTCCCGAGCGGGAGAGCCACCCGACGATCGGCGCGACCGTCGCGCTCACGATGTTCGTATTGCGCACGCATCTCGTGGCCGACGTCGATGTTTGATCATCTGCTGCGCCTGCTGAAAGATCGACTGCTCGCGCCCGTCGCCCGACTGTTGGGACCATCGTTTTCCCCAACAGCCATCTCGCTGCTGGCGTTTGCCTGCGGAGTCGGCGCGGCGGCGGCAGCGTACATCGGCCGCGATACGCTCGCACTCGGCGCGTGGCTCATCAATCGCACGCTTGACGGACTGGATGGCACATATGCGCGCGTGTACGAAAAGCAGAGCGATTTTGGCGGCTATGTCGACATCATGCTCGATTTCATCGTGTATGCGAGCATTCCGCTGGCCATGGTACTGCGCGACGGCACACTCGCTGAATCGGGGAGCTTCCTTGAGGCGACATTTTTCGTGAATACGGCGTCGTGGATGTACCTGTCGGCGATCCTCGAAGGGCGGCAGGCCGGGGCACGGTCGCGCGGCGAGGCGACCACCGTCACGATGCCGCCCGGTATTGTTGCAGGCACGGAGACGGTCATTTTCTACGCGTTGTTTCTTGCCGTGCCGTCGTGGCGTGCGTTGCTGTTTTGGGTGATGGGGGCGCTTGTGTGCGTAAATGTGGTGCAGCGATTGTGGTGGGCGCGTCGGGAGCTCTGAGGCGTGTGGGGCGTTTGCGCGACTGGTATGTTTCCAGTTGCCGCCGCAGCACGTTCTGACGATCTCCTCGACTACGACTGCCTCTCCATGACGCGTTCTCACGCTCTCGCCACCGCACTGCTCTCCGCGTTTCTGCCCGCGCTGCTCTCCGTGCCACTCGCTGCCCAGCAGTTCCCTACCAGCTGGAACGCCGCGTTGCTGCAACGCGCCGATGTGCAGTCGGCTATGACGCGCCTGGAGCAACAATTCCCGCAGCAGGTGGAGGAGTGGATTCGCATTGCCGAGATGCCGGGCAAGTCGCGGCTCGAGCAGGCGCGTGGTGCGTATGTGAAGCAGGTGTTCGAGAAGGAAGGTTTGCGCGTGTCGGTGGACTCGATCGGCAACGTGACCGGTGTGCGCAAAGGCACTGGTGGTGGCCCGACGATCGTCATCGCCGCGCACATGGACATCGTCTTCCCTCCCGAAACGAACACCAAGGTGCGTCGCTCCGGAGACACGCTGTTTGCGCCGGGCGTTGGCGACAACACCGCGTCGGTGGCGAACATGCTGGCCACGTTGCGTACGATGAACGCCACCAGGTTCACCAGCAAAGGCGACATCATCTTCATTGGCACGGTACAGGAGGAGCTCGGGCTCAAGGGGATGGAGTACTGGCTGCAGCACAACGCCAAGCCCGACCTGCTGATCGTGCCCGACGGTTTCTACGGACTCATCTCTTACGGCGCGCTCGGGATCTACTGGACCAAATACGTGTTCACCCATCCGGGGGCGCACACGCTGTCATCGCGCGGCCAACCGACGCCCGTTCGCGCAGTGGCGGAGGTCATCAACCGTCTTTACGCGATCGAGTTTCCGGCGCTTCCCGACGGCGCGGTGATGAACATCGGCCAGGTGCATGGCGGCAACATCTTCAACGCCGTGCCGCAGGAGTTGTCGTTCACCGTCGATCTGCGCAGCTCGGATCCCGCGCTGCTCGATTCGCTCGACCGAGCGATCACGCGCATTACCAAAGAAGTGGCCGACAAGCAGAAGGTCGGACTGCGCATCGAGATCGATCAGAAAAGCGGCGCCGGCGGAACGGCAAAGCAACTCGAGTCCGCCCGCGCGCATCCGCTCGTACAAACCGCGATCGATATCAACCGCGCACTCGGCATGAGTGCTGGCATGCCTGGCGCGCAGGAAGCGGTGGCCACGGGTGCGACGGACGCGAACCCCGGCGTGGTGCGCAAGATTCCGAGCATTGCCATCGGCGGATCGAAGTCGAGCGGTGCGCATCAGCTCACCGAGTACGCGCTGGCGTCGAGCGCGCTGCCGTCCACGAAGCTGTTGTATCTGCTGACGGCGACGTTCGCGGATGGCATTCGCATTGTGCCGCCGGCCAAGGTGGTGCCGTAACTGCGCGCGACAGCTGTGAGATCCCGGGTGGATCTACGGTTCGAACAACTTCGCCAATGGCAGCGTGAAGCCGGGAAGGGTGGACCCGCCGTCGAGCGCGTCGCACTCAGGCAGGATGGACGCATTCCCATCGGCCGGATAGACGCGAGCCTCGCGTCGTTCGGGGTCGATGACCCAGACCACTTCGGTGCCGGCGTCGAGCCAATCGGCGACCTTTGCCAGTACGTCGCCGGGGCGATCACCCGGTGACAGGACCTCGACCGCAAGATCGGGCGCGAGTTCGGCGAATCCGCGCGTCTCAGTCGGACGTCTGTGCCACGCGACGAACGCGACATCGGGTGCGCGCACCGTATCCGGAGAGCGCTGCAGGGTGAAGCCAGTTTCGGCCGCGAGCGCCTCGCCGAGTGGATGGGGCGCCGCACGAGCCAGTTGGTCCGCCTCGAGAAAGGCCGTAAGGCGTGCGTGCACTCGTGAGGCAATGCGTCCGTGCAGGTATCCGGCAGGCTCGCGCACGACAAGGCGACCGGCGACCAGCTCAGTGCGCTGTCCGTGCGACGGGTAGATGAGCAATTCTTCCGCGGTCATGAGGTCCGACGCAGCGGTCATTGGGACATCCTCGGCGCTAGTAAGGCAAGAGGACCGGGCGCGGTTTCGTCGCCGTCGAAGTATGCACGGATCGGCGCGACGGTGCATACTCATTTCATTGCGGTCGTACCCATAACGACTCAAGCCCCGCCGCGACCGAAGTCGTGGCGAGGCTTGGATTTCGTTCAATCGGGGCGACAGGATTTGAACCTGCGACCTCCTGCTCCCGAAGCAGGCGCTCTACCGGGCTAAGCTACGCCCCGTTGAAAATCAGTCCCTTCAATGCGCCTAAGAGGACTCGAACCTCTAACCTTCTGATCCGTAGTCAGATGCTCTATCCAATTGAGCTATAGGCGCAGAATCGAACCCACCCCCGCCCCGCGATACGGCATCGCAGCGAGTCCCACATCGTAGCCGGTCGCGGTGTCACTTACAACCGTCTACGCACTACGACGACTCAAGTTGCATGGGTCGTACAAGACTCGAACTTGTGACCTCCACGATGTCAACGTGGCGCTCTAACCAACTGAGCTAACGACCCAGGATGCAGTGACATCGAGCGCCACTACAACGACATCATCCGAACACTGCCTACAGTGCAGACACGAAGCGGGAAACGGGACTCGAACCCGCGACCCCAACCTTGGCAAGGTTGTGCTCTACCAACTGAGCTATTCCCGCAACAAAACCAGGCAACAAAACCAGCACGACGGCGTTTACCCGATGGCACCAGCCAGTTGGACCAGACGACAGCCAACCGCGAGGGATACCGCACCGGGATGGAGACGAGCGGGATCGAACCGCTGACCTCTTGAATGCCATTCAAGCGCTCTCCCAACTGAGCTACGCCCCCGGGGCGCGACACCCTCGCTGCGCGTGCTCCCGAGGAAGCACGGCGGCGAGGGTGTCAGGAACCGCGCAGTCTAGTCGGGTGTATGTCTGTCGTCAAGCAGAACCGCCACGATTCGCACTGGCGAAAATAGTCTCGCGGCGTATCTTCCGAGGCTATCCGGAACCAGCACGAAATTGCCTTTGTACCCGTGTGTGGTGCGACCCTTGCAGAACGCTTGCAGCGCGGGCGCCGCGGCCCGGACTGACCGACGTCTTCGCGTCGGTATTCAGACTCACAGTATTTGTACGTGGACGCTGTCACGTCCCGAGGACCATAGAATTCCATGACTGACGTCAAGCGGAAGCGCCGTCGTGCGGCACCCGCAGGCATTGCGCCCACCGAGCCTGAGCGCGATATCCTCGATCAATACCTCTACGAGGTCAGCACCTACCCGTTGCTGAAGGGTGCTGAAGAAATCGAGCTCGCCAAAAAAATCCGCGCCGGTGACCAGGATGCGCTGCAGGAGCTCGTCAAGCGCAATCTCCGTTTCGTCATCTCGGTCGCGAAGAAATATCAGAACCGCGGTCTGCCACTCATCGATCTGATCGGTGAGGGCAACGTCGGGCTGCTCACGGCCGCCCGGAAGTTCGATCCCGATCAGGGCGTCAAGTTCATTTCGTACGCCGTCTGGTGGATTCGTCAGGCCATCCTGTCGTCGCTGGCCCGCCAGGGCCGCACGGTGCGCGTACCGCTCAATCGAACCGCCGACCTCTCGCGCATCATCAAGGCGTCCGAGATCCTGCGGCAGAAGCTGCGTCGTGAACCGTCGCCGGAAGAGCTGGCGCAGGTGACGGGCCTGTCGGTCGACGTCGTGCAGTCGCTCGCCGCGCTCAATACCGGCGACGTGCGTCTCGATGCGCCGATGGATCCGGATGGTGACCGCTCGCTGATCGAACGTTTCGTGGCCGACGAGATGCCGGACACGGAAGAAGAAGCCATGAATCGCTTCCTCACCGACGAAATCGAGCAGGCGCTCTCCACCTTGCCGCCGCGCGACGCGAAGGTGTTGCGTCTCTACTTCGGTCTCGAAGGCGGACGTGAACACACGCTCGAAGAAATTGGCAGCATGCTCGGCGTCACCCGCGAGCGTGTTCGTCAGCTGCGTGATCGCGCCCTCAAGCGTCTTCGCGAGGGCGACGTGGGCCGCGCACTCTCGAGCTTCGCGGCGTAAGTGGAGCAGGCGGCGCTCCGCGCCGCCGCCGCTCTCTCAAAAAAACTGCGGGCCGCGGATCTCGCGGACGTTGCCGATCTGCTCCCAGCCGATCCGCGACCTCCGTGCGAACCGCGGCCCGCTGTCTGCTTTGTTGGTCTCGCGCATGGGTTGCCTTACGACCTGCCGTACCCGCCAACATATTCGTGACCTGATGATCGAACTGAAAAACGTTCACAAGGCGTTCGGCCCGAAGCAGGTGCTCCAGGGATTCTCCCTCACGGTGAACGAGGGCGAGACGATGGTGATCATCGGCTATTCGGGCACCGGCAAGTCGGTCGCCATCAAGCATATCGTCGGGCTCCTCGAGCCGGACGAGGGCGAGGTGTGGGTGGATGGTCAGCGCGTCGATGAGCTGTCGCGGGAAGCGTTGTACAAGCTGCGCGGCAAGATCGGCTATGTCTTTCAGTTTGCGGCGCTCTTCGACTCCATGACGATCGGGGAGAACGTCGCGATGGGACTGCGCAAGCAGGGGGAACTCAGCGAAGCCGAGATCACGGCGCGCGTGAACGAGGCGCTCGGTCTGGTGGATCTGCCCGACGTGCAGAGTCGCATGCCTGCCGAACTCTCGGGCGGCATGCGCAAGCGGGTGGGGATCGCGCGCGCGATCGCCTTGCGTCCGAAGTACATCCTGTACGATGAGCCGACGACCGGACTCGATCCGGTGACCTCGGCGACGATCGACGCGCTGATGGTGCGCATGCGCGAGCAGCTTGGCGTGACGGGCATCGTCATCACGCACGACATGCGCAGTGCCTACACGGTCGGCACCAAGATCGCGATGCTGTACGAAGGCACGGTGCGACAGGTCGGGACCGTCGCCGAGATTCAGCAGAGCACGGATCCGCTCGTGCGGCAGTTCATCGAAGGGCGCGCCACGCTCGAGGGCGAGGCGCCCATGATCGGTGTCGCGTCGAGTGCGGCATCTGCTGCGGCATCCGTCTCGGCAAACGGGTGATCGGGAATGAACCGGCGGTGAGCGAGCGTCGTGGTCAGCGGACGCGCACAGGAAGCGCGAAGCTCGAGACGTCAGCCGGCGGCGTCGTCTATCGCGTGCACGATGGTGAGCCTTTGTTTCTGCTCATTCGAGACAGTTATCGCAACTGGGGTTTCCCCAAGGGACATCTGGAGCCGGAAGAGCTGCCGGATGCGGCCGCATTGCGCGAAGTCCGCGAAGAAACGGGTCTCGACGGTTTGAATCTCGACGGCGCGATCGAAACGATCGAATGGTTCTTCCGCTTCCGTGGCCGGCTCGTGCACAAAGTCTGTCATTTTTTCCTCATGCGCACCGATAGCACTCGCACGATTCCGCAGCGGGAGGAAGGAATCACCGCGTGTCGGTGGGCGCGATTCGACGAAGCGGTGCGCCTGGTGTCGTACGACAACGCGCGTGAAGTGCTATCGCGCGCGAACGCGATGGTGCTGGGCACCCCGACTGCGCCACCGCTCGCGCCGGTCGCGTCTACCGACGCGCTCGCGGACTGACGTGTCGACTGCTGCGCGCTCTGCCGGCGGCGAAGGTGCCACGCCTCCGCTCTATCTGTTGGCGCTGCTCAAGCGCGACCGTGCGCGCGCCCTGGTGCGCGCGGCGTTTCCTCGTCGGCGTGCGCACGTGGTGGCGGTCAAGACTGTCGCTGAGGTGGACGCACAGCTCGCGCAGCAACTCGTGGACGCAGTGATCGTGGATGGCGGAGCGGGCGAGGAAGCGCACCGGGTGATTGCGCGCGCCGAGGAGTTTCCGAGCGTGCCGTTCGTGGTGGTGACCGCAATGTTGCCAGCTGATGCGCCACTCGTGTCGCGTGCAGCGGAGTGTGGTGTGGCAGAGCTGCTGGTGGAAGGCGTCGACGATAGTGCGGCACGCGAGCTCGTGGTGCGGCTGGCCTTTTCGACGCGCTTCGAGCGTGCGTTGGCCGTGCCGCCGCCGACGCTGCACCTCGAGACGCCGCTGCAGATTGCCGTCTGGCAGAGTGTGGTGCGACGTGCGGGTCGCCCGATACGCACCGACCAGCTGGCGCGCGACCTCGGCGTTTCGCGCGAGCACCTCTCGCGCAGCTTTGCCGTGGGGCAGGCCCCCACTCTCAAGCGCGTCATCGATCTGGTCCGTGTGCTGGCGGCGGCGGAGCTGGCCAAGAACGCGGGCTATGATGTACGCGATGTGGCGCAGGTGCTGGGGTTCGCCTCGTCCAGCCACCTGTCGAGCACGACGCAGCGCCTGGTCGGCGCGAAGGCCAGCTCACTGACGCGCCTGCGGTCCGTGGACCTGCTCGACCGGTTCCAGCGCCAGTCGTCTTGATCTCTTGCCCCACGACCAGCCTTGTGATAATTTTCACAAGCTAGTCCCGGATCGATTCCTCCGCATTCCACGCCCGCGCATCATGACCACCCAGACCGCCCTTCGCCCCGGCGAAATCAAGGACATCCTCCTTCGCGAAATCGAAGCTGCCGATCTCGCCGACCTGAACGTCGAAGAAGTGGGTTCGGTGCTGGAGGTCAAGGACGGTATCGCCCGCATCTACGGCCTCGACAAGTGCATGTCCGGCGAGATGCTCGAGTTCACGAGTTCCGAGACCAAGGCCGTCATCACCGGCATGGCGCTCAATCTCGAAGAAGACAACATCGGTGCCGTCATCCTCGGCGACTACCTGCAGCTCAAGGAAGGCGATGAAGTCCGTCGCACCGGACGCGTGCTGGAAGTCCCTGTCGGTCATGCGCTCGTCGGCCGCGTCGTCGACGCGCTTGGTCGACCGATCGACGGTCTGGGTGACATCATCACCTCGACTTTTCGCAAGGTCGAGTCCGAAGCGCCGGGCATCATCGTTCGCCAGCCCGTCAAGGAGCCGCTCCAGACCGGCATCAAGTCGATCGACGCGATGATTCCGATCGGACGCGGCCAGCGCGAGTTGATCATCGGTGACCGCGGCACGGGCAAGACGGCCGTGGCCATCGACACCATCATCAATCAGAAGGGGCAAGGCGTCATTTGCGTGTACGTCGCGATCGGTCAGAAGGCGTCGACCATCGCGTCCGTCGTGCAGAAGCTCAAGGAAGCCGGCGCGCTGGAGTACACGATCGTCGTCGCCGCGTCGGCGTCCGATCCAGCGCCGATGCTGTTCATCGCGCCCTACTCCGGCGCATCGATGGCCGAGTACTTCATGTACAACGAAGGGAAGCCGACGCTGTGCGTGTACGACGACCTGTCCAAGCAGGCTGCGGCGTATCGTCAGATTTCCCTCGTGTTGCGTCGTCCGCCGGGCCGCGAGGCGTATCCGGGTGACGTGTTCTATCTGCACAGCCGTCTGCTCGAACGCGCGGCCAAGCTGCGCGAAGACGAAGGCGTGGTGGATGGCAAGAACATCCTGCGCCCGGGTGGATCGATGACGGCATTGCCGATCATCGAAACGCAGGCTGGCGACGTGTCGGCGTACATCCCGACCAACGTTATTTCGATCACCGACGGTCAGATCTTTCTCGAGACCGACTTGTTCAACGCCGGTGTGCGTCCGGCCGTGAACGTTGGCATTTCCGTGTCGCGCGTGGGTGGTTCCGCGCAGACGAAGGCGATGAAAGGTGTCGCCGGTCGTTTGCGTCTCGACCTCGCACAGTATCGCGAACTGGAAGCGTTCGCGGCGTTTGCCTCTGACCTCGATGCGGCGACAAAGCGTCAACTCGATCGCGGTGCACGCACCGTCGAAATTCTCAAGCAGGGTCAGTACGCGCCGTTCACCGTTGAAGAGCAGGTGATGGTGATCTACGCCGTGTCGAACGGCTTGCTCGACACGCTGCCGGTGACATCGATTCGCGCCTGGGAGAAGGGCTTCCTCGAGTTCGTGAAGTCGCAGTTTCCGCAGGTGGGCGACTCGATCCGCACGAGCAAGGCGCTGTCGAAGGAAAACGAGGCCGAGCTCAAGCGCGCGATCGAAGTGTTCAGCAAGTCGTTCAGCAACTAAGCGGTTTCCGATAGATGGCCAAGGGCAAGGAACTCAAGGGGCGCATCAAGTCCGTCGAGAACACGCGCAAGATCACGCGCACGATGGAAATGGTGGCCACCTCGAAGATGAAGCGCGCCACGGATCGCGTGATCGCGGCGCGACCGTATGCGAACGCGTTAGGTGAGATGCTGGGGCATGTCTATACGCCCGAACTCGCCGAGCAGTTTCCGTTGTTGCGTCGTCCGGTGCAGCTCAAGAAGGTTGCGCTGTTGTTGCTCACGGCCAATCGCGGTCTGTGTGGCGCGTTCAACGCGAACCTGATCAAGGAAGCGCGCGTGCGCATGAACGAGTGGGAAGCGCGCGGCATTGCTGTCGAGATGCACATCGTCGGCAAGAAGGGCATTGGCTTCTTCAAGTACCTGGGCAAGAACATCGCCACGCAGCGCATCGACATCACCGACAAGCCGACGGCCGCCGATGCGTCGTCGCTGGTTGACGATTTGATGGCGCGATTTGCGGCGGGTCAACTCGACGCGGTGTATGTGACGGGCGCGAAGTACAAGTCGGCACTGTCGACTCCGCCCGCCACGGACGCGGTACTGCCCGTCACGCCGCCGGCGGGTGGTACGCAGGTGTCGCGCGATTTCATTCTCGCGCCGTCGTCGGAAGAGATTCTCGAAGCGCTGCTGCCGGCGTATGTGCGTAACGCCGTGTATCGCGCGCTGGTGGAGACGGAGGCCGGGTTCCAGAGTGCGCAGCGCACCGCCATGAAGAACGCGACCGACAACGCCACGGACATGTTGCAGGTGCTGAAGCGGACGTACAACACGGCCCGTCAGGCACAGATCACGCAGGAAATCGCCGAGATCGTCGGCGGTGCGGCCGCTCTGTAGTCCGTCTTACAACAACAATATCAAAGTCTCATGGCTACTACCGCCGCACCGACCCACGTTGGCAAGATCGTGCAGGTCATCGGACCGGTTCTCGACGTCGAGTTCGAGACGGATCACCTGCCGGAGCTGTACAACGCGCTGACGATCACCGGCGAGACGCCGGGTGGTCAGGCGATCAAGGTGACCGTCGAAGTGCAGCAGCACATTGGTCGCAACCAGGTGCGCGCCGTGGCCATGTCCAGCACGGACGGCATCACGCGCGGCATGGACGTGATCGACACTGGCGCGGCGATCTCGGTGCCCGTTGGCGCACCGGCGCTCGGTCGTATCCTCAACGTGCTTGGTGAGCCGATCGACAACGGCATCGACATCCCCAAGGATGCGCTGCGTTGGCCGATTCACCGCAAGCGCCCCGACTTCGTGAACCTCGAACCGAAGACGGAAGTCTTCGAAACGGGCATCAAGGTGGTCGATCTCGTTGCCCCGTTCGTGAAGGGTGGCAAGATCGGACTGTTCGGCGGCGCCGGTGTCGGCAAGATGGTCATCATTCAGGAGCTCATCAACAACGTCGCGAAGGGACACGGCGGTAAATCCGTGTTCTGCGGCGTCGGTGAGCGCACGCGTGAAGGCAACGACTTGTATCTCGAATTTCAGGAAGCCGGAATTCTCGACAAGGTCGCGCTGATTTACGGTCAGATGAACGAGCCGCCAGGAGCGCGTTTGCGCGTGGCACTGTCGGGTCTCACGGTCGCCGAGTATTTCCGCGACATGGAGAACGCCGACGTGCTCGTGTTCGTCGACAACATCTTCCGCTTCACGCAGGCCGGTTCTGAAGTGTCGGCCCTGCTCGGCCGCATGCCGAGCGCCGTGGGCTACCAGCCGACGCTTGCGTCGGAGATGGGCGACCTGCAGGAGCGGATCACGTCGACACGTAACGGCTCCATTACGTCGGTGCAGGCCATCTACGTGCCGGCCGACGACCTGACGGACCCGGCGCCGGCGGCCGCGTTTGCGCACCTGGACGCGACGGTCGTCCTGAATCGCAAGATCACGGAGCTCGGCATCTATCCGGCCGTCGATCCGCTCGACTCCACGTCACGCATTCTCGACGCGCAGTACATCGGCGAGCGTCACTACAGCGCCGCCACCACGACGCAGCGCATTCTGCAGCGCTACAAGGAACTGCAGGACATCATCGCGATCCTGGGCATGGACGAACTGTCGGAAGACGACAAGAAGATCGTGGGGCGTGCGCGTCGGCTGCAGCGCTTCATGTCGCAACCGTTCGCGGTCGCCGAGCAATTCACCGGCATCCCGGGCAAGTACGTCAAGCTCGAAGAGACCATCTCCTCGTTCGAACGGATTTGCGCGGGCGAGTTCGACAACCTTCCCGAGCAGGCGTTCTTCATGGCCGGTGGCGTGGAAGACGTGGTCGCGAACGCGAAGAAGCTCCAGGGTTGATCATGAGCGACGCGCTGAAGGTGTCGGTCATCTCGCCCGAGAAGGTGCTGTTCGAGGGATCGGCGCGCTCGGTCGTGGCGCCGGCGTTCGATGGCGAAATGGGCATTCTGCCGATGCACGCGCCATTGATGACGCTGCTTGGCAAGGGCATGCTTCGATTGGAAACGGTCGAGGGCGAACGTCGATTTGCGGTGCAAGGCGGCTTTCTGCAGGTGGTGGATGATCAGGTACGCGTGGTGACGGAGAGCGCGACCGCGCAGTAAGGTCGTTATGCGGTGCAGGAAGGCGGCGGCCACGAATGCGGCGCTGACGGATGCGGCGCAGACGAATGCGGCCGTGATGAATGCGGAAATGATGTCTGCGGCAGCGTCGACGGCCGTGTCCACGTCTGTTACAAAACACACAACGTCCGGACTGGGTTTACAACGTCTGTCGACAGCCGAACGTACTCAACGTGAGGCCTGCGGCTGGCCTTTGAACTCGGCACCCCCGCCCGCCGAGAATCCACGAGCGTCTTCCTGTCTGCCTCATGCCTATTCGCGTCGTTCTTCTCGGCGATCTACCGGCTGACCTCCGCCAGCAGATACTCGCGCTTCCGTTGTCACTCGATCTGCAGATCGGTGGTGCGTATTCCGATCGGGAGGCCGCGCGCGCTGCGCTGGCCACGTTGTCGCCGGACGTCGCGATCGTCGCCGCCGCGATGACGGACGGTTCGGGATTCGAGTTCGTCAATTCCCTCGCATCGAAGCATCGTCCGCCGGCGATCGTGTTCGTGTCTCCGCGTGATGAGGACGCGGTGCGCGCGTTCGAGTTGCATGCGACTGACTTCGTGCCGATGCCGGTTTTCGCCGCACGATTGCACGATGCACTGTTGCGTGCGCGGCAGCAGGCGTTGCAGAGCGCGCTGTTGCGCACGGCGGAAGAGCTGCAGCGATTGATCGGTGCGACGTCATCGCAACGTGCGAACGTCTCAGCGATCGCTACGCCAGCTGGTACGCCAGCTGGTACGCCAGCTGGTACGCCAGC
>Ga0163144_10003831_pt1 | contig 34241 bp, 27 predicted proteins | sample OliLak19BULKMAT1_FD_123175 | JGI IMG/M metagenome (GOLD analysis project Ga0163144, IMG submission 123175) | Freshwater microbial mat bacterial communities from Lake Vanda, McMurdo Dry Valleys, Antarctica - Oligotrophic Lake LV.19.BULKMAT1 | ecosystem: Environmental > Aquatic > Freshwater >...
AGGTTGCATGCAAAAGGAATTTATCTGTGGACGTTGCGAAAGTGTTTTGGCAGTCAACTAGCGTTGTAGTGTTAGGCGCCTTTTTTTTGGCACGCCACTTGGCAGGCCCACCGGCGCGGCTGGCCGTTTCCGGACGTTGACGTCCGGACGAGGCGACTTATCTTTCTTTCGAGACCCGTGGGCTCTACTTTTTGGCACGGCTGCCTGGCAGCGTGTGTTTCCTCTGGGAGGACTTAAACAATGGGACGACCGGTAACGCTTTTTACTGGACAATGGGCCGACCTGAAACTGGACGTGATGTGTCAGAAGGCCAAGAGCTTCGGCTACGACGGCATTGAACTGGCGTGCTGGGGCGATCATGTGGATGTTGAGAAGGCCGCCAAGGATGTGAAGTACGCCAAGTCGCGCAAAGAGATTCCCGCCGAGTACGGCTTGAAAGTGTACGCCATTTCCAATCATCTCGCCGGCCAGCTGGTCTGCGATGAAATTGATGAGCGCCACAAATCGATCGACACCAGCGGGCGCCTCTGGGGCGACGGCAAACCCGAAGGCGTGCGCAAGCGCGCGGCGGAAGAGATGAAACTGACGGCGAAGGCGGCCAAGAACATCGGCGTCGATGTCGTCAACGGATTTACCGGTTCGTCGATCTGGAAGTACCTCTACAGTTTCCCGCCGGTTCCCAATGAATGGATCGACAAGGGTTACGATGATTTCGCGGCGCGCTGGAATCCGATCCTGGACGAATTTAAAAAGCAGGGCGTCAAGTTCGCGCTGGAAGTGCATCCGACTGAAATCGCGTTCGACATCGCCAGCGCCGAGCGCGCGATCGAGGCTCTGGGTGGGCGCAAAGAATTCGGATTCAACTACGATCCGAGCCACTTCGTTTACCAGAACGTGGATTACGTGAAGTTCATCCGGAAATTCGGCGACCGCATTTATCACGTGCATATGAAAGACGCCTACAGTTCGAAAACGCCGACCGAGGCGGGCGTGTTCGGCGGGCACATTACGTTTGGAGACAACCGGCGCAGCTGGGACTTCCGCAGCCTGGGCCGCGGCAGCGTGGACTTTGAAGAAATCATTCGCGCGCTGAACGACGTGGGCTACCAGGGCCCGCTGTCCGTCGAATGGGAAGACACGAAGATGGACCGCGAGCAGGGCGCCACAGAAGCGTGCGCCTACGTGAAGAGCAAGGACTTCAAGCCCAGCGCGATTGTGTTCGATGCTCAGTTCGATAAGAAGAAACAGGCGAAGTAACGCGAGTGGCGATTGACGATTGCGATGGGGGATTGAACGCGAGTTCGATCCCCTTTCTTTTTGCGCGGACCCTTCTTCTTGCCAGTCACAGGTAAATATGCAAGACCAGTGATTAAGGGGACTTTGATATGAAAACGGCAGTGCGCTGAAAGCCATGGGGATCCGGGAATCGTTGCTGGCGATGGCCCTGGCTCGTATCCTCGGGACGTACGTTAAACAACACGACCTGGGTTTTATTTCCGGCACCGACGGGACGATGGAGATACTCTCGGGGCTGGTACGCATGCCGGACGTGGCGTTCATTTCCTGGGAGCGCTTTCCATCCGGCCGAGTGCCTGACGACGTGGTTTTACATCTGGCTCCTGATCTGGCGGTGGAAGTGTTGGGCGCCGGGAATACGGCGAAAGAGATGGAGCGCAAAAGGCGGGAGTATTTTGAAGCGGGGGTGCGGCTGGTATGGATAATCAATCCCAAAGAACGGAACGCACTAGTGTACACGTCGAATGACGCCGGCACGCTGCTGGATGAAAACAGCGTGTTGTCGGGGGGCCGCGTCATACCCGGCTTTGAACTCCGGCTTTCGGAGCTGTTCGCCGAGCTGAACCGCAAGAACGATTGACGATTTACGATTGACGATTCACGATTAAGATGGGGATTGAACGCGAGTTCGAGCCCCTTTCTTTTTGGATGACATGATATGACCGCTGCTGAAACGTTGAAAACGCCGGGGCCGTGTGTGTTTGTTTTGTTTGGAGCGACGGGGGATTTGACGCGGCGGAAACTGATTCCGGCGCTTTATAATTTGTCTCGCGATGGGATGCTGCCGAAAAACGTGGCGGTGTGCGCCTATGCGCGAAAGCAGAAGGATGATGCGGCGTTCCGGGCCGACGTTGCGGCGGAGCTGAAAGAGCATTCGCGGCAGGTTCCGCAGGCGGATTGGGATGAACTGGCGAAGCGGATTTTTTATGTCACGGGCGAATTCAACGACGATGCGGGCTACCAGCGGCTGGACGAACGGCTGAAGCAGCTTGATGCCTCGCACGGGACGGAAGGCAACCGGCTGTTTTATTTTGCGGTGAGTTCCGAATTCTTCGTCGAGATCATTCAGCGGCTTTCGAAGAACGGATTGCTAAAACAATGGCGCGCCCCGCTGGCTCATGACAGGACGTCGGCGCAGAAACCGTGGACGCGCGCGGTGATCGAGAAGCCGATCGGGCACGATCTGGATTCGGCGCGGCGGATGTTGACGGAGATCGCGGCGCACACGAGCGAAAGCCAGATCTACCGGATCGATCATTACCTGGGCAAAGAGACGGTGCAGAACATTCTGGCGTTGCGTTTCGGCAATGGCATTTTTGAGCCGCTGTGGAACCGCAAGTACATCGATCACGTGCAGATTTCTGTCGCGGAGGATGGCGGCGTGGGAGCGCGCGCCGGGTATTACGACACGGCCGGCGCGATGCGGGACATCATTCAGAACCACGTGCTGCAGCTGCTCTGCCTGGTGGCGATGGAAGCGCCGGGGACGATGAGCGCGGATGATATTCGCAATGAGAAGGTGAAAGTGCTGCGCAGCCTGCGCAAGATGGATACGCACGGCGTGGCGACGAACACGGTTCGCGGTCAGTACGGGCCGAGCGCGGACGGAAAATTTCCGGGGTACCTCCAAGAACCGGGCGTGAAGCCGGGTTCGACGACTGAAACCTATGTGGCGCTGCGTTGCTTCGTGGACACGTGGCGCTGGGCGGGCGTGCCGTTTGTGCTGCGCACGGGCAAGCGCCTGCCGCAGCGCAAATCGCAGATCTCGATTCATTTCCGCGTGCCGCCACTGCCGCTTTTTGAGAACGCGGCGGCGCTGACGAGCTGCGTGGGGAATGTGCTGCGCATCGACGTTCAGCCCAATGAAGGCTTGACGCTGGATCTGGCGGCTAAAATCCCCGGGTCGGGCATGCGGCTCAAGATGATTGAGTTGGATTTTAAATACGCGGAGGGGTTCGCGCGTCAGAGTCCCGAAGCCTACGAGCGGCTGCTGCTGGATGCGATGAATGGAGATCAGACCCTGTTCACGCGCGATGACGAAGTGCAGGCGCAGTGGGAGTTCATCGGCCGGATTCTGGACGGATGGAAGCAATTGCCGACGCTGCGGTTGCCAAATTATTTTGCGGGAACGTGGGGGCCGGACGAGGCCGAGAAACTGGTGCCCTCGTGCTCGGAAGGGTGGATGATGGAGCGGACACGGTAAAGACGCCAAGGCCAGGAACGGCAACGGATCGGTCTACCACAGAGGGCACAGAGGACACGGAACACGGAAAGATCAGGATGAACTTTTTTTGAAATACTATTCAATAAAGGAGGCGTTGGCACGTCAGTATTAGGGATGAGTTCGGTTGAATGGTAAAATGTCCGGTGAGTTATACTATTTTATACTTTTTTAGCGAAGAGAGCGCGCACGTGACCGTTTGTGGACAGAAACCTATATGGTGCGCCTCATCGGAAGCCAACTGGTGGCGAAGAACAGTTGTCATGGTGCATTATTTTACAAGTGCACAGATGTCTTGCGTGAAGGGGGCGTTCATGGCACACTCTGAAGGAGCCAAAGGAATCGCGATATGAGTACCGCCACGGCGACCACGTCCCAAAGTCCGGAGCGCAAAGTAGCTCTGACACTGGCCGACTTATTGGAGCAGCTTGGGGGAATATCGCCGGAGCGGGTGCGTGCCGATCCGCCGCCGGGGCGGGCGACGGTTCAGGATGTGATTGATATCGAAAATGCAGAGAATCGCCACTATGAATTGATCGATGGCACGCTTGTGGAGAAGGCTATGGGATTCCGCGAATCCATGATCGCAATCGCAGTGGCCACGATGATGGGAACATTCACCAGCAGCCGCAATCTCGGACTGGTGACCGGCTCCGACGGGACACTGAGCATCTCAACGGGACTGGTCCGAATTCCGGATGTGACCTATATTTCCTGGGCGCGGCTGCCAGGTGGGAAGATTCCGAGCGAGCCTGTTCCCGATGTTGTGCCGGACTTGGCCGTTGAAGTATTGAGCGCTGGCAATACGGCGAAAGAAATGAGGCGCAAACGCGCTGAGTATTTTAGAGCGGGCGTGAGACTGGTCTGGGAAGTGGATTTGAAAACGAGAACGGTCAGCGTGTACGAATCCGCGGAACGATTTTCAGTCTTGGCTGAGACGCAGGTATTAGGCGGTGGCGCTGTTTTGCCAGGCTTTTCGCTTCCCTTGAGCGATTTGTTTTCCGAATTGGATCGGCATGGCAACGCGCCTCAGTAAATTTTAAGATCAGGCGGGACGCTTTGAAATTTTCGCTTTTCGATTTTCGATTTTCAATGGGCGCGGCGTGGCTGTGTGCAGGGCTAACTGCGGGCGAGCCCGTGCCGCCTCAACACCCCCGCCCTGTTGCCGTGGCCGATTACGTGGCGCCGAAAGATCGCAGTCTGGAACTCCAGGCGTTTGATAAGGCGGTGCTTTACCTGAGTGCGCTGCAGGAAGAAGATGGGCATTGGGACGCGAAGAAGGCCGGCGCGTCGTCTGAATTCTGCAACCAGAACGGCGACGTCGCTCTGACAGCCTTGGCGACATACGTGCAACTCTGTACGACGCAAGGCAAGCAGCAGAACCGCGATGCCATGCAGCGCGCCAAACGCGGGCTGGACTGGCTCCGCAAGTACCTCAAGCCCGACGGCTGCATCGTGGATGAGTCCAAGCCAGGCGAACCGGTGGTCGCGCAACTTCTAGCAACGATGGCGTTTCTGCAATCCAGTTCGATGTCCACGCGCAATATTCTGCGTGAAGCCGCGACCGCAACGGCACGCTACGCGATATTGAAAATGCAGGCGGCTCCCGGTGGTTACGGGGCCACTCCTTTAGCCGCGTCGGCGCGAGCGGACATCACGGGATTGGCAACGTTCGTGTTCCGCTCGGCACGAATGGAAGACGTGAAATTTCATGACACGAATACCAAGATCGATACGGAGATCGAGACCGCGCTGAAGGCGGGCATCAAGGCGCTGCGCGTGGATCCGGAGTCGAAGGATGGGATCTATAGCATGTTCAGCGATGAGCGCCAACCGAACTGGGATGCGAGTGTCGCCGGTGCGCTGTCGCAAGTGTTGCTGCTGGCGCCACCGAGTGCTCTGGCCGGTACCATGAAGTACATATTTAAAGAAGAAGATAAAGAAAAAGGCGGGTTTCCAGGACTCTTGAAAGTCCTTCTTTGGGGCGAAAAGGGCGAGGGTTACCGGGCGCTATCGCTGTGGCAAGGCAGCATGAGCATCGTGTATTTGTATCAGGAGCATACGAAGGAATGGAAAGGCTGGACGGCGGCCACGACGCCCATTCTGCTGAAGCAGCAGTCGACGGATGGAAGCTGGGACGCGGCAGGTCCGGACGCGTTACGAGGAGGCCGCGTGTGGCGGGCTGGAATCCATGCGCTCGCCTTGATTTTATTGTCGCCTCCGCCGCCGCCTGCACCGCCGCCGACCGACGTTCCATAGTGCGACGTTCAACGCTATAATAATGCGGGTAAGTCTCGTAACAGATTATAGTTGTAGCAGTCTCATCCTGCATGGCCATACGTTTGCTAGCTAGTGCTTGGTCCATAACTATTGGAGGTGAAATAGACGCATGTTGATCTATTTTTGTTCATCTTGTGGTGCTACTGTACCCGAAAAAAATATTAAATCGGGCACGGCAGTGATGGTGGACGGGCAGACTGTGCACTGCTTTCGCTGCATCACATCACGCGTTGCAAAGGTTTCTGACAGCAAAGTTTACCGAGCTCTACTGGCGAAGAACAGTGAGAGCAAATTGAAGAACGCGGTCCGTTCGGTAAGCCAACGCCTGATTGCTCAAGTTCCCAACGGCAGCATGAAGCGTTTTGTGACACGTGTCAGCGAACGATTTTTTTTGCCGCGCACCGCGAATTACCCTAAAATTGGAAGCTCGCCGAGAAACAAAATTGGCAGTTCGCCGCGCAATCCCCTGCCGCCGGGTTCCAGCACCGCTCTGAAGGCAATCACCAAGCGAAAAGCAGAGGCCAACAATCTGGCCACGGCCACGGCCGCTTGCGTGGTTCTGGCGATTGGAACACTGATACTTTTCATGTCGATGAGTAAGAAAACGCCCGTGCAAGAAGTGGTCGCGGCAACGCCTAAGTCTCCGGCGAAGGTCACGGCGCCGGGCACATCCGCGGCGCTGATGCTGCCCATTACACCGGTGCAGCCCGATACAACGCAGGCGGCTATTCGAGCACAAATTGAGCGCGAGCACACCGCGGCAAAAGCAGCGGTCGCGGCGCGGCCATTGCCAGCAACCCTAACGACTCCGGTCACTCCGTCTCTGGTCGCCAAAGGCGTTTCAGACCATTCCGTCGTTCAGATTCCGCCGACGCTGATGGAACGCGAGCGCATACAGAGTCAGCTCGCGGTTCCGCCGCGAGCGGAATCGGCCCCTGCTGTAAAGCCGAAAATTCCGGCAACACCAGTGGATGCCGCAGCCGCCAGGGTTCCGGACGGGATGGATTGGTTCGCGGCGTGGCAGGTCGACAACCTTTACAAAAATGCCAAAGCCAAAATGTACGAGGAATTTGACGGACGCGCGTTCGTGCTGGAAACGCATCCGCCTGAGCCCGCCAAGGAACTGCTGCTGAAGTGGACGGTGCCGGTCAGCGCGGACAAAACGTTCTTCGAATTTTCCGCGCGCGCCGCCGACAAATCAGACTCGGCGATGAGCATCGAGATCGATGGAAAAAAGTCGGCGACGGAAACGCTGCACCCGCAGTGGCGTGCGTTCGCTCTGGACCTGTCCGCTTATAAGGGGAAGGAGGTGACGGTACTGTTGCATCACGCACCCACGGGCTGGGAGAACGAGAGCGCATTCTGGCAGGCGCCCCATTGGGTCAGCAAGCCGGCGCGGGATGCCCTGATGCTGTCGACGAGCGGCAAGGAGTCCGCGGCCACCGCTCTGACCGATTCAAGCTGGGCGGGCGCGGTCGATTTGTTGAGCTTGATTGAGTCGCAGCGCGATTCGGTCGCCGGAACGTGGACGGTTCGGGACGGCTCCCTGATTGCGGAAAAAGCGCTTTTTGGACGACTCGAAATTCCGTATCAGCCGCCGCAGGAATACGATTTTAGAATCCTGTTCTCCCGCCAGGACGGCAGTGACAGCGTTACACAGATACTGTCCCGCTCGGGACGTTCTTTTGGCTGGACGATGGGTGGATCGAATAACGCTGTCTTCGGCTTCGAAACGATCAATGGTGTTTCCGCGGCAGCCAATCAGACCACGGTGAAAGGCGCCGTGGGACTTGAGAACGGTCGGAAATACACCTCGGTGGTGAAAGTTCGCGACCAGAGCGTGAAAGCCTATCTCGACGGCCGCCTGCTCAGCGAGTGGAAAACGGACTACGCCGACATGGACATTTACAAAGACTGGAAACTGCGCAACAGCTCGCTGCTGGGACTGGGAAGCTGGAACAGCACGACGGTGTTCCATCGCGTGGAGATGCTTGAAGTCACCGGCAAGGGCGCGGTTCACACGGAAGTTCGCCCGCAGCATGTCGGCGACATCAAACTGGAATACGAGCGCGCGCTGGGCGATAGCTACAAACTGCTGGCGAGCCGCGGCGTGAAAGCGGCGCTGCAGCGCATTGAAGCGGCGCGCGCGATTCCGAGCATGGCGCCGGTCGGCGCCAAACTTGCCACCGATGCCGAATGCTTCGCGTACGTTCAGGAAGTGCGCCAGGCCGCGCTGGTCGGCGCGGAAAAACTGATGGATGGGCGCAGCTATACGTTCATGAAAACAGACGGCAGGCAGCTCACGACCGGCGGCACATCCGGCAATGCAGTGAAGGACGTTTCGGGCGAGTCGATCAGCATCGAGCAAAGCGTGGGAACTTCAAAGGCGCAGGTGAAGCTGGATCTGGATGAGCTGGCTCTGGACACGCAGGCGGAGCTGGCGCGGCTGGCCTTGCCGCCGGCGGTGGCGGATTTGAAACTGGCGATGTCGAAAATGCCGCGCCTGGTCAATCACCGCACCGATGCGCTGGTCAAAGAGATCAAACGCAACCTTGCGGTCGCGGCGAAAGATCCCGCGCTGGCCTCCAAGGCAGAACACCTGAGCGGACACCTGGCGTTCCTGGACCGGGATTCCGATCTGGCCGAGCGTTTCAAGAATTTTGAAACGTTGTGCCGCGCGGCGAAGTGGCGCGACGCGCGGACAGTGGCCGAAGAAATTCAGTCGGAGTTCCGCAACTCGTTCGCATTGGAACGGCTGAAGCCCACGATGGACCCGTGGATAGCGATCATCGAGCGCGAGACGGCAAGCCCGCTGCTCAAGCGATAAAAAAGACAACGTTACGCGCGCGCGGCCTGGTAAAGGTCGAGCGCTTTTTTGCGTTGCGTGGCGTGATCGACAATGGGCGGCGCGTAGTCCGGGCAGAGCAGCGGACTCTCCCACGGCGCATGAATACATTCCAATTCGACGTCTTTGAGTTCCGGTACCCACGTGCGAATGTAAACGCCATCGGGGTCGAAGCGCTTGCCTTGAGCCGTCGGATTGAAGATGCGGAAAAACGGCTGCGCATCAGTACCGGTTCCAGCGACCCATTGCCAGTTGCCATTGTTCACGGACGGTTCGGCATCAATGAGCAGGCGCGAAAAATGACGCTCGCCTTCGCGCCAATCGATGAGCAGATCTTTGCATAAAAAGCTGGCGGTGATCATGCGGACACGGTTATGCATCCAGCCCGTGGCCTTGAGCTGGCGCATGCCGGCATCGACGATGGGGTAACCGGTTTTGCCGTCCTGCCACGCTTTTAAATAAGCGGCATTAGTGAGCCACTTGATGGAATCATATTGGTTGCGGAACGCGCCGCTGGAAACGTGGGGAAACTCGGCCAGGATCTGGAAGAAAAAATCGCGCCAGATCAATTCGGCGATGAACGTTTCGACGCTCGTTCGCGACCGCGGATGGCGCACGGATTCGAGAGTTTTGCGAGCCTGTGCCACGACCGTGCGCGGGCTGAGCGTCCCGAATTTCAGATGCGCCGAGAGCTGCGAGGTGCCGTCAATCGCGGGCTGGTTCCGTGTCGTCGCGTAGTCGAAGACAGTGGATGCCAGAAATTTTTTGAGGCGGCGGCGTCCACTGTGTTCGGTTACTTCAGGGACATCGCTCTCCGGGCTCACGTCGAATGAAGCGAGATCTTCCGTCGGCAGAGACTTCAACTCGGCCGGAAACGGAAATCTCTTAGGTGCTGGAACGACAGACGGGATCAGCTCCTGCCGCAGCCAGTTATTCTTGAACTGCGTGTAAACCGTATAGGGTTTTCCGGCCAGCGTGAGAACTTCGCCGCCTTCGAAAACGACGAGATCTTTAAATGACTGCACATTTCCACCAGCGTGGCGCACGGCCTGCGCCACGCGTTCATCGCGCGCGATCGCGTAAGGTTCGTAGTCCCGGTTGTGATACACGCCGTCCGACCGGCTCTCTTTAAGGAGGCGCGGAATTTCAATCTCCGGACGGCCGTGGCGGACAACCAAACACGCGCCAAGTTTTGCAATGTCCTCCCCGAGCGACGTGACAGCGCGAATGAAAAGCGAAATTCGGTTCGGGCCGATAGCAGGATTTTTCAAGAAGGCATCATCGAGAACGACGCACGGAACGACCTCGCCCGCCGCACAGGCGGCATGCAGGCCGGTGTTATCGTGGAGACGTAAATCGTGGCGGAACCAGAATAAATGTCGCATCCAAATAACCTACTAGCAGAGCCCGTGCCGGGACAGTCAAACGGCCCATTTTCAGGAAAGGCGGCGGCCGATCAGCAGTTCTCGCACGGCATGGTTCAAGCTGCGCGCCTCGTCGCTAGGCCACACGCCGCGCTGAAGTTTGGCCGCAAGTATCAGAAAGAAAATCATGGCCACGCCGATCAGCAGCAGGGATGTGAGATAAGTCATGACCGCCTCCTCGCCTCCATATGAGATATGTCAATGTCTTTGATTCGGCGTATCGGCGGGCGGACGTGAGCAGAATTTAGGTGCAACCGTACCGCGAGTGGGAGCCGTACCGCGGGCGTCTCGCCCGCCAGCGCTCTCGCAACGGCTCAGTCTTCGATGATCTTCCGGCCAAAGAACGGTTTTTCAGGCTCGGGCATTTTCGCCCAATCCGCGGGCGCCAGCGCAATGGCCTCGCGGTACTTTTCAACCAGCACGGATAAAAATTCCAGAATAGGTTCGCGCATCGGAGCACATTCTTCGAGATCGATGTCCATCAACGCAGCGAGCGCCACCGCGCGCGGCGGCGTATTCGGCTGGGATTCCGCAACCTGCAGCGCCTTGAATCCCCACGCCAGATAGCGGTCGCCCAGCAGACGCGTGATCCAGAATTCCAGATCGAATCTTCCATACAGCCGCTTGTTGAAACGCGCCGATTCAAGCGCCTCCACGAGGATCTGCGTGACTTCGCCATCAGGAACAGATCGATTGCAGTGCGGGCAGTGCAGCCCTTTGGCATAAGGCAGCCAGAGCGTTTTGCATTGGGGGCACTCGTAATCGCTTTGGGATTTCAGAACCATGGTGCGATTGCTTTAGCACAGAAGTGGCCGCGGCGCAAAGTGCGGGCTGAATCCACTCCTTTAGATGGAGGGCATTTCATCTCAAGTGCCGCACAGCGGGCGACGATAATCCTTTCACTGTGGGGAAGAGTCTTCCAGTGCAGCGAACCGGCATGGCGTGCCGGTTCACGCTGCCCATGCGAGAGCTCCGATTCGTTTTGCCGATTTTTGCAAGCGAGCCGGCCTGGAGCAGTGCTCGTTTTATGATTCATCGCGTCTTGCTGGCCCGCTTCGTCCTTCCTTTCATAGCTCTCGGTGCAATCACGTTTGGCATGAGTCGCGTGTCAGCCGGCGAGGTCGCGTCCCGTTCCGTCGCGTCTTCCGCGCGGCCCCGCCCCGCCACCCGGCGTGTTGCACCCAAATCAGTTCTCGCGGCAAAACCGGCTCCTGTGTCTGCGTCCGTTCCCGTGCAGGTCCTGCCGGCAAACGCCGAGACCGCATCAGCTCAAAAAATGTCCGCCGCGCCCGCCGTGCGCCAGGCGTTTTCCGCGGACATGGCGTGGGGACAAGTGAATGCGCAGAACGTCAATGTGCGCACCGGCCCCAGCACGCAAAACGGCGTCGTGATAACTCTTAAAGGCGGCGAGTACGTGAAGGCCAAAGCGTCTCATGGCGCCTGGCTGGAGATCGAATGGCCGCAAGCCATGCCGACCTGGGTTTTCAAATCCGCCATCACCGTGAATGCTGAAAAAGGTGCCTTCGTGTCGGCGGCGTCAGCGCGAGTCTTCAGCAACGGCAACACGCAGTCCACGGTCGTTGCCAAGCTGGACAAAGGCGCGGCTGTTGTCATCGTCGGCGAAGAAGGTTCATGGTTCAAAATCAAAGCGCCGGAAAGCGCGAGCGCCTACATCAGTTCGAAATTCGTGCTGACGGGGGTGGAAGCGCCGATGCCGAAAATGGCCGCGGCTCCGCTTTCCGCGTCAATCTCGGCCGCGCTTCCCACAAAAATTTTCGCGGCACCCGCAGCGCCCGCGCCGGCTCCGCGGAACAAGAATCCGGAACAGCAGGCGGTGATCAAGGAAGCGCTGATCAACACCATCGAAGACACGCGCAAGAAATTGAAAGCGCCGTCCATCGATAAAAGCGCGGCGGCCGGATCGGATCCCGATGCCAGCACCGCGCGCCTCGCGAAAGAAAATGAACAGCGCCTGATGGCGGAAGAGACTCAGCGCAAGGCCGCTGAAGAGCAGGCGCGCGTCGATACCGAAGTCAGGAAGAAAGCCGAAGCCGCTGAAGCCGAGGAGCAGTCCAAGCGCGACGCCGCCGAAGCCGAAGCGCTGCGCGCCACCGAGGCCGCTAAAAAGAAGTTCGATATCGAGCAAGTTCGTGTTGAGACCGAAGCCAAAAAGAAGGCGGAAGCCGAAGTAACAGCGCGCCGTGAAGCTGACGAGATTCGGCGCCTCGCTGAAGAAACTAAACGCAAAGCCGCGGACGAGCTGCAGCGCGTTGAAACGGAAGCCCGCAAAAAAGCGGACGCCGAAGAACAGGCCCGCCGCGAGTCCGAAGCACGCCGCATGGAAGAGATCGAACTCGGCCGGCGCGAGAGCGCGGCCAAAATCAAGGCTGAGATCGAAGAGCAGACCCGCCGCGCCACGGAAGCCAGGCGCGCTGAAGAGATCGAGAGCGCGCGTTTAGCCACCGAAGCCAAAATGAAAGCCGAAGCCAACGAGCAGGCCAGGCGCATCGCGGCAGAAGTTCAGGCAAAGAAAGACGCCGAGACCGCCGCCAAAGCCCAAGCCGAAACTGAACAGCAAGCCAAGCGCGCCGCTGTGGAAATGCAGGCGATTAAAGACGCGGAGATCGCAAAGAAAGCGCGGGACGCTGAACAAACCCGCATCGAAACGGAAGCCCGGAGAATGACCGAGGCCGAAGATCTCGCGCGCCGCGATGCCGAATTTAAACGCCTTAAGGAAATTGAATCCGCGCGCGCTGTCACCGCCAGGCAGAAAGCTGAAGCGCAAGAAACACAGCGCAAAGCGGAGCTTGAAAAGCAGCCCAAGCGTGAGGAATCGGAAGCTCGCGGCGGACTATTCATCGACCCGGCGGACGTCAAAAAGATGCCGGCTCTTCCCACCGAAACGCCGCCCGCGCCGGAGATCGAGCAGTCGCGATCCGGTCTCCAATTGCCCTCGCCCAAACGCCGTGTCGGGATGGCTGAAAGCTCGGAGCCCGCGCCGACGAAAGTGGCGTATTCACCTTGGGCGGGCGCTGCGGATGCCGCAGCGATCAAGCCCGAGAACGACGCCGACATGCCCATCGACGGCCGCCCCATTCCCGACGCCGTGAAACGCGTGAAGAGCAAATTTATTCTGCCGCGCCATGCGCCCAGTATCCCCGGCCACCGTGCCGAAGTTGTGGAGCTTTCCGAATCTGCAACGAGTTCACCGGAAGCTGTTGCCGCCCCCGTCTCAAGGCTCAGCGCCGTGATCCTCGACGATGTTCCAGCGCAGCCGGCCACGCCCTTGCTGCGCCCCGAGTCACCTGTGATCGCACCGGCGCAAACGGATTTGCCCGAACCCACGAGCGCCGCGCCTGCATCGCAGCGGTTACAGCCGCATTTTGAAGCGCAGGCGGGCAGCGTGAAAGGCGCCGGTCCGGTCGTGACCGCGGAAGGCACGGTGGAACTCTGCTCGCTGAGCCCAGTCGCCGGAGCCGACTACGCGCTCGTCCGCGATGGCCGCACGCTGCATGTGCTCTCGGCCGCGCAGTCACTCGGGCTTGAAAGTTACATCGGCCGCCGCGTATCCATCACCGGCGTCCCACTGCAAGGCGTTCAGTCAGCACAGGCAGTACTGGAAGTCAGCAGCGTCACGGCGCGCGATTAACTCACGCATCTTTGCTTGCAAGTTTACTCATTGATTTAAGCTGATCGGCCATGGCACTTCACCTACTCGGTCAGAAATGTCCCTCCTGCCACAAAAAAGGGTTGATCATCGGAGCCGATGACGGCACGTCGTTTCGTCCGCAAGGCTGGCTCGTCAAGCGCCTGGCCGCGCGACAGATCGCCTGTCCGCATTGCGGAACCGTGATGACCGCGCTGCTGCCCGAATCGGTCGCGACATTGAAGGAATCGCTCCGCGGCGAACGCGCGCTCGAGACGGTGACGTATCACGCGAAAGGGCGCGCGAAAAAGAAGCCCTCGCCGCCGCCCGACACGGAATGAATTCCGCACAGTCCAGTCTGCCACACGTTGCGTTCATCGCGCTGGGAGCGAATCTCGGGCGCCGCGAAGAAACGTTGCGCGAGGCCCTGAAACGGCTCGGTGCCCGCAGCGATGTTGTAATCGAACGCGTTTCCACTTTTATAGAGACGGACGCGGTTGGCGGGCCGCCAGGACAACCCGCGTATCTCAACGCGACCGTTAAACTGCGAACGTCGCTGCCGCCTCGCGAGTTGCTGAATGTTTTGCTGGCGCTGGAGCTCGCGCTGGGCCGCGAACGCATTCCGGGAGAACGCAACACGCCCCGAACGATCGATCTGGACGTGCTCCTGTTTGATGATCTGATTCTGAATGAGCCCGGCCTGGAACTACCCCACCCGCGCCTGCATGAGCGCGCGTTCGTGCTGAAGCCGCTGACTGAAATCGCCGGGGAGGTCGTTCATCCTCTCGTGGGCCGACCCATGAATGCGCTGCTTTCCGATTTACGCGCGGGTTGAATACATTGCCATGAACCTCAGCTTGTATCGCGTTGATCCCTAGTACAATCCGCTCCGATTCGCTAGCGGTTCAACCAGACTGCTTCAGGAGAAACCCATGGCCGCTTTTACCAGGATCAGCAACGATTTATTCTGCTGGACGGACACGTGCAACGTGTACGTGCTGCGGGACGGCGACGTGGGATTGTTGATCGATCTGGGCGACGGCAGCGTTCTGGATAAACTCGGTGACATCGGGATTAAAACAGTTGAATGGGTGCTCTTCACGCACCATCACCGCGAACAATGCCAGGGCGCCGAGAAGCTGAAAGCGTGGCGGGAGCGCGGGACTAAAGTCGCCGCAGCCGAGGCCGAACGCGGGTTTTTTGAGAAGCCGCTTTCGTTCCGCAAAATGCGTCCGACGCTGGGCGATGCGCATACCGTTCACGGCGCCAGTTACCTTCGCCCGCCGCTCGCTCCCATCGCCATCGATCGCGGTTTTACTCGCATGGACGATTTCACGTGGCGCGGGAAAGAATTCTGGTGCGTCCACACCGGCGGGCACAGCCCGGGGATGATGTCCTACCTGCTCAAGGACAAGGATTCGTGGCACGCGTTTACCGGCGATTTGATGTGTGCAGATGCAAAAATGCACACGTGGTTCGACAGTGAATTCGATTACGGCTTTGCCAAAGGATTGTACGAACTCGGCAATAACGCGGCGCAGATCGCCGGCTACGCGCCGGGCCTGCTGATGCCGTCTCATGGACCGCTCGTGCGCGACGCCAAACCGCAGCTCAATGCATATGTGTCAAAGCTGCGGCGCCTGGGTGAACTCTATGTGCGCGGGTACGAGATCAGCAAGTTTGCCAACTGCGATCAGGATACCATCAGCACTCCGGCGGGCGTTCCGCATCTCTGGAACGTGACCCCGCATCTGTACAAATTCCGCGGTCCGGATTACTGGGTGAATTTCGCGATGATCATCGCCGATTCCGGGCACGCGCTGATTATTGATTGCGGACTCTTCGATCGCGCGTTTTTGGATAAAGCATTGGAGCGCGCCAAAGAGCGCCTCGGGTTGAAAACGATCGACGCGATTTTCGTGACGCACATGCACGGCGATCACGCGCTGGATGCCGATCACGTGCGCCAGAAATACGGCGCGAAATTATGGACGCTGGAAGGAGTCGCGCCGACCTTTGAGCGGCCCTGGGATTTCGATATGGCGGCGCTGCTGCCCATGTACACCGACCGCGGCCGTCCGGCGCCGGGACCGCTGAAGTTCGACCGGCTATTCCGAGATGGTGAAACGATCATCTGGGAAGGCTATACACTGACGGTGGACTGGATGCCGGGACAGACGAAGTATCACGCGTGCCTGCACGGGAAGATCGATGGAAAAACGGTGGCCTTCACCGGCGATAATATTTTCGCGAGCACCGTCGATCCCAAGCAGGGCGGCAATGAGGCCGTGGTGGCGCGCAACGGTGGCACTCTGGAAGAAGGCTACATTTACGCGTCCGAATACCTGCATGGAATCGGCCCGGACATACTTGTCGGCGGACACTGCTGGGCAATGGGTGAACCGGCAGCGCTGATCGGTCGGCTCCGCGTGCGGTCGCGGGCGATTCGCGATGCGTTTCAGGCGCTGAGCGTCGAAGACGATTACCGCTACATGTTCGATCCCTACTGGGTGCAGGCGCTGCCCTATCGCACGACGGTTCAGCCCGGTGGAACGGCGGAAGTGATGGTGAAGATTCGGAATTTCCGCGCGCGCGAACAATCGCATCGCGTCGTGTTGTGTACGCCGCCGGGCTTGAGCGTGGAGCCCGCGGTGATCGAAGGAAAACTGGCCGGCGAAAGTTCGGGCGTGGCGACGGTGAAAATCAGCGCGGCTGCGGACGCCAAACCAGGTTTGCAGCTCATCGCCTTCGACATCACCCGAGATGGCGTGCGCCACGGACAACTCTTTGACGCCATCGTACACGTCGGCCCCCTCACAGGCACGGATGCTCAGACGACGGCACCGGGCGCGAAGGCGGGATACTGATCAACGCCGAACTGCCAGACATGCGAATAATGTTCGTTCGACTTTTTGGCTCTTGGCTCAGAGCGCTTGGGCTCTTACACTATGTGGAAGGGGATAAGGGAACGGAAGAATCAAAACATCTATGGCGAACACCATCCCAGAGTCACAGATTCAATTTGCGCAATTAGCGGTGAAGCAGCGGTACGTCCAGCCGGAGCAGCTTCGCGCTGCACTGGAACTTTACCGCCGTTACGCGGCCACTCGCGGCGATGTGCCGTCGATCGCGCGCATCCTCGTGGGCCGAGGCTGGATGGACAAACAGCGCGGCGAAATCATTTACCGGCATCTCATCCACGGTGAGCCGCTGCCGCCTCCGGCCAGTCCGTACTTCGCACCCGCTGCTTCGTCCGCGCCGCCGCAACCGGTCGCGTCTGCACGCCGGGGGACTCCGCCCGGCACGGCTCGTCCGTCGCTGGATGGGGAGTTCGAGATTCTGGATGATCTGGGATTGGAGCCACCCGGTTCAGCGATCGATCTGCCCGTGCAATCAAACTCCACCGCGCCCGTCATCGACGAGCGCGAGGCGTGGATCAAGGGCATGGGCGCGACGGTCGTCCGCAAAGATTTGGTCAAGGGCTACAAAATCACGCAGGTGATGGGTGAAGGTTCGATGGGCATCGTCTATCGCGCGCATCAGATTTCCATGGACCGCACGGTGGCGTTGAAAGTGCTGCCGGAAGACAAGACCAAGGACCAGCGCTTCGTCGAAGAGTTCCTGGCGGAAGCGCGCAACGCCGGACGCCTGAATCACCCGAATCTGATCCGCGTGCACGAAGTCGGCAAGAGCGGCGACACCTATTACTATTCGATGGAGTACGTCGAAGGTCAGCGGCTCGACGAGTGGATGGACGAGTGCGAAGGCGGGCGGCTGGATCCGAAACAGGCCGTCGCCGTGTTTGTGCAGATTGCGCAGGCGCTCGATTACGGTTTCCGGGCAGGCGTGATTCACCGCGAAATTCGCCCCAACACAATCATGGTGAACGAAGACGGCCAGGCTAAATTGGCCGATCTCGGATTGACCAACGACGAGCAGACGCGTTTCCTCGATGGCGAAAATGCGTATTACGTTTCGCCGGAACAGGTGACCAACGGCGACGTGGACACGCGTACGGACATCTATTGTCTGGGCTGCTGCATGTTTCATTGCCTTACCGGCGAACTGCCGTTTGAAGGCGGCGCGCCGAAGGAAGTGTTGAACCGGCGATTGGACCAAGCGGTGCCCGATCCACGCGAACTGAATCCGGCAATCGGAACCGATCTGGCGAAGATCGTCATGCGAATGATGGCGCGAAGCCAGGCGGAGCGTTTTCAAACTCCAGCCGAAATCGCGGACTCGCTCAAGCGCATTACGTTTGCCGCGCCGCCCGTTCAGAAAAAGCCGCTCTCGGTGCGGCCCGGAATGTCCAAGCGTCCGCTGCGGCCTGGAGCGCGGGGAGCGTCAAACCGTGCCACAAGCGCGTCGTCACGATTTAAGCGCCGACCGGGGCGGTAAAGACGAACGGCTTCAACACCTTAAAGACACAAAGTTAGGGTGACAGGTGCCTGATCAATTAGTGTCGCCGAGATAAACGTCGCCGCTGAGGCTGCCGTCGGCTTTTATCAGGCTCTTCAGGATCTGCGGAAAAAAGAGTGCGTCTTTAAAATCACTGAGACTGAGCCATTCAATGCCCGTTTGTGCGGTGTCTGGAGTGCGGCTTTGCGGCGTCTCGGACGCGTCGATCAAATCACAGATAAACATGTATTCCACCTGATGCGTGTGTTCGTGAATTTCCCGAAACGCATGATTGCGGCCTATGTAATCGCGGACGTAGCGCAGCGTTTTTATGGCGACACGCATCCCCAGCTCTTCCATGCATTCGCGCTCCAGCGCGGCCGTGATGGTCTCACCAAATTCCTGCCCGCCTCCCGGCAGCAGATAGTACGTCTCATTCTTGTAGCTCACGTTTCTTATGCAGAGCAGCCGGCCGTCGCGGATAATGAGGGCCTTGGCTGAGTTGCGGATGGGCTTCATTCAGATCAACTCCATGGTGTGCATGAGCACACATGATATGCTCAGTGGCACGATGGATTCAATGGAGGGTTTATGAGGAATCGATTCAACCTTTTCGTCACAGGTATGCTGATGCTTACGGCCGCGCGAGGAATGTCCGGCGAAGAAAAAACGCGCGCGGATGTTTTGCACGCTCTCATTCAACAACGCGTTGAATTTAAATACAGCGTCGGCATCGCAGCCGGAATCATCGATGAGACCGGAAGCCGCGTTCTCACCGCCGGAACCCTGAGCAAGAAAGACGTGTCGCCCGTCACGGGTGATTCGGTTTTTGAAATTGGTTCTATCAGTAAAGCCTTTACCGGCGTGCTGCTGGCTGCCGCGATTGAACGCGGCGATGTCAAACTGGACGATGCGGCCTCGACGCATTTGAAGGCGACAAAAATTCCGCAGAAAAACGGCGAGCCGATTCTGCTGCGGCACCTGGCGCAGCACACCTCGGCGCTGCCGCGCATGCCCACTAACTTTGCACCGAAGAACCCAGCCAATCCCTATGCGGATTATACGGTCGAGGACATGTACGCGTTCGTTTCAGTTGGCGCGCTTTCACGCAGCCCTGGCCAGAAGTATGACTATTCCAACCTGGGGATGGGGTTGCTGGGACACCTCCTAGCGGTGAAGGCGGGAATGGACTACGAGAAATTTCTGGAGTCTACCCTTTGCGAACCGCTGCGGATGAAGAGCACCGCGATCACGTTGACACCGGACCTGCGGAAGCGATTGGCCTTCGGCCACAACGGCAGTGGCGTACAAGTCGAAAATTGGGACTTCCCCACTCTCGCGGGCGCCGGCGCGATCCGGTCCACGGTCAACGACATGCTCCTTTTCGCGCGGGCCAATCTGAGTCTGACTGAAACGAAACTGAAGACCGCACTCGAGGCGTCGCACGCGAGCCGATTCAAGATGACCGATGAGATGAGCATCGCGCTTGGGTGGCACGTCCTGACCAAAAACGGCACCGAAATAATCTGGCACAATGGACAGACCGGCGGCTATCACTCCTTCATTGGCCTCGTGAAAGCGACGAAGCGCGCGGTTGTGATCCTGTCAAATTCCGAGCTGAGCATCGATGATATTGGTTTCCATTTGTTGGAGCCCAGGATCCCGCTTGAACCGCGATTTTTCACGGCGCGGAAGGATCTTTCCGAACGTCAAGAAATTGAAGTGAAGACCGAGATTCTAGACGGTTATGTGGGCCACTATGAGCTGGCACCGGGCTTCGTCCTGAGTGTAACTAAAGAAGGAAAGTCGTTGACGGTCCAAGCCACGGGGCAACCCAGGGCTCCTATTTTTGCCGAATCAGAGAAATCGTTTTTTTACAAGATCGTGGATGCTCAGATCGTCTTTACGACAGATGCGAACGGGAAGGCAAAGAGCCTGACTCTGTACCAGGGCGGCGCCGTCATCCCCAGCAAACGACTTAAAGAGTAGCACGACGCAGGAGAGCGACATGCGAACGGCTCCGGATAAACGCAGGATTCTCATCGGCGTTCAACTGCTGGCGAGTGCGCTATTGGTCTTTGCGCGTGTCTCGCCCGCCGGTGAGGCCGCCGTGGCTGACGCGCCCGTGGCCTCACCGGCGACGACGCTGCTGGACAAAGTGATCGAGCTGAATCTTGTCCAAGAGCCGGAGTTGGATGTTGCTGCGTTGAAGAAAGAATTCACTGCCTTGATCAATAGCGCGCGCACGGCGGTGGCGGCATGCGAATCCCCACGCGACAAGATCAAAGCACTGAACAAGGTTCTCCTCGAAGACAGGAAAGTCTCGTATCTTTCCAACAAGTACTGGCGCGACGCCACGCTCGCCGCGAGCGTGCTGCGCAAACAAGGAAACTGCCTTTCCACATCGACACTTTACGTGCTGGTCGGAAAAAGTTTGAACCTTCCGATACGCATGGTCCTTGTTCCACGGCACGCGTATGCGCGCTGGGACGACGGGCGCGAAAAAATAAATATCGAGACCACCTATGGCGGCGCGGAAATGCCCGACGCGCGTTACCTGAGCGGCGTCACGCAGCCGGCACCGGACGACATCGAGAAACTCGGCTGGGGAAAATCGCTCGACGAATCCCACGTTGTCGCGGAGTTGCTGGCCGTAGCCGCGGGTCATCGCACCGGCGAAGGGCGGATCGAAGACGCTCTGAAATTGCTTGAGCAGGCCCAGGCGGCGATGCCGGAACGGCGCGATATAGAACTCAGGCGCTACGCATTGATGGCCAGCATCGAAGGTCGCCGCAAGCTAGCTCGGGAAAAAGTCGTCGCGATGCTTGAGGACAAACAGAATCCCCCTTCGACCGGGGTCCAATGCGAGGCGCTGATTTTTCTGGCGCACGAGGCCGCCGGCGAAAGCGATCATGGGCGCGAGCGCGTTCTGCTGCTGGCAGCGTTTGCGCGAGCGCCGAAATCGCAGCAGTTCGCGGTGCTCTCGTCGCTGGCGTTCTGCCACCGGGCGCTCAAGGATTTTCGCGGCGCCGTGCGCTACATGGAATTGGCGGAAGCGCTCGATCCGGAGAACGACAACACCCTCTATTGTCTCGCGATACTGCAAAAGAACGACGGCCGGCTGGAGGACGCCATCGCTACCATTCGCCGCGCCCGCAAGATCAATCCCGAGAGCTGGAATCTGCACATCATGGAAGCGGGATACCTGATTTTCAACGGCCAGCGCGACGAAGGCATGACGCTCTATAAGACTCTCGAAATGCCGCGCGGCGACGTGGAATTCTGGGAGATCATGCAGGCCTGGTTCATGGCCGCCAGCCAGCAGCGTGACAAATTCTACGCGCAGTTTGAACGCGCCATGGCACAGGCCCGTTCGCCGCGCATCCTGGAATGGATCGATCAGGATCCGGATCTGGATGTGTACCGTTCGGAAAAAGAATTCAAAGATCTGGTGCAGAAACACCGGGGTCGTCTGCTACAGGATTCGGCGCCTAAGAATTAAACGTGGCAACAAAAAAGCTCTTGAACGAGTGATCTCATCCAAGAGCCAAATCGATTCCTGAAATTCTGCTTAGTACGCTTTGATCTTGATGTCGACGCCGACCGGCAAGTTCAGTTTGCCGAGAGCTCCGACCGTCTTGGTGGTCGGATCGAGAATGTCGATCACGCGTTTGTGAGTGCGGATCTCGAACTGTTCCCGGCTTTTCTTATCCACGTGCGGGCTGCGAAGAACGGTATAGCGTTCAATTCGGGTCGGCAACGGAATGGGGCCGTGAACCTTTGCGCCGGTGGCCTTGGCGCGTTCGACGATTGTCAACGCGGACTGATCCAGCAACTCGTGATCGTATGCTTCCATGCGAATGCGAATTTTTTCTGCCATGTGCTTTAGCTTCCTTTTAGTAAATTGAAACCCAAATCGCCGAAGCGCCGAACCGTCGAGTGCCGCGCTAAACAATCAAAGAGCGACTTCCACTTCTGAAATTTGGAACTGCAAAATGTAGAGAACTAGATCTCAATTGCAAGAACAAAAAGGCTCTAGCGCCCTTACGGCTGGTACGCGTCGCCGAGAATATCCTTGTACTTCTGTCGCGGAACCGGCTCGTATCCGTGGGGTTCCATCGTGTACGTCGCGCGGCCCTGCGATAGCGAACGGCTATCGGTCGCGTAGCGGAACATTTCGGCCAGCGGCACGCGCGCATGAATCACTTTCAAATGGCCGCGATTAGTCACGTCGTGGATGGCGGCGCGGCGGCTGTTCAAGTCGCCAATAATGTTGCCCATGAACTCTTCGGGCGTCACCACTTCCAACGTCATGATCGGCTCAAGCAGTACCGGCCCGGCGCGTTTGGCCGCGTCTTTGAAGGCAAGATCTCCCGCTTTTTGGAAGGCGAATTCCGAGGAGTCGACTTCGTGAAACTTGCCATCGTAAAGCGTGACCTTGATATTGATGAGGGGATAACCAGAGCCGAGAATTCCATTCTTGGCCGCCGCGCGAATACCCGCTTCAGTCGGCTTGATGTATTCTTTCGGAACCGATCCACCGACGACTTCATTCTCAAACGTGATCTTGTCGTCTTCCGGGCTTTCGAAGGGCTCCATGCGAATGCGGGCGACGGCGTACTGACCGTGACCGCCGGATTGCTGGATGAACTTGCCTTCGGCCTCTGAACTTCCCGTGATGGTTTCGCGGTACGACACGCGCGGCGCGCCGACATTGGCGTCCACGCCGTGATCGCGAACCATGCGGTTCTTGATGACTTCCAGATGCAGTTCGCCCATTCCGGCAATAATAAGCTGCCCGGTTTCGTCATCGAATGTATGCGTAAATGTGGGATCTTCCTTCGAGAGCTTCGAGAGCGCCTGGGCGAGCTTGTCCTTGTCGGCGTTGCTCTTCGGCTCGATGGCCATGCTGATGACGGTGTCGGGAAACTTCATCGCTTCGAGGATGATCGGAAATTCCTCACTACACAGCGTGTCGCCCGTATAGGTCTGCTTCAATCCGGCTATGGCGACGATGTCGCCCGGCCCCGCCTGATCGATTTTGGCGCGTTCGTTGGCATGCATCAGATAGAGCTGGCCGGCCTTCTCGCGCCTGCCGCGGCGCGGATTGTCGAGGCGGTCGCCGGGACGGATGACGCCCGAGTAAACACGCACAAAGGTCAAGTCGCCGTGCTTGTCGAACATGGTCTTGAAGGCCAGTCCGGCAAACGCTTCTTCCTCGAGCGGCCTGCGCTCTTCGGTGACATCAACTTCTTTTTCGACGTCGTTGCCTTCTTCGTCTTTCTCAATGATCTTCTTTTTCTTGCCGGGAATGGTTCCGATATTGGGCTTCGTTTCATTCGGCGACGGAAGATAGAAACAGACGGCGTCAAGAACGGGCTGCACGCCCACGTAATGATACGCGGAGCCGCAGAGAATCGGGAAGTGCTTGCCGGTCAGAGTAATGCGGCGAATCGCCGCGCGAAGTTCCTCGTTGCTCGGCGCTCTGCCTTCAAGGAAGAAAACACCCATTTCTTCGTCGGCGTCGGCCATCAGATGAAAAAGCTCTTCGCGGCGCTTCTTGGCTTCATCCAAATTTTCAGGCGCGATTTCGAGTTCAACGAACTTCTTGCCCTGCGATACTTTGTCGAACTCAATCTGCTTCATGTGAACCAGATCGACCACGCCGACAAATCCGTCCTCCTTGCCGACGGGAAACTGAATGGGGTAGCCTTTGGCGCCCAGACGCGTCCTCACCTGCTCGACGCAATCCCAGTAGTCGGCGCCCACGCGGTCCATTTTGTTAATAAAGCAAAGTCGCGGAACACCGTATCGGTCGGCCTGGCGCCACACGGTTTCGGACTGCGCTTCCACGCCGTCCACGCCGGAAAACACCACGATGGCGCCGTCCAGCACGCGCAGCGAGCGTTCCACTTCGGCCGTGAAATCCACGTGTCCCGGCGTATCGATCAAATTGATGTCGAACTCTTTATTAAGTGTCTTGCAGGTCCATTTGCAGGACGTGGCGGCAGCGGTGATGGTGATTCCGCGCGCCTGCTCTTCCGGGTCGTAATCCATCGTGGCAGTGCCTTCGTGGACTTCGCCCATCTTGTGTTCTTTGCCGGTATAGTACAGGATGCGTTCGGAGAACGTGGTCTTGCCCGCGTCGATGTGCGCGGTCACGCCAATGTTGCGCAGATTCTGAATGTGTGTGTTGATGGCCTTATCTGCGGCCGGTTCAGGATTAGCCATGATCTGAAAGTGTCCTGTCTTTGTTTCGTCCAGCACGCGCCAGACCTACGCTCTGAATGACCCACAAAACGTCCGGCGCCGACACGCAAAATGGCGCGGCGCGTTTTAATTGAGACCTTCTATTCAATGATGACGTTCGATCGCGGACGGCTCAGGCCATGTGATCAGCAATTCGCTTTCTCAATCACCCCCGGCCATCGCGATTATCGTGTTTCTACCACGCGTAGTGGGCGAAGGCCTTATTGGCTTCAGCCATCTTATGCGTGTTTTCGCGCTTCGTAATGGCAGCGCCTTCCTTCTTAAAAGCGTCGAGCAACTCGGTGGCCAGGCGTTCCGCCATCGGGCGGCCCTTCTTGGCTCGCGAGGCTTCCAGCAGCCAGCGGATCGAAAGGCTCTGCGCGCGCTTGCGATTCACCTCGACGGGAACCTGGTAGGTTGCACCGCCGACGCGCTTAGACTTCACTTCGACGACCGGCTTGACATTGTTCACGGCCGCAGTGAAGACCTCCATCGGGCTGCCGCTGACCTTGTCCGCCACAATTTTCATGGCTTGGTAGAAGCATCGCTGGCTGACCGACTTCATGCCCTTGCGCATCATGCAATTGATGAACTTGGTGACGAGCAGGTCGTTGAAGCGGGCATCAGGCTTCAATCCGCGCCCCGTTACTTTGGGCCGCTCCGGCAATGCCGGCACCTGATTCTGTGTCTCCATGCGCGTCTTGCGCGATGTCTTCGGTTTCTTGGCCATTTTTTCCTCTGAAAAGCGGGTCTACCCTTGTTCTACCCTTATTTAAGGGGCGCTGGCAGACAAGCCGCCGAGCACATCAATCCTGCAATTTAATGCACTATGTACAAATCGTTTGTTCAGCGGCGCGTTATTCTGTCCATCAACGCACCATGCGTCAGCTCTTCGCGCGCTTCGCACCGTACTTGGAACGCGACTGCTTGCGATCCTGCACGCCCTGGCAGTCATACACGCCGCGAACGACGTGATAACGCACACCGGGCAAATCCTTCACGCGGCCGCCGCGCACCAGAACAATCGAATGTTCTTGAAGATTGTGGCCTTCACCGGGGATGTAGACGGTAACTTCCTTGCCGTTGCTCAATCGCACGCGGGCGATCTTGCGTAGCGCGGAATTCGGCTTTTTCGGAGTCATGGTCTTTACGGCCAGACACACGCCCTTTTTAAAGGGATTGGATTCCAACACCGGGCTTTTGGACTTGCTCTTTTGTTCCACTCGCCCACGGCGGCACAACTGATTGATTGTCGGCATTCTGCAAAGCCTCTAACAAAAAAAAGACCGACCGCCAGTGTTGCATTGGGGTCGATGCAAACGGTACCTATTACGAAGGCGGGCTGCTCGTGCGAGCACCGCCAATAGAGGGACTATGAATAATGGATAAACGCCGCACGTCAAGGACAATTTACTTAAATGACTGCAAAAAATGCATTGAATGCACATAACAATCAATGCAAAACAAATTGCAATTCGTCCAACCCTCTGTTTATACTGCTGCTCACCTGCCGGGAGAAAGCTCTTTATGTCACTCATCGCACCGCCATTGCCGAGCAAAGAAAATGTCGCCCATCGTTTGGCTCAAAGCCACTTCTCCATCGAGCCCGGAATGACACAGATTTTTCGCATCAAGTGCTCCAGTAACACTGAAGAGGTTGATCCTTTCGAGCCCGTCAAGTTACTTGAGGTCAACTCCAATACGGTGGAATCGGGTATTCGCCCCATCCATTTTGGAGCTCATCCCGCTGCCGGTATGCTGTACCCTTCTGTGATTATAGAAATAACTCCGGCTGAGCTTGCCGCTCTTTCGCAGGGAGGTTTACGCCTTCCCAATGGCTGGTTGCTGGATCGGGAAATTCAGCGCAGTTAGCTTGAGGCTCATACCAGTGGCTACCATAGAAGAGTGGTCGCGTGCCTTCGCTGCGCGAAACGTGCTATGTCGCGATGCCGCGCTGCCGGTTTGCCATCAACTCCACTTTTTGCAACTGGCGTGTGAGAAGCTTTCCAAGGCGCATCTTTGCACCAAAGGTTCCAACTCCGCTGATCTTCAATCCAGTCACGCTTTTGTTCAAAAAACACTGCCGCTCATTGCACGCGAGCAGTTTTTAAATACGAATGACCGGCAGTTATCCAATAAGTCGTGGATGATGGCACACATTCGACACTTCCCAGAGAAATCGAACTTCTCGCGCCGGCGGTGGACCACAACGGATCGCGCCCTGACAACTGCGAATACCCTTGGCTTGGGCCTCAGCAGGACGTTTTTATACCTGCCGAAAATGCATTTCCAAATCTGAACTTTCTCCAACAGCCGGTCGGACGCACTTTTTTAAAACTGTTGGAAACGGCAACCGACTCCATGCAATAGTACAGACCTTAGTCGCTCAAACCTGGAGATTGACACTTGCGCGTCGATACGCCTTACGCCAACCAGATCCGCTCCGCTTTCGATTTCTCCCAGAAGCAAGTCCGCGCGCTGATCGAGATCCACCCCGATTACTTTCCCATGTACACAGTGAATGGAAAGTGGAAGCACGACGGCGAAAAGTGGACCCACTGGTGCGACGGCTTCCTCGGCGGCCAGATGTGGATTTTTCATCAACACTCCCAAGACGAGTACTGGCTGAAAAACGCGATCCGCTATTCCAAGCAGTTGGAATTCCGACAACACGACCGCGACGTCCACGATCTCGGATTCATTTTCAACAGCACCTACCTCCGCTGGCTGCAGGCCGTCCGCACGCCTGGCGTTTCCACCGAGGCCTACGGCAACGGCGATCCACGCGCGGCCGCGAAGCATCTCGATGACGTGCTCATCCAAGCCGGCACCACCCTGAGCCTGCGCTTTAAAGAGAATGGCCAGTACCTGCGCAGTTTCGTCGAAGACGCCTCGCTCTTTGTGGACATCATGATGAACGTCGGCATCATTTTTTACGCCGCGCAGCAGCAGCGCCTCCGTGGCAACGCCGCCGAATCGCGCGAGTTGCTCCGCATCGCCAGCGCGCACTGCAAAACCTCTGCCCGTTATCTCATTCGCGGCGACGGCTCCACCTCGCACGAAGCCCTGTTCAATCTCGAAACCGGCGAATGCCTCAAGCAGACCACGCACCAAGGCTTCCGCGCCGACTCCTGCTGGTCGCGCGGCTTGGCGTGGGCGCTCTACGGTTTCTGCACCGCCTATCAATTCACCGGCAACAGCGCCTTCCTCGATGCCAGCGAAATGTGCGCGCGCTACTACCTGCAGCACACGCCCCACTTGATCCCGCCGTGGGATTACGATGCGCTGCCCATCGAATCGCGCAACACGGAAGACAGTTCCGCCGCCGCCATCGCCGCATCCGGATTCTTTAATCTCTCTGTCTGCTCGCCCTCGTTCGAAAAGCGCACGCTCTACCGCCAGTACTTCCGCCAGATGATGTTCGCGCTCACCACCGAAAAATACCTCGGCACCCAACCCGGTTACGAAGGCATCCTCAGACACGGCGTCTACCACATCCACAAAAAACTCGGCGTCGATGAGTCCGTCATGTGGGGCGACTATTTCTTCGTTGAATCCTTATCCAAGGCCCTCAGCGAAATCGAGTAAAGCAGTCTCGGCGTCTTGGAGCTTGGAGTCTCGGAGTCGTGACTCCAAGACTCCCAGACTCCCAGACTTCTTCTCGGCCACCCCTTTGCGTGTTCCTACCGGGAGGACCTCGCATTGGCTAAAGAAACCGCTTCTCGTTTGAAAACGTACCGCGATAAGCGCAACTTTTCAAAATCGCCAGAACCCGCCGGCGAGTCGCGCAAATCGGTAAAAACTCCCAAGCAGCGTGAACTCTTTTTCTGTGTGCAAAAACATCTGGCGAGCCATCTGCACTACGATTTCAGATTGGAACACCGCGGCACGCTGCTCTCCTGGGCCGTTCCCAAAGGCCCGTCGCTCAATCCGCGCGACAAACGGTTGGCCATGCGCGTGGAAGACCATCCCTTCGATTACGGTGAATTCGAAGGCGTCATTCCCGAAGGCTACGGCGCCGGCATCGTGATGCTCTGGGACAAAGGATCGTGGGTACCTGAGAGCGGGGACATTGACGACGCTCTCGAAAAGGGCGAACTGAAGTTCCGCCTGAATGGCGTGAAATTGAAAGGTTCCTGGGTGCTCGTGCGAACCGGCGACCGCGGGGGCGGCGACAACCGGCAGTGGCTCTTGATCAAACACCGCGACGACTGGTCCGGCGATCTCGACATCGGCACCTTCGCCCCGCTGAGCGTCAAGAGCAACGGCGACCTCGCCGACATTCTCGCGAGCGACAACCCCAAGGTCTGGGAGTCCAATCGCCCCGTCAAAGGCGGCGCCAAAGGCGCCATGCTTCAGGAGATCATCGAGAAAGCAGCCGCAATAAAAGCCAGGCGAGCTCCCAAAAAACGCGCCAAAAAAGCACTGCATTAGCGCTGCTCCTTCATTTATGCATCACCGACGGCATCGACGCCCTCTTAGATTCTAAATTTATTCAACTTGACACAGGTGAGTGTTTGCTTACATTGGCACTCGTGAAAAAGAATCCAAGACTATCCAGCGAAGAACGCTGCGAATCCATTATGAAGGCCGCCCGGAAAGTATTTTCCGAACGCGGCTTTCACGGCACCACCACACGCGAGCTGGCCGTCGCCGCCGATGTGTCCGAAGCCCTGCTCTTTAAATATTTCCCCACGAAAGAAGCGATCTACGACGCTATGCTGTTGTCGTGCAAGCAATCTCAATTAGGGCAGGAATTTCAGCGCCTCTTGGAACTCAAACCCTCAACAGCATCACTCATCTTGATGGTCCACCACCTCGTCGCCAAAAACGTGGACGCCTCACCTGAATGGTGCGACGTCAGCCGCCTGTTCACTCGCAGTTTAACAGAAGACGGCGTTTTCGGACGCGTCGTCTTCGCGCATATCAGCGAAGGCTGGCTGGTGAAAATGCGCGAATGCCTCAAGGCGGCCGAAAAAGGCGGCGACCTGTCGGTCGCCGTTAAGCATCGTGACATCGCCCTATGGCTCTGCCAGCATTTGGGTCTCTCACTGTTCATGATCAATCAGCATGAAAAATCAGTCATCGACTACGGCGCATCGAAATCCGAGCTCATTGAGCAGGCTGTGCTTTTTGCCCTGCGCGGCGTGGGAGTTAAAGAACGAGCCATCGCACTGCACTACGATCCGGTGGCGCTCGAAATGTTGATGTCGTAAAGGCCCTGTTAGATTTGGGTTAGTAAGTACGCACTCGTGTTTCGTGAGGAAATCTGGACATGATTTCTAAATTCAGGCTACGCCTACTTTTTCTTTTCCTGCCGAGCCTGCTGTTGCTTCAGGGCTGCGGTAAAGGTGAAAGTCAAAAGATGCCCGAGGGGCCGCCTCCGGCCTCCATCACCGCGGCCGCTGCAACTCAACACGTCGTGCCGCTCTTCATCGATGAGATCGGCCGTTGCGCCGCGAGCGAAACCGTCTCCATTCAGCCTCAGGCTGCCGGACGCATCACCGAGGTCCATTTCAAAGATGGCGCGGAAGTGAAAAAGGGCGACAAACTTTTTTCCATCGACCCCCGCCCTTTTCAAGTGGCCTTGCAGCAGGCCGAAGCCGACATGGCCTCAAACCAGGCCGAACTCGCCCGCGCCGAAGCCAGCCTTGTGCAAGAGCAGGCGGCGCTCGGGCGCGGATCAGCGGGCATCAACGAAAGCCAGGCGCGGCTTGCATTGAGCAAGCTTGAATTCGATCGCGCGAAAGAACTGGTCAAGGCCGACGCCGTCGCGCGACAGCAATTCGATGAGAAGCAGATGGGCGTTGCCGTCAGCGAAGCGCAACTGAAATCCAGCCTCGCGTCGATGGCCATGGCAAACGCGCAAGTCAGGCACGCCGAGGCCGAAGTCGCCGTCTCCCGAGCAAAACTGGATGCCAGCCAGAGCGCCATCGCTCAGGCGAAATTAAATCTGGAATACACAACCGTTCTCGCCCCCATCGACGGCCGCGTCGGCCAGCGTTTGATGGATGTCGGCAACGTGGTCTCCTCTACATTCAATCCCGTGTCGCTCGTGGTCTTGCAGCGTGTCGACCCGATCTACGCCGATTTCTCCATTCCCGAAGCGGAACTCGCCCGCGTGCGCTCGTTCATGGCCGGCGGCACCTTAAAGGTGGAAGTTCGCGCGGCCGATGCGCCGGACCGGGTCCACATGGGCGAGCTCTCCTTTTATGATAACGCTGTGCAGCATGGAACCGGAACCATCAAGCTGCGCGCCACCATGCAAAATCCCGATCGCGCGCTCTGGGCCGGACAGTTTGTCAAAGTGCGCTTGATTTTGACGCAGCTCAAAGATGCCGTGCTCGTGCCGGTGCAGGCCGTTCAAGTCGGGCAGGCAGGAAAATTCGTCTACGCCGTGAAGCCGGATTCCACCGTCGAGATGCGCGTCGTCAAACTCGGCCAGCGCCACACCGATCAGGTCGTCGTCAACGAGGGCCTCCAAGCCGGCGAGCGTATTGTTGTCACCGGGCACCTGACTCTTTTTCCCGGTGCAAAAGTACAGGAGAAATCGGCCGCGCTTCCCGCAAGTAGCCTCGGAACGGCAAAAAACGGCGCGCCGGTTGTCGACGGCAAGGATGCAAAGAACGAGAAATCAGCGGACGGGGACACACCATGAATTTGTCGGAACCCTTCGTTCGCCGGCCAGTCCTCACGACGCTGCTGACCCTCACCACCATCTTATTCGGTGGCCTCGCCTACACGCAACTGCCCGTCAGCGATTTGCCCGCGGTCGATTACCCTGTGCTGCAAGTTCAGGCGAATTATCCGGGCGCCAGCCCCTCAACGATGGCCAACAACATCGCCACGCCGCTCGAACGGCAGTTCATGCAGATCCCGGGCTTGGAACTCATCACGTCGCAAAGCCGGCAAGGCACGACGACGATGACGCTGCAATTCAATCTGAATAAGGAAATCGATGGCGCGGCGACCGATGTGCAAGCCGCCATCGCGCAGGCCACCGGAAATCTGCCCGTCGATCTGCCCTCGCCGCCAACGTTTCAGAAAACAAATCCCAACGATCAGGCGATCATGTACATCGCGCTCACCAGCAACTCGCTGACGTCGGGAAAACTGTACGACTACGGTTACACGCAGGTCGCGCAGCGCATCAGCACGCTGCAAGGCGTCTCGCGCGTCGACGTGTACGGCAGCAAATCCGCCGTGCGCATCAAGGCCGATCCCTACGCCCTGGCCGCGCGCGGCATCACGATGGACGATCTGGCCAAAGCGATCAATCAAGGCACCAGCTACCAGGGCGCCGGACAGTTCGACGGCCTCACGCGCTCGCTGGTTTTGCAGCCACGCGGACAGCTTGAATCGGCGGAAGATTACAACTCTCTCATCATCGCGCATCAGCAGGACGCGCCCGTTTATTTGCGCGATGTCGCGACGGCGCACGAGTCCGTCGTGGATGAACGCACCAATATGCGTTTCTGGGCCCGGGGAGTTCAGGTTCCGACGGCAACGGTGGTCCTCGCTGTATTCCGTCAGGCCGGTGCCAACGCCGTGGCGGTGGCTGGAACCGTGCGCGAAATTCTGCCGGCGGTGGCTTTGCAACTTCCGGGGGCCGTAAAGCTCTCCCCCATCTACGATCGCTCGCTCTCCATCGTCAACTCGGTGCTGGACGTGCAGGAAACGCTGCTCATCGCATTCGCGCTCGTGGTGGTCGTGATTTTTGTCTTCCTCGGCCGCGCCGCGGACACCCTGATTCCGGTCGTCGCGCTGCCGCTCTCGCTCCTGCTCACCTTCATCGCCATGTGGGGGCTCGGTTACAGTCTCGACAATCTGTCACTCATGGCGTTGACGCTGGCCATCGGCTTCCTCGTCGATGACGCCATCGTGTTTCTTGAAAACACAGTGCGACGCATGGAAAAAGGTGAGTCCGCGCTCACCGCGACGCTCAACGGCGCGCGGGAGATCAGTTTTACCATCTTATCGATGACGCTCTCCCTGGCGGCCGTTTTTCTCCCCCTCGTGTTCATGTCCGGTGTGGTCGGCCGTATCTTCCGCGAATTCGCCGTCACGATCATCGTATCCATCGTCGCCTCCGGCATCGTCTCTTTAACGCTGACACCGCTGATGTGCGCGCGCATGCTCGGCGCGCGAGGCCACGGCACAAAAAAGACCTTCATGGAGCGCATTGCCGCCTGGTTCCTGGATCCGATCATTCGCTTTTACGGCGTCACTCTTACCTGGTTTCTGCACCACAAATGGATTTCAGCACTGGTGTGGGTGGGCTGCATGGCCGGAACGATCTACCTGTTCATGCTCATTCCCAAATCATTCCTGCCCGTGGGCGACAGCAGTTTTGTCAGCGGCGTCATGATCGGCCAGGAAGGCACCTCGTTCGAACAGATGCGCAAATACCAGAATCAAGCCGAAGACATTCTGCACCAGAATGAGGGCATCAGAATCACCTTCACCATGACAGGATCAAATTTCCTTTCACCCAATCAGGGGCTGTTGCTTGCGTTTCTAAAAAATCCCAAAGAGCGCCCCCCGATTCATCAGATTGCCCTTGATTCCATGATGCAGCTCAGCGCGGTCCAGGGAACCATGTCATTCCTGCGGCCGGTTCCCGTCTTGGAAATCAACACCGGCGGCGCCTCGCAATTCCAGGGACAATACGCCTACTCGCTTTCCGGACTCAATCCCGACGAGGTCTATGCTGCAGCGACAAAGATGACCGACGTGATGCGTCCCTACCCCGGTTTCGCGAGCGTCTCGTCCGATCTGTACAACAACACGCCTCAGCTTGAAATCAACATCCTTCGCGATCAAGCCGCGACCTATGGCATCTCCGCGAATAAAATTGAAGCACTGCTGCGCCAGGCCTACTCGCAGAACTATCTCTATCTGATCAAGAAACCCGACGATCAGTATCAGCTCATTCTGGAAATCGCCGACAGCGCGCGCGCCAATCCGGAAGACCTCGGCCTCTTGTATGTGAAGTCCGACGATGGCAAAACCTCCGTCCCGCTAAAGGCTGTCGCCACGTGGCACGAGCGGCTCGGCCCGCAATCCGTTAATCATCTGAACCAGTTCACCGCGGTGACGATTTTCTTCAATCTCAAGCCCGACACCACCATCGGACAGGCCGCCGATTTCATCGAAAAAACCGCGACGGGCATTCTGCCGGCGTCGGTCAACGGAAGCCTGCAAGGGCAGGCTCAGGAATTTCAGAACACCATGGGCCAGCTCGTCATTCTCATGCTGCTGGCGGTCTTCGTGATGTACGTGATCCTGGGCATTCTGTACGAAAGCTACGTGCATCCCATCACCGTGCTGACCTCCCTGCCGGTCGCGCTCGTCGGCGGGCTTGCCACGCTGGTTTTATTCAATGCCGAAGCCTCGCTCTACGCGTTCATCGGCATGTTCATGTTGATGGGCATCGTAAAAAAGAACGGCATCATGATGATCGACTTCGCCTTGCAACGCGTCGCCGAGGGCCGCAGCAGCATCGACGCCATTCACGATGCCAGCATCGACCGCTTCCGCCCCATTATCATGACCACTCTGGCCGCACTGATGGGCGCGCTGCCCATCGCGCTGGGCATCGGAGCCGATGGCGAATCGCGCCGACCCCTGGGATTGGTGATCGTCGGCGGACTGCTGGTCTCACAATTAATCACGCTCTACATCACGCCGGTGATTTACCTGTATATGGAAGGTTTCCAGAAGCACGTGCTCGATAAAACGTCGTTCTTCAAATCAACGCATGTCGTGAAGCCGGTGATTCATCCGGATGTCGCCATCGCGCACGCCTCGCACGAAGCCGAACCGGCTGCCTGAAAAGTGGCGAAGGCTTCTAAAAAGTGGCGCGGGCCTCTGTGCCCGCGC
>Ga0163144_10003833_pt1 | contig 34207 bp, 33 predicted proteins | sample OliLak19BULKMAT1_FD_123175 | JGI IMG/M metagenome (GOLD analysis project Ga0163144, IMG submission 123175) | Freshwater microbial mat bacterial communities from Lake Vanda, McMurdo Dry Valleys, Antarctica - Oligotrophic Lake LV.19.BULKMAT1 | ecosystem: Environmental > Aquatic > Freshwater >...
CCGCCAGCTCATGAAGATCATGCTGCCGACCGAGCAGGCGCTCTCCATGTACGCCTTCTCGGCCGATGCGATGGGCCGCGCCGATAAGGATGACAAGGACGCCGCGAACCTGCTGCGCATCCTCACACCGGTCTACAAGTTCCGCGCCTGCCGCGACAACATCCCGGTCGCCAGCGCCGCGCTCGAGGTCAAGGGCGGCCTCGGCTACATCGAGGAATGGGTGACGTCGCGGCTGGTGCGCGACGCCCAGATCGGCACGCTGTGGGAGGGTACCTCCAACATCAATGCGCTCGACGTGGTGCAACGCGCTGTCGGCAAGTCAGGCGGCCACAAGACGCTCAGCGCGGCGCTCAAGGCGAAATATGAACCGAGCGGCGTCCTCCCCGGACAGTACAAGGGCCTGCTGGGCGCCACGCTCGACCGCGTCGAGCGCTTCGTCGAGGCGGTCGCCGCCGATCCCAAACAGGAGAAGCGCTGCCGCCTCGCCGCCGGCGCGCTCTATCACGCCACGACGGCAGCATTGATGGCGTGGGAAGGCGCCACCCTCGGTGCCCAGGGCGGCGACGCCCGCCGCCTCTTGCTGTCGCGCCTGGTGATCGAGCATCGCCTCTCGCCGCAGGACCCGCTGTCGCTCAGCGAATCGCCATGGGAACAGGAAGCGATGGACCTGCTGCTCGACGACGCGCCGGTACCGCTGGCGAAGGCCGTCGCGTTGGTGGGTTAACGCTTCAGCACTTCCGCCGTGTGCTCTCCGAGCAGCGGCTCGCGATAGACGGGCTGTGACGGCTCATTCTTGAAGCGCACGACCGGCGCGAAGTGTTTGCGGCCCTCGGCGTCGGTCAGCACGGCGCCGCGCTTGACGAGGTTCTGGTCGGCGATGGCCTCGGGCAGCGTCGCCACCGGGCCCCAGCAGATGTCGAGCGTGTCGAGCCATTGCATCCAGTGCGCCAGCGGCTTGGTCCTGAAGGTGGCTTCGAGGAACTCCATCACCGGCTTCTGATGGGCGCCGGGCCATTCGCAGAGTGGCGCCATCTCAGGTTTACCGAGCGCGCCCAGAAGATTCTTGATGAACTTCATCTCCTGGCCCGCGATCACGAGCTGTCGGCCGTCGGACGTGTCGTAGACACGATAGAAGGCCGAGCCACCTGTCGTGCGCTGGTTCTTCACGTCGGGATGCTTGTTCTCGGCGAAAGCCGAGCCCACGACATTAGCGCACGATGCCATCAGTGCCTCGTGCATCGAGACGTCGATATAGTCGCCCTTGCCCGTAGTCTGGCGGCGCAGCAGCGCCATCAGCACGCCGGAGAGTCCGTGCAGGCCGCTCACCAGATCGGCAACCGGGATGCCGGGAATGGCCGGCCTTCCGTCGTCGCCCAGGGTCAGGCTCAGCACGCCGGTCATGGCCTCGAGGGCGAGATCGTGCGCGGCACGGCCGGGATAGGCGCCGTCCTGGCCGAAGGCGCTGATCGAGCAGTAGACGATGCCGGGATTTTTAGCGCTCACGGCGTCGTAGCCGATGCCGAAACGCGCCGCGACGCCGGGCCGGAACGATTCCACCAGCACGTCGGCTGCCGACGCCAGCTGGAAGAGATCGGCACGGCCCTGCTCGCTCTTGAGATCGAGGACGATGCTCTTCTTGCCGCGACCCATGTTGCGGAAGAACACCGAGGTGCGCTCATCCATCGGCTTGATATGGCGGCCGGGATCGCCCTCGCCCGGCGGCTCGACCTTGATCACCTCGGCGCCGTGATCGGCGAGCGCCGTGGTGAGATACGGTCCCGGCAGGAACCAGGAAAGATCGACGACCTTCAGTCCTTCGAGCTTCATGTGCCTTTACCCAGCAGCGAATCGTTGTCGGCGCCAAGCGGCGCGCAGGCGGCCTGCGTTGGCCTCACGCCATCGATGCGGATCGGATTGGCGATCACGCGCAGCTCGCCCTTCACCGGATGGGGTACCGAAGACACCATCCCGGTCTCGCGGGCGAAGGCGCTGTCGAGCGCCGCGTCGAGCTTGTTGACCGGCGCCGCCGGCAGGAGGCCGTTCAATCTCGCCAGCCACTCCGCCGTCGTCTGCGTACGGAAGGTCAGATCGAGTTCATCGGTCATTTCCGCGCGATTTTTTGCGCGGGTGTTGGGATCGGGAAAGCGCGGATCGGCCAAAAGGTCCTTGCGATCCAGCGCCTCGCAGAGCGACAGCCAGAATTTCTGCGTCATGCACATGATGAAGATCCAGCCATCTTTCGTGGGGAAGGTCTGGACCGGCGCCAGCGAGAGATGGGCACTCCGGGGCACCCGGGGCGAAACGTCGCCTTCGTTGAGATACCAGAGGCCGGGATAGGTGAGCTGATGCATGGCGACATCGTAGAGGCAGGTTTCCACGTCGCAGCCCTGCCCCGTCGTGCGCGCCCGCAACAGGCAGGCGAGCAGGCCCACGATGCCCGTCAACCCGCTCATGCTGTCGATCAGCGAGACGCCGACGCGCGTCGGCGGGCCGTCGGGCTCGCCCGTCAGCTCCATCAGGCCCGCTTCGGCCTGCATCAAGAAATCGTAGCCCGGCCAATCTGCGCGGGGGTTGGCATTGCGCGCGTTGGCACGGCCGTACGCCGAGATGTGCAGGCAGACGATCGACGGCTTCAGGTGTTTCAGGCTCGCATGGTCGATACCGAGCTTGGCCGGCTGCGTGCCACGCAGGTTGTTGACGACGCAGTCCGCGCTCTTGACCAGCGTCTCGAACTGCCACCGTCCCTGGGCCGACTTCATGTCGATGGTGACGCTCTTCTTGCCGAGGTTCCAGGCCTGGAAATACTCGCTGTCGTCCTTGCCCAACTTGTAGGGCCCGACCTGGCGTGACGGATCGCCATCGGGCGCCTCGATCTTGATCACCTCGGCGCCCAGTTCGGCCAGAAACATGGTGCCATAGGGCCCAGCGCCGAACTGCTCCAGCGTGAGCACGCGGATTCCCTCGAGGGGTTTTCCGGGGGGCTTCACGACACGGGATTCCGGCGCATCCACTGGCGCGCGATGATAAGGCGCTGCATCTCGTTGGTGCCCTCGCCGATGCAGGTGAGCGGCGCATCGCGATAGAGTCGCTCGATGTCGTACTCCTTGGAGTAGCCGTAGGCACCGTGAATGCGCATCGACTCGATGCTGTTCTCCAGTGCCGCCTCCGAGGAGAAATACTTGGCCATGCCCGCTTCCATGTCGCAACGCTCGCCGCGATCGAAGATGTCGGCGGCGTCGAGCGTGAGCAGACGGGCGGCGCGGGCGCGCGTCGCCATCTCGCCGATTTTTAGCGCGATCGCCTGATGCTCGCCGATCGGCTTGCCGAAGGTCTTGCGGATCTGGGCGTAGCTTGTGGCGAGGCGAAGCGCGCCCTCGGCGATGCCGACGCCGCGCGCCGCGACATTGATGCGGCCAAGCTCGAGGCCACCCGCCACCTGGGCAAAGCCCTTGCCCTCGACCTCGCCGATCAGATGATCGGCCGGGATGCGATAATCCTCGAAGATCAGCTCGGCCGAATCGATCGACTTGTAGCCCAGCTTCTCGAGCTTGCGGCCGACTTTGAAACCTTCCTTCTTGGGCGTGATGAACAGGCTCATGCCGGTGTGACGCGGATTGGCGATAGGGTCGGTCTTCACCAGCATGGCGAAGCACGAACCCTCGATGCCGTTGGAGATCCAGGTCTTGGTGCCGTTGATCACGTAGCCATTGTTGCCGTCGCGCTTGGCCACCATGCGGATCGACTGCAGGTCGGTGCCAGCATCGGGCTCCGTCAGCGCCAGCCCGCCGCGGATCTCGCCTGTCGCGAACTTGGGCAGCCAGTGCTGCTTCTGGCGCTCGGTGCCGAATTTCTCGACCGCCAGCGCCAGCATCAGGTGCGAGTTGAAGATGCCGGTGATCGCCATCCACACTGAGGACACGCGCATCACGATCTCGGCGTAGGTCCGCGCCGGCAGGCCGAGGCCGCCGTACTCGGGGCTGATCGTGGCGCCGAACAGGCCCATTTCCTTCATCTGTTCGACGATCTCGGCCGGCCAGCGGTCGGCGTGGTCGAACTCTTTGACCCGGGGCGCCACCTCGCGCTCGATCCAGCGGTCGATCGTCGCCAGAAGCTGGGCCTCGTCGGCCTTATCGATATTGTTCATTGCGTCCTCCCGCGCCGTCATCATGCCCGATGCGCGGAAGTGGACAAGGCCGCGAAGCCTCTGGTCGAAACTAGCCCGCCAGCAATCGCCTGATGTGCCGTTCGAGGTCGCCGTGATGATAGGGCTTGTCGATGAACGGGCTGCTCTCGCAGAGGTCGCCCGCTTCCTTGACCTTGCGCGAGACGCCCGACGTCAGGATGACCTTGAGCTGCGGTCGTTCGCGCCGAATCCATTGCGCCAGGCCGAAGCCGTCGAGGCTACCCGGCATATTCACGTCGGAAAATACGATATCGACGGCGGTGTTGGCCTTCAGGACTTCGACGGCCTCGTCGGCGCTGCCGGCCTCGACGACGCGAAAGCCGCATTCACGCAGATAATCCGAAACCGCCATGCGGATCAGTACTTCATCTTCGACGACCAGAATCGACGGCTGCGATGCCGGCGCCGGCTCGTTCGAATCGATACCCGCCGCATTCATGGCAGGTAGAACGTCCGTTCGGGCATGACGTTGCGCTTCCTGCGGAACAAACCCGTTGCCGCACTACCGCCGCCGCTATTTCCCATGTCATCATCCGAGAACTCGCTGCGATGAAGCAAGAAGGAAAGACCATGAGAAGGCGCCATTTCACCGCCGGGTTCGGCACGACGTTGCTTGCGGCACCGGTCTTCGCCCCCTCCGTACGGGCGCAGGGCGAGGACTGGCCCCAGCGCACCGTCCGCATCGTCTGCCCGTTCACCCCGGGCGGTTCGCAGGACAACATCGCGCGGCGCCTCGCGGCCAAGCTGACCGAGTACCTCGGCCAATCCTTCGTCGTCGAGAACCGCACCGGCGCCGGCGGCTCGATCGCCGCCGACAACGTCGCCAAGGCGGCCCCCGACGGCTACTCGATGCTGCTGGGCAACATCGGCAGCCACGCCCTGGTGCCGCATCTCTACGCCAAGCCCGCCTACAACGCCTTCACCGACCTCGAGACCGTGGTCTGGATCGGCACCCAGCCCAACCTGCTGTGCTGCAGCCCGAGCTTCCCCTACGACACGATTCCCAAGCTGATCGCCGCAGCCAAGGCCAAGCCCGGCACGATCAGCTACGGCTCGTCGGGGCTCGGCACCTCGCCGTCGCTCACCATGGAGCTGTTCAAGCAGAAGACCGGCGTCGACATGACCTTCATCAGCTACCGCGGCGCCGCCGCGGCCGCCTCCGACGTGTTAGCCGGCCACGTGCCGCTGTGCATCGCCAACATCGACTCGCTGATGAGCCAGGTGAGTGCCGGCAAGTTGAAGCCCGTGGCGACCACCGGCGCGACGCGCTCGTCGGTCTTGCCCGACACGCCGACCTTCGTCGAGGCGGGCTATCCCGATCTCGTCGTCACCTCGTGGTCGCTGTGGGCGGTGCCGATGGGCACGCCGGCCAAGATCAAGGAGAAGCTCAAGGCCGCGACCGAACGCGCCCTGCAGGCGCCGGACGTGATCGCCAGCATGAAGGCCGGCGGCTTCGAGCCCGGCACCATGTCGCTGCCCGACGTCGATGCCTTCATCAAGGCCGAGCACAAGCGCTGGGGCGAGGTCATCCGTGGCGCGGGCATCAAGCCGGAGTAGCCATCTGCTCCCGGACCTGCTGGCACCCGGTCTCGACCTGGTGTTCTGCGGCACCGCGCCCAGCCCGGCGTCGTTCAAGGCCTGCGCCTACTACGCCAATCCCGGCAATGCCTTCTGGCCGACCCTGCACGCGGTGGACCTGACGCCGGAGCGTCTCCCGCCGGAGCGCTTTCGCGAACTGCTGGGCCATGGGCTGGGGCTCACCGATCTCAACAAGACCGAATATGGCTCCGACCATGAACTGAGCGCGGGGGCAATGGACGCGAAGTCGCTCCATGCCAAGCTGCGCCGCTACAAGCCTGCCGCCATCGCCTTCACCAGCAAGCATGCCGCCGCCCTGGCGCTCGGTATCAAGGCGCCCCGCTACGGTCGCCAGAACGAACCGCTGGAAGGTGCGGTGGCTTTCGTGCTGGCCTCGCCGTCAGGCCGCGCCCGTTCCTTCTGGACGCTGGCGCCGTGGCGGGAGGCTGCCGCCTTCGTGGCCGAGCGCCGCCGCCGGCGGGAGCGCGCGGCATGATCGGCCGCCGCACGGCGCTCACTGCGTTGCTCGCCGCTCCAGCGATCTCGCACGCGCAGGACAGCTCCGCCCAACTTCGCGATCTCGCACGGCGTGCCACCATCTACCTGTTCCCGGTCTACGAGATGTACCGCACGCGCTGCCGCGCGACGGTCGACGATACCAATCCCTTGCGCCAGCGGCTCAACCGCTTCCGCCATATCGCAACACTGGCCGATGCCCGCGCGCGGGCGGTGACGACACCGAACAACGACACGCTCTATTCGTCGGCCTGGCTCGACCTCTCGATGGAGCCGCTGTTCCTCACCGTGCCGCCGGTCGGCGGCCTCTATTACAGCTACGCCTTCATCGACCTGTTCACCGACAACTTCGCCTACGTCAGCCACCGGCTGTATGGCGGCCAGCCCCCGCCGCACATGATCGTCGGCCCCGACTGGAAGGGCGATGCGCCGTCTGATGTGACTCTGGTCCGCGCGCCGACCAATTCGGTGTGGCTGATCGGGCGCATCCTGGTCGATGGGTCGGAGGAACTCGACCGCGTGCGGATCCTGCAGGCCCACGTGCTGCTGGAGACGCCCGACATGCGCAACGAACGGCGCATCCTCGAAACCCGCGAGCTGATGCGCCAGCGCACCGTGGCGCCGCCGGAGTCGGTGGCCGACTGGCCCACGCCCAACCCCGCCGATCCGTTCGACCTGTTCGAGGTCGGCATGAGGGCACTGGGCGAGAGCCCGCCGCCCGAGCGCGACCGCGCCCTGTTCGAAGCGCTGCCGCCGCTCCGGCTGCGGCCCGGCCGCAAGTTCGACGTCAGAGCCTTCAGCGAGGCCGAGCGGCGGACGATCCGGGCCGGCATCGAGCAGGGCCACGCCGACATCCGCGCTGCCGCAGGGCGCCCTGGCAAGAGCGTCGACGGCTGGACCTACAGCGACCGTCATCTCGGCAACTACGGCACCGACTATCTCTATCGCGCCGCGACAGCCCTCACCGCCCTCGGCGCGCTCGAGCCCGCCGAGGCGGTCTATGTCACCTGCAATGCCGATTCGGCCGGATGGCCGCTCGACGGCCGCCAGCGCTACGAACTCACCTTCTCGGCCGGCGACCTGCCGCCAGCGGGGGCTTTCTGGTCGCTTTCCATGTACGAGGTGACGCCAGAGGGCCGCGCCTTTTTCGTCGACAATCCGATCGGGCGCTATTCCATAGGCGATCGCACGCCCGATCTGGTGCGCACACCGGACGGATCTCTCACGCTCTATCTGCAGCACGAGCGGCCGACGGGTGAGCAGAGCAATTGGCTGCCGGCGCCGGCCGGTCCGATGCGGCTGATATTGCGGGCCTATGAGCCCGAGAAGCAGATGATTGAGGGACACTATCGCGTCCCGGCGGTGCGGCGGGTCGGCTAGGCGCTCGGGTCAGGCGCTCGGTTGGGCGCGCTGCGATTCTTCCTCGGCCTTGGCCTCGATCGCTTCCATGTCGTCGTCGCTCAGGCCGAAGTGATGGCCGATCTCGTGGATCAGCACGTGCCGCACGATGTGCGGCAGGTCCTCGCCCGACTCGCACCAGTAGTCGAGGATCGGGCGGCGATAGAGGAAGATGCGATCGATGTCGTTGGCGACGTGACCGGCGCCGCGCTCCATCATCGACACGCCCTGATAGAGACCGAGCAGATCGAACGGCGTGTCGAGCTGCATCTCCTTCTCGACCTCGTCGGAGGGGAAGTCATCGATCTGGATGCGCACGTTGCCGACATGCTTGCGGAACTCCTCGGGAATCGTGGCGAGCGCCTCGGCGGCGATCGCCTCGAAATCCTCCAGGCTGGGCGCTATGCCGAAGCAGGGCGTGCGCCGCGGGTTCGTGAACACTGGCATGACTCCCCCATATAGGAGCCGCGCGCGCTCGCCAAGCGCCCCGCAAGACAGATTGTTCACCGCCGTCTCTTGCCCACCGCCGACGGTTTGGCGCGGGAATCGCATGGTCGCGTTTCGGACCAAACCACCCTAAGCTCCCGACCCGCATGCTGAGTTTCCTCACCCGCCGCCTGATCGTCGCCTTCCTCGTCGCGGCCACCGTCATGACGCTGGCCTTCATCCTGACGCGGCTGTCGGGCGACCTCGCCACGTCGATCGCCGGGCCCAATGCGACGCAGGCCGACATCGACGCGATTCGCAAGGCCTACGGCCTCGACCGCCCGGTGCTGACGCAGTTCTTCGACTGGGTCGGCCGCGCCCTCACCGGCGACCTGGGCGAGAGCTACTTCTTCAAGGCCCGCGTCTCCACCCTGATCGCCGAGCGCATGCCGGTCACGCTCACGCTGGGACTGACCGGCCTGGTCATCGCCCTCGTGGTCTCGCTGCCGCTCGGCATCCTGGCCGCGGTCCGCGAGAACACCGCGCTCGACCGCTGTGTCCAGTTGGTGGCGCTGCTCGGTCAGGCGATGCCCAGCTTTTGGCTCGGCCTGATCCTGATGATCTTCCTGGGCTTGCAGCTCGGCTGGCTGCCGATCTCCGGCACCGGCTCGTGGCAGCACTATGTAATGCCCGGGATCGTGCTCGCATTCTCGGCCATCCCGGCCCTCACCCGCCTCACCCGCGCCGGCATGATCCAGGCCATGGGCAGCGACTATATAAGGACGGCGCGGGCCAAGGGCCTGTCGCGCGCCTCGATCCTGCTGAAGCACGCGCTGCGCAATGCCGCCATCCCGGTGGTGGCGATCGCTGCCGTCCAGTTGGGCTTCATGCTGGGCGGCTCGATCGTGATCGAGCAGGTCTTCGCCCTGCACGGCGTCGGCTACCTCGCCTGGGAGTCGATCGGCAAGAACGACTTCCCCGTGGTCCAGGCGGTCGTGCTGGTGCTGGCGGTGATCTACGTCGCCCTCACCATGCTGGCCGACCTGATGAATGCCGTGCTCGATCCGAGGTTGCGGGGACCATGAGCGTCGTCAGCCTGAACGCCGGCCCCAAGCGGGGCTGGAAGAGCGTCAGCACCTGGATCGGCGCCGTCATCGTGGGCATCGCAATGTTCTGCGCCCTCGCGGCACCCTGGATCGTGCCCTACGACCCCTTCGCGCAGGACCTCGGCAAGCGCCTGGTCGTGCCGTTCTGGATGGAAGGCGGCTCGACCGAGCATCTCCTCGGCACCGACCAGCTCGGGCGCGACTACCTCTCGCGCCTGATCTGGGGTTGCCGCATCTCGATGCTGATCGGTGTCACCGTCACGGTCGTCTCCGGCCTGATCGGCATCGCCATCGGCGTGCTGGGTGGCTTCATCGGCGGCCGGGTCGACGACGCGGTGCTGTTCGCCATCACCACGCGGCTCTCCATCCCGGTGGTGCTGGTGGCGCTGGCCGTGGTCGGCCTGCTGGGCAGCTCGATGACGCTCCTGGTCCTCACCTTGGGCCTGCTGCTGTGGGACCGCTTCGCCGTGGTCGCGCGCTCCACCACCATGCAGGTACGCAACCTCGACTTCGTGGCCGCCGCCTGGTGCGCCGGCTGCTCGCGCTTCCGCATCCTGACCCGCGAGGTGCTGCCCAACATCGCGAGCCATCTCGTGGTCGTGGCGACGCTGGAAGTGGCGCTCGCGATCCTGCTCGAGGCGGCCCTCTCGTTCCTGGGCCTCGGCGTACCGCCGCCGCTGCCGTCGTGGGGCCTGATGATCGCCGAGGCCAAGGACTACATGTTCTTCTCGCCCTGGGTGATCGTGATCCCCGGGGTCGCCCTCTTCGTACTGGTCCTCGGCATCAACCTTTTAGGCGACGGCTTGCGCGACCTGTTTGGCGCCCGGACCGATACATGAGGACGGATACGTGACGGCGCTCCTCGAAGTCGAACAGCTCGAAGTCGGTTTCGGCAGCCGCACCTCGGCGGTGCGCGGCACCTCGCTCACCGTCGAGCGCGGCGAGACCCATTGCCTAGTGGGCGAGTCGGGCTGCGGCAAGTCGGTGACGGCGCTTGCCGTGATGAACCTGCTGGCCCGTGGCGGACATCGCCGGGCCAAGCGCATGAGCTTCCAAGGCGAGGATCTCCTGAAGCTGGACGACACGGGCATGGCGCGGCTGCGCGGCAACGCCATGGCGATGATCTTCCAGGAGCCGATGACCAGCCTCAATCCCGCCTACACGGTGGGCTCGCAGATGACCGAGGTCCTGCGTCGCCACAAGGGCGCCAACCAGAGGATCGCCACCGACCGCGCCGCCGATCTTTTGGCCCGTGTCGGCATCACGGCGCCGGGCCTCCGCCTCGGCCAGTTCCCGCACCAGCTCTCGGGCGGGCTGCGCCAGCGCGTGATGATCGCCATGGCGCTGATGTGCGATCCGCAGCTGCTGATCGCCGACGAGCCCACGACGGCGCTCGACGTCACGGTGCAGGCCCAGATCCTGCGCCTGCTGGCCGACCTGCAGCGCGACCTCGGCCTCGGCATGCTGCTGATCACCCACGATCTCGGAATCGTGGCCCGCGTCGCCACGCGCGTCTCGGTCATGTACGCGGGCGAGGTCGTCGAGAGTGCCGCCACCGCGCAACTCTTCGCCGACCCCAAGCATCCCTATACGCAAGGCCTGCTGCGCTGCGTGCCGGTGCCGGGCAAGCAGCGCCAGGACGAACCGCTGGGCTCGATCCCCGGCACGGTGCCGCGCGTCGGTCCGGGCTTCGAGGGCTGCGCCTTCCGCGAGCGCTGCTCCTTCGCCGACGAGACCTGCGCCCATCTGATCCCGCGCAAGACAGCGAGCCCGGGCCACGACTATCTCTGCCGGCTGCCCGCATGAGCGCGATCGAAGTCCGCGGCGTCCACAAGACCTTTCGCGTCAAAGGCGGCATGCTGGGCAAGGACCGCCATGTCGTGGCCTGCGACGACGTCTCCTTCGCCGTGCCGACCGGCGGCGTGCTGGGCGTGGTGGGCGAGTCGGGCTGCGGCAAGTCCACCTTGGCCCGCCTCATCCTGGGCCTGCTCGAACCCACATCCGGCGAGATCGCGGTCGAAGGCCAGAAGATCTCCGACATGGACCGCAAGGCGCGCGCCCGGCTGATCCAGCCGGTGTTCCAGGATCCCTTCGCGTCACTCAATCCGCTGGCCCGCGTGCGCGACATCGTGGCCATGCCGCTCCGCGCCCAGGGCAACATCGACCGCGCCGAAGTCACCAGGCGCGTCGACGAGATGCTGGCCCGCGTCGGCCTTACGACCGAGATGGGCGCCCGCCTGCCGACGGAACTCAGCGGTGGCCAGCGCCAGAGGGTCGCCATCGCCCGCGCGCTGGTGCTGCGGCCGCGCATCGTGGTCTGCGACGAGCCGACCTCAGCGCTCGACGTCTCGGTGCAGGCGCAGATCCTGAACCTGCTGGCCGAGCTCAGGCGCGAACTCGGCCTCACCTATCTTTTTATCAGCCACAACCTCGCCGTGGTCGAGCATGTCGCCAGCGAAGTGGCGGTGATGTATCTCGGCCGCATCGTCGAGCGGAAGCCGACCGAGGCGCTGTTCCACCAGCCCGAGCATCCCTACACCAAGGCGCTGCTCGCTTCGGTGCTGACGCCCGAGCCTGGCCTCGGCGTGCCCGACGTTGGCCTCGGCGACGTGCTGCCCGACCCGGCCAACATCCCGCCGGGCTGCCGCTTCCATCCGCGCTGCCCGATCGCCGAGAAGCGGTGCTCAACAGAAACGCCGCCGCTCAGGCCTCGGCCCGGCGGCGGCGGCGTGGAGTGTCTTCTCGTTCCCTAGTGGCGGCGCGTTATTTCCACTTGGCGTAGTAGAAGCGCGGCAGCTCGTCGGGGAAGGTCTTGAACTCCAGCGCCTTCACGAAGGCGTAGGTGTTCACGTAGGTGAACAGCGGCATCCAGTAGGCCTTCTCGGTCATCAGCTTGATGGCCGCCGAATAGGCCTTCTTCCGCTCAGCAGGGTCGGAGGTGGCACCGCCGTCGGCGACCAGCTTCTCGAGCTCGGGATCCTTGGAGTAGTTGTCGAGCGCACCGGCGCCGTACATCACCGGGAAGATCGCCGAGACGTCATTGACCGAGTAGCTGCCCCAGCTGCCGTGAAAGATCGGGCTCTCGCCGCGATGATTCTTCTGGATGGCGGGCGCCACCTGGAGCTGGGTGATCTTGGCCTTGATGCCGACGGCGGCAAGGTCGTTCTGCTGGGCTGCGCTCCACGAGGTCGGCTGCACGTAGGTCACGAACTCGGTCTCGAAGCCGTTGGGGAAGCCCGCCTCGGCCAGCAGAGCCTTGGCCTTGGCCGGGTTATAGTCGTACTTCACCCCGGCATCGCCGTCGCAGCCGAACTGGCTGGGGAAGCAGGGCGCCGGCGGCACGCGGCTGCCGCCCTGCACCAGCTTGTCGGCGATGGCCTGGCGGTTGATGGCGTGCCAGATCGCCTGGCGCACCTTCAGGTTGGTGAGCGGATTGCCCGCCCCGGAGCGGCCGGCGGCATCGAGCGCTAGATAGCCGATGCGCATCGATTCCTGTCGCACCGCCTGCAGGTGGGGCATCTTGTTCACGTCGTTGGCCTGGTCGGGATTGATGTTCCACATCCAGTCGGTGCGCTGCGCCAAGAGCTCCGTCACCGAGGTCGCGAGGTCGGGCACGAAGCGCACATGCAGCGTCTTGATCGCGGGCTTGCCCTTGGGCGAGCCCGCCCAATAGTCGTCGAAGCGCTCGAGCACGACTTCCTTGCCCTGCTCGTTCTTCACGATCTTGTACGGACCGGCGCCGACCGGCTTGGCGGCGAAGCCCTCGGGGCCGACCTTCTCGCGATAGGCCTTGGGATGGATCGGCGTCACCATGGCGAGATATTCCAGCGCCGCCGGCGTCGGCCGCTTCATCTTGATGCGCACGGCGAACTCGCCGGTCTTCTCGGCCTTGTCGATCCAGGCATAGTTGGACGGCGTCGCCACCTTGCTCGCGGGATCGGCCGCCATGTTGAGGGTGTAGACCACGTCGTCGGCGGTGAGCGCGCTGCCGTCGTGGAACTTCACGCCCTGGCGGATGGTGAGGTCGAGCGAATTGTCCTCGGCGAACTTCCATTCGGTGGCCAGCGACGGCTTGATCTCGAAGGTCGAGGGATCGCGATGCACCAGCATGTCCCAGGCCTGGTGGGCCAGGATCAGTCCGGTGCGCTGGCTGTTGAAGTACATGTCGACGTTGGGCACGGCGTCGGTGAAGTTGATACGCAGGATATCGGCGCTTTTCTGGGCAAGGGCGGGACCAGCCAGCGCCATCGAGGCGGCGGCCAGAAGCGCGGTGCGGCGGATGATTTTCAAGGAAGCCTCCTGTTTGTTCGGTCGAGCCTAGGCCGTTGCGCCACAATGAGGCAAGCTTCACGCCAACTGAAAGGGACCCGCTATGACCGCCAGGCTCGCCGGCAAGACCCGCAGCAAGGCTCTCGCCTCGCTCGAGAAATGGAAGGAAGTTCCGGGTCGCGATGCGATCCGGCGCAGCCTGAAGTTCGCCGACTTCAACCAGGCCTGGGGCTTCATGGCCCGGGTAGCGCTGGCTGCCGAGAAGGCCGACCACCATCCCGAATGGTCCAACGTCTACAACAAGGTCGAGATCGTGCTCTCGACCCACGACGCCGGCGGCCTCTCGGCCAAGGACGTGGCGCTGGCCAGGATCATCGATTCGCTGGCGTGAATGAACGGCATTTGACGTTCAATCGTCGCGAATCGCCTTGTTTTAAAATTGCCCCCTGAAAAACGTCGATACAGCAGACCTTTTGGGGCACACCCATCGGACACTGCTTGTTCACTGTTGTTCAAAGTTGTTCAAAGTTGTTCGCGGTGTTCGGCTTTGTCCGCCAGCTCTACGCCTGCGGGTCGCCCTCGCAACAGCTTCTGCAGCTTCGGCAGGCCGTGAAGCATGCTCGCCCGCACTCGGGACTCGAAGGCAGACGATCCATCCATCATCCGCTCTTTATCGAGGGTGGGTCCGGGCGCGTCGCGACACCCTCGGTGACCTGGTGGCGCCCGCGCCGCAGGCAGATGTGGAAATGCCATGGCGGGCCGCTCTTTGCGGGTGTTGGTGCACTGGAGGTCAAAATCGAGGACCCAAGCCCAGCGCTTGGCAAAGGAGTCGTCCTCCTGACGCTTCGGGTGGAACGTGCTCCGTCGCAGCTGGGCGCGGTGGGCAACGGCCATCGCCGCGCCGGTGCCGCCGATAAAAAAGAAGAAGGCGTTCAGCTGGGACTTGAACAGGGGCGCGCGTCGGGGGCCGCGGCTTTCCGGCTTGGACATCTGAACCTCGTTTTGGACAGGAAAAAGCCCGCCGCGGCGGAGCCGGGCGGGCTTAGGAGCAGCGGACATCTGGTCCGCCACGATAGGCTTTTTCTTAGCCGGAACCTGCTGATCTTGTCAAATTATGTTGGAGCGTTCGCAGGTGCTGGCAGTGCTTGCATCCTGATGTAATGGTAAGGGTTCGAATCCCGCCCTGTCCGCCAACCAGTCTGCGAACCTTTTCTCCGGGGCATATGCCCGGAGAAAAGGCCCGGATTTCCGGTCACTGGCCCGCATGAAAGCAGCCCCGAGCAGCGACAAAATCAACGCCCGCTGCCGGCAGTTCGCTCTTTCTCCGCCGACTTTCTCCGGGCGATAGATATCGAGTGGTCGTTCGCAAGGCACATGTCTGCAGGGTTAGCATCGGGGGACTTGCGCACGGCTAGCCCGAAGTGCGATCTGCCGGTGTCGGTCCGGAGAAAGTATTTGCATTGACGCATGGACGGCCAGCCTCAATTCGAAAGGCAACCAGGCACACCAAGAACTTGCCGACACGGCATTTGACTGGGCGCATAGGCGTCGTCGGAAAGCCCGACGAAGTCGTCGAAGCCCTCCGATTCTAAATATGTATCGAGCTCGGGGCGGCCAAGCGCGACACCTGCTTTGCAGCCAATATGTTCGCACAGGCTTTCCAGAAAACGCGCGCCTGAAATGTGAATGCTTCCCATGGCGAAAATGACTTTCTAAATTATGCTTCCTGCAAAGACGATGGGGCCCGCGCCTACATAATGCATGGAACATTACCGCCATAGACTGACGTCGTCACGGACTGCCAAACCCAAGTAAAGGGCCGGCGCGAGCTGGCAGGCTCGTTACCCCGTAACGGAAGCTCCTGCCTGGCTGGCCAACCCGATAACGTGATGCACCCAGAAAGCATCTATCAGCGACTAGGCGAACTCGCGGTCTACGGTAGCCACTAGTGGTTCGAATCTAACACTTGGTAACCACCAGCAGAAATCTAGACACTCTGCTCGCTGGGGTCAGAATTCCCGCGCCGCCTGGTGAGGCCCACCAATCCACAGCAGAAAAGGACGGGAGCAGCCACAAGCCCCATCGCCAAAGCGACGTAGAGGAAGAGATCGTCGAGTATCACTTGGCTGCTCTTGTTCAACTAACGCAGACTTAGAATGTAAGAAGCCAGCGCGTTGCGTTCACCGCGACTGAGTTGGAAATCCGGCATGCGCGTGTGCCCGATAGAAAGGTAGCTATCGAGCGACAGTGCCGTCGTGCCCGGCTTGGCGGCGATTGCCGGGAAGGTCGGCACGCCGTCGGCGGTTGCGCTGCGCGGCTCGCGCTCGACGACATGGCAGGCCATGCACCAGCGTTCAGCGAACATGCGTCCGCTTCGAGAATCCTGAGCTCCCGCTGGGAGCGACAGTAGCGTCAATGCTACTGCCATCATCTTTCGCATGTACACCTCCATGCAATTTTTTTGGAGCTAGCCTGGGTATACTTTACAGGCCGCATGACATAGACAGTCTTTTAAAAGAACCTGGAAGTCCGCTGCGGCTACGCTGGCGACTTCATTCGATCGTTGGCCTGGAAGAATTTGCGCGCCAATGCCACCAGCTCGCCGTCGCTAGGATGATCGGCAGCCTCCACCGTCGACACCCGTGCCGACAGTTGTGGCGTATGCGCTGCGATGTACGTCGCGAGTTCCGTCTTGGCGCTGGCCGGACCAACAATCATGATCGCTCCTGCCCCGGTAACCGATTCGGTGACGCGCCTGAAGAAATCCTTGTCGACCGGCGCGTGGCCGCTCCCGACCGTATTCGCCTTGTGATGGAGGTGGACAGTCGGGTCGTGGGGCCGGATCACGTCGCGGTCGATATCGCTCGCGTTGAAGCGGAACACCTTGGCCTGGTGATGGTCGATCCAGATGATCGCGTGGAAATGCTGCATCATGTCGGCCCCCTAGGCGTTGAGGCGCCGCAGGGCAGCCTTGTCGCAAAGGACAACCGACCGACTCGCCGCCGCCAGTTTGATCAGACCTTCTCGGGCGAACTGCGTCAGCGTCCGCGAGACCGTCTCTATCGTGAGGCCGAGATGGTCGGCGATATCCGTGCGCTGCATCGGCAATTCAAAGCGGTCTTCCGTGGAGACCCGCCGCGCCATGTCGAGCAGGAAGGTTGCGACCTTCTCCTGCGCCGTCTTCCGGCCAAGCAACATCATGTGGTCGTGGGCCCGCTCGAGGCTGCGCATCATCGACGACATAACCTGGTCGCCTAACGCCGGATCGTCGTGGGCGAGCGTCTCGAAGCGGCGACGACGGTACGCGACGACCGTGGCGGCATCGACTGCATCGGCGGAGAAACGATGCTCCTCGCCGGTTTCCAGGCCGAAGATGTCGCCGGCCAGATGGAACGCGTCGATCTGGCGTCGCCCGTCGCTCAGGAGCTTGTAGGTCCGCACGGTACCCGACACGACCTTGTAGAAGAAATCGGCGACGTCGCCTTCGGCGAACAGCTCCTCGCCCTTGCTGAGGGCCCGGGCCGGACTGACCGGCTTGGCGATCGTGGCACTCTGGCAGGGCATCGCGGCGGCCCCCTTCATCATAATAGCGGCGGCGGTTGGCAGTCCGGAGCCGTTAATGGCGGTGTGGGCCTGCATCGAACTCTCCCCGGTTGCGATCATTGTGCGAACTCTGAGTAGCTCGCGCCCCAGGGCATCACCATTCAGGTAAAGAACTAAGGGATTCTACGTAGGTTGAAGATTAGGACCTGAAACCTATGCGCCAATACGGCTTGATCAGCTCCAGCGCGACCAGAACAGCTATGCCGGCCAGCAGGGACAGTCCGAGATCGTCGAGATGAAGGGGGCCAAAACGGAACAAATCCATGGCTGGTTGCCAGGTCAGGCTAACGGTGAGGATCGAGATGACGCCCGACAGCAGCAGCCACAGCGACAGGTTCGGGCGGGCAAACGCTGAGAACATCGAGCTGCTGAATGACCGGTTCACCAGGATCAGGCTGGTATTGATCAGCACAAGCGAAACGAACACCAGTGCCCGCAACTCGTTCTCCGGCATTTCCCGCGCAAGCCCGCCGGCGAAGGAGGCGGCGACGGCGGCGAAGGCAAGCACTCCCTGGACAAGGCTCCAACCGACCAGCCCACTGGACAGTATCTGGCTCTCCGGGTGGCGGGGCGGCCGGCGCATCAGGTCGTCCTCGTCGGGCTCGGCTTCGAAAACGATGGAGCACGCCGGGTCGATCACCATCTCGAGGAAAGCGATGTGGATGGGGGTCAGGACCAGGGGAAGCCCGAACAGCAATGGCAGAAGCGCCAGGCCGGCAATCGGAACGTGCACCGCTACGATATAGGCCATTGCTTTGCGCAGATTGTCGTAGATCCGGCGTCCCAGCCGGATGGTACGGACAATCGAGCCGAAATCGTCATCGAGCAGGACGATCGATGATGCCTCACGGGCGACGTCGGTGCCGCGACCGCCCATGGCGATGCCGATGTGCGCCGACTTGAGTGCCGGCGCGTCGTTTACGCCATCACCAGTCATGGCGACGATCTCGCCTTTGGCCTTGAAGGCCTCGACGAGACGGAGCTTCTGTTCCGGCATGATGCGGGCAAAGACATTGACCGTACCGATACGATCCGCAAGGCCGGCTTCGTCGAGGCGCGCCAGCTCCTCGCCACTCATTGCAGACCCCGCCTCCAGACCCGCGCGCAGCGCGATCGCCTCGGCAGTTGCCGGATAGTCGCCCGTGATCATCACAACCCGCACGCCGGCCGACCGGCATTCGCCGACTGCAGCCGGCACGTTGGTTCGCATCGGATCGGCGAAGCCAATGAGCCCGATGAATTCGAAGACAAAGCCCTGCTGTCCTTCGGGAAGCTCGCCCTCTGGAGGGAGTGCACGGGCGACACCCAGAACACGAACGCCGTCCCGGGCCATTTCGTTTACTGCGCCGTGCAACCAGCCGAGCCGCGCCGGCTCAAGGCGGCACAACGAACCGATTGCCTCAGGCGCGCCCTTGGCGCATGCCAACGTCTTCGCGTCGTCTGGTAGGCGCCAGACATTGGTCATGGCGAGCAGCCCGGGGCGCAGACCGTACTGCCGAATCAGCTCCAAGCCGCCGTAGATGCCTTCGATGCCGCGAGGCTGGGTCTCCGCCTGAGCCTTGATCGCCCGCTCCATGGGGTCGAAGGAGTCACGCCCACTCGCCAGCAGCGCCGTTTCTATCAGCCGCGCCTGATCATCAGATTCAGCCGGAAGCCGCAGGTCGGCAATTGTCATGCGATTCTCGGTAAGGGTGCCCGTCTTGTCGGTGCACAACACGGTCGCAGATCCCAGCATTTCAATCGCTGCCGCCCGGCGGGTCAGCACGCGGGCTTGCGACAGACGCCATGCGCCCATGACCATGAAGGCTGTCAGCACCAACGGGAATTCTTCCGGCAGCATCGACATGCCAAGCGCGATGCCACCCAGGATTGCCTGGAGCCAGTCGCCGCGCAGAAAGCCGTAAAGGAGGACGGCAATCACGCTGCCAAACAGACCGACCACGGCGAAGTAGTGAACCAGCCGGCGGGTCTGTTGCTGCAACCGCGGCGGCTCCGAGGCGATTGCTCCCAGCGCCTGACCGATCTTGCCGATCTCGCTGCGCGAGCCGGTCGCCCGTACGATCGCCAATCCATCTCCCCGGACGACGAGGGTACCGGAATACACGAAGGGCTGATCTTCGCCGCCCGGCCGGGCCATCGGCGCTTCCTCATCACCAGCGCCGCCAGTCTTCCGAACGGGAATCGACTCGCCGGTCAGTAGCGATTCGTCGATCAGGAGGTTGTTGGCCTCAGCGAGAGCGGCATCCGCCGGAATGCGATCACCTTCCAAGAGAACGACGGCATCGCCCCTGACAACCTCGCGGCCGGGCACCCGCTTGCGAACACCGTCGCGAATGACCAGGGCCCGCGGACTGGTCATGTCGCGCAACGCCTCGAGCACCCGTTCGCTACGCGTCTCCTGCACGACGGTGATCGAAACGGAGATCGTCGCGAAGAGAAGCAGCACCAGGGCCTCGGTGAGATCGCCCAGCACGAGATAAATCGCGCCCGCGCCAAGCAGCAGCGCGAACATAGGCTCGCGCAGCACGTCGCCGACAATACGCAGGAGCGTTCGTTGATCGGACCTGGGGAGATCGTTGAAGCCTTCGGCGCGCAGGCGCTGCCGGGCTTGCACCTCTGTCAGGCCAAGGGCGGCGCAAGGTGAGGAGTCCTGAGGCATCTCAATCCGCAAGGGCCGCAACCGGCCTCTCCGTCATGGTACTTGCCAACCGGTTCGCGGCATCGGCGAAGAGGCGATACTTGACACCAACAACCGAGAACTCACGCGCCCAGTTCACGAGATCGCCCCACGGATCATTGAGTTTCCCGAGGCCGCCAACGATGGCGACGACGGTCCCGACTTCGATACGTCCCTCGACGGCAAGCCAACCGCCGACACACAGCGCCACCGCGACGGCCAGATGATGCATGAGGTTCATCAGAAAATTCATGCTGTACTTGAGTTTGTAGATGCCCATGTTCAGCTCGAAGACGCGCTGGATTGGCGCAACTTCGAGGGCGTGACCCTCCGGAAAGGCGCCTTCGACGATAGTGCCGCTGATCTCGCGCTTCGTGAGGATACGGGCTTCTGCACGACGGTTGATTGCGGACTGCAGGAGCGGAACGAACACCATCTGCGGCACGAAGAATGCGAGGCCCAGCAGCGCCAACTCGGACTCGATATAGAACATGTAGCCGATCACACTCACCAGGATGCCGCCCTGCAGCAGCGGCTCGGAGATGCTGAGGCCCGCAAATCCACCGATCGGCTCGGCTTCCTCCAGGATCATGGCGACTTCCACACCCGTTTCGGCATGCGACCTGGAAGCGAGGTCGGAGGCGACGCCAACCCCGCGGACGCCATTGCGCAGTCGGCGGACGGTGCTTTCGGCCACCCATCCACGATAGATGTTGAGGACCAGTTTCAGGGACTGCTCTGTCAGTGCGACGAGCCCGTAAGTGGCCGCCAACCAGAAAAGCGTCCGAAAAGTTCCCTGGCCGATCACGTCATTGACGATACGCCGCTGCAGTTCGAGGGGCACCGCGCTCAGCAGGAAGACCGCTACCGACAGCAGCGCCAACCCGATCTGGTGCACGCCGGTGAAGTGGATGACGTAGCCCATGATGGTGCGTGGCATCGGAGCCGCCCCAGATCAGTCGCACGCCCCCAAAGCCGAGCGAATGCTCTCGACGAGAGCTCCATCGGACAGGGGCTTCTCGAGAACATAGCCGATTCCTGAATTTGCCGCGAAACTGCGCAACTCCTCGTTGGCGCGGGTGGTGATCAGGATCACCGGCAAAGACACGCTCCGGGCCCGAAGCGTGTCCACCAGTTCCAGCCCATTCATGTCCGGCATACGGTAGTCGATTACCAGGCAGGCATTGCGCGGCAGTGTCTTATCAGCCAAGAGAGCCGCCGGTCGGTCGTACAAGCGAACAACGAATCCCTCGACTTCGAGGGCGAATTTGAGGGAGCTACGGACCGCCGCGTCGTCGTCGATTACGAGAACGGTTCCCGCGTTCTTTCCCATGTTCTCGGCATCCTGAACGGTTGGGTGATGTCCACCCCCCTTACCTATCAGGTCATCGGATGTGCGACTTGATCCAGCGCAAGGTCCGGGCGATTACCAGAACGTTTATCTTACACCGCCATCGAGAAGCACCATTCGAACCAGTTCGGAGAGACTGGCTGCCTGCATCTTGGTCATCACATTGGCACGATACACTTCGACTGTGCGCGCACTGATGCCCAAGTCGTAGGCAATAATCTTGTTCGGCTTGCCGGCGACCAGGCCATCGAGCACCTCGCTTTCTCGCTCCGACAGCAGGTCCAAGCGCCCCTGGATTTCGGCGCGCCGCCCTTCTTTCTCTGCATCGGGGGCGTGACGAGCCAATGCCGACCGGATCGCACCCAGGAGAACCTCGTCGTCGAAGGGCTTTTCGATGAAATCGACTGCGCCCGCCTTCATCGCCTCGACAGCCAAGGCAATGTCGCCATGCCCAGTGATCACGATGACCGGCAGCCCGATTTTTTTTGCCCGAAGCTGGCGCTGGAGTTCCAGACCGTCCATGTCCGGCATCCGGACATCGGTTACAATGCATCCGTCCTGGGCGCCGGGCAGCGCGGTCAGAAAGGCCACCGCCGATTCGTGCACTCGTACCGCCAGACCCGCCGTACTGAGCAGAAACGCCAGTGACTGTCGCACTTCGACGTCGTCATCGATGACATGGACGACCTGGCTATTCGGCACGGGTTGGCTCCTCTTCTTCCCTGGTAGCACGCAGCGTGAACCGGAAGATCGTGCCACCCGATGGTCGCGCATCAACCCAGATCTTTCCGCCATGCGCCTCCACGATCGTGCGGCAAATCGACAGGCCAAGCCCCATTCCCTTGCGCTTGGTGGTCACGAACGGCTGGAAAAGGCGCGCCGCGACTTCCGGGGCGAGTCCGGATCCCGTGTCTGAAACGCTCACCTCCACGGTTCGGTCAGCGTGAGCCAGTGTGCCTATCTCCAGGTCTCGGCGACTGGAAGACTCGATCATGATCTCAATGGCATTGCGGATCAGATTGATCAGAACCTGTTGAATCTGGATGCGGTCGGCGAGAACGAGATCTGCGGCAGGATCCAGCCGGTACGACACCGCAATGCCATTCTCCTTGACGCCGAGCAGGGCCAGGGTGCTGGCGTCCTCTATCAGCTTCGGCAGGCTTTCGACGCGGCGATCACCTTCGCCGCGCGCTACGAACTCGCGGAGGCGCCGGATGATGTCGCCAGCGCGCAATGCCTGGTCGGCGGCCTTGTTCACGGCATCGCGGAGTACCAGCGCCGGCTCACCGTCGATTCGTTCGAGCAGCCTTCGGCACCCCTTCAAATAGTTGGTGATCGCCGTCAGGGGTTGGTTGATCTCGTGTGCCAGGGTGGAAGCCATTTCACCCAGCGCCGTGAATCTCGACATGTGCGTCACTTCCGACTGCAGCTCTTTAAGTCGGTTCTCCGTCATCTGCTGGTCCGTGAGGTCGCGGATGAACCCCGTAAAATAATGCTTTTCGGCCGCCTTCAGTTCGCCGATCGTAAGATGCATTGGAAAGGTCGTGCCGTCCTTGCGCTGTCCAATCACGACACGGCCGATACCTATGATGCGACGTTCACCAGTCGTCAGGTAGCGCTCGAGATAGCCGTCGTGCTGCTCCCGATGCGGCGTCGGCATGAGCTGCTTGATGTTCTTGCCGGCGACTTCGTCCATCGAATAGCCGAACAGCTGCTCGGCTGTCGCGCTGAGTGACTCGATGCGACCGCGCTCGTCGATGATGATCATTGCATCGGGAACCGTCTGCATGATGGACCGCAGCCGGGCTTCTGCAGCCTCCAGGGCGGTGGTCAGAACGGCAAGGTCCTTCTGCGCGTGGGTCGTTGCCGGCATCTAGTCCCTTCGGTTAAATCTCGAAGGTACGATAGCACAACCCGCTCGTTGCTACCCCGGCCCTTCTACCGCTTCGAGCCTATCGAAGGCGCGGAGCAAGGTGCCGACCCGATTGGCGGAGGACAGCCACTCGGCCAGGCGTGGATAGTTGTCGACCAGCCAGTTGAAGGCGCCTTGCACCGCGACAAAGGCCGCGGCCGCCTGGGTGACCTCGCCAAGCAACATCGTGCCCTGCACGTAATGTGGCACACACAGTATCAGCCCGACCAGGGGCGCCAACAAGGTATTGCCATGGGACACCATGGTCGTCCGCATGTGTTGTCCGCACAGCCGCCACCACTGACGGATGACATCCCTGAGTGCGCTCCCGACCGTCATCGTCGTTGCCTCGATGTCCGACGAGGTCATTGGTGCTGCCGCACTCCCACGCAACCGGGCGAAGGCGTACTTCAATTCGGACTCCGCCTGATTCTTGCACTCGATCACGTCGACCATGTGCCGGCCAACAAGCATCATGGCGCCGGTTGTCAGCGCAGCGTAGACGACGGCTGCAACGACCAGGTAGCCCGGGATACTGAAGGTCAGTCCTGATAGCTCGACATTCAGGGCACCGCCGACATGCCACAAGACAACGACGAACGTCGTGGCGGACAGCAGAGAACCGAGAAGACCCGCGACAAGATCGATTGGCGCATCCGTGGCCAGCCGGGCATCCTCGGCAATGCGGTACTCCGCATTCTGGTGTTCGCCGTTCCAGAGATCGAGACGACGATAGCGTTCGTCTCCTAGCCAGGCGTCGATCAGCGTCGCGGTAAGCCATGCCCGCCACCGCCGCTGGAATGTCATGCGGCACCAGACGGCGAATACCGCCAGGCCAATGCTCGGCACCGCAAGAGCCATCAGGAGATAGGTTTGGCGCCATATTTCGCGACCGTCGCGGAACTCGAGGGCGTTGAAAAAGTCGCGATTCCAGAGATTGAGCCGGTACTGAACAAACACCTGCAGCACCACGCAGATGACGAGCAAGCCGATCAGGCCCCAGGCGACGGCGACGTCCCGGCTGCGCCAGAAGCCCCGTGCGCCACGCCAGAAGCGGCGGAGCGGCTCGTGATCGGCCGGGGCCGGTGAAGGTGCGTCAGACATGGCCGCCGCCGTCCGACTTGACTGCCGCATTCCGGGCAAGCGCCGTCAACCCCAGGAAAGCAGCGTCTCGCCGCAATACGATCCGCACGGGAATCGCCGCAAGATAGGGTTGAAATCTGCCTTTTGCCTCGAAACGTTGGCGGAAGTCCGTGGCGGCCAAGTAACGGGCAATATGCGGAACGATGCCGCCACCTACGTAGACGCCACCCCTGGCCCCAAAAAGCAACGCAACATCACCGGCGACCGATCCCAGGAATGACACGAAGCTATCGAGGGCTTTCCGGCACGTATTGCAGGTCTCGTCGAGCGCTGCCCGCGTCACCTCGGCGGGTGTCCGTAGTTGGACTGCGACTTGGTCGATCGATGCAATCGCTTGATAGAGATTGACCAAACCAGGGCCTGACAGGACTCGTTCGACCGAAACATGCCCAAACTGCCGCCGGAGGATTTCAATGAGAGCCGCCTCACGATCGGTCGTCGCGGCCAAGGTCACGTGACCGCCCTCGCTCACGACAACGCGCCCTCCCGTGGGCCCCGGAATGTAGCAGGCCATTCCCAATCCAGTGCCAGGGCCGAGCAGTGCCATGGGCGCGCCATGAACACCGGCCCCCGGCCCGACCAAGAGCGTATCCGACGATGCCAGGTGGGGCAGGCTCCAAGCGGCAGCTTCGTGATCGTTGACGAGACGGACCACGTTGAAACCGAATTCGCGCCTCAGCTCCGTAACCTCCGCCACCCATGAAGAATTGGTGAGCGCACATCGGCCACTCACGACGGGACCGGCCACCGCGAAGATTGCCTCGTCTATCGACCCGGCACTGCCGTCGTTCGCGAGGAAATGCCGGATGGCGTCGTGAATTTGCGGATGAGGCTCAACGTCCAGAGACCGGACAAGTCCGAGCTCATTGCCGGACAATACCGCAAATCGGGCATGGGTCCCTCCAATGTCAGCCAGGAGGACGCGTTTCATCGCGCTGTACGTTTCATCGCGCTGTACGAGCCGCTTTTTCGGCCTGGATCAACTGTGCATACCATCGGGCAGATGCCTTCGGGATACGCCGTTGCGTCGGATAATCGACATACACGAGTCCGAAACGATTGGCGTACCCCGCACCCCATTCGAAATTGTCGAGCAACGACCACACGAAGTAGCCGCGAACATCGGCGCCCGCGGCGATTGCCTCGCGCAATGCTTCGATGTAGGTCGCGAGATAGTCGACGCGTTCCGGGTCGACGATCTCGCCCATTGCATTCGGTTCTTCGACGGCACCCGCCCCATTCTCCAGAACATAAATCGGCAGGCGATACCGCCGATTGACATCAATCAAGGTGTCTCGGAAGGCGGCCGGATCCAGTTGCCAGCCGATGGGCGATCTCGGCACCCCCGCGGGCGCGTCGGCCCAGGCAAATCCCAACGGAGCATTTGCATCCGCTCTGGCATAGACTGGTGAGTAGTGATTGACGCCAAACCAGTCTGGTTTGCGGCAAATCCGATCCATGTCTCCCGCCTGCACATAAGGTTCAATCGCGCGCGCGAGCGCAGGGGGGTAATGGCCCAGGATCTGCGCTTCGGGGAAAGCCTTGTTCCAGTACTCGTCCAGCAAGGTGGCCGCCGCCTCATCGGTCGACGTGCGGGCGGCCGGGCGAGCGGGCTGCATGTTGTGGATGGCTCCGATCGATGCCGCCGGGACGCTCGCCCGCAACACGTCGACACCGGCCCCGTGCGCCAGATTCACGTGATGAATGGCTTGGTGAAGGCCCGCTGGGTCGGTCGTCCCCGGCGGATGCCAGGCGAATCCATAGCCGAAGAGTGTGAACACGGATGGTTCGTTAAACGTGGCGAAACGACGGACTCGATCGCCAAATCTTTCCGCGACAAGCTTCGTATAGTCGGCAAACCAGCCGGCAATATCGCGATTGAGCCACCCACCCTGCTCCTGCAGGGCCTGCGGCAGATCCCAATGGTACAGGCACAGCCAGGGTTCGATGTCGGCGGCGAGCAGGCCGTCGATCAACCGGTCGTAAAAGGCCAGTCCAGCTTCGTTCACCACGCCACGACCGGTGGGCAGAACTCGCGGCCAGGCGATCGAGAACCGGTAGGCGCCGACGCCGAGATCGCGCATCAGCGCGATGTCCTCGGCGTAGCGGTGATAGTGATCACAGGCGACATCGCCAGTATCGCCGTTGGCGATCCGGCCTTGCACGCGACAGTATCCGTCCCAGACGCTCGGCCCACGCCCGTCGACCTGCGCTGCGCCTTCAATCTGATAGCTCGAGGTCGAGACGCCCCAGATGAAATTGGGCGGGAGCGACTTGGGCGCGATCTCACGGATCGTGGATGGGGGCTCCGGGATGAGCAGTTGCGGCAGGCTCGTCATGGGCAGGTTCCAGTCGTTGTGACCGCAATGTTGTTCAGGGCGTGATGGCGACTTTCAGCACGCCGTCGCGCTGATGGGAGAAGAGTTCGTAGGCCTTCTCGATTTCGTCGAGCTTGAAGCGATGCGTTACCAGGGGTCCGAGATCGATCCTGCCTGAAGCGATGACGTCCATGAGACGCCGCATGCGCTCCTTCCCCCCGGGGCAAAGCGTCGTGACGATCCGTGTGTCTCCGAGGCCGGCCGCAAAGGCATCGAGCGGAATGCGAAGGTCGGTGGAATAGACCCCCAGGCTGGAGAGGGTCCCGCCCGGCCGGAGCACGCGCAGGGCAGCTTCGAAGGTGCCTTGGGTGCCCAGCGCCTCTATGGAGGCGTCAACTCCACGACCATCCGTCAATTCCAGGATTGCCTTCACCGGATCACGGGTCTGGTAATCAATTGTATGATCGAGGCCCAGTGCGTCAGCGAGAGCAAGACGCTCCGGAATCGTATCGACGCCGATCACCGTGGTGGCGCCCATCAGGCGGGCGCCCAGCGCGGCGCAGAGCCCGATGGGTCCCAGCGCAAAGACTGCCACGGTGTCGCCGATGCGAACCCGAGCACTTTCGGCACCAGAGAATCCCGTCGACATGATGTCGGGGCACATGAGCACCTGCTCGTCGCTCAATTGTAGTGGCACCGGTGAGAGATTCGCCATCGCGTCGGGCACCAGCACAAACTCCGCCTGGCAGCCATCAATCGTATTTCCGAACTTCCATCCGCCCATGGGCTTGAAACCGTGGCGCGTACCAGCGCCGTCCTGGGAATGCTGGCCGCATAGGCATGCATAGCTGTGACCGCTGGGTGTGATCGCACCGGCAATGACCCTCTGGCCTTCCTCGTAGCCCGACACCGCGGAACCAAGTTTCTCGATGATGCCGACGGGCTCATGGCCGATCGTGAGGCCCCTGCTGACAGGGTATTCGCCTTTGAGGATGTGAACGTCGGTACCGCAGATCGTGGTTGTCGTAACGCGCATCAGTGCGTCGAGCGGGCCAACATCGGGCACTGGCTTCGAATCGAGGACGATCCGACCGGGCTCGACGAAGATGGCGGCTTTCATCTTTGGCATGGATGACCTCGTGAGGAGACGTACCGGCGTGCAGCGATTCACTCTAGGCGCGCCGATGAGGCCCTCCTTTGATGTACCTCAACGGGACTAAAACCATTTTGGCTTGAAGCATTTGATCTGTCGCAAGGTCCCTTTGGACGCGATGTGTTGAATGAGTGGGTACTCGACCAATCTATGCCGAGGGTCAGGTCCAAGGAGGATACATGCGCGCCAGACAAGTCATGACGAGACCCGTTCACACAGTGGCCGCGGACGCCTCCGTGTACGATGCGGCTCAGGTTCTGCTGAATGCCTGCGTCAGCGCCGCGCCCGTTGTCGACGCCGACGGGAAGATGCTTGGGATCGTCAGCGAAGCCGACCTGATGTATCGAACCGAAATAGGAACCGTGCCCGGCAAGTCGTGGTTGACGCGCCTTTTGGCCGACGATGCCCAGTTGGCGCGGGACTATATCCGGGCGCATTCGCATCGGGTTGCCGACGTTATGACCAGGAATGTCGTGACGGCCGAAGAGCGGACATCGCTCGGCGACATCGCCGCCCTCATGCAGCGTCATCGCGTCAAGCGTGTTCCAATTCTGCGGGAAGGCCGAATTGTCGGAATCGTGAGCCGCGGCAATCTCCTTCAGGGATTGCTCGCCCGTGAGCCCTCACAACCGGAAAGCTCGGCCGGTGACGACAAACTGCGCTCTGTCGTGGTGGCCGAACTCGCCAAGCACGGTTGGGCTTCATCGTTTCAGCCGACGAATGTTGTCGCCGAGAACGGCATTGTGCACCTCTGGGGCTATGTTAGCAGCGCCGCCGTCAAGGATGCCCACCGCATTGCGGCCGAAAACGTTCCCGGCGTGAAGCGCGTCGAGAACCACATGAATATCCTGCCGCCCGAGGTGCACTTCGGCATCTGAAGCTAAAAGGACAGGAGCAGCCGATGGCGCCGATTGACTACGTACGCTGGTTCGGAGAGTTGCGATCGGAAGATGTCGCGCTGGTCGGCGGAAAGAATTCCTCGCTGGGCGAGCTTTACTCGGCGTTGTCTTCACAAGGCGTCAAGGTGCCCAACGGGTTTGCCCTGACGGCAACGGCCTATCGGGATGCCCTCGATGCTTCTGGATCCTGGGACCGTCTGGGCGTTTTGCTCAAAGACCTTGGGAAGGACGACATTGGGCGTTTGGCACAGAATGCTGCAGCTGCCCGCGCCCTGGTTTATGCGGCGACCGGAACAAGCAAGCTGCGCGCGGAAATCGCGAAGGCTTACGAGCGCCTTGAGGCACAGTATGGCGCAGGCGTCGCCGTAGCGGTGCGGAGCTCTGCGACTGCGGAGGACCTGCCCACGGCAAGCTTTGCCGGCCAACACGACAGCTTTCTCAATGTCCGCGGCGCCGATGATCTCTTCGAGGCCTGTCGACGATGCTTCGCGTCGGTATTCACCGACCGAGCCATCGTCTATCGCAACGACAACGGCTTTGAGCATCTTAAGATTGGACTGTCCGTCGGGGTCATGAAAATGGTCCGCTCCGACCTTTCTGCGAGCGGCGTAGCCTTCACTCTCGACACGGAAACGGGCTTCCGCGATGTCGTCTTCGTCACGGGGGCGTACGGGTTGGGTGAAAACATCGTCCAGGGACGTGTCGACCCCGACGAATTCTACGTCCATAAGCCGACTTTCCGCGACGGCCACAGGGCTGTCCTGCGCCACTCACTCGGTCGCAAGCAGCAACGGCTGATTTATGCTGCGGGCTCCGGTGATCGGAGCACCGCCAATGTCGACACCTCGGCCGCCGAGCGGGGTCGCTACTGCATCGACGATGGCGATGTATTGAAGCTCGCTGGCTATGCGATCCGAATCGAGGACCACTATTCCCTTCGCGCCGGTCACCCCGTTCCCATGGACATCGAATGGGCAAAGGACGGGATCGATGGCGAGCTCTACATTGTCCAGGCACGACCGGAAACGGTCGCATCCCGCAAGGTAACCGGCGATTTCCACACTTACACGCTAAAAGGCAGCGCAACGACGCTCGTTACTGGTCGTGCCATTGGCGAAAAGATCGCCAGCGGTACCGTGCGGATCGTAGCCAATGCACGGGATCTGGCATTGTTCCAGCCCGGCGACGTGCTCGTGGCGGAAACCACCAGTCCGGACTGGGAGCCCGTGATGAAGGGGGCCGCCGCAATCGTGACAAACCGTGGTGGTCGGACCTGTCATGCCGCGATCGTGGCACGCGAACTCGGGGTTCCGGCGATCGTCGGTGCGGAAGGCGCCACTGACCTGCTTTCGGCAGGACAGATGGTAACGATATCGTGTGCCGAAGGCGAGATCGGCCACGTCTTTCGAGGACAACTTCCCTTCGAGACTACCGTCGTGGACGTGAGCGATCTCGCCCGTCCTCGCATGCCAATCATGGTCAATCTCGGCAATCCAGAATTGGCATTCAGGACTGCCATGCGCCCCAATGACGGTGTCGGATTGGCCCGCATGGAGTTTATCATCAGCGAGCACATCGGCATTCATCCGATGGCACTGGTGCAGCCGGAGAAGGTGATATCTGCTGCCGATCGCGACGTCATCTCGGCCCGCGTCGCGCGATACTCCTCCCCTTCCGACTTCTTCATCGAGACACTGGCCGAGGGTGTCGGGATGATCGCTGCAGCCTTCTACCCCAAGTCCGTCATCGTGCGCCTGTCCGATTTGAAGACGAACGAATATGCGCGTCTCACCGGAGGTGCCAACTTCGAACCCAAGGAAGAGAACCCCATGATCGGGTTCCGCGGTGCCTCCCGCTATGCCCACCCCGCCTATGCGCCAGCGTTTGCCCTTGAATGCGCCGCACTGCGCCGGGTTCGCGAGACGATGGGACTGACGAACCTGCGGATCATGGTCCCTTTCTGCCGGCGGATCGACGAGGCGCATCGAGTTATTTCTGTCATGGCGGAGAATGGTCTCCGTCGCGAGGAGAATGGACTCGAGATCTACGTCATGTGCGAGATTCCCAACAACGTCATCCAGGTCGATGCCTTCGCCGAAATATTCGACGGCTTCTCGATCGGATCGAACGACCTAACGCAGCTCACGCTGGGCGTCGATCGCGACTCGGAAATTGTCGCGTTCGACTTCGACGAACGCGATCCAGGCATACTCGAGATGCTGCGCATGGCCGTCGCTGGCGCCAAGCGCAACCACCGTCACATTGGTATTTGCGGCGAGGCACCGGCCGATTATCCAGAGATCGCTCGATTCCTGACGAAGATCGGCATCGATTCGATCAGCGTCAATCCCAGCAGCGTGCTGCGGACCCTAAAGGTCGTGAGCGATGCCGAGCGTTCTTGCGCAACAATCACCCCACTGCTGCTGCCTACGGCCTGATGAAGATCAAAGAATTGTCGTCGTAGAGGTTGTCCGCGGCGGCCGTCAGCTCAGCGGCGATGTCGCCGTTCGACCGCATGTTCTTGAACAGCCGGATCGCTTCCGACAGGAGGCAGCGCGCCACAACATCGCTCGAGATGCCTGGGTTGGCGGCTTCCTTCAGCGCCGCCGGGACGTGGCTTGCGACAAGCTAATGCGCACTCATGAGGAATCCCTTCCATTTCTCCTCCTCGCACCGGAATGAGGCACGGCAACTCTGCTTCGCACTCGAAACTGCTGCGCGCCCTCATCATTCGGACCGATCTGTGGAAGTGCCTGCTAGTTGCAAGGGAACTACGCGAGGATGCTGTCGCACTCCTTGAGCTGGCTCAAGGCGGCGTTACGAACTCCTCAATAGGTTATCTGATCGGTCGTTTGGGCAATCTCGGCACTAACTCGCCGAGCTAGTTTGTTCGACAACGTGGAGGAGAAATCGTCGTGGCAAAGATGAAAGCAATCCTGGTTGCGGTCGACGGTTCCCAGTGCTCCGACCGTGCGGTGCACCATGCACTTGAACTGTTGGCAGCCGGCATAGCGGCCGAGCTCCATCTTTTGAACGTGCAGCCCAACTTGGGCGGAGCGGTCGCGACCTTCATCGCCAAGGAGCAGCTCGACGCCTACCGCCGCGACGAGGGTACTAAGGCAGTCGCCTCAGCGGTCGAGATCGCCAAGGAGGCGTCGGTGCCGGCCAAAGCGCATATCGGCGTTGGCCGCCATGGCGAGGTAGCCAGCGAGTTCGCGCAAAATCTGGGGGCCGGTCTGGTCGTGATCGGCACGCGCGGCCACACCGGCCTTACCGGCGTCCTCCTCGGTTCGGTTGCCCAGGATGTGATTGCCCACGTCAACGTGCCCATCACACTCGTCAAATAGCGCTCGCTCTGCGCAGTTGTGGCGGCGGGTGATTGCCGAGCGGTGGTACGCGAGTTGCCACATCATCGATCAAATTTCGCGGACGCGGCGGACGGCGTGCCCGCTTTCCCGCATACACCGTCAATCCGACAACGATGGCGGTTTTGCTCGGCGCGTCTCTGGCCGGGCACCCGCGTTGTCTCTCATCGCCAGAGCCAATCCGACGCCAAAGCCCAACGCGGTCATGATGACGACAATAAATGCTGCCTTCCCGAGATCGAACGGCTCGACAAGATAGATTGGCTTGATGAAATAGATCCACAGGACGAAATCGATCATCCATTGGGCGATACCCAAGGCGACCAGGATAAACCAGCAGACATGCCATCCGCCGACCGCGCTTGCGACTATAAAGCCTGCCCTAACAGTTCGTTCGCTCACGCCAGCCTCCGCTGATTGATCGCGAAGCGTTGCACACCAGAGCGCACCTCACGTTGATTTGCATCAATCTGAGAAGCGGAGTGATTTATCCGGCATTCAAGTAGGTCCCCGGCACCGTACCAGCCCCTCCCGATGGCGGTCCGTAGCCTGAGGAAACAACAGCGCGTTGCCTGCCTGATGATTCCGCTCAGCATAAGCTCGACGTAGTCTCTCAGCACCCAACAAACGCTCGCAGAACAGGATCACCTCGGATAAGAACTCCTCACTAACCCCGCGCTCCGTATATTTGCTCCGCGCCAGCAGATCCTGATCCACCGTCGCTCGATCAGCGTCAATCCGGGTAGCGTTCCACGGACCTTGGAGGTTGTGAGCGAGGCCGAGCGTTCTTGCCCCGAGGCTATGGCCGCGCCTCAGTCTAGGGCCTGATAAAGATCAGGGGATTATCGTCGTCGAGGTTGTCGGCGGCCGCCACCAACTCAGCGGCGATATCGCTGTTTGGTCGTCCATTCTTGAAGAGTCGGATCGCCTCTGACAGCAAGCAGCGGGCCACCACATCATCGGTGATTCCCTTGCCCGATGCCTCGGCCAAGGCCGCCTCAACATGCCGGGCGACCAACTGATGCGTGCTCATAACTGAACTTCCTTCAAATGCCGCGCGAATGCCGGCCATCGACATACTTGAGGTGAGGGTCGAAAGCCGCGCAGACGAAGCGGACCAGCGGTCGACCGCGCTCGGTGACATACAGCTTTTCGCCATCGCGGCTGACCAGGCCATCGTCGACCAGCGCCGGCAATGCCCTGATTCCCTCCAGGAATGATCCGGCGGAGACGTCGTGGCGGCGACAGACTTCTGCCAGATCGATCGAGAAAGTGCACATCAGCCGCTCGATGATCTCGCCGCGCAGCCGGTCCGCAGCAGTGAGTTCCAGCCCGCGCACCGAGGCAAAACAGCCAGCTTCGATGAGCGTCCGGTAGCGCGCCGGATCGGGTGCGTTCTGGGTGTAGCCGCGGGGCAGGCTCGAAATCGCCGAAGCACCGAAGCCGACGACCGACGGCTGGTCCTCGACGACGTAGCCTTGGAAGCTGCGTCGCAGCCGCCCGTGTTCTGCCGCAGTCGCCAGCGAATCGGTCGGGCGCGCATAGTGATCGAGGCCGACCTGGCGGTAGCCACCGTCGACCAGGCGTTGAGCCACGAGGCCGGCCATGGCGGCTCGAGCGCCGGCTGCCGGTAGCTTCGCCGGGTCAATAAGGCGCTGGCGTGCTTTCATCCAGGGAACGTGGGCATAGGCAAAGACGGCAAAGCGGTCGGGCGCCAACTCGAGCGCGGCATCGAGCGTGCGCGCGAGGGTTTCGGGCGTCTGGAGTGGCAGGCCATAGACCAGGTCGAGGTTGATGTGGGCAATGCCTGCGGTGCGCAGCCGGGAGATGGCCGATGCCGTATCGTCGATTGACTGCAGGCGATTTATCGCTTGCTGCACGTCGATGTCGAAGTCCTGGACACCGAGACTTGCCCGATCGACGCCGATATCCCTCATCGTCGCCACCAATGCGTCGTCGCAATAGCGCGGATCCACTTCCATCGAGGTTTCCGAGCCGCCGCGCCGGTCAAACCGGGCGGCCAGCCGCTTCGCCACCTCTATAATGTTCGCGGCGCCGAGGTGGGATGGCGTGCCGCCGCCCCACTGGATCGAGCCGACGAGCAGTTCGGGTACTGTGCCGGCGACCAGGTCGATCTCCTTCAGGAATGCTCGGGCATAGGAGTCCAGTGACTCCGGACGGTTTACTGCAGAGGTGTGGCAGGCACAGTACCAGCACAGGCGCGCGCAGAACGGGACGTGCAGGTAGACCGTCGAGCAGGTACGGACCAGGTCGGGGAGCCACGCGCGATGCTGCACAGGCCCTACGGCG
>Ga0163144_10003839_pt1 | contig 34172 bp, 24 predicted proteins | sample OliLak19BULKMAT1_FD_123175 | JGI IMG/M metagenome (GOLD analysis project Ga0163144, IMG submission 123175) | Freshwater microbial mat bacterial communities from Lake Vanda, McMurdo Dry Valleys, Antarctica - Oligotrophic Lake LV.19.BULKMAT1 | ecosystem: Environmental > Aquatic > Freshwater >...
ACTGCTGTTGCCGGCGAGTTTTCTGCCGTTGGCGGAAGACACCGGTCTGATCGTGCCGATCGGCGAGGCGGTGCTTCGACGCGCGTGTGAGACGGTCGTCCGGTGGCGCGCCCAGGGACAGACGACGGACGTCCGGATCGCCGTCAATCTGTCGGCCGTGCAGTTGCGCGATCACGGGTTCGAATGCCGAGTGGCGGCCATTCTGTCGGATACCGGATGCCCGCCGGATGCGGTGGTGCTCGAGCTGAGCGAGAACAGCACCATGGTGGACGGCGAAGTCGCGATCGAAACGTTGCGCGCGCTCAAGGAACTCGGACTGCGACTGCTCGTGGACGATTTCGGCGTGGGGCACGCATCGCTGACGTTCCTGCGCGAGGCGCCAGTAGACGGCATCAAGATCGACCGCCGCTTCATTGCACAGATGCTGGTGGACCAGCGTGACTTGGCGATTGTATCGTCGCTGGTGCGCCTCGCTCGAGGACTCGGCCTCGATGTCATCGCCGAGGGCGTGGAGACGGCGGAACAGTCACAGCGACTCACGCGCATGCAGTGCGCCGCCCAGCAAGGGTGCTTCTTCAGTGATGCCATCTCGCAAGCGGACATGGATCGCATGTTCGCGCAGGAAGCATCGCGCGAACTCGAACCGCGTGTGCTGCGGCCGCGGGCGGTCCAGGCCGCGGGATGACCGCGCGCGATTCGTGACTGCGAGGTGCGATACGCGCAGCGCGAGGCACGCCGCGGAGATGACGCAACAGAAACGGCCGGCCTTCGCGATGAAGGACCGGCCGTTTCGTTGTCTGATGCATGGAGCGTGTCGGGATCGAACCGACGACCCCCGCCTTGCAAAGGCGGTGCTCTCCCAGCTGAGCTAACGCCCCGAATTCTGCTGCACCGGCAATGTAATCACGATCGGAGCGCGATTCCACCCGTCGATTCCCCTGCACTCACCGGTCTTCGCGGTGCGAGACGAAGAAGCGCACAAGAAGGAGATGCGAGCGGGCGACCATCCGGAGATGATCGCCCGCTGTCTCACTTCATCAGTTCCGATGAACGCGAGTGCTACTCGTGCGCAGGCAGCGGCTCCATCGTGCGCGGATCCACCGGCACCTGTACTTCGTCCCGGTTCGGCGTCGTCATCATGAAGACGCGCATGACGGGGAAGGCATCCATGAACGAGGTGTAGCAGAAGCCCCAGAGCCCGAGGAAGCCGAGCGTGATGCCGATCTCCCAGATACCAAACGGAAGCGACGTCAGCGTCTCACCGTAGATGGAGGGGTAGATCTCGATGTAGCGATGCAGGTAGAGACCGATGATGCTGCAGACGGCAAACAACACGAACGTCGGCAGGTACATCTTGGCGGCCTTCGAAATGAGTCCGAAGAATGGCAGGACGAAGATGAAGATCGGAATCAGCTGCGTGACCTGCTTCCAGACGCCCATCAGACGCAGGCGGTAGAAGTGCGTCTCTTCCGGCATGTTGCCGTACCAGATCACCAAGTACTGGCTGAAGCTGATGTAGCCGAAGAAAGCGGTGAATGCGAAACCCAGCTTGCCCAGATCCCACAGCTGGTCCATGGTCGCGACATCGGTCATCTGCAGGTGCTTGCGCCACCACATGGTGAGCAACGACAGTGTCATCACCATGTTCAGCCATGCGCCCATGAACACGATCCAGGCGTACATCGTCTGCTGGAAGTGCAAGCTGATGGACATGGAGTAGTCCCACGCCATGAAGCACCAGCCGATCACGAACGACATGCACACGGCAACGGCCAGCTTTCCCTGCACCGAGTGCTGCGTGTGCAGCTCACGACGTTCGTCTCCGAAGGCCGCACGCATCTTGGCGCGCAGTCCGGCTGCCCACTTCGCTCCGTACTCCGGCAACACGGCCACGTCGAGACGCACCGAGTTGTAGACGAAGAGCAGCTGCAGCAGCGTCATCGCGCCGAAGAGCACGATGCCACGCAACACGAAGAACGTCGGCGCGAGGTACGTCGCCTTCTCTGCCACCGGGATGGCTTCGCGGCCCGCCCACGTGAAGATGTGCGACTGGCCGGGAATGAGGATCACGAGCAGCAGGATGAACGCGACGGGCATGAACGCGACGTAGCCTTCGACGAAGCGAACCACCGGTCGCGACCAACGCGCGGTGACGATGCGCTGCACCGCTGCAAACGCCACACCTGCGGAGGAGATCGTGGCGAAGAACAACCAGTTGTAGTGCAGCGCGTACCAGGCGCGCTCCTGACCGGTGAAGACACCGGCGAGGAACGTCGCGATACCGACGAGCGCCAGGACGAGGCTCGCGGTTTTGAAGATGCCCGGAATCGGCTTGCCAGCGAGACGCTTCGCGAACTCCTGACGCGTCGGATAGCTGTAATGCTGGCTCACTAGTGCTTCTCCTTTGCTGCAGCAGCGCCCGGACTGTTGCCGCCCTTGAACGTGGCAGAGTTGATGCCCTTGGAACCGGCCGTCGGTTGCTGCGTCGGATGCAGGTACGGCACCGGCTTGGTCGGTGCAGACGCGGTGTAGCCCGGCACGCTCGTGCCGTTCTGCCCCGGATATCCGGCGGCCGTCGAGTCAGGCTTGAACGGCGTCTTGCCCTGCAGCGTGCGAATGTAGTTGACGATGTCCCAACGGTCGTTCTCTTCGATACGATTGTAGCTGGGCATCAGACCACGACCGTTGCGCATCATGCCGTAGATGTAGCCGTCGGTGAGAGTGTTCTCCACACGGTCGGTCATCAGTGAAATGCCGATGATGCCCGAGGATGCGGCCTTGGCGTTGCCGTAGCCGCCGACGCCATGGCACACCGCGCAGTTGATCTGATAATTCTTGCGTCCGTTCTCGACCGACCGCTCGTCCACCGCGATCGGGTTTGGCACGACGGCCAGCGAATCGATCACGCCGGGCAGCGGGTTATACGAAATCGCATAGGCCGCCGACGAAATGCCGCTGATCGGCACGCTGTATTTGGGCTGGCCCCGCGGCGGGGTCGTGGTGTCGTTGTCGTTCTGCGACATCGGCTCCCACGGATCGATCTTGGGCTGGCGCTTGAAATCGGTGAACCACGTGCAGGCGCCGAAAACCATCGGCAGCACAAGCACCGCGCCGAGTCGGGCCGACCGTGCAGCAGTGGAACGCATGGCGGACGAGGTTTCAGGCTTCACGTCGCACCTCCACGGCACCGTGCTGAATGAGCAGCGCTTCGGCCTGCGGGGCCTTGACGGCGTCGCAGGCGACGAAGATGCCGAAGTAGCCGCCGGAGAAGCGCACGTCGTACCCAGTCGTGGCGGTGAGACGCGGAATGCGCGAGTTGATGAACATGCCGGCGACGGTGGAAAGTGCGCCGACGAGCACCATCACTTCGAAACCGATGATGGTGTACGGAATCCATGATGCGATGGCCTTGCCACCAGTCACCAGCGGCCAGTATTCCGACGACCAGATCGCAATCCAGTAGCCGAAGCTGACGCCGAGCAAACCACCAATCAGCGTGAAGCGACGGACCACGCTGACCGGTGCGTCGATGGCGTGCTCCAGCTCGTGGCGGATGGTCGGCGAGTAGACGGTCACGTCGCCGATCTTCTTCTTCTTCAGATCTTCGATCGCGGCGCAGGTGGTGTCGATCTCATGGAATGCTCCAACGACGCCTTGCATCAGTGATGCCCTCCACCAGCGTGCTTACGACGCGGTGCCACGATTTCCTTGAGCTCGGCGATGGCCATGACCGGCAGCTGCTTCACGAAGAGCAGGAACCACATGAAGAACCAACCGAACGATCCGATGAGGAACGACATGTCGATCCAGCTGGGCAAGTACGATCCCCACTGCCATGGCTCGAACTCGTGCGAGAGCGACGGCACCACGATCACGAAGCGCTCGAACCACATCCCCAAGTTGATGAAGATGCTGAGCACGAACAGCCACGTGGGGTTGCGACGAAGTTTCTGCGACCAGAGCGACATCGGCAGCGCCATGTTGCAGAGCAACATGATCCACGCCGCCCACCACCATTGACCGAAGACGCGGTTCCAGAAGAACTCCTGCTCCGGACGCACGCCGCTGTACCAGGCGATGAAAAACTCGATCATGTAGGCGCAGCCGACCACGAGCGACGTGAAGAGCACGACCTTGGCCGTGGCGTCGAGGTGGTTGAGCGTGATGTAATGCTCGAGCCTGAACCACTTGCGCATCGGGATCGTGATCGTCCACACCATCGCGAAGCCGGAGAAGATGGCACCGGCCACGAAGTACGGCGGAAAGATCGAGGCGTGCCAACCCGGCACCAGCGACATGGCGAAGTCGAACGAAACGACGGAGTGCACGGAGAGCACGAGCGGCGTGCTGAAGGCCGCGAGGAACAGATACGCCTTGGCGAAGTGACGCCATTCGCGATCGCTGTTGCGCCAGCCGAGTGAGAGAATGGCGAGGATGCGCTTGCGGGCCGGATTTGTTTCCTTGTCGCGCAGCACCGCGATGTCAGGAATCAGGCCGATGTACAGGAACGTGGTCGAGATGGTGAGGTACGTCGAGATGGCAAAGACATCCCACACCAGCGGCGACTTGAAGTTCGGGAACAGCAGACGCCAGTTGGGATACGGCAGCAGCCAGAAGAACTTCCACGGACGCCCGATGTGAATGATCGGGAAGAGACCGGCCGTCATGACGGCGAACACCGTCATCGCTTCAGCGGCGCGATAGATCGACGTTCGGAAACCGGCGCGGAAGAGGTACAGAATGGCGGAAATCAGCGTACCGGCGTGTCCGATACCGACCCAGAAAACGAACGTGATGATGTAGTTGCCCCACATCACCGGCGGCTCGTATCCCGCCTGCCCGAGGCCCCAGTAGATCTGGTAGATCCAGGCCGACATGCCGATCAGCATGCCGAGCACGGCGACCATCAAACCCATGAACCACTTCTTGGTAAAGCCAAGGGTCGCGATGATCTCGCGATCGACCTGCTCGTAATCCTTTACGGCGGGGAGTTGGACGTCGGCCGACGCAATGTTCGGCCCACGGATGCCCTCACGCACCGGATGCGTGACGCTAGCCATGTGCGATGCGCCCCCTCAGGCCTTGGCCGACGCCGCAGGCGCCGGATGGTTGATCTTCTTCAAGTAGACCACCGCGGTGAATGCGTTCAATTCTTCAAAGACGTGATAGGCACGACGATCGTACGCGAGCTTCGAGACCGTCCAGTTCTCGTCCGCCGCATCACCAAACACGATGGCGCGTGACGGGCAGGCCTGCGCACACGCCGTCGTGAACTCGTCGGCCTTCACCGGACGACCTTCGGCCTTCGCACGATGCTCGGCTTCACGGATGCGCTGCACGCAGAACGTGCACTTCTCCATGACACCCTTGCCGCGCACCGTGACGTCGGGATTGAGGCCCCAGTGCATCGGCTCCGGCCACGCGTACTGCTTGCGTTCCGGCTCGCCGTACCCGAACCAGTTGAAATAGCGGACCTTGTACGGACAGTTGTTGCTGCAGTAGCGCGTGCCGACGCAGCGGTTGTAGACCTGCACGTTCAGGCCATCCGGCGAATGGTACGTCGCGTATACAGGGCAGACCGGTTCGCACGGCGCGTTGCCGCAGTGCTGGCACATCATCGGCACAAAGCGCGTGTCGAAGTCGGGCGAGAATTCGTTGGCCGTATTCTCATTCCCCTCGTAATAGCGCTCGAGGCGAATCCAGGCCATTTCGCGGCCCTTGATGATGTTCGCGCCCGGGCGCTCATCCCACGTGGACGGGCTCAGCGCGCGACCCTGATACGGCGCGCCAACCGTCGGAATGTTGTTCTCGCTGTAGCAGGCCGTCACGCACGCCGAACAACCGGTGCAGCGTGCCAGATCGATCGTCATGGCCCAGCGACGGCTCTCCATACCGGACGAATGCTTCGGGTCGTACATCCCCGTCGACTTGCCATCCGGATTCGCAAAATCACCCTGCGCGTCGGCTGCGATCGGCGACTTGAGACCACTCAAAAAGTCCTGCGAGGGCAGACCGGGAATCGAGTGGCCGTGCTCCTCATCGCCCCCGCCACCCTGCAACTCTTCGAGCGTCATCGCCTGACCGATACCGCGTCCATGCTGGCGCGCAGACCCTTCGGTGGTGACCAACTGCGACGCGTCGGGCGCGACCGTCAGCTTGCCCTTGGACGCCGTGAGCGAAAGCGCGCCCGACGTGTCCCAGCCATGCGGCACGAGATCGTACGCGTTCACGCCGATGTTCTGAGCGAAGCGCCCATAGGCGGTGTGGCCGAGTCCGAGCGCCAGCGCGACCGTGTCGGTACGGACGCCCATGTACTGGTAGGCGGGGACCGTCACCTTGCCGGATGTCGTCTCGACCGTGAGGTGCTGCCCTTCACGCAGCCCCAACTTGCGGAACGTCTGCGGATGGACTTCCACCCACGACTGCCACGCGATCTTGGTGACCGGATCGGGGAGCTCCTGCAGCCACGGCTTGTTGGCGCCGCGGCCGTCTCCCAGCGTCGCCGAGGGATAGACATGCACGAAGAACTCGCCGGCCGTGCTGGCGAGCGCCGGTGCGAGAGACGCGGGCGCCGTGCTGCTGCGCGGGGTCGTCGCGACCAGCGGGCTGCCAGCGATCGTCGCTTTGGTCAGGGCAGTCGCAAACGCCGTCGAGCCGCCCGGGAACTTGCTGATGTACCAGGTGCGGTAGTCGGTGACGGTGTAGCGGGCGGCGAGCGCCTGATCCCTTTTGGCGACGTCGATGAGCACGTCGGCGGTGGCCTTCGTGTCGAAGACGGGATCGAGCGTCGGCTGCTGCAGCCCGATCTGTCCGGCGGTGGTGACCGCGTCGCCCCAGCTCTCCAGCCAGTGGTTATCGGGGAGGACCAGGTCGCAGAGCACCGTCGTTTCGTCCGGCATCGACGAGAACGACACCTTGAACGGCACCTTGGCGAAGGCGGCGGCAAAGCCGGCGCTCTTGGGCATCGTGTGCGCGGGGTTGGCGCCGCGCACGAACACCAGCGGGACGCTGCCCGCGCCCATGCGCTGTACCGCACCGGCCAAGTCCGCGTAGCTGGCCATGCCGGCATACCCACCATGCGCGGCCGCCGGCTTGATGGTCACGCCAACCGAGCCTGCCTTCTTGTTGATGTCCGCCACCATGACGCCGCACTCGACAGCATCGGCAGTGGTGACGCCGGAGAGCGCCATGACACCCGATCCGGCCTTCGTGATCGCGGCGGCGAGCGCTTCGATCGTAGCGACAGGAACATCGGAGGCTTCGGACGCCGCCGCCGCCGTTCCCTGCCCGACCAGCGCAGCGCAGAGCGCCATCTCGCTGCCCGGCTTGGCGGCAATCCACTGATCGGCATTGAGGCCGGTGAGGGAGCGACGGGCACCGATGTACACGAACTGCGGCGCGCCCTCGATCTTGCCACGCGCATCGGCCCAATCGAGCTGCTGCGGAACCGTGTGTCCCCACCCATCGAGAAAGTCGGCGCCGAAGCTGACGATCAACTTGGCCGCGCCGAAGTCGAGGGCCGGCCATGCCACACCGTACGCCTTCTGGTTGGCCGCGATCGTGGCGCCCGGTGCCAGCGAATCGACGCTCAGGTGGGCCGGCATTCCCTGCGCCGCCAGCCACTGATCGACGAAGCCCGGGAAGGTGCCGCTTTCATGCTGGTTGACGAAGACGACGTTGCCGACCGTCCCCTGGCTCTTCACTTCGCCAATCCTGGTGGCCAGCAGCGCGTAGGCCTTGTCCCACGTGATGGGCTTGAGGGCGTTGCCCTCGCGCACCATCGGCGAGCGATAGCGGTCGGGATTGTAGACCCCCTGCATCGCCGAAAGTCCGATCGCGCAGATGGCGCCCCGGTTCATCGGATGCTCAGGATTCCCTTCCAGCTTGATCGGGCGACCGTCGCGGACTTCGGCGAGCACGCCGCAGGCCGCAGCGCATTCGCGACAGGTGGTTGCGTAGTAGGCGGATACACCGGGAACGGTGTTGTCGGGCGACACGACGTACGGGATGAGCTTCCCCACCTTTTCGGAGGAGCAGCCCACAACGGCGGTCGTGGCGCCGGTGGCGCCCAGAATCTTTAGGAAGTCTCGGCGCTTGACGCCGGTTCCCGCTTCAGTGCTCATGCAGTGACTCCGCTTCAGGCCAGCCGCACGAGGCAGTCAACGCGCACACTACGCGCCGACGCTCCGTGGACGAGGGTCAGTCGACGATCAGTAGTGGCAGACGGCGCAATCGTAGCGAGCCTTCTTTGGCGGCATCGCTTCGAGTTCGGGCGTGACCTTTTCACCGGCCAGACGCGCGCCCTCGGCGGGCTTGTAGCCCTGCACGTGACAGTTCACGCACCAACCCATGTTGAGCGAGTTGGCTTGTGCGACCGGCACGTAGTTGGTGTCAGGTCCCTGCGCGCCCTGGTTCTGGATCTGACCATGGCACGACTGACAGGTGACGCCCGCGTTCACATGGCGCATGTGCGGGAAGTGCACGTAGTCCGGAACCTTGTGCACGCGATTCCAGGGAATCGGCTTGAGGCTGTCGTAGTAGGCCTTGATCTTTTTGATCTCCGGCGCGTTGCTCTTGACGACCGTGTGACACCCCATGCAGCTGGACACGGACGCGTTGCCCGGATCGGGCGCCTTATTGGCTGCGCTGTGGCAATACAGGCAGTTCATGCCCGCTTTCTGGACGTGCGGAGCGTGGACGAATTTGACCGGCTGCTCCACGCGCAGACCTTGCGACGTCGAGGCACCACTGTAGGCGGACAACAACGTGGCCGCTGCAGCAAGTGCGAGAAAACCGGGGATCACCGTCCACTTCTTCTTGACCGTCATTGACGCGACCGGGAAGGCTTGGGTGGCGAAGCATGCGCAGCAGATCCATCAGGATTCACCACACAAAGAGGTGGACATCGACGCATGCGCCCCGCAGTGCAACGGGGTCAACCGTGTAAGTCGGTGTCCACAGAGTTTTTGCAAGCGCGAAGTATGACCGTGACCGTATTTGTACGCAAGGGCAAATGCTCGACGTAAACGCGATGTCGCGAAAGGTTCCCTGCACTCGACAAACGTGCGTGAACGGAGACGGTTCCCGCATCGTTCCCGCTCGTGTTGCGCATCGTGGACGGCACGCACGAGCGCAGATGCGCGACCAACGACGGCTAGCGACGCTCGCGTGATCGCCGCGCCGCGATCACGATGCGACGTCCATCGGCGAACAAACGATCAGGCGTTCGGGCGCGTACGTCATCCGGCAGCAGATCGACGAGTGCCCGCGACTGCTGCGCCAGCCGAAGGGGCCACCACGACGACCAGACGAGTCGTTCGGCGCCCACGGTCTGTACGAGATGTGCCAGATGATCTTCGGGCGGTCCCCAGATCCAGCCGAAATCGTACCAGACGCGCCGCTGTTCGTCGGGAGTCAGCCCCCAGTGCGTCTCCTCGAGCAGCTCCCGCCCGCACCCCGCCACCACCAGCTGACCTCTGGAGTGCTTGAGTCGCGCCAACGCGCGCAGGGTGGCGGCGGGGACATCGCCGGCCGTGTCGAGCGGGTGACGTTGTCTGAGATCCTCGAAGCGCACTGTCACATGAAGCGCGATGCCCCGCTCACCGCAGGCCATCATCAGCTCGGCGAGGGCGGCGTGTCCAGGCCCCAGCCCCCACTGGGCGGGATAGACGCGAACGGCCGGCGCCCCTTGGTCGATCGCCTCCTGCAGCGTGACCTCCCATCGCGGCCAGTCAGGTCGGACGATCGGTGTGGGGTGCAGCTGCTGGCGATAGCCGGCAAGGGCCGCATAGAGCGCGCGGTTGGACGGAGCGGGATCGCGATGAAAGGCACCGGGGAGATGGCCAACCCACGCCCCGGCGAATCCCTCGCGCTCGAGCACGCGCACGAGGATATCGGGCTCGGGGTGCGGTACCTCCCGAAACGGGTAGCCACCAATCCACGCACTCACATCGATCGGACGCGCATCGGCGGCACCACCGGGTTTACTGGAAGGTCCCGGGTCCGAATCATGGAACATCAGCGTCGGCCAACTCAGCATGTGGGAGGCGTCCTCATGCGGATTGCGCCGCGCGCCGGGCGGGATCGAAGACCAGCCTCGGAAAGATTCGGACGGCATTCCGCCATCGCATGTCCTCGATGTCGTCCGGCGATGCGTCGGTGTGCTGCAGCGCGCGCAGCTTGGTCAGTCCGGTGCACAGCGTCAGGTCGGCGGCCCAGAGCAAACGCGAGGCGCCGACCCAGTGCAGCGCTTCGTCGATCATGCCGCGATCGATGCCGCTGCCCGAGAGATCCATGACGATGTTGGGAATGTCCTTCACGGCGGGCAGGGTGTGTGCCCAGTCGCCACCACCGCCCAAGTGCGCGAGCAGGAAGGTGGTGCGGGGTTGGCGAGCCGCGAGTCGCGCGAGGTCGAGTGCATCGGACGCGTCCTGATTGGGCCAGTCCCGCCGACGGTGTTGCCAGATATGCTGCAGCACGGGCAGTTGAAAGTGTGCGGCGATTTCGGCGACATCCGTCAGCAGCGCGTCATCGGCGCGGCGCGCGGCGGCGAGTTTGACGCCAACACAGCCGCGTGCGGCCCCGCGATTGATCTCGCTGATCGCGTGCCTGTTGAAGTTCGGATTGACGGCCACGTACGCGGCGACGCGCTTCGGGTCCGCGTCCGCGTAATCGAACATCCAGTTGTTGGCTGTGGTCTGATCGGCGGGCGACGAAAAGTATGTGGGCGACGTGTGGCCCCACGATCCAAGCACCGACGCGATGTGACAGTGCACGCCGATGCGGTCGCCGGCGGCGAGACGCGAGGCGTTGTACTGCGTCCAGTCGGTGCGATTGGTGAACGGGGTGTGAAAGTGCGCATGCGGGTCGATGAGTGGTGTCGGGCCTCCGAGCGGCGCGCGGTCATCGGTCGTCGTCTCACGCGCCTCCGGGTCGGTGTTCATTGACGAGTCCACGTCTCAGTCTCCGACTCGGCGCGGGCCTGGCAGCAGCGACTGCATGACCGCGGGCATGGCGTGGGCGACGAGATCCATCGCTTTCTGATCGTGTGCGATCGCGGCGAACTGATAGGCGCCGCGCTTGAGCAGCACGCCATGTCGAGCGGCCGCCGAGACGAGGGCATCGAGCTGTTCGGGGACGTCGGCTTCGAGGCGCCACATGGCGGCCGGTCCATCGGCGCGCACGCCGACCCATGGTGCTTCGACCAGCGCGGTGCCGATGATCTCCTGCATCATGCCGCCGGCGAGGGCGAGTCGTTCGGCGACATCGACGCGATCGTGCCAACCGAAGACTGCCTTGGCCGCGGCGAGTCCCGTGGCTTCGGCGGCGGCGGTCGAGGAGATCCAGCTTCTGGAGGCCGCGCGCATCACATCTCCGCGTCCGACGACGGCGGAGAGCGGATAGCCGTTTGCCATGGCCTTGCCGAGGGTGGCGAGGTCGGGGGTGATGCCAAGGAGCTCCTGGACGCCGCCGGTGCGGATACGGAAGGCCGTTTTGATCTCGTCGAAGATGAGGAGCGCCCCGAGTCGGTCGCAGTGCAGTCGGGCGGCGTTGAGCCAGCTGCGGGTGGCGAGTTGGTGAATGAGCGGTTCGACGATGATCGCGGCGAGCGCGTCACCGGCGTCGAGCACGGCAGCATCGAGTGCGGCAACGTCATTGAACGGAACCCAGGTGATCTGGCGTTTGGTCGCGTCGGGAACGCCATCGGCATCGGTACACCAATCCAACCAGCCGAAGTAGCCACACGCGATGATGTGGTCGCGCCCAGTGGTGGCGCGCGCCAGTCGGACGGCGGCGGCCGTCGCCTCCGCGCCGGTGCGAAGGAAACGCACCTGTTCGGCGCAGGGGATCAGGTCGATGAGCCGTTCTGCCACTTCCACTTCGAGTCGATGCGGCAACGCGGTGACATTGCCATGAACCGCGGCATCCTGCACCGCCCGCGTCACCGCAGCGTCAGCGTACCCGATCGCGACCGCGCCCAGCGCCATCGTACAGTCCACGAACTGTCGGCCGTCGGGCGCCCAGAGCATACATCCCGCCGCGCGCTCGAAGTGCGTGGGGAGTGCCGGATCGAGGGAACGCGAGCCGTAAAGTGCCTCGGGGCGTTTGCTCCCGGTGGAGCATCCGCCGGGAATCGCGTCCGCCGCGCGCGCGCGCCAGTCGTTCTCCGGCACACCGACAAATGGAATCGCGCGGTTCACTCGTCGTCTCCGGCCGACGGTGGGGCCGACAGCGACGGCGCTGACAGCGACGCCGCGCCTTCCACCTCACGCAAGGCGCGCTCGACGGCGAGTCGCGTCTCCCGCTCGATCGTGCGCAGCACTTCGATTCCGGCCGTACGCACCAACAGCAGCTCGCGCGCGTCGGGGGCGGCGCGATAGACCAGCGAACGAACCGCACGCATGATGTGCTCCGAATTGCGGGTCTTGAAGTACGCGAGGGCGGCAAGTGCCGACTCGACATCGGTGAAGGTGAGTTCGAGCTCGCTCATGGTGGGCGGCGCCGCGGCGCGTTTGGGAGCCGCGATCCTCTTGGTGGCGTCACCTGCCTGCACGTGCAATTCGTAGAGTGCGAGCAGGCAGGCCTGCGCCACGTTGAGCGAGAAGTGCTCGGTCGTGGGGATGGTCGCCACCGCGTGCGCGCGATCGAGGGCGTCGTTCGGCAACCCGTGATCTTCGCGGCCGAACATGATGGCGACGCGTCCTTCGGTGGCATACGACAACAGGTCGGCGGCGGCGGTCCGTGGCGTATGACGTTGCCACTTGGCCGCACGCCGGCGCCCGGAAAACGCGATGACGCGCACGCAGTCGGCGAGCGCTTCATCGATGGTGTCGAAGTGCCGGATGCGTTGCACCAGGTCGCGCGTGTCGTGCGCGATCTGTTCCAGACGGTTGACGTCGTATGGGCACGGTCGGATCAGTCGCAGGTCGACGGCACCCATGTTCTTCATGGCACGAATGACCGCACCAATGTTGATCGGGTCCTGCGATTCATAGAGGACGACCGTGACGGCGGTCAGGACAGAATCTGGCATCCGACGGGGAAACGATGAACGAACCGAGGCGGGTTCAACGGGAACCAAGTGACGGGAGCAAGATAGCCATCAAGCGTCAGCGCAGCGTCGCTTCGCTCGTCACACCAGCGAAAGCCGGAGCGATCGCGCCGGTTCGTGGCGGTCGCCGCGGAGGTACCCGAAGCCGCCTCCGCCGCTCAGCACGAGCTGTCCACGCCGCCGTTCGCGGTCGATCGGCCGTTCGTTGATGACGAGATCGAACCGAATCGTGCCGTCGTTGCGGCGAGGCAACTGCGCGCGTCGCCAGCGCAGCCGCATCGCCCAGCCGGTCACCGTCGCCACCCAGTCGATGTCCGGTTGCACCGACATACCCGGCACCAGTGGCGTGACACGTGCCGCCTGCTCCGTTGCCGGCACCACCAGTGCCGCCGCCACCCACCCCTGCTCATGGGCGTCGGCCAAGTACCATTGCAAACCGTCCGCGTTGATATCGGCCCGTTCGTTGTCGAGCCCATTCTCGGTTGGCGTTCCGCTGCACACGATGGCGCCAGTCCGGACGTCCACGTCCACCACAAAATCGGCCGCGGTGGCGGCCAATTGCACCAGGGCCGTCGGACAGTCGGCCTCGCGCCACGAAGCATCGGTTCGCACATAGTGCGGCTCGTCGAGCAACATCGACAACGCGCCCTCGATGCGCACTCCCGGCACGCCACCAATCGCCGCATCGACCACCGTCGGCACCAGCACGGCGGCATCACCCTGCACCGGGCGGCGCGCCCGCGTGGCGGGCGGCACGCGTGACGGGACCAGGCCTTCCAGATCGAGACTGCTGCGCGCGTGCCGCGCCTGCAACTCGATATGCCAGCCGTGGGCGGCGCGCTGATGTTCGGCGCGCGTTCCATCCGCTGTGATCACGGTGACCGTTGGCGACGCTCCGTCGAGATTGAACTCCACCTCGTCCACGTTCAGCGACGGCGTACGCTCAGTGGGCCAGCACCACACACCCGCGATGACACCGGACGTGCCGTGCACGCGCAACCAATGACGCTGGGTGGGTGGATATCCGGGCGCGCCTGGCGTGTTCGCGCGAAGGATGACGCCGGGAACGTTCGCCGCATACCAGACGGCCGCCATCGGCGTCGGACGCTTTCGTTGGGTGCTGTCCTCGGCCATGTCACCGGACATCGGCAGCGAGGTACCGGGGTTGTCACCCGCGCTGGCGACGGCGCTGTTGGCCTGTTCCTGAACGCGCGCGTAGGTCGGCCGTGCGCGCAGCGCGACGCGAGTCTTGAGCGGTGACACTTCCGGATGCTGCAGGAAGTCGAAGCCATCTTCGAGACCTCCGGCGCCGTGCAACAGTGCACGGATCCACACGGGTGCCGGCACCAACTCGGCGATACCGGCAATCGGCAGCATGATCTCGTGCTCCATCGGTGACGTGACGGTGACGCCGGCATCGTCTGTCGCATCGTCTGTCGCATCGTCTGTCGCATCGTCTGTCGCATCGTCTGTCGCATCGTCCGTCACATCGTCTGTCGCATCCTTCGTCGACGCGCGACGACGACGCCGATTCTCGCGACTCCACTGCACCAGGTCGACGAGGTAGCCGTCGGCCGCCACGATGGTGCGCTCGAGAATGAGTCCGGGCACCACGTCCGACGCGCGCTTCCAGATCCACCCCGCCCCGCCACGCTCGTCAAAGGCGAGCAATTCGCCGGGCACGGTGGCCTGCGAGCGGCCATCCACCAACGGCGCGTTGTGCGCGAGCGTGCTGCGATACCAGTGCAACGACGGGTCCACGTAGCTACCGGTGCCCGGGTCTTCGAGCCATCGCGCGGCACCCGTCTGCATGGTCAGGGCCAAGCGATCGGGATGCCCGTGACCTCCGCCGTCGTGTCCTCCTTCAAGTGCGACGTAGGTGCGCGCCCGATCTCGTCGCAGCACGGCGAGTCCCTGTGCCGGCAGACAGGTGCTGTCAATGTTCCAGTCACGTGCAGGCGCCGGTACGGCGCTGGCGGCGAGCAGGGCCCGCCACGAGCAATCAGCACGCGTCAGCGCCACGGGGGCCGCGTTGCGCTCTGCATCGGCCGTCGAGCACCATCGCGTCGTGTCGCCCAACGGTGCGCGCCCATCGTACAATCGCGTGAGCACACCGGCCAGCCGTTCATCGTGCGACGCGGCGTAGCCAAGCTCACACCACTCCGCGATGCGCCACTGCCTGATGGAGACGGCGTACTGTGAATCGCGACGTGACGGGAACGTGTCGTCCGGGAGCACTCCGGCGAATGGCGTCAGAAAACCCGCCTGATAACGCGCGTACAGCGCGGCATCGAGCGGACGGCCGAGCGCGCGCAGCAACTGCACGCCGTACCACAATCCCCGATGTGCGAAGAGATGATAGTTCTCCCCTTCGAACCAACTGCCGTCGTCCAGCAGCCCGTGTCGCACGAGCCACGCCAGCCCACCGCGCGCCTGCAGGCGGTGATCGAGCGCCGGGCGATCATCGAGCATGCGCAGTGCGGAGAGCACCGCAATCTCGTTCCACACCTGTCGATTGCTCTTGCCCTCGTGGAAGCCGGCGATCAGCGTGGCACTTGGTTCGATCAGCTGATCGCGCAGCGTCGCACCAAGTGCGTGCACGTCATGGGCCTGCGACGCCTCGAGGAGTGCGAGCGCGTGGCAGATGTTCAGCAACCAGATCGATTCGAGATACGTACTGAAGAATGGCCGCGACGGCCCGAGCACGTTGTCGCGATTGGGCCAGCGTGCGTAGCGTTCGGCCAGCGTACTGAGAATGCGTGTCGCGAGCTCTGCATGGACAACGTCACCGCGCAGCGCGAAGAGTGCTGCCGCGTGCACTGCGCGCTCGGCCGTCCACAGTTGTGCGCCCATCGCCCACCAGTCGTCGTGTTCGCGCGCGACGTGATCCGTGTTGCATCGTCCGCAGCGATGCGAATGGGGGCTATACGGATCGAAGTCGAGCAGGATGCCGTGCACCGGACAGCGACCGCCGATCCGCGTCAGTCGAGCCTTCTGCGGCGGAATGGGGAGCGGTCGGAGGAGAAGCGGTTGCAGATCGCGCCCCAGACTATCGGCCAGCGCACCGATGGTTCCGCTCTGGGCGACGAGCGCGCGACGCGCTGTCAGGTCGAAGGGGAGCAGCACCGAGTGCCGCGCCGTCACGGCGTCTCCCGACGGGTCCACTGCGCGACGCTGACGAGTTCACCACGCAGATCCATCACCACATGCTCGAGTCGTCGCGCGCGCCCCTGCACGCCACGCGCGTGATAGATCCACGCCACCGGCACCGCGTCGGCGAGGAGCGAGTCGACTACGCGCCACTTTCCGACGGCATCTGTCGATGGCGCCTCGCGCGCGGCGTCGAGTGCACGATCCAGCACGGACGTATGATATCCGGTGTAGTCGAGCGCTCCACCGCGTTGAGCGCCTGCGAAGAGGGCCGACAGATGCCCGAGTGCGATGTCGCCCGGAATGCCGGTGAACGCCACGTCGAAAGACTTGGCCGTCGCACGCAGCGCCGACAGAAACGTGGCCAGTTCGGCGACCCGGATGCTGACCTCTATGCCGCGTGCACGAAGATCCGCCTGCACCAGTTGCTCAACGGCCATGTCGCCCGAGCCTACGGTGAGCAGGGTGAGCGCAAGCTTCTGGCCGTTGCGCGTTCGGGCGCCAGCCTCGCCACGCGTCCATCCTGCATCATCGAGCAGCGCATCGGCGCGCGCGATATCGGGCGGAGCGTCGGGGGCGCTCGCAATGGGAAGACCGGGCGGAATGGCGCCACCAGCGGGAGTGGCGTAACCAGCCACGGCGGCGCGAACAATTATACGACGGTCGATCGACAACGACAGCGCGCGTCGCACGCGTGCATCATCGAACGGAGGACGCGTGGTGTTGAACGCCAGAACAGTGGAAAACAACGCCGGTGGCGTGACGAGTTCGAGCGTCGGATCTTTCGTGACGAGCGAGGCCATCGTGGGCGACACACCGGCGATATCGAGCTCGCCGCTTACCAGCCCGGCGAACTTGGTGGACGGTTCGTCAACCACGGCGACGACGAGTTGTGCGAGTCGCGGCGGACCACCCATTTCCGCTGGAAATGATGCGTTGCGCGCGAATCGCCAGCGTCGTCCTGCCGTACGGTCGACAAACCGAAAAGGGCCATTACCCACCGGCGCGGTCGCGAAGGCACTCGTCCGCCAGCGGGACGTCGGCACCGTGTCAAGCAAATGAGCCGGAACGATCGGCAACTCAGCGAACACCGTCGGCAGCGCAGCCAACGGTCGTCGAAAGGTGAGCGCAACAATGGTGTCGTTGATCGCGACCACCGAGTCGAGCTGCTGCAGATCGCCGGCGCGCGGTGAACCCAGCGCGGGGTCACGTGCCGCATCGAAGGTGAAGTGAACATCGTGCGCGGTCGTCGGGACGCCATCGTGCCAGCGCAACGCGCCAGCCAGCGTGAAGGTGACCCGTCGGCGATCGGCACTCCATTCCCATGAGCGTGCGAAGTAGGGAACTGGCTGCAGTTGCGCGTCGAGTCGCACCAGCGTGATGAAAAGCGCGTGGCGCTGCAGCTGCCGCGACAGCGGGTGGATGGTGACAAGCGGATTCCCCGACTCGAGGTCGGTGCCGGAGGCCAGTACCGCCGTACCCGGTGCGCGCTCGGGGACACCGCACGCAGAGTGCGCGAGCATCGTGCTGACGACGAGCACGAGGGCGCGGGTTGACGTACCACGTCCGCGCGCCATCATCCCCGCGTGCGCCGACTTCCGTCACGCGTCCTTGACGCGCTCGTTCTGCTGTGGACTGTCACGACTCTCACCTTCGCCCTGATTCATCTGGCGCCGGGTGATCCGGCGTCGTTGCTCATTGCGCCGACGGCTTCGGCGGACGACATCGCACGCCAACGTGCCGCACTCGGACTCGACGCACCACTGGTGGTGCAATATGCGCGCTGGATGTCCGGCCTGCTGCGTGGCAACCTCGGGACGAGCTTTGCCCTCTCCCGACCGGTCACCGCGGTCATCACCGAGGCGCTCCCGGTCTCCCTGCTGCTCGGCGTCAGTTCACTCGCGCTCAGTTTTCTTGGCGGGATCATCATCGGCTCGGTGCAGGCACTCCGATCAGGGCGACGGCTGGACGCGCTCATCACCGCCGTGACCACCACGGCGTATGCGGCGCCGAGCTTCTGGCTTTCACTCGCGCTGGTCGCGCTCGCGACAACCGGCGCCTCTCGCGTGGGCGCGCCGCCGTGGCTTCGATTGCCTGCGTTCGGGTTGCAGGATCCAGCCGCGTTGTACGCGGGATTCGATGCCTGGCGCGACCTCGCCCGTCACGCCGTTCTGCCACTGCTCGTGCTGTCGGTGCCCGGTGCGGCCGGCGTCGCACGCTATGCACGACAGACGTTGCGGGACGCGTCGACAGCGCTGCACGTGCAGGCTGCTCACGCGCGCGGTGTGCCTCGACTTCGGGTTGACATTCGATACGTGATGCGAACGGCATGGTCACCGCTGGTGGTGCTCCTCGGATTGATGCTGCCGGGGATCATCGCGGGGTCGGTCTTTGTCGAACAGATCTTCGCCTGGCCCGGACTCGGTCGCGCCATGATGTCCGCGATCGCCTCACGCGATTATCCCGTCGTGCTTGGTCTGACGGTGGTGTACGCGGCCGTGGTGATCTTGTCCAATCTCGTCGCGGATATCGTGGTCACCCAACTGGATCCACGCCGTCGGCAGGCAGCGACGGGAGCGGCCGCGGACGGAAGCACCGGCGATACGGGCGACGCGATTGCCGCGAGATGACCGCGTGCGCCCGCCGTTCGCGACGACCGTGCAAGCATCGACGCTCGTGGTGAAGGACGTCGTGTGACGCGGCTACCACAGGACGCGCGCCTGATCTGGGCGGGCGGCGTGTTGACGGTGTTGACACTCGCCGCGATTGTCGTGCCGATGATGGTGGACACCGATCCGACACGAATTGGCGACGTGTTAGCCACGCGCCTCGTGCCGCCGTTCACTGCGGATGCCAATGGCGCATTCCATCTGCTCGGCACCGATGCATTTGGACGCGATATCCTGTCGCGACTGTGGGTCGCAGCGCGTATCTCACTTGGCGTCGGCGTTGCGGGCTCACTTCTGGCCGGCTCGCTCGGCGTGTTCCTTGGCGCCGTCGCCGCATGGCGCGGCGGCGTGGTCGAACGGCTCATTCTGGCGCTCGGCGACGCGCTGCTGGCCGTGCCGCGTCTGGTGCTGCTGCTGGTCATCGCCGCGCTGTGGGGACCGGGACTCGGCGTCGTGGTTGGCGTGCTCGCACTCACCGGATGGATGTCGATCATGCGACTCGTGCGCAGCGACGTGCTTGGGGTGCGGGTACAGCCCTTCGTGGAGGGGGCAGTTGCACTCGGCGTGCCTTCGCGGCGCGTGCTGTGGCGACATGTGCTTCCCAACGCGCTCGGCAGCGCGACCGTCGCGATTTCGCTTGGCCTCGGGAACGCGATCGTGCTCGAGAGCGGACTCTCGTTTCTCGGGCTCGGGATTCAGCCGCCGGCCGCAAGCTGGGGGAACATGATTGCCGGCGGACGGGAGTGGTTGCTCATCGCCCCATGGATCGCGCTCGCGCCCGGTGTGCTGCTGATACTGACGGTAGTCGCGTGCACGTTTGTCGGAGACGCGCTCTCTACACCCGACGCACAAGCAAGGTCACGATCGCGCGCGGCGACGCGCTGAACGTGAGCGACGCCGAGGCGAGCGTCCGCGCTGGTTCGAGCGCCGTTTCGTCAAGTCGAGTGCGCGTCACGTGCCATGGTCCATCGTGGGGCAATCGCCATTCGCCATGAAGCGGTCGCTCTGTAAGGTTGACGGCCCGCAGCAGCAACGCCTGACCATCTGCTGACAGTGAGACGGCAGACGCGCGAAGTCCGCGCCCAATGAGTTCGGGTCCAGCGAGCGATCGTGCGTACCCGCCGTCACCGGCGCGATAATCGCGCCACGTTTCGCCGCGCAGTGGAAGCAGGAACGCATCCGCTGCCTCCTCGAGCTGTTCGAGGGTGGTGTCGCTCCACGCCTCATGCACCAACAGCGCTGCTCGCGCACGAAACGCGCCGAGTGATTGCGAACGCGGCGTCGCGCATGGCCAGCCCGCGTGACCGGGGCGCTCCGGGAGATCTCCGCGCGAGAGCTCGCCGATGGCTCGCACCAGCGTCAGCGAAAGCGTTCCATCGGAGGGCTCGACTTCCGCCAAACCGTCCGAGAGGAGCGTCGCACCGCGCATGGGATTCGCGCAGGTGATCCACCGATGCATCGGCATCGTGCGCGGTATCGATTCGATACCTTCTGCCTTGGCGGTCGCGATGATCGGCGCGCGTTGCACCGGTCCAAACGCCGCGTCGGCAACGATCTGACCCGGCACACTCGCGTCATTCACGACGTCCGTGTGCCAGCACAAGCGCAATCGATGATCGCGTCGCCGGTTCACGCCACGCACATCACATCGGAGCAGACGCGATTCCGCGTCGAGTATCAGCTCCGTGTCCACCCGAACGCCGCCGTTACGCCGCGTGCGAGGCGTACCACCTTCCGTCATGCTTCCAATATCGCTCGGCACGCGCATGGATTTCGCGTCGAGTGACGCGGGCGCATCGCTGTCGAGGATCCATCGCAGCACGACGCTGGCACGCAGCGGACCACGCGCACCCGCCGTCATGCGGACGAGTCGCAGCGCCTGCGGTGCGCCGCGTAGCGACGCCGTGTAGCTGTCGCCGGCGTCGGTGGTGCTTTCGAGAGACAGCGCGTGCCGCAGTGTACGATCGCCGACGCGCATCGACACGCCGCGCAGGCTGCATTCCACCCGCACGGCGCCGTTGTCGAGGAGCATCACATCGTCGTGTGCTTCCATCGTCACCGGTCGCGGCGCCACGAGCTCTTGCGACGGTGCCTCGGCCTCCCCCGACATGACCCGAACGCCGTGCGCGGGCACTGGAGGCACCCAGGCCAGCGCGCGGTGTTCGCGCACGAGATCATCGTCAGGGTAGTGCTGCGGCGATTCGCGGCGCGCGTGCGTGAGCGACGTGCGTCCGGCCTGCATCAGTACTCCGGGAATGTCCGGCGTCGGCGCCGCCACGTAGGCGCGCGGCATCGCATGCCCTGCACTGCCAGGTCCGACGCGCACATCACCAAGCGTTTCGATCAGGCGCACCTCGGCGATGCCACCGCGAGTGCGGGCGCCGCGGTTGCGGATCATCACGGGCGGCGAGTCGAGTGGCGACTGCGATCGCGCCGCAACGGGGTCGTGTCCGAGCGCACGCTGCAACGCGTCGTGGCGAAGACCGGGCAGCATGTCACAGACCGCGCGCTGTCGATCGTCCATCGCCAGCGCGACCGCGTCGGTGGAGCACCCGCACAACGTGTCGTGCGGATGCGTACGCAGCAGCGCTTCCCACGCATGCGAAAGCAATGCCGACCGCGCGTCGGTGACGTCCGCTTCCGCCTGTGGTGACGGTTGATTCGACGACGCGTCATGCGGAGACGTCATCGGCGACCACACGCGCGATGGATGCAGCCACGCCAGCGCCATCCACGGCTCCACATCGTGCAGCAACGCGCGCTCCAGTCGCGCGTTCGTTCGCTTCTGCGCTGCACGTGTCCCGAAGGTGCCCTGCAAGGTCCACGTGTAGCCATACGAATCGCGCAGTTCGCCGCTCACGGTCGGCAGCGGGAGATCACGCGCACTTTGTACGAGCGCTTCGGCAAATGCGAGGAGCGTGGAGTCGCGCACGACCGCGGCGTCGACGCGGGCGACGGCAGCGAGTGAGGCGACGGCTGCGTCACGATCGTGCTGCAACGCATGATGATCGGCGCCATTCGGCAGCAGGACCACTCCGGTGCCGGGACGCGTACGCCAATGCTCCGCCAGTTTCGTCCAGCGTTCGCGCGACTGCTGCACGTCAGCCGGAAGCGCGCTTCCAACCTCGTATCCGTCCGGCGGCAAGTGATGCAGCAGCACACGTTGACCATCGGCTGATGACCACCACATGGTGTTCCGCGCGGGATGCGACGCGCCGCCGACTCCACGCCAGACGATCGCGACGTCAAAACCAAACTCTGCGGCGATGGCCGGCAGCATCGCCGGATGTCCAAACGTGTCGGGACAGTACGCAACGCGCGGACTCTGCGCGCCAAGGTGCGAGAGCAGTCGCGCCCCCGCCTGGAGATTGCGCACCACCGCTTCGCCGCTCGGAATGAGGTTGTCGGCGAGGACGTACCATGGCCCGGCTTCGAGCACACCAGCGGCGAGATGCGCGCGAAGCGCCGTCTCCTGGTCTGGCCGCACCGACAGAAAGTCGGCCAGCAGGATCGCCTGCCCGTCGAGCAGGAACGGCGTGGCGCGCTCGATCGGTCGTGCCAGCAGCGTGTCGATGAGCGGAACCAGCCGCTGCCGAAATCGACCGGCGGTGTGATACCACTCCCGGTCCCAGTGCGTGTGCGAGACGAGATGCACCTGCAACCAAGGTGCATCAGGGACGGGGCGATGGGCGTGAGGCGAGGCTGAGTCGGGCACGGGCAGAAGCTACAACCGGAGCCATGCCGCGGTGTGCGGTTGACCCAGCGCGCCGCGCTGTCGAGCTTTCGCGCTCAACTTCGGCCCCGCCCGCCTTGGAACTGATTTCAGAACTTTTCGCCAAACTCCGTGACCTACCCGCACTCGTGCAATGGGCCGGTTACGTCGGACTGACGCTCATCATCTTCACCGAAACCGGACTGCTGATCGGTTTCTTCCTTCCCGGCGACTCGCTGCTGGTCACCGCCGGCCTGCTGGCATCACAACCGGATTTCGGACTCAACGTCTGGTTGCTCGGGATCATCCTCACCGTCGCCGCGATCGTCGGCGATACGGTGGGTTACAACATCGGCCGAGCCACCGGACCGCGCATCTTCACTCGTGAAGACAGTCTGTTGTTCAACAAGAAGCATCTGCTGCGCGCGCAGGCGTTCTACGAAAAGCATGGCGGCAAGACGATCATTCTGGCCCGTTTCATGCCAATCGTTCGTACGTTCGCGCCGCTGGTCGCTGGCGTGGGACAGATGCGCTATCGCTCGTTTCTGGCGTACAACATCATCGGCGGCTTCCTGTGGGTGTGGAGCATGCTGATGATCGGATACGTGCTCGGCCGCACTGTTCCCGGTGTCGCCAAGCATATCGAGAAGGTGATTCTGGTGGTCATCTTCCTCTCGATCCTTCCGGGTATCATTGGTTGGTGGCGTGAGCGTTCCGCGACGGCGTCGAATCGTCCCGCGGCCTGAGTATTGCTCGACTTTCCTTTCGGCCCTTCACCTTGTTCCCAGTCGGAGACGTTGTCATGGCCCATGTCCTGCCGCCACTGCCCTACGAACCGGAAGCGCTCGAGCCGCACATCGACGCGCAGACGATGCAGATCCATCATGGCAAGCATCATCAGGCGTACGTGACCAACCTGAATGCCGCCGTTGAGAAAGCACCTGAGCTCGCGTCGTGGTCGCTCGATGAACTGAACGGTCGCATCAACGACGTACCCGAAGCGGTCCGCACCGCGGTGCGCAACAACGGCGGCGGACACTGGAATCATTCATTCTTCTGGCAACTCATGGCGCCGAATGCCGGCGGTGAGCCGCACGGCGAACTGGGCGAAGCGATCTCCGCCACCTTCGGTTCATTCGCGACGTTCAAGGAGCAGCTCGCGGCGGCCGGCGTGGGCCGCTTTGGCTCAGGCTGGGCGTGGCTCGTCTCCGCGGGCGGCGTGCTGTCCATCATGAGCACACCGAACCAGGACAACCCGCTGATGGAGGGCAAGAAGGCCATCCTCGGCGTCGATGTGTGGGAGCATGCGTACTACCTCAAGTACCAGAATCGTCGCGCGGATTATCTCGCGGCGTGGTGGAACGTGGTGAACTGGAGCGAGGTGGCGAAGACGTACAAGGGCAACTAAAAACTCCCAACCGAACCCAGAACCCGCCAACCACCAAGTGTCGGGCCTCGAGTTGGTGTTGTGAGCTTTGGGATGCAAAGCGGGCCCGGTCGTGATGACCGGGCCCGCTCTGCATTGGCCTGCGGCTGCTTTATCAGGCGAAGGCTGAGGGGATCAGCTGCAGCATGGCGGCGATACCGAACATCACCAGCGCGATCAATGCGCCGGTGCTGCGCGGCACACGCGCGATGACTGAAACGCCGATGGCGACGAGCGCGAGCTGCCAAAAGCGGAAGAGGTCAAGATTGGCCAACAGCGTCATTACCGGTTGGGAGGTGGTACGTGGATCGAAGAAGCGCGCCGGACCGAGGGAAAGGTCGGAGAGACTTCGCGCGGCGGCGCCGTCGCTGACCAACGCGGCAACCGGCAACGCGATCCAGGCAATCAAACGAGGCACACCCGCCAACGTTGCCACCACTGCGGCCTGCGCGAACGAAATAGGCGCCTTGAACAACTTTGCGCCGAGCACGATGAGCGCGGCGTTGACGTACGGGCCGATCAGGAACAGCAGGGGTGCGAATCCAACAATGAACCACCCCGTGGACGCGCGAATGCCTGCCGCCGCTTCCGGTGGCATCGGCGTCCCCTTGTCCGCCGCGAGCTGCACGGCGAGATCGCCCTGTGCATCCAGCCACGGCGTCAGGATGTTCTTGGTGGCGATGGCGATCACCAGTACGACCACCGTGGTGACCAGCACGTACTTCGTCGCCTTGACCGCGCGTGTTCGATCGAACACGGCGGAGGGGGTGTACAACACTTCGATCAAATCCTCGAACAATCCTCCCTGAGCAACAGGGGCGTTCTCGGTCATCTCGCAGCCTCTCCTTCGAGGTATGTGTAACCTTCGAGTCCCGCGACGTAGTCGGCGATGAAGGCATTTGCTTCTTCGCGAGACAGCGACGACGTCGCGTTGACCTTACGACGAAAGGTCGCCAGAAGTTGCGAGGCGCCAAACTGCACGTAGTTGAGCACTTCGGTGACCGTGTCGCCTTCCACAAGATCGGTGATCTCGTAGGCGCCCGCATCGTTCAGGCGCACGTGCACGGCATTCGTGTCGCCAAACAGGTTGTGCAGGTCGCCCAGAATTTCCTGATAGGCACCCGTGAGGAAAATGCCGAGGATGTAGTCCTCGCCGTCGCGGAATTCGTGGAGCTCGAGGCTCGGACGTCCCTTCTTGTCGCCGACGAAGCGATCGATCTTTCCGTCACTGTCGCAGGTCACGTCCTGCAACGTGCCACGGCGAAGCGGCTCTTCGAGCAGCCGGTGAATGGGCATGATCGGAAAGAGCTGATCGATGGCCCAGCTGTCCGGCAGCGACTGAAAGAGCGAGAAATTGCAGAAGTAGCGATCGACCAACGCCGCTTCGATTTCCGCGAGAATATCGGCGTACGTCACCGGATCCGCCGACGCGATGCGATATGTCGCGTTCATCGTGGCCAGCCACAGCACCTCGGCCTTTGCCAAACCGCGCAAGTCCAGCACACCACTGTTGAAGTAGTTGCGCGCGCGCTCCTTGTCGAACGACGCATCGTGAAACACCTCGAGCACCTTGCGCGGCTTCGCCCCACGCTCGGTGAGCGTGCGCCAGTCCTCGAACATCTCGTGCAGCAGTCCGTGATCATCGTCGTCCAGCTGCGGCATCGGCTGCTCCGCTTGCGACTCGACATCGATGACCTTCACCAGCAGCAACGCATGGTGCGCGGTGAGCGCGCGCCCCGATTCGCTGATGATGTGCGGCATCGGCAACTCCGCCTCGCGGCACGCCTCCGCGATCGTGTAGATCACGTCGTTGGCGTACTCCTGCGGAGTGTAGTTCACGCTCGCGTTATTGGTCGAGCACGTGCCGTCGTAGTCGATACCAAGTCCACCGCCCACGTCCACGTGCGTGATGTCCACGCCCATGGCGCGCATCTCCATGTAAAAGCGTGCCACTTCCTGCAGCCCCGACTTGATGAAGCGGATATCGGTGATCTGACTGCCAAGATGGAAGTGAATGAGCTTGAGCACATCGATGCGGTTTTCCGCCGTGAGCCGATCGATGAGCTTCACCAGTTCGGCTGAACTCAGACCGAACTTGCTCTTCTCACCGCCGCTCTGCGCCCACCGCCCCGCGCCCTCGCTGGCGAGCTTGATACGCACGCCACACACCGGACGCACGTCGAGTTCGGCGGCCACTTCGAGCAACACGTCGAGTTCACTGAGTTGCTCGAGCACGATGAACACGCGATGTCCGAGTTTCTGGCCCATCAACGCCAGTCGCATGAACTCGTGGTCCTTGTAGCCATTGCAGACAATCAAGTGCTCGGTGGTCTCCGAAAGACCGAGCACGGCCTGCAGTTCGGGCTTCGAACCGCACTCGAGTCCGACGCCATGCCGTTTGCCGAATTGCACGATCTCTTCGACGACATGCCGCTGCTGGTTGACCTTGATCGGATAGACGGTTGTGTAGCCGCCCGTGTACTCGAACTCCTTCATCGCCGCGCCGAAGCGTTCACTGAGCGTTTCGATGCGCGAGCGCAAGATGTCGGAGAAGCGCAGCAGTACGGGCAGCTGAATGCCCTGCTGCTCGAGGTCGCCGGCGAGGTCTTTCAGGTCGAGCACCAGATGCGGTCGTTCCGGATCCGGTCGCACGACCACGTTGCCGCGCTCGTTGATATCGAAGTAGCCGACGCCCCAGCCCTCTACGTTGTAGAGAGACTTCGCGCCTTCGATGGACCAGGCGGAGGGAGCAGACGGAGTTGCGTCAAGGATCGGTGCGATTCGAGTGGCCATGGCGACCAAAGTTAGGGGATGCGTTACTTTTGCGCATGGACCCACGCGTCATCGCCACGGCGGCCAAAGTGGGTAACGTCATCGAATCGTTACTCGCCACGGTGCGCCGGGGACGTGCCGGTCCCACCGAAAAGCAGATCCGGATCATTCCGCACCGCAGTCTGGGTGACCCTGCGCGCCTGACGGTGCGAGGACGCGTGGTTCGGCAGGCAACGACCAGCGCCCGACCACTCGGCCGGCACGGCGCCGTCACTACGCGGGAACACCTCGCCGCGCTCTACCGCGCGTTCGACGCCGAGGAGCTTTCTTATGCGACGGTCGAAGCCTCGCTGGATGGCGTGGCGGCGCGCACAGCCTGCGACGCCGGCGGATTCTTCACCATCGACTTGCCCGCGCCGAACGGGCGCCCCTGGCGCGCCGGATGTCTGCGTCCGCAAACACGGTTGCTCGATGTCGGCCCCACGTTCAGCGCATCAGCCGCCGCAGATGCGCTTGACCAACGCGCGCTGGTCGAAGTGTTCGTGGCCGGCGCAGAGGCACGACTGGCCATCGTGAGTGATCTCGATGACACGGCGATGGATACCAACACGCCAAACACCGTGGCGGCGATCAGCACCATCACGCTGCGGAGTGCGCGGCGGCGGCGGCCGGTGCCAGGTGTCGTGGAACTGTACACCGGGCTTCGCGATGGCTCGCATGGCGACGCACAGAATCCTGTCTGCTACATCTCGAGCGGCGCGTGGAACCTGTACGACATCGTCCTCGACTATCTCGACACGCACGGATTGCCGCCGGGCGCGATGATGCTCAATGACTGGGGCTCACCCGAGCGCGCGTTCCACACCGTCGAGCACTCGCACAAGAGCGTGCAGGTGAACGCGCTGATGTCGCGCCTGCCGCACCTTCCGTTTCTCCTCGTGGGTGACGACGTCCAGGAAGACGCGGAATTGTATGCCGATATCGCCCTCCGTCATCCGGGGCGCGTTCCGGCCATCTGGATTCGCGCAGTGCGCGGACGCGCGTCGCGACTTCGGGACATTGCGTCGCTACAGACGAGTCTGACGACCGTCGGCACGCGCCTGGTCGTCGCCGCCGACACCGAACGCTTTGTTGAGGACGCCACCGCGCGCGATTGGCTCCCGCGACGGACGCCGAACGCCGGCATCCGCGCGGTTCCGCTGTGAGGGCGAATTGAGTGCGTGAAAAGTGAATGCGACGGAATTGCGTTGTCGTTGCGCCGCGATGACGCCGCGTCGGTAATGCCGCTGCCCGATCGGCGTCAGCGATCGCCGTCGAGCAGGCCGCCGATACCGCCCAGCAACGACCCTTCCTCGCGACGGCTGCCACCAGCCCGCGGCGACGCGGCAATGATGCGATCCGCCAGACGTGAGAACGGTAGCGTCTGGAGAATCACGCGACCCGGTCCGGTCAATTGCGTGAAGAACAACCCCTCGCCACCGAACAGCGCGGTCTTGATGCCGGGCACTCGCTGAATGTCGTACTGCACCGATGGCTGGAACGCGACGAGACAACCGGTGTCCACGCGCAGGATCTCACCCGGTGCCAGATCGATCGCGTGCAGCGTGCCCGACGCGTGGAGGAACGCGAGACCGTCGCCCTGCAACTTCTGCAGAATGAAGCCTTCGCCGCCAAAGAAACCCGCGCCGAACTTCCGTGTGAACGCGACCGTAATGTCGATGCCGCGCGCGGCGCACAGAAAACTGTCCTTCTGCGCCATCACGGTGCCGCCCCACTCCTTGAGATTGAGCGGCAGGATCTTCCCGGGATACGGCGCGGCAAACGCGACATCGGCTCGGCGGGCGCCGCTGTTGCCGAAGAGCGTCACGAAAAACGAATCGCCGGAGAGCACACGCTTTCCCGCCCCGATCAGCTTGTCGAACAGCGAGCCGGAGCGCGCGTTCGGATCGAGCGTCGTGGCCATCGTGATCCCTTCACGCATGAACATCATGCCGCCCGCTTCGGCGAACACCGCCTCGCCTGGATCGAGCGTCACGATCACCGCCTGCATGTCATCACCAATGATCTGGTAGTCGATCTCGTCGGCCATCAATTGTCTCCGTCCGGACGTCCGGCGTTGCCGCTCGGCGTCGGACTATTCGGCGTCGTTGGAGTTGCTGGAGTCGTACCGGTCATGCGAACCTGATCGCGCCCCTTCTCGAGGAAAGGCACACCGCGCACCATCCATGACGCAGGAGGGGCCCCAAGAAGTTTCGTCGCGAAGAAGTCCAGCATTTTCCGATCGATGTCCTTCTGGTTGGCGCGCTTGGTCGGGTTATGCTCGTCGCCGTTGTAGACCACCATGTACGCCTCCTTCTGCAGGCGACGCATGGCCACGTAGAACTCGATCCCCTGATACCAGGGTACGGCGCCGTCGTTGTCGTTGGCCATGAACAACACCGGCGTGTTCACCCGATCGAGCTTGAACAGCGGTGAGTTTTCCATGAAGCGCTCCGGGTACTGCCACAACGACCCGCCGATGCGGCTCTGTGTGTGCTCGTACTGGAACGATCGCGCAATGCCGCTCTGCCAGCGAATGCCACCATACGCGCTCGTCATGTTCACCACGGTCGCGTTCGGCACCGCGGCAGCGAACATGTTGGTGACGGTGATGAGATACGCGGTCTGGTAGCCGCCCCACGATTGGCCGGTGATGCCGAGCCGCCGGGGATCGACGAAACCCTTGGCGATCAACGATTGCACGCCAGGAATGACCGACTTCGCAGCACTCGGCCCTGGCTGACCATCGGTGTAGACGATGTCCGGTTCGAAGACGAGGTAGCCGAGCGCGTTGTAGACGAGCGGATTGACGACGTTGCGACCCGTCGGCGCGACGTAGTTGTGCAGGCCGTCGGACAGCTTCTCGTAGTAGTAGGTCACCATCGGGTACTGCTTGGAGGCATCGAACCCCTCGGGCTTGTAGAGCAGCCCCTGCAGCGGTACGCCGTCGGTGTTGAGCCACGAGACGAGTTCGACGGTGCCACGTGGATACTGCGCATCCTGCGGATTCGCGTCCGAGATCTGCGCGACGCTGGTCAGCGATGTGCCAGTCCACAGGTTCGGGAACTCGCGGTACGTCTGCTGCGTGAGCAGATACTGTTCGGCGTTGCGCGCCTTCTGCAACGCGGCGTAGTTGCGCGCGCCCATCAGAATGCGCTCGGGCTTTGCATCCACACCAACGCGATCGCGATAGAAGCCACTCTGCTTCGTGGCCACGTCGAAGGCGCGCAGCATGACCGGTTGCGCCGGATCGACGAAGCGATCTTCGGCATCGAGATCGATGACACGCAGCGTCATGCCGGCGCGACGCCCTTCGCCGTCGGTCATGTTGCGCGCCGCCACGACTCCGGTCGGGTCGATCTCCCAGATGTCGTAGCGATCGTACACAAGCACACGCTTCTCGCCCGTTGTCCAACCGGCGATGCCGTACGGCGGCGGTACGTCGGGCGAATCGAACTCCTCGTCCTGAAACTTCACGCCCGTGATCGCTGACGTGAGGTTGACCTGCTTGCCCGTCGCACCTGCGCGCGCCATCCAATGCCCGTTCTCGAACCACGTTACGTAGCCGCCGGCCGGCGAGAGCTGTGCGCCAAAGCGCAGCCTCTTGGCGACCAGCGTTCGGACTCCGGTGCCCGCATCGACGAGATACGCGTCGCTGCCACCTTCGCCCCACATCTGCTCCACGGCGTACTCCACCGAATTGAGCGCCAGCGCGCGCTTGCCGTCGTCGCTGACGGTCACCTGCAACAAAGAGTCGTTGCCCAGCTTCACCCACCTGTTGGTCGCGAGCTGATATACGGCGAGCTGCGTGCGGTTGCGATCGCGCGCGGCATCCGCTTTCTGCTGCGGTTGAATCTTCGTGTCCTTCCAGTGCCACAAATCGTAAACGGCCTTGTCGATGAGCGAGTCGGCCGGAATCGAATCCATCGGCACATTGGCCAACGAAAACAGAATGGCGGTGCCATCGCGCGTGAAGTCGAGACGTCCGCGTTCGGCGATCAGCAGTCCGGCAGGAGCGTCGGTTGACGCCACCACACGGCGCGCGGCGTTGACCGTACCGCGCGCGGGCACCAGCGTGGCGTGGTACAGCGCGAAGCGTGACGGCGCTGCGTTCTCGCCCACATCGGCGACGAACACGGCCTGCGTTCCGTTACGATCGAACGCGAGCGAGCGATACGAACCACGACCCGTCAGCAGCGTGCCGATGACGTTCGCTGCGGCGAGAGAACGGACGTACGCCCCATCCGAGGTACCGTCACGTGACGCGACCGTGTAGCCGAGCCACCGCTCATTCTCGTCGAAGAGATAGTTCGTCACGCCCTCGATGCGCGTTTCGGTGCCGGTCGCGAGTTCGCGCAACACGAGCGTGGTTCCAGTCTCACGACGCGCGGCCGGCGACGCAGCGGGTGTCTGCGCCGGCCCCGCATTCGCGCTGTTCGGACCGAGTCGCTGCGTCGTCGTGTCTTCCAGCAGATATGCGATGTACTTGCCCCCATTGCGCGCCAGGCGATACGAACGCACGCGCGGGACACGCGTGATCTGGCCGTCGGCGACGTTGAGCACACCCAGCGCTATCGAGGGCTGCGGCACACCGCGACGTCCGCGTGTACGCTCGACCTCGGCGCGTGATGCGTACTGCAGATACGCGACGAAGCGACTGTCGGCGCTGAACTGCGCCGGCTGCGCGGTGAACTGCGCAGCTGAGTCGGCGGCGGCCATCAGCTGCGGGCGCCCGGTGAAGCCGCGCGGAGCGCGATGCTCCGTGCTGCCCACCGTGCTGCGAACCGCCAGTTCACCTTCGCCAATCACCGGCGACAGTGTATACGCGGCCCACTTGCCGTCCGGCGAAAGCGTCGCGCCCTGAATACTGCGCCATTCGTCGTAGGTGTCTTGCGTGATCGCTTTCTTGCCCGCCGGCGGTGTGTATGTCCACGGCGTCACGTTGGTGTACGGCACACTGACCGCGGGCGATTGTGCCGTCAGCGTGGTGCGCGTCGGCGAGAGGAGCAGTGCGCCCAGCAACAGGGGCGCGACGGCCAGGTGCCGACGGAGAGTCAACAAGCGCATCGGAGGAGGAGCAGAAGGTGTGTCGGACTGGTCGGGCCGAGCGCGCTCCCCCAACTTGGGGCAGCGGGAAACCAAGGAAAAAGACTAACGTCGCGGAAGATGCCGCGTGAGGGATTCGATGGGACGCATACTGGGCTACTTCGTGCGCGGCCTGGTGCTGCTGACGCCGATCGCGGTGACCATCTGGATCTGTTGGATGGTCTTCACGCGCGTGGACGGATGGCTCGGCCTTCCCGTGCCGGGTGCGGGATTCGTGGCTACCATCGTGCTCATCACGCTGGTTGGATTTTTGGGCTCGAACCTGCTCACGCGATCCGCGGTCGGGGTCCTCGAGCGCCTCATGTCGCGCCTGCCGTTTGTTCGCCTGCTGTATGGCTCCACGAAGGACCTGCTCAACGCGTTCGTGGGTGAGAAGCGTCGGTTCGACAAACCGGTGCTGATGTCGCTGCAAAGCGACCATGCCGCGCGCCTCGTCGGTTTCGTCACGCAGGAATCGCTCGACCATCTCGGTCTGTTGCAGCACGTCGCGGTGTACTGCCCGCACTCGTACAATTTTTCGGGCCAGCTCTACGTGGTGCCTGCGACGCACGTGCAACCGCTCGATGTCGCGAGCGCCGATGCCATGGCCTTCGTGGTCTCCGGCGGTGTGTCTGGGCTCGTGCCCGCCGCGCTCTCCACCGGTGAATTCGCTTCCATCAATGCGTGAACGCCGTTGGCCAGAGGTTCTGCTTTCGTTCTGACGACGTTCCGACTCCGTTCTGACCGCATCCCGAACACCCTCACGGAACTCAGGCACTACATGAAGATTCGCCCGCCGCAGCGCTCTCGCACTTTCATGCGCCGGTGTTCGCGCTTGGGTGCATTTACTGTTTGCGCACTGACCGCGTTCGTCAGCGCGTCGCTCCAGACATCGTTCGCACCCTCATTGCAGGCGCAGCGTGCGCCGTCCGCACCTGCAGACAAGCCGGTGCTGCTGGTGCCTGACGCGGTATTCGATGGCACTGGCGACAGCGCGCAACGCGGATGGGCCGTGCTGGTTCGAGGTGCACGTATCGAGGCCGTCGGCGCGCTGGCCACGATGACGGTGCCGGCGGATGCGGAGCGCATCGCGCTGGCGGGTACGACGCTCCTGCCCGGACTCAGCGATCTGCATAGCCATGTGTTGTTGCATCCGTACGATGAGACGTCGTGGAATGATCAGGTCCTGCGCGAATCGCTGGCGCTGCGGACGGCGCGCGCCGTGAATCACCTGCGCGCGACCCTGATGGCCGGCTTCACCGTGCTGCGCGATCTGGGAACGGAGGGAGCCGGGTACGCTGATCAGGGACTCAAGGAAGCGGTGGATCAGGGGATCGTACCGGGGCCGCGACTGTTCATTACGTCGAAGGCGATCGTGGCGACCGGGTCGTATGGTCCGAAGGGATTCGGTGTCGAGATCGGCGTGCCGCAGGGTGCGGAGGAAGCGGACGGCGTTGAAGGCGTGACGCGTGTGGTGCGTGATCAGATCGCGCATGGCGCCGACTGGATCAAGATTTACGCGGACTATCGCTGGGGTCCGCGTGGCGAGGCGCGTCCGACCTTTTCGGAGGCGGAGTGGAAGGCGATCGTGGAGGCCGCCGCCTCGAGCGGGCGCCCGGTGGTGGCGCATGCGAGCACCGTGGAAGGGATGCGCCGTGCGGTCGAAGCCGGGGTGGAGACCATCGAGCATGGCGATGCCGCGACGCTGGCATCGTTTGCGCAGATGAAGGCGAAGGGCGCGGCGTTTTGCCCTACCCTCGCGGCCACCGAGTCAACGACGCGCTATCGCGGCTGGAAGAAAGGCGTCGATGCCGAGCCAGCCAACGTCACGCAGAAGAAGGCGATGTTCAGGTTGGCGATGCAGTCGGGGGTGACGATCTGCAATGGCAGCGATGTCGGCGTGTTCACACACGGCACCAACGCGATCGAACTGGAGCTGATGGTGGAGTACGGCATGACACCCGCAGCGGCGTTGCGTGCGGCGACCAGCGTGAACGCGAAGATCATGCATCGCGAGAACGAGTTCGGTCGCGTGGCGCCGGGACTGCTGGCCGATCTCGTGGCTGTGCAGGGTGATCCGACGAAGGAGATCGCGCGGTTGCGCGAGGTGCGCTTTGTGATGAAGGGCGGACAGGTGGTGCGGCGCGATGGGGTGCGCTGAGTCGGCTCGTTGGACGTGCGCGTGGAGTCGATGTTGCCCACCAGAGAGGACAAACGAGGCGGGCCGCGTACTGCGACCCGCCTCGTTTGTTGTGTGGCGTCACTTCA
>Ga0163144_10003840_pt1 | contig 34169 bp, 39 predicted proteins | sample OliLak19BULKMAT1_FD_123175 | JGI IMG/M metagenome (GOLD analysis project Ga0163144, IMG submission 123175) | Freshwater microbial mat bacterial communities from Lake Vanda, McMurdo Dry Valleys, Antarctica - Oligotrophic Lake LV.19.BULKMAT1 | ecosystem: Environmental > Aquatic > Freshwater >...
TCTTTAGCTCTCTTCACAAATTCACCCGATCCCGTCATGTTCGAGCAAATTACGTAGAACGCCATCTGTTGCGCCTTGTCGAGACAAAATGCCCTGAACACCCCACCAAATGGCGTTCTACATCCTTTTCACCATTGGCGAATACAAACTCACGCAAGCCCCTACACTATTTGGGGGCACGATCTCTCTACACGTTAAAACGGAAATGCATAACATCGCCATCTTTGACGATGTACTCCTTGCCCTCTAAACGCATCTTGCCAGCTTCCTTGGATTTCGCTTCGCCACCCAGCCGAACATAGTCGCCGAACGAAATCACTTCGGCGCGAATAAAGCCTTTTTCAAAATCGGTATGAATCACGCCAGCAGCCTGCGGGGCAGTGGAGCCTTTGTGAACCGTCCACGCGCGCACTTCTTTTTCACCGGCTGTGAAATAGGTTTCCAGTCCCAGCAATGTGTAGGCCGCGCGGATCATGCGATCCAGGCCCGGCTCTTTCATGCCGATGTCGTCGAGAAACTCTTTCTTGTCTGCGTCGCTCAGGTCAGCGATCTCGGCTTCGATTTTGGCGCAGATGGCCACCACGGGCGCGTTGTCTTTGGCGGCATGTGCCTTCACCGCGTCCAATAGCGGGTTATTCTCAAAGCCGCCTTCGATCACATTCGCCACGTATAGCACCGGCTTCGCGGTGATCAGCGATAGCGGTTTGATGAGCGCCATCTGGTCGGCGCTCAAACCCATGCTACGCACCGGGATTGCTTCGTTGAGTTGTTTCATCATCGGCTCAAGGATGGCGACCAGTTTGATTGCCTCCTTGTCGCCCGCGCGAGAATTCTTTTGTGCCTTGTGCAGCGCTTTTTCGACCGAGGCCATATCGGCAAGCGCCAGCTCGGTATCGATGACGGCGATATCTGAAAGCGGATCAACTTTGCCGACGACGTGGATGACGTTGTCATCTTCAAAGCAGCGCACAACGTGCGAGATCGCGTCGGTTTCGCGAATGTTGGCCAGGAACTGATTGCCTAGCCCCTCACCTTTCGACGCGCCTGCGACCAGCCCGGCGATGTCAACAAACTCGACGATGGCGGGAATTTCTTTCAATGGCTTCACCAGTGCCGATAGCTGTGCCAAACGCAAGTCGGGGACTTCGACGATGCCGATGTTTGGCTCGATCGTGCAGAACGGGTAATTCTCTGCAGCGATGCCCGCCTTGGTGAGCGCATTGAACGTGGTTGATTTGCCAACGTTAGGTAGTCCTACGATTCCACACTTCATTTCGGTTCTTTCTTTTCGGAAATTGTTGCCGCGTTTTTGTCCAACTTGGCAGGCTTGGTATGTAGCTTCAGCATTGCGCCCTCCATATCCCCCTGCGCGATCATCGGCCAGGCCGCATTGGCGCGTTGCATTGCGTCTTCTATAGCTTGTTCGTCACTCTTGTCGGGTCGGTGCAGGACGTAATCGACCACCTCATCGCGCGTCATGTCTCCGCCCAGCTTGGCGGCCATATCACGCGGGTGGCCAATGCCGATGCGCATCCGCCAGAAGTCGCGGGTGCCCATATGTGAAACGATGTCCTTGACGCCATTGCTGCCCGCTGCGCCGCCGATCTTCATTTTTAGTCCGCCCGGCGGCAAATCCATCTCATCGTGTGCCACCAGTATTTCACCCGGTTGTATCTGATAGAACTTCGCCAAGGCACCTACTGCCTGCCCGGAGCGATTCATAAAGGTGGTCGGCTTCAACAGCCAAATACCGCCGCCTTTGGCGACCTCACCATGAAACTTCGATTCTTTTTTGAACGCGCCGCCCAGATCGCGTGCCAGCGCATCGAGCCACCAAAAGCCGGCGTTGTGCCGTGTTCTTTCGTATTCCCGACCGGGATTGCCGAGGCCAACAACCAGCTTGATGGCAGTATTGATAGGGGAAGACATAGATGGGGTCCGGCAGAAAATAAAAATGCCCGCAATCGCTGATCGCGGGCATTCGAATATACAACGCGACAATGGAGCGAATTATTTCTTGTCTTTTCCGCCTGCTTTGCCGTCTTTCTTCGGAGCCTCCTCCTCTTTTGCTTTTTGGTTCGCCGCTGGCACATCGGCTGCGGCGGTCACGGCTGCTGCATCCACTTCAGATGCTACTGCGCGAGGAATGATGATTGTAGCAACGGATTGGTCGTCACCTTTGTGCAGCGCAACAGACTCAACACCTGGGGGCATCTGCAGATTCGACAGATGCAGCGAGTGGCCCGCGGCCAAATCTTTCAGATCGACTTCGATGAATTCAGGCAGGTCTTTCGGCAGGCAGGAAATCTGAAGTTCATTGATGATGTGTGACACGATGCCGCTGGAGACTTTTACGCCCGGCGCGATATCCGCATTGATGAAATGCAGCGGCACTTTCATGTGGATCTTCTTGTCGGCAGCGACGCGCTGGAAATCAACGTGCAAAACGATTTGTTTCCACGCATGCATTTGCACGTCGCGCAACAGCACCGGCTCAGTCGTGCCTTCGATTTCCATGTCCAGGATGGACGCGTGGAAAGCTTCGAGCTTCAGCTTGTGATACAGGTTGTTGTGGTCCAGCTCGATCACTGCCGCGTCTTTGCCGCCGCCGTAAACGATACCAGGTACTTTGTCCGCGCGACGCAGGCGGCGGCTCGCACCAGTGCCCTGTCCTTTGCGCGTTTCTGCTTTGATTGCAATTTTCATGTGTAGCTCCAATTTAAGAACCATTCGCGACCAAATGGCTCATTTGTGCAGGTTATCGACCTGCGGCGTACTGCAAAAATTCTTTATGGCTGAAACGGCTGAACTACTCCGGGAACAGCGAACTGACCGAATCGTCCTCAGCAATTCTGCGAATCGTCTCGGCGATCAATACCGCCGTGCCAATCTGACGAATTTTCTTGCATGCGACCGCTTCTGGCTTCAACGGAATCGTGTCCGTCACCACGAGTTCATCGATCGCCGAATTCTGAATGCGCTCAACTGCCGGACCAGATAACACCGGGTGAGTACAGTACGCTACAACCCTTGCCGCACCGTGTTCCTTCAACGCTTTTGCCGCCTCGGTCAAGGTCCCGGCGGTATCGACGATATCGTCCAGGATCATGCAAGAGCGCCCTTCCACATCGCCGATGATATTCATCACCATCGACACATTCGCACGCGGACGACGTTTATCGATGATCGCCAGATCAGCATCAAGCTGCTTGGCGATCGCCCTAGCCCGCACCACACCACCTACGTCCGGCGATACCACGATCAGATTCGGGTAATCGTGTTTCCAGACATCACCAAGCAATATCGGCGTGGCGTAAATATTGTCGACCGGGATATCAAAAAACCCCTGAATCTGGTCGGCATGCAAATCCATCGTCAGCACCCGGTCCACGCCCGCACCGGTCAACATATTTGCGACCACTTTGGCTGAAATCGCGACCCGCGCACTACGCGGACGCCTATCCTGCCTGGCATAACCAAAATATGGAATCGCCGCCGTGATGCGCGCCGCACTGGAGCGCTTCAGGGCATCGGCCATCACCATGATTTCCATCAGGTTGTCATTGGTTGGCGCGCAGGTCGATTGCAAAATAAAAACGTCCTTGCCGCGTACGTTTTCCATGATTTCGACCATCACTTCGCCATCGCTGAACTTCGATACTTTGGCGCGACCCAACTGCGTACCCATCTGCTTGGCTACGTCTTTTGCGAGCCTTGGGTTTGCATTTCCGGTAAAAATGCTGATGTTGTCGAATGCCATACTAGTTTCTCTTTCGCGGCGCCTGGATATTCAATTCACACGTCACAAAAACAGGCCAATTTATACACGCAAAACGCAAACTGGCCCGACTAGCTGGCTGGGGAGGTAGGGATCGAACCTACGAATGCCGGAATCAAAATCCGGTGCCTTACCACTTGGCGACTCCCCAAAATCCTAACTGAAGGGGTGCCTCGACAACCCTTGAGCAACAAAACCTTTGTATTCCGGCTGCAACAAGTCTAATGCGCCGCGAGCATCTTGTTCGGACGGAAAAGCAGCAAACACACACGCGCCAGACCCTGTCATCCGCGCGCCAAAAACCGATTTTTGGCTTACAGACTGCAATGCTTGCAAGTAGCGAGAAACAACAGGAAACGTTTTCAGAACAACGGCTTGGAGATCGTTACGGGTATCGCCAAGGCCATTCGCTGAAAAGTCCGATATTCTGAGGCGAATCGTGTCTCTTGTCAATTCCGGGTGCGTAAATACCGCCTGTGTCGGCACGTGTACCGGGGGCGTCAGCACCAGGTACCACCAGCAGGGCAATGCCACAGGCCACAACTGTTCGCCTATCCCCTCCGCGAAAGCGTTGCGACCGTACAAGAAAAAAGGCACATCGGCGCCAAGCGTCAGTCCCAACGCACGCAACTTGTCGTTTGAGAAACCCAGGTTCCAGAGCTGGTTAAGCGCCAGCAATGTGGTTGCCGCGTCTGAGCTGCCGCCGCCCAGCCCGGCGCCCATTGGCAGTCTCTTGTCCACGGATATGTCAACCCCGTATGCGCCTGGAGACGCCGCGTTTTGCGCCTCCCGTTTGAGCAGCTTTGCTGCACGCACGACCAGGTCATCTTCTTCACGCACGTCGGGCAGATCTGATTGACGGTGAATGGCACCGTCGGCCCGCAATGAAAAATGCAATGTATCGCATACGTCGAGCAACACGAATACCGATTGCAGCAGGTGGTGTCCATCGGCACGTCGCCCAATGACATGCAGGAAGAGATTCAACTTGCCCGGCGCCGCCACGGTGAGCGTCGTGGGAGCGGTGGTTATTCCGGCAGCCATTCGTCAACGACCAGTCGAACGACGATATCTTTGCTCGTGGCAATCACGCGGGACGCAAACTGATACTTGCCGACAGCCTGAAAGTTTTCTGCGGTGACCAGCCAACGATCGCCGTTGGCGAACGCAACATCCACGCTCTGATTCTCTAATAAGCCCCGGCCCTGCACCCAGGCCGCTAGCCGATCAAGGTCTAGCGGAATGCCCAGCAATGACTGCGTCAACTCTGCTATCGAAGCGGCGGTAAGTGTCTCTTTGCCTTGACGAAGCGTTACCGTGTCCGCCATCTTATCGCTTACAAGCTCTGCCACCTGGGAACCCAGCGGCGAATAGAGTCCGATGCGCTCCCCGCGCGCAGTGCGCTGCCAGCGTATTTGCCCGCTATCGATCTTGTCGCCTACGCGCACACTGATGCGGCCGGTGAGTGAGAATTGATCTGCCAACTTTGCGTCTCCGGATCGGCTGGCGGCAATCGCAGTCGGCACTCTTGACGCTGTACTGCACCCGACAAGAGTTGCGAGCACCAAAATAAAGGTACAGACAGGAAAAAAGTGGCGATCGGCGGGCCTGAGAAAATCGATCACGGCTTGAACTTGGCGATCACCGTACGAAGTAAGTCATTATCGGGACTCTCCAACAATGCCGTTTGCCATACTTTTGCCGCTTGCTCGCGCTCGCCCTTTGCCCAAAGCACTTCGCCCAGGTGTGCGGCGATTTCTGGGTCACGGCGCGTCTGGTAGGCTTTTTTCAATGTGGCCAGCGCTTCATCCAGTTGACCGCTTCGAAACTGTACCCAGCCAAGACTATCTTGGATAAATGCGTCGTCCGGTGAAAGTTCCAGCGCTTTTCTGACCAGGGTATTGGCTTCATCGAGTCGTTTGTTTTGGTCGGCAAACGTATAGCCCAACGCGTTGTATGCCGCCGGGTGATCTGGCCTTAACTCAATAACCTTTCGCAAATCTGTTTCCAGAACATCGAACTTGCCCATTTTCTCGGCGACCATCGCGCGGTCATAAAGCAGGTCCGAGGTGTCGGGGTTGTTGCGGATCGCTTCCGATAATGCGTCAAATGCGTCTTTGAATGCCTTGGCATCGCGCAACAACTGTGCTTCAGCGAGAATGAGTTGTATGCGCGTTTCAGGTGCATCTGACTGTGCGGCTTGCGCCTCTTGCAAGTGCTTTCGCCCCGCCGGCATGCCATCGCGTTTGGCGATGATGTCTGCGACCTTTAGTTGGGCCCCGACAAAATAGTCGCCGACTTTGACCTGCCGATACCACGAGATTGCATCTGCAGGCCGTTTTTGCGCGTCAGCAATTGTGCCGAGGTTGAAGTAGACCGGATTGGCGTCGCCAGGCTTCAGTGCGAGTACACGCTTGAGTTGCGTCTGGGCGTCGTTGTAATCCTCAAGCTGCTGCGACAGCAACGCAATCGCATAGAGAGTTTCAACGTCATCCGGTTTGCTTTTTATCGCCAGACGAAATTCTTCTCGCGCCTCCAGGTAGCCCCTTTGTGCAGTCAGGAGTCGCGCATAAACGATACGCACGTCGGTTGCAGATGGATACGTCACCAAGTATTCCCGCAGAAAGGTGCGGGCGTTTTCCTCAGACGATTCGCGTAGGATCTGTGACTTCAAAATCGCTGCCTGTGACCAGCCGGCGCGCAGCTTGTCGGCTTCATTGATCGCCGTTAATGCCGCGCTTGGGTTCTTGGCAATCATGTTCGCCTGGGCGACGGCGAAATGCGCCTCTCGCGTCTTGAGATAAGGGGCGGCTAACTCACGTACCGTCAAAAGAGTCGCGGCTTTGTCGGGAAATCGCGAAAGCAGTACGGATAACTGCATCAATACGCCGGCTGTCCTCTGCGGTTTGGCAAGCAAGCGAGCCAAACTCGCCTTCGCAGACTCGATGCTTCCCAGATTGCCAGATATTGCCGCGAGCGCTTGTCGAGCAACCGAAGAATCAGGCTCAAACTCCAACCACAACGTGGTTGCCTCTAGCGCGTCATCCATTAGACGCGACTGGAAGGCAATTTCCGCTGCTCGCCGCGCCAGCCGTGGGTCTCGGGTTCGTTGGGCCAAATCGATCATACCCTTCAACGCAAGACCTGCCCGCCCGCGTTGCGCGGCGATCTCGGAGATCAAATACTGATAGAGGATTTGATCCGTAAGCCCGGTATCTTTGACCGTATTCGCGGGCGATGCCTCGACAGCAGATTCGGATTGCGCAATTGCCGGGCTAATCACCCAAAAACAGGCCAAAAGGGTACAACCAATGGCAGCGAATTTCTGTTGTATCAGGCTCATAAGGCGATAGCTTTTTGGAAATGGTGCGGCGTGCGACGTGAACCGCGCTTGGTGGCAATCTGTCCAGTCTGTAGGGCTTCGCGCAAACCAACAATGGAGGCATAGGCGCGACGACGGGCGGCGTATTTCGCATCATAGACGCTTATCGATGAATCGGCATAGTCGCTACAATACAGACTGTCGTTATCTCAACGAGTTCCCATGCCTGAATTGCCCGAAGTTGAAACCACACGTCTGGGACTGCTTCCAAGAGTGCAAGGCGCCCGCATTTCCGCCGTTACCGTTCGCGAGCGGCGGCTGAGATGGCCCATTCCCGCTCACCTTGCTAGGCATCTGTCTGGCAAGACTGTCATCGACATAGCGAGAAGGGGCAAATACCTGCTTTGGGATTGCCGACAAGATGGGGGCGCCAGACCGCAACGTGGCTATTTACTGAGCCATTTGGGGATGTCGGGGTCATTGCGGCTCATCGAAACCGACAACGAATTGCAGCCTCCACAAAAGCATGACCATGTGGATATTGCTTTAGACAACGGCACCACCGTTCGCTACACAGATCCCCGGCGCTTTGGCGCGCTGTTATGGATCGCAGCCTCGGAGCCAATGCATCCGCTGTTGAGTTCTCTTGGGCCGGAACCACTGTCAGCTGATTTTGACGGCCTGCACTTGTATCGCGCGGCCAATGGACGCAGCGTCAGCATCAAGGAATTCATCATGAATAGCCACGTGGTGGTGGGCGTCGGCAATATCTATGCGTCTGAAGCGCTGTTTCGCGCAGCAATTCGCCCGACGCGTCCGGCAGGGAAAATTTCGTTGGCGCGCTTTAAGCGTTTGGCCGAAGCCATCAAGGTCACACTGAAAAATGCGATAGATGCCGGGGGTTCGTCGTTGCGCAATTACGTGCAGGCCAGCGGTGACCCTGGATACTTCCAGCTAAATGCATTTGTGTACGACCGCCAAGGACAGCCTTGCAAGGTGTGCGAGGCGCCGATTCGTGCAATTCGACAGGGCCAGCGGTCTACCTATTTTTGCGCTCACTGTCAGAAGTAAAATACCAAGATAATGAATAAAGACACTTCATGACCAAAGCCGCAATCACGGCCCGGCTCGCCGACTTGCAGTCCTGGCGCTATAGCCTCGAGAGTCAAGTTTCGCGCATACGCGAGTTTTTGCACGCTCACCAATTCCTGACCGCCAATGTAGATGCAGCATTGCGTGAAGCAGGCGTACTGATTGCCGATGAGAGGGTAACCATTACCTTCGTGGCTGAAATGGGGCGCGGCAAATCCGAGCTGATCAACGGGCTTTTCTTTTCCGATCTCGGCCGGCGGCTTTTGCCGTCCGGCCCAGGCAAGTCCACCCGCTGCGTGACTGAATTGCGCTTTAGCCGCGATGCGAGGACGGGACTCAAATTGTTGCCGATCGAGACCCGCGAAAGTCCGCGGCGCCTGACGGAATTGCTCAAAGATGAGTCCCAATGGCGGGCCATTTTTTTTGACGCCGACAATCCGGATTCCATCGCCCGGGCCCTCGCTGCACTTTCAGAAACGAAGCGAATATCCGTCAATGATGCGGTCGCCTGGGGCCTTCATGGGTCCGGGATCGCTGTCGCCGTCAATGAAAGCAATTCGGCGATGGTTGATGTGCCGCGATGGCGTTATGCAGTGGTCAACTTGCCACACCCGCTGCTCGATGCCGGTTTGGTGATTATCGATACGCCGGGGTTTGCCGCGCTTTCGCTGGAACCTGAGCTGGCACGGGAGCGGGTACCCAGCTCCGATGCGCTGGTGTTGGTTTTTGACATCGCCCAAGGCGTCACTAAGACTGATCTCGCCATGTGCAAGGACTACCTGGGCAACACATCGAGTTATCGTGAAAGAGCACTGGGCACCGCGACGGATGAATCCAGGCAGATGCGAATGGTCGTGCTGAACAAGATCGACACATTGGAAGTTCCTGCGCAGGAAAGCCCTACCGAAACCAATCGCGAGCTTCTGCGCGAAATTGATCGGCGCGTACGCGATGCAGCGGACATGTTGAGGGTTGACCCCATTCGGGTGATTGCGGTATCGGCCCGTCAGGGTTTGGCAGGAAAGCTCGCAAACGACAACGATCAACTGGTAAAAAGCCGCCTGTATCAGCTTGAACGGAATCTGGGCGCCAATTTGCCCCCCAACAGGCAGATGTCCCTGACGAGAGACGTATTGACGACATTGTCCAACTCACTGGATTCGGCCCAGGCCGTTCTCGACAGCCAGCGCTTTGAGACGCTTGAAGGACTCAATCGTCTTAACAACGTCCGCGAAAAGAACGAAAAAATGATGGCCGTAGTCGTGGCGCAAGCTGGAGCCCGCCACGATCGACTCGATAGTGCATTGAAAGAGGTGCGAGCAATCAAAACCTTGCATGCCAAGCTGGCTGAAGAACTGGCCGCCGCCGTCGATATTAGCGACGCACGCTACGAAGCCGACCGCACGAAAACCACGATCAAGGGCAGTATGTTGTCGGCAAGCACTGTGGAATCAGTCAACCAGTATTTCGCGCTTGTTGGCGAAAGACTGGGCGCGATGGAATCAAAGATTGAAGAAATACGCACGCTGTTTCATGCCGTTGGGGAAAAAGTAGCGTCAGAGTTCTTGCGGGGTAAGTACGAAGTGCATCCCTTTCCCACCCAACGATTTCACACCGAATTACAGAAAGCGCGCGTCAAGTCGGACACCGAATTTACGAAAACAAGCAATCTGCTGGTGCGTCGAGGCAGTTTGCTTGCGGAGCAATTCGAAGAATTGGTCGCCAGCCGCGTGATGCAGATATTTACGATTGCAAGCCGGGAGAGCGCGACCTGGATGCGTGGGCTGTACACATCAATTGAAACACCCTTGCTGGAGATTCGCGAACAAACGATGCAGCGGGTCGCCAGCATTGACATGATCAAGAATGCCGAACTGGACCTCGCCGAGCGTATCGCAGAATTGCAGGCGAGGATGGACACGCTAAAGAAAAAACACAGCGCTCTGGCAGATGCCCGGTCCAATCTCGAACGTTATACGGAAAAATGGGCTGAGGAAACCGCCTGATTTTGAAACTCTTTATTCGGCGGGCCTCGCCGAACATTTTTCTCCCGGAAGCCTCGCAGAATAATGGGTTTCACGTCATTTTGGGGGCCTGGCGGATGATCAAATGGCTGCGGTTTAAGCCGCTTTTTGTTGCACCAACCTGATGAACTTCGCGTGGAGTTCCTCGCGCGTCTCCGGGTAGTCCAGATCCAGCGGGATGCAATCCACCGGACAGACCTCGACACATTGCGGTGTTTCAAAATGCCCGACGCACTCGGTGCACTTTGCAGGGTCAATCTGATAAATTTCCGGTCCCTGAAAAATCGCGCCGTTGGGACATTCCGGTTCGCAGACGTCGCAGTTGATGCACTGATCGGTAATTTTAAGTGCCAAGATTACTTTCCGACTTTGCCCAGCAGTGCTCGCGCAATCAGCGGGTGTACAAAATCGCTAACGTCGCCACCCAGCGTGGCGATTTCACGCACGATTGTGGCTGAAATAAACATGTACTTGTCGGATGGCGTCAGAAACATGGTTTCTACACCTGGATTGAGCTTTCGGTTCATTCCCGCCATTTGAAACTCGTATTCGAAATCCGATACAGCGCGCAATCCCCGCAATATTACATTTGCCTCGTGTACATTCAGAAAATCGGACAGTAATCCGGAAAAGCCCATCACGGTCACGTTCGGGAACGGTGCCAGGATATCCTTGGCAAGTCCGATCCGCTCAACCAGCGAAAAGAAAGGCTGCTTCGCCTGACTATGTGCAACCGCGACGATGACGTGTCCGAACAGCTTTGCCGCACGGGCCACAAGGTCCTCATGGCCCTTGGTGAGCGGGTCGAATGTTCCGGGATAAACAGCTCTAATCATTTCAATTCTCAGCTCGGGGTTTGATGGTGACTGGCGGCGAGTCGCAATAACGCGAAGTGTACCGCACCCGCCCTGCCCTTTTTGACGACCTCCCAGTCAACGTGCGACAAATTGGCCAGAACTTCTGTGATCGGCACATGCCATTCGGTATACACCATGGCGTCTTCGGTCAGCAATGCAGGCAATTCAGTGAGCGTGGATGCCATCAAGTTGGAAGCGAAGGGCGGATCGACAAACACGACATCAAATTTTTGAATGGCTGTACCGAGGAATTTCAGGGCATCCGTGGCGGCGATACGACACATCGTTGCCCCAAGTTTTTTCTGGTTTTCCTTAAGCGCCAATAGCGCGGCGGGCTGCATTTCCAGCATCACCACGTCTATGGCACCTCTCGAAGCCGCTTCGAATCCCAGCGCGCCGCTACCAGAAAACAGATCGAGGCAACGTTTGCCGTGCAAAGACTGCCCTAGCCAGTTGAACAAAGTCTCACGCACGCTATTGGCGGTGGGCCGCAAGCCGTCGGCGTCGGGAAACTCAATGATTCGGCTACGCCAATTCCCGCCGATAAGGCGAACCCGATTGGCTACATTGCTCGACTTAGGTCTGCGCGAGGCGCTTGGCTTAAAATGAAGGGGCATTTTGCTTGTTACGATAACAATTCACCATCAAATTCTGGCAGGCTTTCCCATTGTTTAGTATTTTTGGTTCAAAAAAATCAAGCGCGGCTGCGACGGCACCGGTCGTCAATGCGCCCGACACCGGAGGCTGGCTAACCAAGCTCAGGAGCGGCCTATCCAAGACGCGGGCCGTACTGAATACTGACGTATCCGAATTATTTTCACGGCATGGAAAGGTCGACGACGCACTATTCGATGAACTTGAAGAGCGACTAATCAATGCCGATGTCGGCGTACACGCCGCGACGAAGCTGATCGCCAATTTGCGGCTTGCGGCCAAGGCAAAAGAGATTTCGGACGCTGCGTCTTTGCAGGCGACATTCGAAGCCTTGCTGGTTGAGCTGATTTCCCCGCTTGAGCGACCGCTGGTCACGTCTACTGCCAAGCCTTTCGTCATTATGATCGCTGGTGTTAACGGCGCCGGCAAGACGACGACGATCGGAAAGCTCGCCAAGTACTTTCAGAGTGAAGGCAAAAGCGTGATGCTGGCTGCTGGCGACACGTTCCGGGCTGCAGCGCGCGAACAATTGGTGACTTGGGGCGAACGCAACAACGTGACGGTCATCGCACAGGAAGGTAGCGATGCGTCGGCAGTCATTTTCGACGCGATCCAGTCTGCGAAAGCCAAGGGCATTGATATTCTGCTTGCAGATACCGCAGGAAGGCTGCCCACGCAGCTTCACCTGATGGAAGAGATCAAGAAAGTCAAACGCGTGATCGGCAAGGCTGATCCGGGAGCGCCGCACGAAACTCTGCTAGTACTCGATGCCAATACTGGCCAGAATGCGTTGCAGCAGGTGAAGGCGTTTGATGGCGCCTTGCAATTATCTGGCCTGGTCGTGACCAAGCTTGATGGCACAGCCAAGGGTGGGATGATTGCAGCGCTTGCCGTTGAGAAACCGGAAGCGCCGATTCCCGTCAGGTTCATCGGCGTCGGGGAGAGCATCGATGATCTGCGACCGTTCAAGGCTTCTGAATTCGTGAATGCTCTTTTCAGGCAGTAGTGCAGTGTTTCCTCGATTTGATAAAGCGCGGCAATCTTGATTACCTTCTCCGACACCAGCAAACGGCATCGTAACGGCTTCGAAGCGCTGAAAGGCGTTTCGCTGTCGATTGAGAAGGGCGAGATCGTCGCGGTGACTGGTCACTCCGGGGCAGGCAAGTCCACGCTGTTGCGGCTGGCAGCCGGGATCGAGCTCGCGTCGCAGGGCAGCGTGATGGTTAACAACCAGAACGTTAAACAGCTCAAGGAGCCAGGGCTGGCCGTCTTGCGCCGCAATTTGGGTCTCGTGTTTCAGGATCACAAGTTACTTTTCGACAGAAACGTGTTTGAGAATGTTGCGTTGCCTTTGTCGATCGCGGCGTTCTCACACAAGGAAACCGGGAGACGGGTGCGCGCCGCGCTCGACAAGGTGGGCTTGCTAAGCCGCGAAAAAGCAGAGCTGATTACATTGTCAGGCGGGGAGCAACAAAGGCTTTGCATCGCGCGAGCAATTGTCAACCGACCAGCGATTCTGATCGCCGACGAGCCTACCGGCAATCTTGATCAGGCCTACGCCGAAACCATCATCGATCTTTTCAAGTCGTTTAACCAGGTTGGTGTCACGGTGCTGCTGGCGACGCATGACGAAACCGGACTCGCAAGGCTGAAATGCCGCCGAATTTCACTTGTGCATGGAAAATTGGCTGAATGAAAGCGTGGCTAACCACGCACGCTCACGCATGCGAACGCGCCATCAAGCGTCTGATTTCCCAGCCGATGGTGACGTTTCTCTCTGTGTTCGTGATCGCTATGGCTATTACGCTGCCTTTGGGGCTATACGTCATGTTTGCCAACGTCAGTGCTGCAGCAAGCCGCGTGAATACCGAGCCTAACGTAAACGTCTATCTTGCGCTGAATGCCAATGAGCAGGAAACCCGCGAAGTGGAAAAGAGGCTGAAGGCAATGAACAACGTCGCTCGTGTGACGTTTATTGCGCGCGATGTCGCACTCGCCGAAATGAAGCGCGTGGCGAATCTGGCAGATTTGGTCGCCAGTCTTGAGGCCAATCCGCTACCCCACGCGTTTTCCGTCAGACCCTCGGTTAGCGACGCGGCAACTTTGGAGTCCTTACGAGCGAGCATTGCGCTGCTGCCGAAGGTAGAAAACATAACGATGGACTTCGAGTGGGCGCAAAAGCTTAGGCGATTTGGGACGTTTGCGGAGCGGCTTGTATTGCTTCTTGGGCTGCTACTCGCCACTGCGGTCGTTTTTGTGACGGGAAACACTATTCGTCTGCAGATACTTACTCAAAAGGACGAAATCGAAGTAAGTCAACTGATTGGCGCTACGCGTCAATTCATTCGTCGACCTTTCCTCTATTTCGGTGCGATGCAGGGGATGCTGGCCGGCCTGGCTGCGGTGCTAGCGATAATGGCTTTTGTCTGGTGGGCAGGCGCTGAGGTGAGCGCGCTGACCATGTCCTATGGCGCCAGTTTCTCGCTCACTGCACCAACCTTTAGGTTTTCAGTGGCCGTGATCGCTCTGTCGGCGCTACTTGGCTGGTTTGGCGCGTTTCTGTCGGTTTGGCTTTATTTGCGCCGCGTTACACGTGACTAGCAGCCTGCCAAAGCGGCCCGATTTTGCAAAATCGCCAATCGAGCGCCTTTCCCGATATATCACCTGAAATCGTGCGTGGACTACTGAGCTGACCAGTCGCGGCGTCTGACCCGAGCCTGGTTTCGGCGTGAACAGGAAATATTCCTTGATTATTCATCATGATTTATACAATAAATCAATTGGTTAAGTAAACCCATTGTGTTTTGAACCAGCATGCCCATGTTGCTCCCCGGAACTATTTGAGAGGTTAGCACTCTGATATCAAGAGTGCTAAAATTAACTTAACCCGTATCTTCGGGATTGGTGGAGGTCACATGACTACTGCTACGATGAATTTGCCCGCCCTGTCAGTTGCGAGCATTGAGAACTACATTTCCGCCGTCAATCGCGTACCGATGCTGACGCCGGAGCGAGAACACGAGCTGGGTGTCGCCCTGAAAGGGTCGGGAGACTTGGCCGCTGCCTCCGAGATGGTGATGTCACATCTCAGGCTGGTGGTTGCTATCGCCCGCAAATATACCGGCTACGGTCTGCCACACGCCGACCTGATTCAGGAGGGCAATATTGGTCTGATGAAGGCAGTGAAGCGTTTCGACCCGGATCGCGGGGTGAGATTGGTTTCGTTCGCCGTGCACTGGATCAAGGCGGAAATCCACGAGTACATCCTGAAAAACTGGCGGATCGTCAAAGTAGCGACAACTAAGGCACAACGCAAATTGTTCTTCAATTTGCGCAGTATGAAACCTAATTTCGGCACGCTTTCTCCTACTGAGGTGAAAGAAGTCGCGCGCCAGTTGAACGTCAAGGAAACCGACGTTTCCGAGATGGAAAAACGCCTGACCGGTCAGGAAATATCACTTGAACCCGGCAGCGATGAAGAGGACAGTACTTGGGTGAGCCCGATCGCGTACTTACAGGATGCGACGATGGAACCCGCAGAGCGCCTGGCCAGCATACAAAAGGAGCAAGCTGCTTCTAATGGCCTGGCGAACGCATTGGCGAGTCTGGATGATCGCAGTCGTGAAATCATCAAGTCGCGCTGGTTGGTGCAAGAAGGTGAAGGCCGCGAAAAAACGCTGCACGAACTGGCTGGCGAATTTGGAGTTTCTGCAGAGCGAATTCGCCAGATAGAGGCAAAAGCAATGCAGAAGATGAAAGCGTCGCTGAGCGAGTACGACTCGCTTCGGTGATTTCAAATGCAATCCGCAAAGGGGCTGCGCACGCCGAGTAGCCCCTTTCCGTTTGTAGCGCATTCACCCGCTGCGGATTAAACTGCTTCATTGTTATTGGCTATCCCCGAGCATAACGAAACAATCCCGCTAAGGATTTTCCCCATGTCCCAGACCAAGCCTGCGCCGCTATTCAGGATCGATAGCAATGAAAGCGCCGGGGAAGAAGATCTTTCTTTGCCGATTTCACAGCGCATACGGTCACGGTTGGAACGTGCGAATCTACGTTACAACGCGAACGACAACATTTCAGCCTTTCTGAAGGACGGGGAAATCCAGGCGTTGGAGGACGAAGTCGAAGAAAAACTCGCCGACGTACTGCGAAGCCTGGTAATCAACACCGAGTCAGACCACAACACCCAGCAAACGGCGCGCCGTGTTGCCAGAATGTACCTTACCGAAATATTCAAGGGCAGGTATCAAGCGATGCCTGCGGTGACAGAGTTTCCAAACGTCGAGCAGCTCAATGAACTGTTGATCGTCGGGCCGATTACCGTTCGAAGCGCCTGCTCTCATCACCTATGCCCGATTATCGGCAAAGTGTGGATCGGCATCATGCCGAACGGCCACTCGAATCTTATCGGCCTGTCCAAGTACGCACGAATCTGCGATTGGGTAATGAGTCGGCCGCAGATTCAGGAGGAAGCCGTCTCCCAGCTAGCCAATATTCTGCAGGACAAAGTGAAGCCGGATGGGCTAGCGATTGTGATTGAAGCCGATCACTTTTGCATGCATTGGCGCGGCGTGAAGGATGCAGATTCACGAATGACCAATAGCGTGATGCGTGGCTCCTTTCTTAAAGACCCCAATTTGCGTCGCGAATTTCTGTCCTTGCTCCCCAAGAAAGACAGCTGAACTTTATCTGAAGAACGGAGAACACAATGTTGGTGCGTTTGCTGTATGCGAGCCGAGCGACAGAGAGCCAGTCGCAAGATGAACTATTGAGAATTCTGTCGCAGTCGAAAGCCAACAACCCGGAAAGCGGTATAACAGGCGTCCTGTGTTCGAGCGGGCGAATCTTTCTTCAGGCGCTCGAAGGCGGCCGCATGCAGGTTAATGCGCTCTACAACCATATCGCTGCAGATCCGCGTCATGAGGATGTCGTCATCCTCTCCTACGAGGAAATCAGTGAACGAAAATTCTCCAGCTGGTCGATGGGCGTGGTGAACCTGGAGCGCATCAATTCCTCCCTGCTACTTAAATACTCGGAGCGCGCCGAGCTGGACCCCTACTGCGTTTCTGGCAAGGCGTCGATGGCCTTATTCGATGAGCTGGTGGCAACCGCGTCCATCATGGGGCAGTCGAATCCAACACTACCTGCGCCGCGCTAGCAATCTATTCAAGCCATCGCTGCGATGACTTGAATTTCCACCTTGTAGGCTGGCTTTGCGAGTTGCGCCTCAACTGTTGCACGCGGGGGTGTCGCCCCACGTACTACCCAGGCATCCCAGGCGGCGTTCATCGCCGGGAAATCGGCCATGTCGGTAACGTAAATTGTCGTCGACAGAATTCTTGTTTTGTCGCTGCCCGCCTCGGCCAGCAATTTATCGATCGTTGCCAGAATTTGGCGTGTCTGGCCTTCCATATCCTGCGACGTATCATCCGCGACTTGTCCAGCAAGGTAAATGGTTCCATTGTGCACTGCCATGTCCGAAAGTCTTGGGCCGACGTGAAATCGTTCGATACTCATCGCTAAATTCCTTGAAAAAGTCTATTGAAGTAATTTCTTGATATCGGGTGCAATCTTGTCCGCCCCCATCCCATAATTGATAAACAACCGCAGATTGCCCTTTGGATCAAACACAAGTGATGCTGCGGAATGATCGACCGTGTAACTATCGGGAGTCTTGCCGGTAGCCGTACGGTAGGTAATCTTGAAATCCTTGGCTACTTTTTCGGTCGCAGCGTTATCGCCATACAGACCAAGAAATGCCGGGTGAAATGAAGGCACGTACCGTGACAGCAAGTCGGGTGTGTCTCGGGCTGGATCAACGGTGATAAAAAGCACTTGCAAGCGTTGCGCGTCAACTCCCAAAATCTGCATGACTTGTTTCATCTCGGCTAAAGTCGTCGGACAGACGTCCGGACAGTGGGTGAAGCCGAAAAACACTACTACAACCTTGCCTCGAAAATCCGCCAATGTGCGGGGTTTACCGTTGTGGTCCGATAACCGGAAGTCACTGCCATAGCCCTGAATGCCGGTAATGTCGAGAGCGTTGAAAACGGGTTTTGATTCGCAGCCAGCCAACGTGAATGTCAGCATGAAAACGGCGGCTACGAGCAGGCGCGCTATCAATCCATCACCAATGGCGAGTAATGATCGACGAGCAACGCCGCAAAAAGCAGCGACAAATACAAGATTGAAAATGCAAATGTTCGTCTTGCCAGTGCGTCCGAGTAGGCGCGCATAAGCATCACGGCGAAGTAAAGGAAAACACCGTCTAGTAACAACACGACTGACAAGTAAATCCAGCCAGACATGCCCACCGCGAATGGCAGAAGTGTTGTTGCTGTGAGCAACACTGTATATAGCATTAAATGTAATTTGGTGAATGCGTCACCATGCGTGACCGGCAGCATTGGTACGCCAGCTTTGGCGTATTCATTTTTGCGATACAAAGCCAGCGCCCAAAAGTGTGGGGGCGTCCAGGCAAAAATGATCAGGAAAAGCAGCAATGCATTGGGATCAACGACGCCCGCAACTGCTGCCCACCCTAGTACAGGCGGCATCGCCCCGGACGCGCCGCCAATGACGATGTTCTGCGGGGTGGCGGGCTTCAGAATCACCGTATAGATAACTGCGTATCCGATAAAAGTTGCCAGCGTCAACCACATGGTGAGTGGATTGACGTATCTATACAAGACAACCAGGCCGATACCGCCGACACCGCACGCACCCAGCAGTACTTGCCAGGTCGTGATTGATCCTGCGACGGTTGGCCGAGCGCGCGTACGTGCCATTTTTCTGTCAATCTGCTGCTCGATCAGGCAATTGAATGCTGCTGCTGCACCGGCAACGAGCGCAATCCCAACTGTGCTCGTCAGCATCAAACCGACATCCCAAGCGATCCCTACGGGGTACGCGAGCATCATGCCAATAATTGCCGTAAACACGATCAGCGAATTGACACGAGGCTTGGTCAATTCGAGAAATTGTGCCAGCACATTAGGCTGCGGTTGGGTCGCTAGCTGCTGTGACATCTTGGGAATCAATTTCGATGAGGGAAGAGTCGCAAATTTATTAACATTAGCTGCGCGAACAAGATAGCCGCCATTCCATTGTGCGCAACAGCAACCCAAATCGGCAAGCTAAACCACACATTCGATACGCCGAGTAAGAGCTGCAGTACGATCAGAGCCATCAGCATCTTCGCCGCTTTTCGGCCGCTTTGTAATTTGAGAAGTGACATCACAAAGCTTCCTACAATCAGCACCACAATTACCGCTCCTAAACGGTGCGTCCACTGGATCGCACGCAGCGCCTCCAGTTTCAACAGCTCGCCGTCTGGCCCCATTCCCAAAGGCCGAATTATGTGGAACGCGTTGGCAAAATCCATCGCGGGGACAATCTCGCCATTACAAAGCGGGAAATCTGTACAAGCGAGTGCCGCGTAGTTAGTGCTCACCCATCCACCCAACATTATTTGCAACAAGATCGCCACCAGAGCTGCAAGGCCGTGGATTCGTAAACCTCTGAGTGCCATTATACCTGTCGCCCATGGGGGTGCCGGCGCGCTTCTCGCGAACTGGCGCCAGTACAACCATACCAAAAGCGAGAGTATTGCGACGCCCCCAAGCAAGTGTGAGGTGACGATAGCCGGCTTCAAAAGCATCGTAACGGTCCAAGCGCCCAATGCCGCCTGGAAAATGACAGCCAGGGCGGTGATGGTCGCTAGCCCTGGCGACTCATCCCATGCGCGTCGGTTGCGCCAGGCAGCAAAGCTAATTGCCGCAATAAGGGCCCCTACAACCATGGCGAGATAGCGATGCGCCATTTCTTTCCAAGCCTTGGCCATGGTTACGGGCCCGCCAGGTTGATTCGTTTCGGCAGCTCGGATGCTGTCTACGGAGTGATGCGGCGTAAAGTTGCCGTAGCACCCCGGCCAGTCAGGGCATCCCAATCCTGCATCTGACAACCGCACAAACGCGCCTAGTATTACCAGAAAGAATGTCATCGCTATCGTGGTGGCAACTAGTTTTCGATAGCGCAACTTATCGCGCCCCACCCAAAGAAATGCGGCCAGAATGATCGCAAGGACGATCATGCCGATAACCGCGTGTTCAACCAAGCTCATTTTCATTTACTCTTGCGCCTCTTGTACACGTACATTAGCCAATCTGCGATGCCTTGAGTACCCGCCGTAGATCTTTAGCGATCAACTTTGCATCAGCGTCTGGCCCATACAGCATAAACACATTTCCCAAAGGATCGACGGCATAAATCGCGTTTCTGCCACTGCCGTCGCCCTGAGGAGGCAATGGCAATCTCTCCAACCACGGCAGCGATTTTGCCTTTACCCATACCGTTCCCTGATAGCGTTTAATCATTAACTCCGACGGCATCACATCATCGTCGATCAGTACGACACGCACCACTCGGTCAAGTTCGCGCCCGACAATTAGCCGTGACTGGCGCATCGCCAATAATTTCTGTTCACAAACCGTGCCGCATGCGCCCCCATCACGTGTTGCAAGGAGCCACTTCCCACGCAGCCCCTGTTCGATTACGTTTTTCGGGGCATCGCCACCTTCGGCACCCGTCGACGGAAAGGGGGGCAAGTTAACCACAGGTGATACGAGCTGTCCGTAATTGCTTGTCTTGGTCGGCGGGAACAAATAGAACGCAGTGAACGACGCCAGCGTAGGCAGCGCAAACAGGACCATCATCAACACTAATTTAGTTCGAGGACTCATTCGTTATTTCCACCGGTTGTTTGTGGCGCGTTCGACCCCGAACGCTCCAGTTTTATGTTGAGCACCAACCACAGAACGACCACAGTCGCCGCCAGGCAATACCAAGTCAGCATGTATTCAACATGTTTTTCCGCCCGCGCGTCTGGACGCTCGCTAACTGGACTCAACGGAGCAGCGGTTTCCTTCTGGAGCAGCAACAATGGCATGACGCTGCGTCCCGTCTCTCGAGCATACCGCTCCAACGTCAGGTTCTGCCATACACTCCCCTGAATAGTTGTCTTGGAGAGCTCGAGGAATTTCGCGCTCGGCAAAGTCAACATTCCCTCTACCGTTATCGGTCCATGAGGCACGGCAACAGCTGGCGGCTTTGGATAGACTGCTGCACGCGCTACCCAACCGCGATTCACCAATACTTGTCGATTCGTTCCATCGAGCTTCAGAGGGGTAATGACGTGAAATCCGACCGCATCATTGTTAAACTTGTTGTCGATATAGATTTGGCCGCTCAAATCCCACTCGCCGCGCGCGACTGCCCTGGAGTACTTCAGCAACGTTACGCCGCTGGTGTTTGACGCAAGTTGTATCGGGGCGGCAAGCATTCGAACATTGAATTCGCTTTGTAGTGATCGCTTCTCGGCCGCACGCCCCTGTTGCCAATGTCCGAGAAAGAACGTCAGACTGAACGCACAGATCGCTGCAATGGTCGGCACCACGGCGGGCGAAAAGTAAATTCTGAATGGATTGTATGGCATTGGGGGATTTGGACTACCAAGTCGAGGGCATTAAAGCTACATTACTGTCTTCGTGAGACAACGCTAATTGCAGAAAATTCGAGGCATTGTGATGCAATGAAGATTTTGATCGTAGTGATGTTGTTACTTGTCGTCGGCAGCCTGTTTAGCGCGCTTTATTTCATGTATCGCGATAAGGGCAATTCAAAGCGTATGGTGACGGCGCTGACGTTTCGAATCGTGCTTTCGGTGTGTATCTTTTTCATATTGATTGGTAGCTACTATTTCGGCCTGATACCGCAGAAGTAACAGCAGTTCACTCGAAATTGAAAATCATCCATCGCTCTTAACCGGCAAAAAAAAGCCGCACATCGTGCGGCTTTTTTCCGCCATGTCAAGCAGCTATACGAGCCAGTAGACGACCACAAACAGCCCCAGCCACACCACGTCGACGAAATGCCAATACCAGGCGACCGCCTCGAAACCGAAATGGTGCTCTGGCGTGAAGTGCCCTTTAATGCAGCGGACCAGAATTACCGTCAACATGATTACACCCAACGTCACATGAAAACCGTGAAAGCCGGTGAGCATGAAAAAGGTAGACCCAAAAACACCGGATGAAAGTTTGAGGTTCAGGTCAGAGTACGCATGGTAGTACTCGTAGCCTTGCACACCCAGAAAAATCACGCCCAGCAATATCGTGAGAAAGAGACCAGCAATCAACTGTTTGCGATTGTTTGCGATCAATGCGTGGTGAGCCCACGTCACCGTGACGCCGGAACTGAGCAGAAGGGCAGTGTTGATTGCTGGCAATCCCCAAGCGCTCATCGTCGAGAACTGAAATGCCGGGTTGGGATCCAGGTACGGTCCCATTGTTGGCCACTTCGCCTCATATCCTTGCCAGATCAGCGCGTTGTCAAAGTCACCGAGCCACGGCACTGAGAAAACTCTAGCGTAAAACAATGCGCCAAAAAAAGCGGAAAAGAACATGACCTCCGAAAAGATGAACCAGCTCATACTCCAGCGGTATGAGGTATCCATTTGCTTGTTGTAGAGTCCAGATTCACTCTCCTGAATGACAATGCCGAACCAGCCAAACAGCATGTACAGCAATATGGCGAAGCCGAGCGCAAGTGAAGTGTAGCCCCATGGCTGGATCTCATTCATCCATAACGCCAATCCGATCATGAAGAAAAACAGTGCCGTGGAACCAACCACCGGCCACTTTGATGGGGGGGCGAAATAATAGCCGCCAGTTGTTGCACTCATGCTGAAGCTCCCTTGAACCCTCAATGACTGAATATTATTTGGCTGTGAGCATTCTTACCAGAAAAAGCAAGCCCATCACAAACACCAATGCACAAACCACACCCACCGCTATTACATGCTGTAACTTCAATTTTTTCTGGTCACTTTCGTAACCCTTGCTGCTTCTGATACCGAGAAATCCCCAAAGCACTGCTTTAACTGCATTCCACATTACAACTTCTTGCCTTCGTCGGTGACGTTGAAAAACGTATAAGACAGTGCAATGGCGGCCAAGTCTTTTGGCATCTTGGGATCCACAAAAAATGTGACCGGCATATCACGCGTCTCACCTGCCTGCAACGTTTGGTTGCTGAAACAAAAACACTCAACCTTGTTGAAATACAATCCAGCCTCCAGCGGCGCAAAACTAGGCACTGCGCGTCCGGTGGTAGCGTGCGGCAGGGTATTGGTTACACGGTAGTTAATAGTGGCAATTGCGCCAGGGTGCACTTCCACAAGCTTTTCAACCGGCTCAAATTTCCACCCAAAGTTCTTGTTCAGATTGGCAACAAATTCGACTTTTACAAAACGACCGGAATCCACCTGCGTATTCTGGACAATTGTCCGTGTCGCCGTGATGCCCAGCACCTCACAGATCTGGCGGTACAGCGGGACCAGTGACGCGCAAAAAACCAGCATCACGAGCACAACCAATAGGAGCTTAATAAGCAATACCCGGTTGCTTTCCCGTAACTCAATCTGAGTTGTGGAGTTCGCGATATCGCTCAACTGATCACCCGTGAAAACTTCAGCATTGAATAGGTAAACACAGCAGCCACCCACGCGAGCAGAAGAACCAGAGTGATTTTCTTTCTGCGCCCCTGACTTTTCTGCAGGTCATTTGTAACTTTATCTTGCATTTGTCGTCTGCTTATTTCAGAACGGGTGGAGTTTCAAAGGTGTGATAGGGAGCCGGGCTTGGAAGATGCGTCCATTCGAGCGAATCAGCACCGTCCCATTGCTTGTCTTTCGCTTTCTCACCTGAACGAATCGTCGTGACTACGTTGTAGAGGAAGATCAATTGACTGAAGCCGAGTATAAAAGCGCCTACAGTCGAGATCGCATTCCACTCGGCATATTGCAGTGCGTAGTCCGGAATGCGCCGCGGCATCCCGGCAAGTCCCAAGAAATGCTGGGGAAAAAACGTGACATTGAAAGCGATGGCAGAGATCCAAAAATGCCATTTCCCCAACGTCTCGTTGTACATCTTGCCGGTGAATTTAGGCAGATAAAAATACACTGCTGCGGTCAGTCCCCAAATGGCACCGGGAAACAGCACATAGTGGAAATGCGCAACAACGTAGTAGGTATTGTGCAACGTAATATCTACGGCGACAATCGAAAGCACCAAGCCGGAGAATCCGCCCAGCGTAAACATGCACAAGAAGCCGATGCAAAACAACATGGGCGTCTCGAATGTCAGTGAACCGCGCCACATCGTCGCGATCCAGTTAAATATTTTCACCCCGGTGGGAACGGCAATCAGCATCGTTGCATACATGAAGAACAACTGACCGGCCGCCGGCATGCCAACGGTGAACATATGGTGGCCCCAAACGATAAACGACAAGATCGCAATCGAGCCGGTGGCATAAACCATGGACGCATACCCGAATAGCGGCTTTCTTGCAAAGGCCGGGATGATGGACGAAACAATGCCAAAGGCCGGCAAGATAAGGATGTAAACCTCTGGATGCCCAAAAAACCAGAAAATATGCATGTACATAGTGGGATCACCACCGCCGGCTGCATTGAAAAAACTGGTCCCAAAATGACGATCAGTCAACAACATCGTAATTGCTCCTGCCAACACGGGCATGGTTGCAATCAGCAGGTACGCCGTGATCAGCCATGTCCAGCAAAAAAGCGGCATCTTCATCAGCGTCATGCCTGGCGCACGCAAATTCAGCAAGGTCGTGATGATATTAATGGAGCCCATGATCGACGATGCGCCCAGCAAATGCAGGGCCAGGATCGACATATCCACGCCTATACCGCCCTGAATAACGAGTGGTGGATACAACGTCCAACCAGACGCGGCGGCTCCACCCGGCACAAAGAAAGTTGCCATGAGCATGATTGCGGCCGGAATCATTATCCAGAAACTCCAGTTATTCATCCGCGGAAACGCCATATCCGCAGCGCCAATCTGCATTGGGATCAACCAGTTGGCGAAACCCACGAACGCCGGCATCACGGCTCCAAAAATCATGACTAGAGCATGAACCGTCGTTAATGAATTGAAAAACTCCGGCTGTAAATATTGAAGGCCAGGCTGGAAAAGTTCCGCCCGAATGCCCAGGGCCATTGCACCACCAACGAAAAACATGGTGAACGCAAACCACAGATACATTGTTCCGATGTCTTTGTGGTTGGTCGTCGTGAAATAGCGCATCAGGCCGCCCGGCGCATGGTCGTGCGAGTGATCGTGAGGGTGGTCGTGCGCTGTAGTGGTGGCCATTTGCAACTCCTGTTTCGTCAATATGTGCTGATAATTTATTACTGCTCTATTGGTTTCTTACGCAGACGAGTACAACCAGTGTCAAGAGCTAGCGTTACTTTCTGGCCGCCTTGATATCGGCTGGCTGAACGACCTTGCCAACACTATTGCCGAACGAATTTTTCGTGTACGTGATGACCGCTGCGATTTCGCTATTCGACAGCCGCGCGAACGATTGCATCGCCGTGCCGGGTTTGCCATTTAGAAGCATGTCAATCTGTTGGTCAATGGCTCCGAGCACCACTTTTGAGCCGGCCAGCGCCGGAAACGCGGGGGGCATTCCCTTGCCGGTTGGTTGGTGGCATGCGACGCAATTGGCGCTGTAAATCTTTTCGCCTTTATCCTTGGCTTCGGCCATGGTGAACGTCTTGTTATCGTCCTCGGCCGGTGCCGCTACATCCGGTGTTGCTGCGGCAGCGGTAGTGCTCCATTTCGCCCTGGATTTCTCCACCCAGTCAGCATAGTCCGCATCCGTTTTCACAATGACTGTAATTGGCATGTATCCGTGCAGCTTGCCGCAGATCTGGCTGCATTGCCCTTTGAACGTACCAACCCGATCGGCTTTGAACCAGACGTCCTTGATAAACCCTGGAATGCCGTACTGGTTAATACCAAGTTGCGGCACGTACCATCCGTGAATAACATCGTTCGACGTGATGAGCAAGCGAACGCGCTTGCCGACGGGCACCACAAGCGGATTGTCTACTTCAAGCAAATAGTTGCTTCCCTTCTTCTCAGTTGGATCGGTTCCTGGCTGGCCGATTTGACTCCATGGCGTTGCCAAACTGGAATAGAAACCGAAATTCTCTGCGCTGTAATCGTAACGCCAGCCCCATTGGAACCCAGTGACTTTGACGGTCATGTCAGGACTGGAGGTGTCCTTCATGTCGAGAACAGTTTTGGTCGCTGGAACTGCCATCGCGATCAAAATGATGAACGGAATGATCGTCCAGATAATCTCGATCAGCGTGCTCTCGTGAAAATTCACGTCTGGCTTAGCGCCTTTGGAACGACGGAATTTGAAGATGGAGTAAAACATGAAGCCGAACACAACCACAAAAATCGTGGCGCAGACCCAAAGAATATACATGTGCAGCCCGTAAATCTGCTCGGCAATCGGCGAGGCAGGCGGGGGAATATTGACGTCATAGGCTGCCAATACCGGCAAGCTGATCAGGCACAAGAACATTACCTTGCCGACGTTGGCTCCAAACAAACCAGAGCGCCTGAAGAAATTCGTCATTTTTTGCATGCTAAGTACTCATCCGGTATACCAAAAAACTGCGGCGCCTTGGGTCCTCCCCATGATGCCACTCCTATTTCAAGACGCGCACGAGACTTCGACAAAGCGATTTGCGTTGCTCGTCTGTAATCATCTTTCCGACTAAAACTGTCTTGCCCATGTAACGCAATCCAACTTCCAGCCTGCCGTTGCGTGCCACAGTTGACACGTGAGCCCATTCCGCGTTTCCTGAAAGCTCCTCGATTCGCCCGCACTCGCTACGAGTCCACCAAAATTGCCTGCCTGCAACTTGCACGCGCTCGTAATCACTATCGTGTTGACCAATAATCCGGAAGGCCAACCAAAGAAAATAAATTTCGAGCCCGGCAAACGGAAGAACCATCCAGGCCCCTACTGCGGTCGCAACACCAGCAAACAGAGTTGTAGTACTGGCGATAATCAAAAAACAGTAAAAACGTCCGGTCGGCGACAAAGACCTGTTCGGCCGCATCTCAAGAAAAAAACATGCGTTATCAACGGTTTTGATCGCCCATGGTTCCAAATCAGACACCCAGCAAGCAAGATTTAACAACAGGTCGCGCGCCACGTGACGATTTTATCGCAGCGTGACTCCCTCTGGCAAGAAAACCATTTCATAGCTGCGGAATTCGAAGGCTTGTACTCCTGACTGGACCAACATAATCATTCTGCAAGGTCCGTCCGCGACACTGGCGGCGGGTCCGTGGCAGCAGAATCGGCTGCCAATCCTGCCATATCAGTGTCACTCAAGGATGCTGCGATCGCGTATCGTTCTTCGGCCCACGCGCCTAGATCCAGCAACTTGCACCGCGGACTGCAAAACGGCCGTGACACGTTATCAGGATGATATTCAACCGACTTGCCACACTGCGGACAGCGCACAAGTTTCGATTTCATAGATTGCAATATGTCAGCTCAAATTCGATGTCGGATTCATAAACCTTGGTTCGCTGAACGCTGCCGGGCAAAATGAACCGGATGTTTAGCGCGTATTTGTTGGCGCTAATCTCGGGTACGCAGGCCACATCGCGCCTGATTGTGAGTCGCAACATGTGTGCCGCCCTCTCCATTGGTGTCTGCTGAAACACGCCGCGGTAAGCAATCAGCGAAGAAGACTTGCCACTCTCACGCAGTACCCGCAAAACGATGCGCAACGCCGCTGCGACAGGATTGAGCGGGAAACGCCATGACTCAAGATCGGACCGGCGCACGCCATGATCCCTGTGTAACCAATGATGGTACGAGGGCAAGTCAAACTCGCAGATCCCACCTGGAATCGCTGCGCGCTGTTTGATTGCCATCAGCCACTCATTTTCCCTTAGGTGAAATCCGGTCTTCCCGGCGGAGGCAAGCAAATCTGCAAATGTCGATTCGATTTCCGCAACTACCCCATTAAGCCGCTCCTCAGAAATCGCCGGATTGCCGCGTAACGCTTCGAGAAATAAGCGCTGGCGATCAAGCTCTTGAAGAAGATCCGACTTCAGATCCCCACGGGATGCCACTTCAAGTATCTCGAAGATACTGGTTAACGCAGCTTGATGGTCGAGCGCGGCGTCTTGGGCAATAAAAAAATCCAGGCGGTCGAACAAATCCTCCAGACGCAAAAGCGTACGGATACGTTCATTCAGCGGATATTCGTAAGTGATCACTGGCTGGCCGGTGGCGGTGGCCCGAATTGTGACGGATTCGATCCAAGTTTACAAATTTCAGCGTTGGGCACGCTAGTCATACCTCCGTCGCGCCTTGTTGCATGTAAAACCTGTGGATGCGGTCAGTTTGCACACCCAATGCCGTCAGACCTTCCCCATTCCAGATGACCTCGTCAGCCAATTGCAGCTTTACCGCCCGCGGCAACTGCGCAGCGACAATTCGCTTGGTCTCATCGACTCCAAGCCCAGAACGTCGTCGCACTCGTTCCAATTGTGTGCTCACCGCGCAGTCAACCAACAACGTTCGCCGCGCGCGTGCGCGATAGGAATTCGTCTCAAACAGCAAGGGCACAACCAGCAATGTGTATGGCGCCAACCTCACGACCGACGTTCCAAGCGTGGCTTCAACCTCCTCGCTTATGAGCGGATGCAGGATGGATTCCAACTGACTTTTTGCAGCCTTGTCCGAAAACACGCGCTGCCGCGTTGCGCACCGATCCAACGAACCGTCGGGGGAGATCAAGTCCGCTCCCATCAATGCTCGAATCGCCTCAATGGCGCGACCATGTCGCGTTGTCAGTGCATGTGCGATCGCGTCGGTGTCGACTGTTGCTGCACCCAAAGCCGAAAAAAGACTGGCGACTGTGGATTTTCCGCTGCCGATTCCACCGGTGAGACCAACAATATATGGTTCGTCCCGCATCACCTCAACCGGGCATGCGGCCCAAATACCAGGCGTTCAATTGTTCGCCCCACACCATCGCAATGAAGCCCGCAGCGGCTAAATAAGGCCCAAAAGGTAACTTAGCGCCTTTGTCGCGGCCCTTCATGACGATTCCGGCAATGCCGACGACAGTACCAACGGCTGCGGACAAGAGAATCACCAGCGGCAACAACTGCCAGCCCAGCCACGCACCAATGGCGGCGAGTAGCTTGAAATCTCCGTAGCCCATACCCTCTTTCCCCGTGATGAGTTTGAAGGCCCAATACACCGACCACAAGATGAGATATCCCGCAGCAGCGCCAACGGTCGCCGAGCCAATATCCGTGAAAACACCACCCGTATTCACAAGCATGCCCAGCCATAGGAGCGGCAGGGTGATGTCATCAGGAAGCAGTGTCGTATCCGCATCGATGAAAGTGAGCGCAATGAGCGCCCACAAATATGCAACGGCAAACACCATTATCCAAGTGACGCCATAGTGCCATGCAAGGAAACCCGTCAAAAAGCCCGTGAGCGCTTCTACCCACGGATAGCGGATGCTGATGGGCGTTTTGCAGGCTGCACATTTGCCGCGAAGCACCGCGTAGCTCAAGATCGGAATGTTCTGCAGCGCAGTGATTGGGGCTCCGCAGCCCGGACAGGCAGACCGTGGAACGACGAGGTTGTATTTGCCGTGTTCGCCACTTGGTTCCGGCTGCTTGACAACAATCTTGTCACCGAGATACTCAAGGCATTGTGCCTTCCAGTCTCGTTCGAGCATGATCGGAAGGCGATGGATGACGACGTTCAAGAAGCTACCCACCAGCAAGCCCATCGTAACCGCGGTACCAATGAAAAACCACGGCACAGCGCGAAACGTGTCTAACAAACCCATTTATTCCTTTTACAAATTCGAGGGGACGAGTGTTCGCTATACTGCCTGGCCCATTTTGAAAATCGGCAGGTACATGGCGACAACCAGACCGCCGATAAGAACGCCCAGCACCGCCATAATCATCGGCTCCATCAAGCTGGCCAATGCATCGACTGCATCATCGACCTCTGCTTCGAAGAAATCTGCAACCTTTGAAAGCATGCCATCCAGCGACCCTGATTCCTCGCCAATCGCACACATTTGCAGCACCATGTTTGGGAACACACCGCTATTTTGCATCGACACCGTAAGACTGGAGCCGGTGCTGACTTCCTGCTGGATTTTCTTCGTCGCATTGTAGTAGACCCTGTTACCAGCGGCACCCGCCACGGAATCGAGCGCTTCCACAAGTGGAACACCGGCAGCAAACATGGTTGAAAGCGTTCGCGTCCACCTTGCGACAGTTGCCTTCCTTACCAAGTCGCCGAATACAGGCAATTTAAGCATCAGCCTGTCCATAAAAAATTGCATTTTCTCCGAGCGCTGCCAAGTATTTAAAAAGAACCATACCCCGCCACCGATTCCACCGAAAATCAAATACCAGTAGGAGACAAAAAACTGCGACATCTTCATGACGATCATTGTGGGCGCGGGTAAGTCAGCGCCAAAGTTCTTGAACATCGCTTCGAACTGCGGGATCACAAAAATCATGATGACCGCCGTCACGACAAACGCGACAACCAGAATCGCGATCGGATAGGCTAACGCCTTCTTAATTTTGCCTTTGATGGCAAGAATTTTCTCTTTGTACGTCGCGAGGCGATCCAAAAGTGTGTCGAGAATACCTGCCTGCTCACCGGCAGCGACGAGGTTGCAAAACAAACTGTCGAAGTACAAGGGATACTTACGAAACGCCTGCGCCAAACTGCTCCCCGTTTCTACCTCGGTCTTGATGTCCAGAAGCAGGCGCGTGACAGCCGGGTTGCTGTGTCCCTTCGCCACAATGTCAAAGGACTGTAGCAACGGCACGCCCGCTTTCATCATCGTAGCGAGCTGCCGCGAAAACATGGTGATGTCTTGTTCAGAGACTTTCCCGCCGCCGGCCCGGGACTGCTTCTTGACCTTCGCGTTGGTGATGCCTTGGCGGCGCAAAGTTGCTGTGACGATGTTTTCCCCGGATGCGCGGATTTCGCCTTTGACGATTTTCCCTGTCTTGTCCTTACCTTCCCAGGCAAAGATAAAGACTTTGACGTCCTTGTTATCCTTTGGTTTCGCAGCGGTGGAAGCCATGGCCACTCCTTGATTAAATACTCATCGCAGCAATGGCCGCAACGATTTGGTATTTGCAGATACGAGACGAATTTCCCTCATCACTCATTGGTACACGCTTCGACTTCCTCGAGCGACGTCAGGCCCGCCCTTACTTTGCGCAATCCAGACTGTCGCAAATCGGAAACGCCTTCAATCCGGGCCTGATCGGCGATGTCGATTGCAGTGCCGTTTTTCATGATGATGCGTTGCATTTCGTCGGAAATCGGCATCACTTCGTAAATGCCGACACGCCCTTTGTATCCCGTATTCTTGCATATGTCGCAGCCGACGTGTCCATATGGCTGCCATGAACCATCGAGGTCCTTCTCCGCATAACCCGCACGCAGCAATGCCTCTCTGGGAATATCGATAGGCCTTTTGCACGAACAAAGGCGCCTGGTAAGCCGTTGCGCGGTAATCAAAATTACCGAAGTCGCAATATTGAACGGCGCAATCCCCATGTTCATCAGCCGCGTCAGGGTCGATGGAGCGTCATTGGTATGGAGCGTCGACAGCACCATGTGACCAGTCTGCGCCGCCTTGATCGCGATCTCGCCCGTATCCATGTCGCGAATCTCACCAACCATGATGATGTCCGGATCCTGCCGCAGAAACGCCTTTAGCGCAGCCGCAAAGGTAAGCCCGGCTTTGTCGTTCACGTTGACCTGATTGATGCCTGCGAGATTAATCTCGCAAGGGTCCTCTGCCGTGGAAATATTGATGCCCGGCTTGTTCAGGATATTCAGGCAGGTGTACAACGACACCGTTTTACCCGAACCCGTTGGCCCAGTCACCAGCACCATGCCATAGGGACGGCTGATGGCGTGCATCAATGCCGCTTTTTGTTCCGGCTCGTAGCCCAACGCCTCAATGCCCAATGTTGCGCTGGAGGGATCGAGAATACGCATACAGATCTTTTCGCCAAACAGCGTTGGCAGCGACGAGACCCGGAAGTCGATCGCACGGGTCGCCGACAACCTTAACTTCATCCGACCGTCCTGGGGCACGCGCTTTTCGGAGATATCCATTTTCGAAATAATCTTGATGCGCGATGCAATTTTTTCTTTGATCGCCAGCGGTGGCTGCGCGACGTCTGCCAGGATGCCGTCGGTACGGTAGCGAATCCGGTAGTACTTCTCGTATGGCTCGAAATGGATATCCGATGCGCCTGCGTTAATGGCATCGAGCAAAACTTTCTGTACATATTTGACGACCGGCGCATCGTCAATTTCTTCCGGCGCGCCAGCTTGCGGATCGGCTTGCGCCTCGTCACCCGCGCCAAGATCGATGTTCTCGAGCGCCGTGTCGTCGCCCATTAGTTGATCGAGCGCCTTGGCGGAGCTTTCGCCGAAGCGCTTCAGCAGGATGGCGAGCTTGTCTTCTTCCACAACCACCGGCTCAAGCGTAGAGCCGGTGGCAAACTTGAGTTCGGAAAGCAATTGATCGTTAGTGGGATCGGACATTGCCACAAACAAGCGATTGCCCCGCTTTTGTAGTGGCAAGACGCGCTTGGTAGCAACGAGCTTCGTGTCGAGCAGCGTAGTAGGCAACTGGTCCGCATCGACCGACGCCAGATCCAGTAATGGCACACCGAATGTGTGCGCAGCAAAGAGCGCAATCTCTTTGGGCGACAACTTCTTGGAGGCACACAATTGTTCGATAAACGTTACGCCCGCTTTTTTCGCCTCCGCCTGAATGGCGTTCGCGTCGCCCTGCACAAGCTTGCCCTGTTGGACCAGCGCACGGCCGAGCGGACTAAACGTATTTGCGGCAACGGCAACCATAATATTATTTGACTAAATGTCCCCGAAAATTGAGAAACTACATGATGCCCTTACGCTAACGCTTTGTAAAGAAAACGTTATTTGCCAGCAAGCAACGCCTCCACTGCGGTTACAAACGCGTCCGACTCTGGCGCCACCTTGCTGGAAAAACTCTTCACTGTCGTCCCGTCACGCGCGACCAGATACTTGTGGAAATTCCACTTTGGCCGATCGCCTGTCGCCTTGAAAAGCGCTTCATGCACTGGATTGGCCTGACCAGCGACAACAGATGTTTTCTCGATCATCGGAAACCGCACCTTGAAGGTTCTTTCGCAAAAATCGGCTACCTCCGCATTGGTCCCGGGTTCCTGCTTGCCGAAATCGTTTGCGGGAAAGCCAAGCACAACCAATCCCTGCTTCTGGTATTTGTCGTAAAGCGCCTGCAGTCCCTTGTATTGTTCGGTATATCCACAGTAGCTTGCGGTGTTTACCACCAGCACTACCTTGCCACGATATTGGCAGAGATCCTGCGGCTTGCCCTGTAGCGTGCTAAACCGATGATTCAGAAGAGCAGGACAATTGCCAGCAGACGTCGCCGCTGCACTCGCCGCACTACTCAATGCACTGGCCGACAGAAAAACAATCAGTGCCGCTTGAAAAATTCGCATAAGTTGCCTCAAGTTTGATCAGGATTACGAGGTCGCAGAGCTGTCTGGCAGCACAGGTTGCATCGACCATGGCCCCGTGCTTTCGTCTGCGTGAAGACCATCATGTACAGGGGTTTGGAACCCTGGCTGCTATAATTTTACGTTGTTAAGCGTGCAAATTAGTCCCATTCCGGTGATTTTCGTTCGCGCTCGCCAAACATATCCCACATGCCCCTTTTCACCATTGGATTCAATCATCGCACAGCGCCAATCGAGGTGCGTGAGCGCATTGTGTTCCCGCTGGAGACGCAGCGACCAGCGCTTGAGGGCATCAAACGCGAGACCGGTGCCGACGAGGTCGCATTGGTTTCGACCTGCAACCGGACAGAAATCTATGTGCGCGGCAAAGAGAACTCAATCGCCAGTCTCGTGGCGAACTGGCTGGCCGCGCAGCATGGTGGCGCTAAGGTCAATCTAACGCCGCACCTCTACCAACTTGTTGAGGCCGATGTGGCGCGTCACGCCTTTCGTGTGGCCAGTGGGCTTGATTCCATGGTCCTGGGAGAGCCGCAAATTCTCGGCCAGGTCAAACTCGCCGCCAAGGTCGCCGCCGAAGCGGGCACGCTGGGCGGGTCTCTGGACAGGTTGTTTCAGGAGACTTTCAAAGTAGCCAAGGAAGTACGCACGCAGACCGAAATCGGCGCCACCTCCGTCAGCATGGCAGCGGCTGCGTTGAAGCTAGCACAGCAACTTTTTGGCGACATTAGAGAGATCAAATTACTACTCATCGGCGTCGGCGAGATGATCGAGCTGGCCGCCACCCATTTCGCCGCGCACTCACCCAAGAGTATTGTTGTCGCTAACCGCTCCATCGAGCGTGGTCGCGAGCTTGCTCACCGGTTCAATGCCACCGCAATCTCGCTGCAACAGTTGCCCGAACGCATTCACGAA